>NICF_comb_assmDRAFT_10002194_pt1 | contig 14969 bp, 12 predicted proteins | sample NewIslPassag4_SG_FD_11279 | JGI IMG/M metagenome (IMG submission 11279) | reverse complement strand
CGACGGCGGCCGGGAGCCGCCGGCGGGCGCCACGGCTTTTTCTCCGCCAGACATGCAACCATACGGCTGCATATAATGCGGGTATGATGCCGACCTATGACAACAGGCTGAGGCGCCCGGCAAGCGCACAACACGGATCATCTTCGATCTTCGCGGCGCGATGATCAGCATCGAAGAAGCGGTATCGGGTTCTTGACGGACCATCTGTCATGAAGCGGGACGGCGACCGGCCGTATGCCGGAACCACCCCGCTTTTGTTTTGCCCGGGGCCGGATGCCCGTTTTGGGTAAACATTTACCCTGCACGTAATCTCCACATAGCCGCGTGAAACGCCGTATTATGCATGCATGAAGGCGGCTATTTATATTTTAAACGCTTACTTCCAATTTCTCTTGACGAATTTGTCGAACTTCGATACATTAATATAGGAAAACATTTTCCTTAACAATTTCATTACATATCTTAAAATCAGGCAACCAAATTTGATTGTTTGGGAAAAGTTTAATAAATACATAAATATTGTTACTTTTATTATTGAACAAAAAGGAAAACGTTTACCCACTAACACATCCCAAGACAACTTAATTGGGATCAAAACTTCGTCTTGGCATCCGAAGACGAAGTTTTTTTCTCATCAACACCGCGGAGGGGAGAGATGCCGGAATTTGCGCTTCCATAAGGTTCGCAAGCGACTGATCCATCCGGATGGACCGGCGGAAATCCGCATTCCGGGATTCCGCGGAAACCTTGAATACATAACGATGGTGTCGCATTGGGGGGATTGGCATGCAACGGATGCGAAGCATTTTGCAATCAGTCGGAACCAAGCTGTTTTTGCTCGTATTTTGCGGAGTCGTTGTTTGCGTGCTGTCGGTCGGGATCTTTTCCTACAACCGCTCGAAGGACGTCATCCAGAACCTGGCGGATGAATCGAGCGCGATTACGGTCGCCTCGGCATCCGAGAAACTCGGACTTATGTTCGATACGATCGAGAACATCCTCGAGCAATTGTCGAATGACACGAATTTCCAGGGTGCATATGTCTCATTGGCCTTCAATGGAGAAGATAAATTGTCGTTGACGCAGATCGAGAGCAAGCTGATCGAGGTGGTGCGCAGCAATAAGGAAATCCTGTCCGGCGCGGCGTTCATTCCCGTTCAGACGTCCATTCCGGTGATCACCGTCGGCAGCGCGGGTCTGGATCCCGGGACGGTGCGGGAGGCGGACTGGGTCCAGCGGACCATTGAGGCAAACGGAAAGCAGTTGTGGCTGCCGCTTGAGCCCGACGGTTTCGGCGGAAATCAGGAGCTGGGCTCTGTCGGACTGTCCGTTCTGCTTAAATATTACGACCACCAGTTCGTGATTTTGCTGGAAGTTCCGGTGACGGCGATTCGGGATCAGATATCCGGCATGGCGCTTGCCGGAGGCATGTTCCAGATCATGGACCACAACAAAGGCGTCGTCTACAGCGAAGACGCCGCCCGGTTCACGGAGCCGTTCCTGGAAGCGCTGTCGGCACAGTCAACGGAAGAGGAGCGCGCATCCGGAAGCCTGGAATTTGACGACGCGGATGGGCTTCGCATGCTGGGCGTCTACCGGACGTTCGGGAGCATGGAATGGACTGTCGCCGGGTTCATTCCCGTTGACGTGCTGTTCGAAGACGTCCGTTCCATCCGCAATCTGACCTGGATCATGACGACGGCGGCCGTCCTGTTCGCCGTGCTGATCGGCTATGTCGTGATCCGGATGATCGCATTCCCGCTGGCCTCGCTCCGGAACCTGATGGATGAGGGGAAACAGGGCAATCTGACCGTCCGTTCGGGCATCCGGAAGAAGGATGAGATCGGCCAGTTGGCCCAAAGCTTCAATGAAATGATGGAGCAAATCACGGCGCTGGTCGGGGAGGCCAACCGATCGGCGCAGGAAGTGCTGAATACGGCGCAGGAACTCGCGGATTCGTCGCGCAAGACCGCCCAATCGGCGAAGGAAGTGGCGCAGGCGACCGAAGACATCGCCCAGGGTTCCTCCAGCCTCGCGCAGGAAGCCGAGCGGGGAAGCGCGATCACGGAAGAGATGGGACAGCGGCTTGAGGATGTGGTCAGGTCCGGCAAACGGATGGACGAATCGGCGGGGGCCGTCGATCAGGCGAGCGGACTCGGGATGCAGCACATGAACACGTTGATCGAACAGACCGAGCAAGCCGAGCGGACCATGCAGGAAATGGTCTCGAACGTGAGCAAGCTGAAGGAGAGCGCGCATTCCATACGGCGCATTCTCGACATGCTCCGCAGCATCACGTCCCAGACGAACATTCTGTCGCTCAATGCGACCATTGAGGCGTCGCGGGCGGGAGAATTCGGCCGGGGGTTCAAGGTTGTGGCGGACGAGATCCGCAGATTGTCCGCCCAATCGGAGGAGTCGATTCAGATTGCGGGGCAAATCGTGGAATCCGTCGAACATGAAGTGGAGAGCGCCGTCACCAAGATGGAGGAAGCGTATCCGATCTATCGGGCCCAGATGAATTCGGTCAAGGAAACCGACGCGATCTTCCGGGAAGTGCGGAGTGAAATGGAATCGTTCGTGGCGCATCTCGGCGCCGTGTCCGATTCCATCAGCCGGCTGCAGGAAACGCAGCAGACCCTGTCCGCCACGATGACCAGCGTCAGCGCGGTCGCGGAAGAAACATCGGCGGCGACCCAGCAGGTGGCGTCGGTCAGCAACGAGCAGCTCCTGGTCAGCGACAACCTGATCGCGTTGGCGAACCGGCTGGAGACGGTGTCCTCTCAACTCCGGCAATCGCTCCTGCGTTTCCGCGTGGATGAGAAAGCCTGAGACGCGCGAAGCGCGTGTCATGATTTAGTATGAATGCGGGATGGCGACCGGCCCGTGCCGGAACCATCCCGCATTTGTTCATGGCCGAATCTGCCGTTCAGCTTCCTCCATCGCCCGCGCGATCGCCTCGATTGTCCCGTCGATCAATCATGGACATGCCTTCATGATCGGGTTGCATGGAATGGACGACGGGAGGGTGCCGAAAGTTTACGTTTCGAGGTCGCGTGCTGTTCAGGCTTGAGGGGAAGTCTGTCGCCGGAGACGATGGTGGTGCGCAGGTTTGTCGAAGCGGCAAGGGGTAACCCAAGCATGCGAAAGCCGTCTCGCCGGGAGACGGCTTTCGCGCACGGGCGCGCGGGGCGCGTTTATTTCGATTCGCCGTTCAGGTACCGGTAGAACGCGGCATTCGTCCAGAACGTGCAGGTCGAGAACGTGATGCCCGGCTTGTCGGTCCGGTACGCCGCGGCGACTTCGTCGGCCTGCTCGATGAGCGAGAACGACTCCAGATAGTAGCGTCCGTCGGACAGCTTGTTGTTCGCGATCTCCTTGTAGTCGCCCGCCGGCCGGACATTGGCATAGTAGAGCGGCTGCCACCACGAGCCGTAAATCAGCCCCGGCTGGTCGGCTTCATTCTTCTTCGCGTGCGCGAGAATGATGCCGTCGAACCGGTCGCGGTCCTCCTTGGTGCGGAATTCGAAGACCAGCTCATATTCCTTCGCGTACTCGATGTAGTTGCCGTTCGCGATCCGCCGAACCTCGTAATAATCGGATTCGCCGGGGTCGCCCCATTCCTGCAGATAGACGAAAGCGGAAGTGCGCGGCTCGTACTGCACCTTGGCGTCGATGCCTTCGCTCCGCAGCAGAGCGATGAGCTGCAGCGCGTGCCGGATGTCGGCATGGGCGTACGTGATCGTCAGCTCCTCGATGAAATTGCTCTCGTATCGCGAGTCGCGGATCGTATAGCCGGTGACGAGATTGTCCTCGAGCGCCCGGTCGCCGATCGCCTGCAGTTCCGGCGCCTTGACGATGCCGTTCGCCTGGTACGCGTTCAGCAGCTCGTTCAGGATGTTGTCGTCGCTCACCCAGCCGATGTACCGCTTGTACTCTCCGCGGGTTTCGAGCACCTTGCCGAGCAGGGCGGCGGCGTATTCAGGGGACGCCGGTCCGCGATCCCTGATCAGGCCGTGGTGGTCGGCCGGCACGAGACCGGTGTCGATGGCGGCGGCAAGTTCCTGCGCGCCCCGCAGCCCGAGCAGCGAGACGCTCAGATTGAACGGCGCCAGCGTCCGGTCCGCTTTCTCCGCGGTGTAGGTGTAGGCCAGCTCCTTCAGGCCGGACGCCTTGATCGCGATCTGCGCGGCGTTGATCGCCGACAGCCGCGCCCGGGGCTCACCGCGCCTCCGGAGATGATGCCCGCTCTGTACAGCGCTGCGGCCGTTTCATAATAGGGGCTCGATGCCGGGATGTCGTCGAAGACGGCTTCAGTTAAGGCCGCGTTGTCTTCTCCGGTCAGCAGCCGGAGCGCGGTTGCCGTTGCGGCGATGAAGTCGCCTTTCGCGATTGTGTCGCCGAATGCAATGCCGAACTTGTCTTTCAGGAACAGCGCGTAGTCGGCGGCGGTCTCCCGCGCAGGGGTTTGATCGGTTCCGGATACGGGGGCGCCGCCGGCCCCGGGGACCGCGGTCAACCCGTCGGCGGCGGTTACGGCCGGAACGGACAGCAGCAGCGCGACGGCCAGCGGGATCGTCAGCAGCCTGCCGATCAGTCGGCGGAGTCGGATGGACATTGGCGGTTCCTCCTTAAAATCGGATTTGAAAATCTGGCAAGCAATCAAATCAAAACCTCAAAACCGAGTAAAATAGTTTGATAAGTTGGATTAATACTATCAGCGCCGTGGACTTGCTGTCAAGACAGGGGGACGGAAGGTTCGGTATTCCATTTGACAAACTCAAAGTAAATCACTAGGATTAAATTGATAAACATTTTGGGAATGGAGAGAAACCACGCCATGAAAAAAGCGTCTTTGTTGATGCTGCTTGCCGTGCTGGTCGTTTCGCTGCTGGCGGCATGCGGAGGTGGAAAAAACGAAGGCAAGAGCGGGAACGGTGGTGCGGGCAACGGAAGCAACGCATCCCGGAACGCGGGGAACGCGGGTTCAAGCGCGGGCGCGGACAACACGGGCGGCGAGGCGGAAGGCCCGAAGAAGCGCGTCGCGCTCGTGCTGCCGGAGAAGATCGGCGTGAACGCGTTCTTCACCCAGATGGTGGACGGGCTGGATCAGGCCGCCGAAGATTTCGGCGTCGAAGTGAAGACGATCGAGTCGACCGACCCGGCCGCGCTTGAACAGAACCTGCGCGCCGCCGTCGCCGACGGCTACGACCTGATCATTACGAGCAGCTTCACCGCGGTCGACGCGCTGACGAAGGTCGCCGCCGAAAATCCGGACAGGCCGTTCGCGATCATCGACACGTCGTTCGACGCTCCGAACGTGCGCGCGATCGAGTTCCGCGAGCACGAGGCCTCCTTCCTGCTGGGCGCGGCCGCCGGCCTCATTACGAAGACGAATACGGTCGGCGCGATCGTCGCGATGGACATTCCGCTTATGAGCAAGTTCACGGGCGGTTTCGAGCAGGGGCTCAAGTACACGAACCCGAACGCGAACTTCCTGGTCAGCTACGTCGGCAGCTTCACCGATCCCGCGAAGGCGAAGGAGCTGGCGCTCGTGCAGTTCGAGCAAGGCGCCGACTTCATCGCGGGCATGTCGGCCGTCAGCGACAACGGTGTCTTCGAGGCGGCGAAGGAGAAGGGCTTCCTGACCTCCGGCCAGGATGTCGACCGCACGATCGAGGATCCGGAGCATGTCATCCTGTCGCAGCTCAAGGAGACCGACACGATCGTCTATGAGACGGTCAAGGACTTCGCGCAGGGCAACTTCACGTTCGGCACGGTCAACTACGGTCTCAAGGAGAACGGCGTCGGCCTGACGTTCGTCACGGCGGATTCGCCGTCGCCGCTTCATGAAGCGCTCGGCCGGGAGAATGTCGAGAAGCTGAAGAAGATCCGCGACGACATCGTGTCGGGCGCGATCACAGTCGTCAATCCGCTCGAACAGCAATAACATGCTTCACACGCAGCCGGCTGCCGCCACGCGGCCGGCTGCTGCGCATGTTGCCGGAAACGGACATTATGGCGGAAGGGGAAACGGCATGCTGCTCCAGATGGAGGGAATCACCAAGATATACGGCGACGTCGTCGCCAACGCGGGCGTCGACTTCACGCTCGAAGCCGGCGAAGTGCACGCGCTGGTCGGCGAGAACGGCGCGGGCAAGACGACGCTGATGCGCATTCTGTACGGCGAGGAGGCGCCGACATCCGGCACGATCCGGCTCCGCGGGAAGGAGCAGGCGTTCCGCTCGCCGGAGGACGCGATTCGCGCGGGGATCGGGATGGTGCACCAGCATTTCATGCTGTTCCCTTCGTTCACCGTGGCGGAGAACATCGTCATCGGCCGGGAGCCGTCCTCCGGCATCCTGTTCGATCGGAAGAAGGCGGCCGAGGAAGTGTCCCGGCTGTCCGCCGAGTACGGCATGCCGGTCGACCCGCACGCGCGCGTCGCCGATTGCCCGGTCGGGGTTCAGCAGCGGGTCGAGATTCTGAAAGTGCTGTATCAGGGCGCGGACATCATCATTCTGGACGAGCCGTCGGCCGTACTGACGCCGCTCGAGGTGAAGGAGCTGCTTTCGGCGATCCGCGGACTGGCAAGAAGGGGCAAGAGTTTCATCCTGATTACGCACAAGCTGCAGGAAGTGATGGACGCCGCCGACCGCATCACCGTGCTGCGCGACGGCCGCGTCACCAAGACGGTGCGCGCCGCCGACACGAATGTCGACGAGCTGTCGCGCCTGATGGTCGGACGCGAGCTTGTCCCGTTCGAGAAGCGTCCGGCCCGGCCGGGCGAGCCGGTGCTCGAGGTGGAAGGCCTCACGATCCGGGCCGGCAGGGGCAAGGCGAAGCCGCTCCTGGACGGCGTCACGTTCAGCGTCCGGGCGGGCGAGATCGTCGGCGTGGCGGGCATTTCCGGCAACGGCCAGTCCGAGCTGATCCAGGCGGTCGCGGGCCTCAGGCGCATTGACGCGGGCACGGTCAGGCTGTGCGGGCGCGACGTCACCGGCATGGACGCGGGGGACATCCGCCGGCACGGGCTCGCCCATATTCCCGAGGATCGGTACATGTGGGGCTCCGCGAAGGAGGAGTCCGTCGCCGACAACGCGGCGATGGGCCATACGGACCGCCTGAAGCGCTCCGGCTTCCTGCCGGGCGGACGCATCCGCAAGCTGGCCGAATCCTGGATCGCCGCATTCGGCATCAAGGCGGAATCGCCGAATGCCAAGGCGGGTTCCCTGTCCGGCGGCAATCTGCAGAAGCTGATCGCGGCGCGCGAGCTCGCGCACGGCTCGCCGCTCGTCATCGCCGCCGAGCCGACGCGAGGCGTCGACATCGGCGCGATGGAGATCATCCACGGCGAGTTGCTGAAGCGCCGCGACGAAGGCGGCGGCATTCTGCTCGTCTCCTCGGAATTGACGGAAATTCTGAAGCTGTCCGACCGGATCATCGTCCTGTCCGAGGGGAGAATCGCCGGAGAGTTTGCGGCGGAAGAAGCGACGGAAGAAGAAATCAGCAAATTGATGACGGGGGTGAAGGCCGATGCGGCACACGCGGACTGATCGGGCCGCGCGAACCATACGGACGGCGCGGCCGATACGGCTGTTCGCGGACGGGCTGCGCGGGTGGATTCATCCGCTTGCCGCCCTGCTGCTCGGCCTCGCCGCCGGCGCCGTCGCGATCGTCGCCGTCGGCGGCTCGGTCGCCGAGACGTACGCGGAGATGTGGAGAGGCTCCTTCGGCAGCTTCTACTATACGACGAACACGCTGGCGCGGGCGACGCCGATCATGCTGATCGGCCTCGGCGTGGCGCTCGCGTTCCGCGCCGGATTTTTCAACCTCGGGGCGGAGGGGCAGCTCCTGTTCGGCGCCCTGGCCGCGGCGGTCACCGCGCTCTATCTGCCGGTCCCGCCGGCCGCCGCCATGATTGCGGCGCTCGCAGCCGGCGTCATCGCGGGCGGCGCCTGGTCGCTGCTTGCCGGATGGCTCGATCACAGGTTCCGCCTGAACCTGCTGATCTCGACGCTGCTGCTCAACTATATCGCAATCTACGTGTGCAGCTATTTCGTCAGCTTTCCGCTCAAGGATACGACGGGCAACGCCGCGCTCAACCAGACGAGCATGGTGGACAAGGCGGTGTGGCTGCCGAAACTGTTCAGGGGAATGAGCGTTCACGCCGGTTTCGTCATCGCGGCGGCGGCGGCCGTGCTGCTGTTCGTCCTCCTGCGTTACACGGTCGCGGGATACCGCCTGCGCATGCACGGCAGCAATCCGCTGTTCGCCATCTACGGCGGCGTGCGCCGCGGCCGGCTGATGGCCTGGACCATGCTGGCGAGCGGCGGCTTCGCCGGTCTCGCCGGCGCGGTCGAGGTGCTCGGAACGCAATACCGGTACATCGACAACGCGCTGACCGCCCCCGGCTACGCCTGGTCGGGCATCATGGCGGCGCTGCTCGCGAACTCGCACCCGCTCGGGACGGCGGCCGCGGCCATCCTGCTCGCGGCGCTGCAGACGGGCGGCATGGGCGTCGAGCGCAACACCGAAGTGCCGCTCGAGATCGCGAGCGTCATTCAGGCGGCGATTATCCTGTTCATCTCCGCCCGGTTTGCGCGCGCGCTGTTCAGACGGAGGAAAGCGAGGGCTGCCGATGGAACTGCTGCTTGACATTTCGCTGTACGGCTCCACGCTGCGGATGATCGCCCCGATTCTGCTGGCCGCGCTCGGCGGCGCGATCTGCGCCCGCGTCGGCATCTTCAACGTCGGCCTCGAGGGGCTCATGCTGACGGGCGCGTTCACGGCCATCGTCGGCAATCATCTGTTCCATCATCCATGGCTCGCCGTCCTGTTCGCCGCCGTCTGCGCGGGGCTCATGTCGCTGATCCTCGCCTGCCTGACGATCAGCCTGCATGCGAATATGATCGTCGTCGGCGTGGCGCTCAACTTCCTCGCGACGGGGCTTACCACGTACTGCCTGTTCGCCATTTTCAACGTGAAAGGTTCATACTATGATCCGAACATGACCGGCCTGCCGAAATGGGACATCCCGCTTCTCGGCGACATTCCGGTCATCGGCGGCATCCTGTCCGGCCATTCGCCGCTCGTCTACCTGGCCTTCGCGCTGGCGTTCGCGCTGCAGTTCTGGTTCTTCCGCACGGTGAAGGGCTTCCGGCTGCTGGCCGCGGGCGAGCATCCGGAGGCGGCGCGGAGCCTCGGGATCCGGATCGACCGCATCCGGTATCTCGCGGTGCTCGCAAGCGGCGTGCTGTGCGGCCTCGCCGGCGCGCAGCTGTCGCTCGGCCAGGTGACGCAGTTCACCGAGGGGATGACGGCCGGCCGCGGCTTCATCGCGCTCGTCGCCGTGATGCTCGGGCAGAACAACCCGCTGGGCGTCATGCTGTCGAGCCTGCTGTTCGGGTTCATGGACGCGCTCAGCATCCGCCTGCAAGGCTACGCGCTCCCGACGCAGTTCACGATGGCGCTGCCGTACGTGATGACGCTCGCCGCGATGTTCTTCTTCAAGGACCGCGCATACCTCAGGCAGTCCGGACGGATCGAGTGACGGGGGCTATTACGGGAAGGAGGCGCATTCGGATGGACAAGACGGACAAGGCGGAACGCATCAGGCGGGCGGCGGCCCGGGTGTCCGGCGAAAACCGGGAACTTGCGCATCGGCTGCCGCCGGGTCAGACGCTGACGGACCGGTTCCCGATTCTGCACGAAGGCGAAGTGCCGGACTACGGCGACGGGTCGAAATGGTCGCTCAGGGTGTTCGGCCTCGTGGACGGCGAGCGGATTTTTGCGTTGGACGAGCTGAAGGAGCTGCCGCGCACGACGGTCGTCTGCGACATACACTGCGTGACGCGCTGGTCGAAGTTCGATACGGTATGGGAAGGCGTGCGGTTCCGCGACCTGATCGCGGCGGCGGGCATCCGCGTCCTGCCGGAGGCGCGCCATGTCATGATCCACGCCGATCCGGGCTACGAGACGAACGTGCCGCTGGAAGACCTGATGCGGGACGACGTGCTGCTCGCCTGGGGCTACGACGGCAAGCCGCTCACGCCGAAGCACGGCTGGCCGCTCCGGCTGGTCGTGCCGCATCTCTATTTCTGGAAGAGCGCGAAATGGGTGCGCGGCATCGAGTTCATGAAGGAGGACCGGCCGGGCTATTGGGAGCGCCTGGGCTACCACCGTTACGGCGACCCGTTCCGCGAGCAGCGGTTCTCGGACGATTCGTACCGCATGCCGGAAGACGAATGGATGCATTGCGATTACGACTGAGGGAGGACCTGTCCATGAAATTGCCGATTCTGCGCGTCGATCCGGCGGACATTCCGGAATACGCGCTGGTCTGCGGCGATCCGTTCCGTGCGGAGAAAATCGCGGGCAAGCTGGAGGGCGCGCGGGAGCTCGCCTTCACCCGGGAATACCGGACGTTCGTCGGGAAATACGGGGGCGTCGAGCTCGCCGTCGTGAGCCACGGCGTCGGCGCGCCCGGCGCCGCCGTCTGTTTCGAGGAGCTGGCGCGGGCCGGCGTGCGCACGGTCATCCGCGTCGGCACGGCGGGATCGCTCACGCCGGAATATCCGGCGGGAAGCCTGATCGTCAGCACCGCGGCGGTGCGCGAGGACGGGCTGACGCGGCAGCTCGTGCCGCCCGGGTTTCCGGCGGTGGCCGACAGCGCCGTGACGGAGGCGCTGTACCGCGAGGCCGTCGAGCTCGGCGGCGGTCCCGTCGGCAAGGGGATCACGGCGACGTTCGACGCGTTCTTCACGGGCGTCCTCGATTTGCCGCATGACATTTATGCGGCGGCGGGCGTGCTCGCCGTCGAGATGGAGATCGCCGCGCTCTACGTGATCGCTTCGCTGCGCGGCATGCGGGCGGGCGCGATCGTCGCGCTGGACGGCGACGCGGACACCGTCGATCAGGAGTACGACCCGCACAAGCGCATCGTCGTGGAGGCGGTGGAACGCGGGATCGAAGCCGCGCTCCGGGCGGTCGCGTCGCTCGCCGCGGCGGAGGCCGCCGCCGAACGGAAGGTCGCGGTTGATTGATCAAGGAAGGCGGGACGCCGAACCGGGCCGTCCCATGGCTGCCTGCCCCGAAAGGGGCGGGCTTTTTTGTCGAAATTCGTGGTAATATTATTAAGAAAAGAACGAAGGATTTCGCCGACTGACCGAGGAGAGGAAAACCGTTGAACAAGCTGTTGCACCCCGTCAGGGTCGTCCGGACGGCCGGGCTGATCGACGGCACGTCGCTGCTCGTGCTGTTCTGCGTCGCGATGCCGCTCAAATATTTCGCCGACATGCCGATGGCCGTCACGATCGTCGGCACGATCCACGGCTACATCGTGATCTTCTATCTGCTCGCGATTCTGTACGCGCAACTGCGGCTGCAGTGGCACGTCGGCTGGTCGCTGCTGTGCCTTGCGGCCGCGTTCGTGCCACTCGCCTGGTTCGCGGTGGACCGCGCGATCAGCCGCCGCAGGGACCGGTTCGAGGTGAAGCCGATTCCGCTGAAGTGGCTCGTGTACGCGGTGATCTTTTTCTCGTTCATCGAACTGTTCACCCAGCTTCCGGTCATGAGCACCTACGCGTCGTCGCTCGGCGCGAGCGCGGCCGTCGCGGGATTCGCCGTCGGCATGTACTCGCTCACGAATCTGTTCGGCAACATCGCCTCCGGCGTCTGGACGGACAGGCGCGGCGCGTATCCGGTGTTGACGACAGGCCTTGCCCTGACTTCCGGCGCGCTGCTCCTGTACAGCCTCGTCGCGAGTCCGGCCGCGCTGGTGGGCGTGCGGTTCCTGCACGGATTCGTAAGCGGGCTGATCGTGCCGGCCGCTTTCACGTTCCTGGCGAACGCGACCGAGCGGGACCGGCAGGGCAGCCAGAGCGCGGTGTCGGGCACGTTCGTCGGCATCGCGGCGATCGCGGGCCCCGCGTACAGCGGCATCATGGCGAGCCGGACGAGCGTGCCGTTCGTGTTCGCGACGGTTGCGGCGCTCGGGCTCGGGCTGCTGGTCTTGACGGCGATTTTTCTGCGGAGGCGGAGGGCGGTCGGCGGGGAGAAAAGCCGGGGCGAGGGCAGACTGGCGTGGAAGCGCGAGCTGCTGTATTCGTTCGCGGGGGCATTTTTCCTCATGTTCTCGCAGGGGGCGCTCGCTTATCTGCTCCCGCTGCATGTGGAGGCGCTCGGCTACGATTCGCGGATCAGCGGCACGCTGATGAGCCTGTTCGGCCTGATCGCGGTCGCGGTGTTCATCGTGCAGGCGCGCGCCGGCTTCCGGCGGCTGCCGCCCGCCTTGCGGTTCGTCACGGGACTCGCCATGATGGCGGCGAGCCAGATTCTGCTCGGGAGAAGCGAGAACATGACCGTCCTCGGCGCGGTGATGGCGCTGTACGGGCTCGGGTTCGCGCTGCTGTTCCCGGCGATCAACACGCTGCTCATCCACGGCACGACCGAGTCGAACCGCGGGAAAGCCTACGGCTGGTTCTATGCGCTGTTCTCGGCGGGCACGGTGGCGGGCTCGTCCGGCATCGGCCTTGTTCCGCTTTCGGTCGCGGGGCAGTTCGCCGTGACGGGCTGCGTCATGCTCGCCTGCGTCGCCGCGGTGCTTGCGACCGCGCCCCGGGTGAAGGTTTTGGCAGCGGAGTCGGGCTCTGATCGGGGACAATAAGGGAGATACTAACGGCAATGACCGCTGCGGAATACGCGGAGGGTTGCCGTGGAATACGCGCACATCACCCTGGATCTGCTGTTCGGTTTCGCGGGACTGTTCGTGTTCAACAAGGTGTTGGGCAAGGCGCATTTCTCCAAGCTGACGCCCTTCGAGTTCGTCGCCATGCTGGTGCTCGGAGATCTGGTCGGCAACGCGGTCTATCAGCCGGATGTGACGGCGCTGCAGATCCTCTACGGCGTGTTCGTCTGGGGGATCATCATCTACGCGATCGGGCGGTGGACGCTGAAATCGAAGAAAATGCGCAATCTGTTCGAGGGCGAGCCGTCCATCGTCATCCGCCGCGGAGAGCTGCAGTATGACGCCATGCGCCGCAACATGCTCGATCTCGAACAGTTGCTCAGCATGCTGCGGCAGCAGGGGTATTTCTCGCTGCGCGAGATCGAGTACGCCGTGCTCGAGACGAACGGCATGTTGAGCGTGCTGCCGAAGCGGCAGTACGGCCCGCCGACACGCGGCGATCTCGGGCTGCACGGCGCGGGCGGCAGCGTGCCGATCACGCTCATTCTGGACGGCAAGCTGCAGAAGGACAATCTCGGGAAGGTGCCGCTCACCGAGCCGTGGCTGCTGCAGCAGCTGGCGGAGCAGGGCATCGCGTCTTACGAGGGCGTGCTGTACGCGGATTGGGATCCCGAGAACGGATTGTTCGTCATGCCGCATCAATGAGAAACGGCAGCCGGAACCGGGAAGCGCCGGGCGCTTCGGTTCGGTCTGCCGTTTTGCGTTTGTTGCGCATGCGCGGGCTCGGGTTGCCCGGGGTGCGGGCTCCGCCGGTCTGCGCCGCGGTCCGGTCGTGATGTCGGTTTGTTGCGATCAGGATTTCAGCACGTCGTGGTCGACGTACCGCTCGCCGTTCAGCTTGCTGATGACGTTGATCGCGACCTTCGCGCCGTCGCCGGCGGTGATGATCGTGTGAACGCTGACGCCCGCCACCGTGCCGGCCGCCCAGATGCCGTCGATGTTCGTCCGGCCGTCCGCGTCGACGTCGATGACCGTCTTGATGCGCGGCTCCGTGCCGTCCTTCAGCTTCAGGCCGATCTTCTCGGCAAGGTCGGTCGCAAGGCCGGTTGCGATGATGACCTGGCTTGCTTCGCAGGATTCGCCCGATTCCGTCTCGATGCGGAATTTGTCGCCGTCCTTCACGACATTCGTGACCGTCGCCTGCTTCAGCTCGGCGCCGAATTTCGCGGCCTGCTTCTTGCCGGTCTCGACCAGATCCGGCCCGGTGATCTCCGGAACGCCGTAGTGGTTCTCGATCCAGGCGCGCTTCGTGATGCTCTTGTCGTTGTCGAGCAGCAGCGTCTTCTTGCCGGCCTTGGCGGCGAACAGCGCGGCGCTCGCGCCTGCCGGACCGGCGCCGATGATGGCGATGTCAAACACTCCGTACCACTCCTTGTCCGCGAATTGTGCGATTGCAGCATGATGCCTGATCTGAAGAACATTTTATACAAACATGTTGAGAAAATCAAAAAGACTGCGGCAGGGACGGAAGCGGCCGGCGGATCGCGCGGCGGATGCGCGGGAACGGCGTGCGGACTCGGGTTGTGCGGGAGCGGGGGAAGACTTCGGGAAAATGTGCGGGGACGGCCGAAACCGGCGGAGGGAGGCGAGCCAATCGCCGTGTTCGGCCGGCGCGACGTCGGAACTCCCGCGGTCAGAAGTATAGTCGGTTGCCAATGGGCCCCGTGCGGTTGCGAATCGGATTGCGGAAGTCGGCTCATGAACTGGCGGGCGGCGATTTTTGCGGCCGGATTTGCGGCTTCGCCCCTTTGCTTGCGTACGGATCAACCGAAGTTAGTCTGCCGCGGACCGCTAACAGCCGCATTCGAGCGGGGCGAGATCCGCGGGACACGCACTTAACGGTTCGGCAGACCGTTATCGCGCCGCCCGGCCCAGTCCGGCCGGCTGTTAACGGTCCCGCAGACCGCTAACAGCCGCATTCGAGCGGGGCGAGCGGCAGGCCCCGCGCCCGATTTGCATGGTATTTGCGTTTCGGGCCCCGCATATCTATTTCTTATTTTTAGCGGATCGTTCTGTCGCAGTTTTTGGCTCCCGAAAGCCGGGTTTAAACGTATGAAAAAGATGGATCTGAACCGGGCGCAAGCCGAACCGCGCGACCATGGTTCTGACCGAACGGTCATCGGTGAGTTAGAGTAAAATTTGCGTTGGGGAAAAGATTGGAAGAAGCGGACATAGAAAGAGAGCCTCTCCTTTGGTAAAGTGAGAATTGGTAAACACACAC
>NICF_comb_assmDRAFT_10002190_pt1 | contig 14988 bp, 14 predicted proteins | sample NewIslPassag4_SG_FD_11279 | JGI IMG/M metagenome (IMG submission 11279) | reverse complement strand
GGCATCCGCACCGCCGCCGATTTCGCCGGCAAGCGGTTCGGCGGGTGGGGATTTCCGATGGAGCGGGCCATCATCCAGGCCATGATGGCCCGGGACGGGGCTAGCGTCGACGACGTGCAGTTCGTTACCCTTCCCGCCAGCGTCGACCTGGTGACGATGCTCACCCGGGACATTGACTTCACGTTGATCTACTACGCCTGGCAGGGCATTGACGCCCAGCTCCGCGGCGTCGACCTGGATGTGGTCATGATGAGCGATTACTTCGACGCGGTGCCCGACTACTACACGCCAGTGCTGGTTACCTCGGAGGCGCTCATCCGGTCCAATCCCGAACTGGTGCGGGCCGTCGTCGAGGCCACCGCCCGCGGCTACACCTACGCGGCCGAGCACCCTGATGAGGCTGCGGAGATCCTGCTCAAGTACGCGCCGGAGAACGACCCCGAACTGGTGCGGGCCAGCCAGCGGTGGCTCAGCCCCCGCTACATCGACGACGCCCCGTATTTTGGCTACCAGAGCCTGGAAACCTGGCAAGCTTTCGGCGACTGGATGTATGCCAACGGGCTCATTCGCGAGCCTTTTGACGCCCAGGCGGCGTTCACCAACGAGTTCCTGCCCCAGCGATGACACGGAGCGTTGCCGGGGCCCTGCGCCGGCAGCGTTTACCCTCGCCGCTTGCGCGGCGATAACCTGGCGGTGGTGACTCAGTGGGGCTGGGCACGGTGGGTCCGGGTGCCCCCGGCGGGGCACCCGGACCGCCCGCCCCGGGAGGACCAAACGGTGGCCAAGCTCACTGTGGAACAACTGCAGAAGGCCTTTATCAAGGCCGGCCAGCGTCTCCCGGTGCTGGATGGGGTCAGCTTCACGGTGGAGCCGGGGGCGTTTGTGGTCATCGTGGGCCCCAGCGGCTGCGGGAAGAGCACCCTGTTGGAAATCTTGTGCGGCCTGCAGCCCGCCGACTCGGGCCTGGTGGCCGTGGACGGCCGGCCGGTCACCGGCCCGGGCCACGTGGCCTACATGCCCCAGGAGGACCTGCTGTTCCCGTGGCGGCGGCTGATCGACAACGTCATCGTGCCGCTGGAGCTCAAGGGCGTTCCGCGCCGCGCCGCCCGCGAGCAGGCCAGGCGCTGGCTGCCCTTCTTCGGCTTGGAAGGCTTCGCGGATGCGTACCCGAGCCAACTGTCGGGCGGCATGCGGCAGCGAGCGGCGCTGCTGCGCACGTTCTTGACCGAACGGGACATCATCGCACTGGACGAACCTTTTGGTGCCCTCGACGCCCACCCCCGCCGGCGCATGCAGGCGTGGCTTGCGGATGTGCACCGGCAGATGGGGCGAACGGTTCTGATGATCACCCACGACGTGGAGGAGGCGCTGGTGCTGGCAGACCGCGTCGTGGTCCTGGGACCGCGCCCGGCCCGGGTCGTGTACACGACCGACGTGGATCTGCCGCGCCCCCGGGACATCCTCTCCGCCGCTTTCGCCGCCTACAAGGGGGCAGTGCTGGCCCACCTGGGTCTTGGCAATCCGGACGGCCCATGGACAGGCAGCGCCGCGCCAAGCACCGTCAGCCTAGGCACAGGTGGTCCCCGTGGGCGTTGAAACGCAGGATCCCCGTGCCGCCGGCAGGTCGGCGCGCGGCCGCATCTTGATCCTGGCTGGCGGCGAGCTGCACCGGGATGGCGGCCAGGCGCATCTCCTCGCCGGCCCGTGGGAACATGTCGCTGCCGTCGACCGGGGCGCAGCCCACGCGCTGGCGCTGGAGCTGACGCCGTCGGTCCTCATCGGCGACATGGATTCCATCGAGCCCAGCCATCGCGTGGCCCTTGCCTCCGTCCCGGCCATTCTTCATCCCGCCGACAAGGACAAAACCGATACCCACCTGGCCGTCGAGTGGGCGCTGGCCCATGGCGCCCGCGAAGTGGTCATCGGCGGGGGGCTGGGCCAGCGCTTTGACCATTCCTTGGCCAACGCCCAACTGCTCCTGGCCATTGAGGCCCGCGGTGCCCAGGGCGTCGTCACCGACGGCCGCCAGGCGGTGTACCTGCTGCGCGGCACACTCGAGCTCGTGGCCCCGGCCGGCTACAGCCTCTCTATCCTGCCCCTGGAACGGGCCTGCCGCGGGCTCACGTTGCGGGGCCTCCGGTGGGAATTGACCGAGCATGATCTGATTCCCGGCGAGACGCTGACCGTCAGCAACGAGTTCCTCGACCGTCCAGCGCACCTTGTCCTTAGAGAGGGAACCGCCCTGGTTATCACCGGCCCGCCGTTTTGACGCCCCATCCTGCGGCCCGCCGCCGTAGCCTTGTCAGGCGCGGCTGCCCCTGGGCGGCTTGCCGCCTTCCGGGTCAGCCGTAGAGGCTCCCTTGGACTCGGTTCCGGGCGCTCCGGCTACACCGTCAGGCCTTCCGTGTGGGGGCCTAGGCCCCGCCTCGCCCTTGTCCTCGCCACCGGGCCCGTCCGTGGACGTGCGGATAGACCCCGTACCCTTATCCTTCTCCTCCCCAGCCTGTGGCGGCAAGAACTCGGTGCGCCGTTGGACCGGCTCCCCGGTGGGCTTGGGCCGCCGCCGCATGACCCAGCGGGGCAGCCGCACAATGGTGTCGGCCAGCTCGTGCCAGCGCATGGGGCTGAGGGGAGCCAGATAAGGCTGGCCAAAGGAGCGCAGCGCCACCAGGTGGACGATGAGCAGCATCAGGCCGATGGAGATGCCCAACAGCCCCATGCTGCCCGCAAGGAGCAGGATGAAAAACCGGGCGATGCGAAAGCCGATGCCCACGTTGAAATGGGGGATCACGAAGGACGAAATGCCGGTAAACGCCACGATGATCACCACCGGTGCCGACACGATCTGGGCTGACACCGCCGCCTCGCCGATGACGATGGCGCCCACGATGCCGATGGTCTGGCCGATGGGCCGCGGCAAGCGCACCCCTGCCTCCCGCAGCGCCTCGAAGGTGATCTCCATTAGCAGCACTTCTGTAAAGGACGAAAAGGGCACCGCTTCCCGGGCCGCAGCGATGCTGATGAGCATGGTCGACGGCAGCATCTCGGGGTGAAACGTCGTGGCCACGACATAGGTGGATGGAAACAACACTACCAAGCCCACCAGGATGTAGCGCAGGATGCGCACCAGCGTCGCGCCGTCCCAGCGCTGGTAGTAGTCCTCGGCGGCATTCATAAGCGCCCAGAGCGTCGTAGGCACGATGAGGGCAAAGGGGCTGCCCTCGGCCATGATGGCGACGCGGCCTTCGAGGAGGCTCGCCACCACCATGTCGGGCCGCTCGGTGTTGAGCACCTGCGGGAAAATCGTGTAGGGCGTGTCCTCGATGTACTCTTCGATGTAGCTTGTGTCGATGATGCCGTCGATGTCGATGGCCTCTAGCCTCCGCCGTACTTCTTGGACGAGAGCCTCCGATGCCAGCCCGTGGATGTAGGTGATGACCACCGGCGTCCTCGTCCATCGCCCGAGCACCATCCGCTCAAAGCGCAAGAGCGGCGAGCCCACCCGCCGCCGGATAAGGGACATGTTGGTCTTCAGGTTGTCCACAAAGCCGTCCCGCGGTCCCCGCACCACCGGCTCGCCGATGGGCTCCGTGACGTTGCGGGTGTCGTACCCGGCCAGGTCAATCAGGATGGCGTGCGGCAGCCCCTCCACGAACAGCGCCGTCTTGCCGTGGCACAACTCCCGCATGACCTGATCAAAGTCTGTGGCCAAAGAAATGCGGGTAGAGTTGATGACCTGCGTGCGGATCCACTCTTCCAGCCGTTCCGGCTCTGCGGGCGTTTTAAAGCCAGACTTGGCGGCCTCGTAGCTCAACGGCTCGATCACCTGACTGGCCACCAACTCCGAGCGACCGAGGGTTTCAAAGAAGGCAACCGCGGCGCGCGGGCCCCCTGCGACCTGCAGGTCCCGCAGCACCAGATCGGGCGCGTCACCCGAGAGCTGACGGATGGTCGCCAGGTTGTTCTCTAGTCGAGCACCAACCCGCACGCCGGTGAAACCGGCGTCGGCGATGCTTTCGGGCTTGCGCTTCACCCGCTCTTCGATCGCCTGCTGGACCCACGGGTAGTCCAGCGACGGGCGCAGGAGAGCAGGGCGGCGCCGCTTGAGCCAAGCAAGCAACGAGCGCACTAGGTTTGGCACGGCCTGATTCCCCGCGGGATTGGGATGGTTTCAGCTGGGCCTTGACGGCCTGCCTTGGTGCCTGTCTGGGTGTGCCGGACGACAACAGGCTGCTTTCAGCCGCTGGTAGTGTGCCACCGCCGCCGGCAGCTCATACCAAGTGTGGCGCGGGTCGCCGTGTTTCCGTGCGACAGGCACCGCGGCCCAAAGGGCGGCCGGCCCTGCCTGGAAGAAGCTGGTCCCTCAGGGAAGGCTTGTGCGCCGCCCACGATTGTTAGCGCGCTAACATTCCGGCGGGACGAGAGGCCTCGTCATGATAGGGCGTCACGCGCCCGCCGATTGTTGCACTGCTAACTAATGTGCGAGCGGCGCGATGGACCTGCAGCTCCCTAGTTTCTTCCTGCCCGCGGTGCCACAGGGAAACCGGCCGCAGCGGCCTCGGGACGCTGTGGGGTCAACGGGCGGCGCCGGGTGTCTACAACCGGTCCAGCAGCTTGCGGGCGCGGGCCTTCTCGGCGGGGCGTCCTCGTTCCATGCTATCGGTCAGCAGGCGGCGGGCCTTTTCCTCCAAGGCCGCGTCCCCGCGCGCCAAGTGCACAAGGGCGTCCAGGGCGTTCACCCGCACGATGGTGCTGCGGTCAGACAGGAAACCTTCAAGGATGGCCAGCGCCTGCTCCTTCTCGGCTGGGTTCAGGTCAAGTCGCGGCAGCATCTGCGCCAGGTGCCAGCGGACTTCCGGCTGCGCCACCGCGGCCAACTCGCCCAACAGCTCGCGCTTGTGGGGGAGTAGCCGCTCGGGGTAAGCCCGCGATGCTTTTTCCACCGCATCAGCGGCCCGCATACGCAGAACCGGGTCGTCCGTGTAGAGTGCCGCGAACACCTCATCAAACAGCGCCTGATCGCCCGCGATCTCCTGCGCGACGGCGTTTGCCGCGCCGATGGAGCGGCGGTCGGTGCCGGTCAGCTTTTCAACAACCATGGGCGGAGCCTTGTCCCTCCCCGTCCGACAGACCCGCCAAACCAGGGGTCGGAGGTTTGATCGGCTAGCTCACAGGCTGGATGGGCTAGCTCGAAGGCCGTATCGACTAGCTCGGCGGCGTGATGGGCGAGCCGGGAGGTTTGATAGGCTAGTATTGCCCGATGTGCGGGGCGTTTCCTTTGACTGGCAGCGGATCAACAGGAACCGGCAAACAACACCGATCGGGAAGAGGCGGCGAAATGCGGATCGACACCGCCCTCGTCGGCCTCTAGGCTAACAGTGCGACGCGGGGAAACCCGGATCAACGCGCGGGTTGTCGCGCAAGGAGGCGGGCCCATGCCGAAGCTGGACTTGAAGAAGGAGCTGCGGGAGCTTTACCAGGCGTCGCCCCGGGAGGTCAGGATCATGGAGTAAATGCTCCGCCCCGGGACAGGAGGTGCTTAGCTCTAGCCGCGCCTACCCGTTCTGCGCGTAGGCGGCCCCTAACAGCACCGCCACATCGTCCGTCACCTCATCGGGGACGGCGGGGCCGGCGCCCCGGGGGACACCGGCCCTAAAGCTTCAACGATCCTCGTCCACGCCGGCCAAATAAGCCTCCAACCGCGCGTAGCGCTCCTCCTGCTCGCGGGTGAAGGTCTGTACCCAGCGTTCCAGTTCCTCGAAGCGCTCCCGTCTCAGGCTGTAGATGCGGCGGTTGGCGTCGACCCGCACTTGAACAAGACCCGCCTCGCTCAGCACCCGAAGGTGCTTGGATGTTTGCGGCTGTCCAAGGCCCAGTCGTTCGGCGATCGCGCCCACGGTCAGTGGGCCGTCGCGCATGAGTTCCACGATCCTGAGCCGTGTCGGTTGCGCCAGAGCCTCCAGCACGGCAGCCTGCATGGTACTGCTCACCCCGCCTGCGCCAGCAGCTCCTCCAGCCGCTCCCACATCTGGGCGCCGCCTTCCGTGGCGCCGGTTTTCAGCATCCCGTCCCGGTCGGCCACCGACTGGAACAGGCTCTGCGACCGGAGCAACGTCTTGCCGTCCGGCAGTTCCTCCAGCGTCAGGGTTTCCAGCAGCACGTGCCCCGGCTGGCCCTCAAACTCGAAGGTGCGGACGATGCGCTCCGACGGGACGCAGTCGTGGAAGACTCCGTTGAACGCGTATTCGTTCCCGTGCACGTCCCGTTGGATAAAGCGCCACACCCCTCCCTTCCTGGGCTCCAGCCGGTCCACCGTGGTCGTCAGGAAACGCGGCCCCCACCAGTGCGGGATGGCCTCGGGATCGATGTGCGCCTGGAAGACTCGATCCCTGGGCGCATTGATGACGCACTCGACGGTGAAATCATGCGCTCCCGGTTCCGCCGTCACTTTGACCTTGGGCATGGGCAGCCCCTCCTTAAGTAGACTGTGACACTAATATACCTTGCGTGGCATATTCCTGTCCAGATATATTTTCCAGTACCAGTCCCGCGGAGGGGAAAACCCGTACCGTCCTCCCATGGCGCTGTCGCCCCCGTGGGCCGTCGCCGCTATCGCCGGGTCAGCCGCAGCGCCCCTTGATGCACCTGGAGCCGCACGTCGTGCGCGCCGTCGCCGATCACGCCAGACACCACCGTCCGCAGTTCCGAAGCCTCCCGCCGCAGGGGCAGGTCGGTTTCCAAGGAACCCATCTCGGCCATGGCTTCCACGTTCCACCCGCCTTCGCCTGAGAGGGCCACCTCCAGCTCACCGAAGCGCACCGAAATGTCTGCCGCCCGCGTGACATCCCGCACATCGGCCTCGCCAAAGGAATGCTCGAGACGTATGTCGCCGGCCACCCGGGCGATTTCGACCTGGCCGTAGCTGGTGTTCAGGTGCAGGTTGCCGCCTACGTTCTCCACCCGCGCCCTGCCCCGGTCCACGGTGAACGTGACGTCCCCGGCGACGCGGGCCAACTCCAGGGCGCCCATCCGCACCCGGCCCTGGACAGTCCCCGTCACGTCCCGGACCTTCAAGTCGCCGCCTAGGAGCTGGGCGTTCAAGGCGCCCTCCACGCCCAGCACGTCAATGACGGCAAAGCCGCTCGTGATGTCCACCGGACCGGCGACTCGCCGCACCACTACGTCGCCACTCCTGTGCTCAAGGCGCACGGCGCCGGTCAGCCCCTCCACGAGGGCAGCGCCCGTATGGCGGGCCGTCACTGCCACCCCGTCGGGCACGGCCACCCGCACCGCGACCCGCATGGCCTGCACGCCTGCGGGCAATTGCGCGGGCCGGTTTACCGTCAGCCGGGCACTGTCCCCTTCCCGCACCCAAGTGGCCGTCACTTGGCGTGCGATCGCCGCTCCGGTTTCCGCGAGGCGAGCCGGATTGCCGTCGGCCCACAGCAGGACAGTGTAGGACGCGGTCACCGCGCCGGTCTCAGACGGGACCAGTTCCAGGATGCCGGATACGCTCTCAATGGCTAGCGCGCGCACCCCCGTTACCGGCTCCAGCGCCCGCTCCTCCGCGTAGTCAGGCTCCCGGACGGGGAACCGCACGCGCTCCCCGTCCAGCCGCACGTACTCGCGGGTGACAATGCCGGCGAAGCCGCCGGGGGCGGGACGGGTCACATCCCACACGGCGAACAAAGACAAGATGAGAAAGCCAACGATCACCACTCGTTTGAACTGCATCGCTAAGCCTCCGTTCCAGGGCCAACAAACCGGCCGGTTACACCTCAATGGCCCGCTCCAGCACCGCGTTGAGCAGCCAATACAACCCGAACAGCAAGAGTACGATGGCCACAAACGGCCCGCTGTCGATGGTCAGCACTTCGAACTCTGGGACCCCGTTGCGCACGCTCAGCATGCGCAGGCGGAAGTCGGGCAGGAAGCCCAGCAAGCGGCTGCCCAGGTCGCCGACCCGGATGAGGAGCCAGAAGCTAAGCGCCCACGTCCACAGCATCACAAGCCCCCGAAACCGGGTAAACAGCCGGCTGAACACGTAGGCCAACTGGGTGAACAGTGCCAGCACCACAAGGCCTGCCAGCATGCCCCCGAAAGCGAGGAGGCTGACCCGCACCAGCCACTCCAGGGGCACGAGAGCGAACAGGTTTCTCCCGAAAAGCTCAGCCAGCAGACCCGTTCGGACCATGAGCAGCCAGAGGCCCGCGCCAGACAGCAGGCAGAGGGCGAGGACACCAGTGAGCAGCGCGGCCAGTTTGGCCGAGGTGATCTTCCACGCCCGCACGGGCAGGCTGAGCATCAAGTAGCTGGTGTTTTCCCGCCACTCCTGGCGGTAAAGCTGCACCGACGTCCACAGCGCCCACAAGGGCAGGATGCCGCTGAGCGGCGCGATGTAGAGGGCGATGACGGCTTCCGGTTCCCACACGCCGGCCCGGGAGAGCAGCCATACGGTCCACAGCGCGTAGAAACCCAACAGGAACAGAGCCTCGGCCCTGTTGGCCATCAGTTCCTTTTTGTACTGCTGCCGCCACATCAGGCATACACCTCTTCAAACAGGTCCCGGATGGACTTGCCTCGCTCCTCGCGCAGCTGCTCCGCGTCGCCCATTAGAGCCACCTTGCCCGCTTTGAGGAACAGCACGTCCGCGAACAGGTTCTCGCTTTCGGCCACGTCGTGGGTGGACATGACCACGGTCTGGCTGTCTTCACGGAACTCCGACACGATGGCTGACAGCACCCGGGAGCGGGACGGCGGATCAATGCCCGACAGCGGCTCATCCAACAGGACGAGGGGTGCGCTGCGGCTCATGGCCACCACGATCTTGAGCCGGGCTCGCATGCCCTTGGACAGCCGGCTGACCCGGGCCGCGCCGTCCAGACCCATGAACTTGAGCAACTCCGCCTCACGGGCCTTGTCCCAGTCGGCATAGAACGCGCTCACGTAATCCAGGATCTGCCGCACGGTCATCCAGCCGTAGAGGTGGTCGATCTCGGGCAAATAGGCGACCTTGGCCTTGGTCTTGGTCGATGGCGCCTCACCGTCGATGGTCACCTCGCCCGCATCGGGCCGGTACAGCCCGGCAATGAGCTTGAGCATGGTGGACTTGCCGCTGCCGTTGGGGCCGAGCAGGCCCAGGATGGTGCCCTCCCGGATCGTGACCGACAGTTCGTCTAGCGCCCGCACGCGGCCGAAGCGCTTGGTGACCCGATCAAAGACCACCGTGGCCATGGGGTTCACCTCCCTCACGGTTCGGCTGCACTTTTGTGCCGGGTGTTCCGTCCCCTAACCCCTGCGCGGGCACCTCGACCTTACCGGCGGCGCGTTCGGAGAACCCGCGCGGCGCGGCGTCGCCGATCACTTCCCGGTAGGTTCCCCGCACCATGGAAACCATCTCTTCGCAGTCGTAGCCCAGCGCGTGCATTTCCCGTACAAAGCCCACCAGCGCCCGGCCGGCCATCTCTCGGCGGATCTCTGCCACCCGCGCCGGGTCGCGGGTGATGAATGTCCCCTGGCCACGCAACGTCTCGGTAATGCCCATCAACTCCATCTCCCTGTATGCCCGCTGCACCGTGTTGGGATTGACCTGAATCATCATCGCCAGCTCCCGCTGGGACGGGATCCGGTCGCCCGGCCGCAGTTCCCCCCGGGCAATCTGGCGCTTGAACTCGTCGATGATTTGCATGTAGATAGGGGAGTGCTGGTCCAGCTTAAGCTGCATGGGTTGCTACGCCTCCGCATCCGTTCTCCCCAGGCGTCCCGCCTTGCGCGCCACGCTCGCGGCGGCCCAGAAGATGAGCAGCGCGTTCACCGTGTGCAGCGCCGCGAGGCTCGACCCCCTGGCCCCGGCGAAGGCATACTGCAACCCGATCAGGAAGTTCAGCCCGACGGGGCCCATGTAATACCATTGCCCTTTGGGCATGCGCCCGGCGAGGGCCAGAACGAGCATCAGCACGGGGATCAGCTCAAATAGGTGGACAAAGGACACGTGCCGCCCCCACGCCAGCGGGTCCGCGAACACTGCCAGGCCCGCCAGGAAGACCTGGTATGCGACGCAGCCCACGAGCGTCCATGCCAGCACCCGGTAGGCGGTGCGGGTGACGCGCGTCGAAGCGCCGGTTGCCGTGGCGACCGCGGTGCCGGCGGCAACGTTCTGGTTCATACCGTTCCCTCCCCCATGTCCAACCGGGGTCCGGCCCAGGAAACCCGCGACCACCCCGGAATCCTAGTGCACTATTAGATTAGTGCACTATGACTCTAGAAGTCAAGGGGTAAATTCGCGCGCCGCCCCCGAAACCACAGTGGCGTTTGCCCAGGCTGCTGGCAACGCAAAAACTACGCCCCGGCGCAGCGTCAACCGGGCGAGGATCGGGGTCGCGGGTGTCGTATCCCCTCCGTAGAAACGCAGCATCGTGCGGGCGTGCACACCGCCCGCCGTCGAGTGGAGGAGGAGACCTTTTGGGTGCCCAAGAACGGCGCCGCGCCGCTTTGGCCGCCGCCGGGAAGGCGGCTTTCGACCTGGTCATTTGCCACGCGCGCCTGGTGAACGTGTTCACCGGCGAAATTTACCCCGCCCACATCGGCGTCGCCGCTGGACTCGTGGCCGCCGTGCTGCCCGGTGACGGCCCGGTGCCGGACGCGGAACAAGTCGTAAACGCAGAGGGCCGCTACGCAGTCCCAGGCCTCATCGACAGCCACCTGCACGTGGAAAGCAGCATGGTGCTGCCGCCGGCCTTTGCCGCCGCCCTGGTGCCCAGGGGCATCCTGACCATCGTCGCGGATCCGCATGAGATCGCGAACGTCATGGGCTTGGCGGGAATTCGGTTGTTTGTCGAGGCCGGACGTGGGCTGCCGCTGGACTGCTTCTGGCAAGTGCCCTCCTGCGTGCCCGCATCTCCCCTAGAAACAGCCGGAGCCGCCATCGGACCGGACGAGGTCGAGGAACTCCTCCGCTGGCCGGAGATGATCGCGCTGGGCGAAGTGATGGACTTCCCGGGCGTCATCGCCCAAACGGGCCGCACGGCGGAGATTCTCTCTCGTGCGGTGGAGTTGGGGGCGATCATCGAGGGCCACGCTCCCAACTTGACGGGCCGGGAGTTGTCCGCCTACGTCACGGCCGGGGTGAACTCCGACCACACCTTGGTCACGCCGGAGCTGGCCTTGGAGCGCCTGCGCGCCGGCGTCACGCTGCAGCTGCAGTACAAGTCGCTTTCGCCGGAAACCTTGCGCACGGTCGAAGCGGCCGCCAAGAGCCTCAATCTCTGCTTGGTCACCGATGACGTGCTGCCGGACGATCTGGACAGCACCGGTCATCTGGACCACATCGTGCGCACCGCGGTGGCACGCGGGCTCTCGCCGGTGGAAGCCATCCGGGCCTCGACCCTTGCGCCGGCTCGGCGCATGCGGCTCTATGACCGGGGCGCCATCGCTCCGGGGCTGCTGGCGCACATTGTCCTGACGCGGAGCTTGGAAGATTTCCGGGCCGAGCTAGTCTTCCACCGCGGGCGGCTGGTGGCGCAAGACGAGCGGCTGGTGGTCGACCTGCCGGCCTTTACGGTGCCGGCCGAAGCCTTCCAGACCGTGCGCCTGGATCCTCCCGGGCCGGAGACATTTGCCGTGCCGGTCAGCGGAGCCGCTGCCGCGGTGCGGGTGCGGGTCATGGCCCTCAGCCGCAAGACCACCTACACAGCGGCGGAGGTGCACGAGGTGCCCGCAGCCGATGGCCGGCTCCAGTGGGAAGCCGCCGGGCTGTGCCTGGCTGCGGTGTTCGAACGGCACGGGCGTGCCGGCACCCGGGGCTACGGCCTGCTGCGCCATGCGCTGGAGCGGGGCGCGGTGGCCTCCACCTGGGCCCACGACAGCCACAACCTGCTCGTGGTGGGGCGCTCGGCCGGCGACATGGCGGCGGCGGCCCGCTGGGTGGTGGAGCACGGCGGTGGGATGGCGGCCGCGCTGGACGGGGCGGTCATCGCCGCGGTCCACCTGCCCGTCGGCGGCATCGTCTCACCCCGGTCGGTGAACGAGGTGGCGGCCGAAGTGCGCGAGTTCCGGGCCGCGTTGGCCCGCCTCGGCTTTAGCCACCCCAACCCCTTCATGGCCCTGGGCGCCTTGACCTTGGCCGTCAGTCCCGAGCTCAAGGTGACCGACAAGGGCTTGGTGGACGTGCAGCGGGGCGAGATCGTCGACCTGTTCGTGGCGTGAGCCCGGCGGCTGCAGCGGGCGCTGGCCACCCGTGCGGGTTGTGGACTTGGCCTGGGAACACGGCGCACCCACTATGAACGAGGAGGTCGCAGCATTGTCTACAGCAGGCGTACAGAGACATTTGCGCATCGGGCCGGGGGTGATGCCCCGCTACTGCCTTATCCCTGGGGACCTGGCGCGGGCGGAGCGCATCGCGGCCCATTTCAAGAATGCACGGGAAGTGATCCGGAACCGGGAGTACATCGGCTTCGTGGGCGAGGTGGACGGCGTACCGGTGGGCGTTTGCTCCACAGGGATAGGCGGGCCCTCCGCGTCCATCGCCGTGGAAGAGCTGGCCAACATCGGGGTGGACACCTTCATCCGCGTGGGTTCGGCGGGCGGCCGGCAGCCCCACATCCCCATCGGCAGCGTCGCCGTCATCTACGCGGCGCACCGGGAGGACGGCACGTCCCGGGCCTATTTGCCGCCCGAGTTTCCCGCTGTCGCGGATTTGGCAGTCACCAACGCGCTGGTGGACGCCGCCCGCCGGCTCAACCAGCCAGTGTTCACCGGCATTGGAACGTCCCGGGACGCCTTCTACCAAAAGGATGAGAACCTGACGCGCCTTTTGACGGAGCGAGGGCACGTGGTCGCGGCCGAGCAAGAGGCGGCCACCGTCTTTATCGTGGCCACCGTGCGCCAGGTGCGGGCCGGCGCCGTGGTGGCCATCGACTCCAACATCTGGCTTCCTAAACCGGACCCTGAGGAAATCCAGCGCCGGTTCCGAGAAGGAGAGGCGGCTGCCATCCGGGTCGCGCTCGAAGCGGTCAAGCTGCTGGCCGAGCGGGACGCGGCCGCGCAGGCGTAGTTCCGCTGGCCGATTTCTGGCCGGCCAGCGCCGGGCTCAACCGGCGTCCGGCCGCGTGGCGGGCACGGCGCCGGTTTGTCCGCTATTGGCAACGGCCAGGTGGCACGCGGCGTAATGGCCCTCTCCCACCAGCACCCAAGGGGGCGCCGTGGTCCGGCAGCGGGCTTCAGCCACCGGACAGCGCGGGTGGAAAGGGCACCCCGGCGGCGGGTTGAGCGGCGAAGGCACATCGCCTTCCAAGAGCACCCGCTGCCGGGTCCGGGCCTCCCGGGGGTTGGGGACCGGAGTGGCGCGGATAAGCGCGTCCGTGTAAGGGTGGGACGGGCGCTGGAATACCGCTTCGGCCGGGCCCGCCTCCACCAGGCGTCCCAGGTACATGACGCCGATGCGGTGGGAGATGGCCCGGACGACCGCCAGGTCGTGGCTGATGAACAAGTACGTCACCCGGCGCTCGTGCTGCAGCCGCTCCAGCAGCTCGAGGATCTGGGCCCGCACCGAGACGTCCAGGGCGGACACCGGCTCGTCGGCCACAATCACTTCCGGCTGCGGCGCAAGGGCGCGGGCAATGCCCACCCGCTGGCGCTGACCGCCCGAAAGCTCATGGGGGTACCGGTCCATAAAGGCTTCCGGCGGCGTTAAGCCCACGTCGGCCAACAGCGCCCGGGCGTGCTCTCTGGCCCGGCGGCGGTCCGACTCGGTGCCGGAAAAGACCAGCGCGTTGAAAAGACTCTGCCCGACGGTCTTGCGGGGATTCAGCGACGCGTAGCTGTCCTGAAAGACCACCTGCACCCGCCGGCGGAACGCGGCCCACGCTTCGCCCTTGAGCTCGCCCAGCGGAGTGCCCTTGTAGCGGACGACGCCGGCGGTGGGCGCCTCCAAGCCGAGAATCAAGCGGCCGATGGTGGACTTGCCGCAGCCGCTTTCGCCCACCAGGCCATAGGTTTCCCCTGCGGCAAGGGATAGGGTGACCCCGTCCACCGCCCGCACCTGGCCCTGAGGGCCGAAAAACGACCGGCCCCAAGGGTAGTACTTGCGAACCTCCTCGACGCTCACCAGGGGCGCTTGCCCGTGGGTCTCCCCGGGGCGCGGTCCGGCGGCGGCCTCAGTTCGCCTGGTTTCCATCGTTGATCCGCTCGATGATCCGGTCATGGCTGTCCCCCCGGACCCGCCTCTTGCTCAAGCCCGTCGGCGGCTTGGTACAGCCAGCATGCGGTGCGGCTGGCACCCACCGTCACCCGCGGCGGTGGGCTGGTCCGGCAATGGGGCATGGCCCGCGCGCAGCGCGGGTGAAACCGGCACCCGCTGGGGGGATGAGCCAGGTCCGGCACGCTGCCGGGAATGGTCACCCGTACCCGGTCGCGGCGGGTCACGCTCAGCATGCCCGCCAAGAGCCCTTGCGTATAAGGGTGGCGGGGGTTGTCGAAAACCTCCTCCACCGGCCCTTCCTCCACGATCTCCGCGGCGTACATGATGTAAACGTAATCGCACAGCTCCGCCACGATCCCAAAATCGTGGGTGATGAGCAAAAGCCCCATCCCGCGCTCCCGCTGGAGGCGTGCCAGAAGCTGCAGGATCTGTGCCTGCACGGTCACGTCCAGGGCCGTTGTGGGTTCATCGGCCAGCACCAGGGGCGGATCACAAGCGATGGCCGATGCGATGGCGACCCGCTGCCGCATGCCGCCCGAAAGCTCGTGGGGATAGCGCCGGGCCACTTCCGGGCGCAACCCCACCTGGCGCAGCAAGTACGCGATGCGCTCGTCCAGGTCGCCAGACCAGTTGTGGGCCTGCAACTGCTCCTTTATCTGCGCCCCGACGGTGATCACGGGGTTAAGGTAGGCGGAGGGGTCCTGGAAGATCATGCCCATCAGCCGCCCCCGGACCTGCCGCAGCTCGGCCTCGGACAGGCGGGTCAAGTCCCTGCCCTGCAACAGCACCTG
>NICF_comb_assmDRAFT_10002186_pt1 | contig 15009 bp, 11 predicted proteins | sample NewIslPassag4_SG_FD_11279 | JGI IMG/M metagenome (IMG submission 11279) | reverse complement strand
CCCCCCCCGGCGGGAGCGGCTGCCTCCCGGCAGCGTCGGGGCAGAGGCCCTCCCGCGGAGGGTGCGGGGGCGGCGAAACGGAAGGGGGTAGAGCGATGTCACCCGGCGATCTTACGCGAGCCGATCGGGCCCGGGACGTCTATGACGTGGCCCGGCAACTCCTGGCGGAACTGGTGGCGATCCCCTCGGAGAACCCGCCCGGCCGCTGTTACGGCGAAGTGCAGGCCGTCCTGGTGGATTGGTTGCGCCGGTTTGGGATCCCGCCGGAGGTCTACACCGTGGGCGGCAAGCCCAACGTGGTCGCCCGCATCGGCCGCGGCGAGCCGGTGCTTTTGGTCAACGGCCACGTGGACGTGGTGCCTGCCGGCGGCCAGGGCTGGACGTACCCACCCTACGAGTTGACGGCCGTGGACGGGCGGCTGTACGGACGCGGCACGGCCGACATGAAGGCAGCTCTGGCCGCCATGGCGGCGGCGCTCATAACAACCGTGCAGCGGGGCGGGCCTCAGCGCGGAACCATCGTGTTTGCCGCCACGGTGGACGAGGAAACCGGTGGACACGACGGGTTGGAGAGCTTGCTGGCCGAGGGCGCGGTCTCCGCGAACTGGGCGCTGGTGGGTGAACCCACGGGGCTCCAGGTGGCATGTTGCGGCAAAGGCGTGCTGCAGCAGCGGGTCACCGTCACGGGCCGTGCCGCCCACGCGGCCATGCCGCACACGGGAGCCAACGCCATCAGCGCCGCCGCGCGGGCCATCAGGAGCCTCGAAGCCGTGGAACCCGGCGGCCGCCATCCCTTGCTGGGCGGCGGCACGTTGACGGTCAGCACCATCCAAGGCGGCGTGGCCGCCAACGTAGTGGCTCCCGAATGCCGGTTTACCCTGGACCGCCGCCTGGTGCCGGGCGAGCAGCCGGAGGAGGTGCGGGAGGCCATCCGGCAGGCGCTGCAGTCGGCCCTGGCCGGTACCGGCTGCACCTGGACCGTGGAAGATATACTCGTGGCAGCGCCCTTTGAAACGCCGCCCGAGTCTCCGGTGGTGCGCTGGGCGATGGCTGGCCTGGCGGAGGTGGGGCGCGGACCCGTGACCCCGACGGGCATCCTCGCCTTCACCGACGCGCGCTTCCCGGCCGCCCGCGGCATCCCCACCGTCGTTCTAGGGCCTGGCCGCCTGGAGCAGGCCCACGGCCCGGACGAGTACGTGGAGGCGGAGGAGATGGCCGCGGCGGTGGATCTCTACACCTGCCTGTTCAATACCCTCTAGGCTGGGAAAACCCGCAACAAGCCCGGCGGACCGTGCGGAAGGTCACACCGTGGGCCGCTTCGCGGCGCGTGCATTGGTGCGGTGGCACGGGAATTTCCCGCGCGCTGGCGAAGAAGGTGGTAGCGGCCTGCTGCGGGAACAAGGATCGTGCCGCATTCGATCCGTTGCACGCACACGGATGGAAAGGAGACCGCGCCGTGATTGAGCGGCTGTCCGCAAGCCAAGTCCGCGCCGTACAGGATCCTGAACAGCTGCCGTGCCGCATTACCGACGAGATGCCGCCTTTGGAGGGTATCATCGGCCAGGACCGGGCCATGCGGGCGCTCAGTTTTGGCTTGGGCATCCAGCAGGCGGGCTACCACATTTACGTGTCGGGCATCCCGGGCACGGGTAAGACCACGGCCGTGATGGCCTACTTGGAGGAAGTGGCCCGCACACGCCCGCCGGCATCCGACTGGTGCTACGTGCACAATCCCCAGGACTCCTACCGGCCCCTGGCACTGGAGCTGCCGGCGGGCCGGGGGCCGGAGCTGGCGCGGGACGTGGAAAACATGATCCGCAGCGCCGCGAGGGAGATCCGCGCCGCCTTTGAGAGCGATGAGTACACGGCCCGGCGGGAGCAGGTGACCAGCGCCCTGCAGCGGGGCCGGGCCGAGATCCTGCGGCAGTTGGAAGCGCGGGCCAACAGCGCCGGTTTCCTTTTGCAGGTGACGCCGGTGGGGCTGTTCTTGATCCCCATGCGCAACGGCCGGCCCATGGGCGACGAAGAGGTGCAGGCCTTGCCGCCGGCGGTGCGCCACGAGCTGGAGCGGCTGCGGGATCAGTTGCACAGCGAGATCCGGGCGGCCATGAAGCAGACCCGGGCCTTGGAGCGGGAGGCCCGGGAGCGGCTGGAGCAGCTGGACCGGGAGGTGGTCCAGTTTGCCTTGAGCGGCGTCGTGGAGGACCTGGTGGAGAAGTACTCCGCGTTTCCGCAGGTAGTGGCCTATCTGGAGGCGCTGCGGGACGACATCAGCAAGAACCTGCACCTTTTTGTGCAGGCCACCGAGGACGACGATGACGGGCCGCGCAGCGCCCGGCAGTTGGCCTTGCGCAAGTACCAGGTGAACGTGCTGGTCCACCACGATCCCGACAACGGGGCGCCGGTGGTCATCGAGCAAAACCCCACGTACAACAACCTGATTGGCCGCATCGAGCGGGAGATGCACCAGGGCGCCTTGGTGACCGATTTCACCAACATCAAGCCCGGCGCCTTGCACCTGGCCAACGGCGGTTTCCTGGTCATCCCCGCGGAGGAGGTCTTGCGCAATCCGTTCGCGTGGGACGCGCTCAAGCGGGCCCTGCGCAACGGGCATGTGGACATCGAGGACTTGTCAGACCGCTGGGGCTTTGTGACGGCCAAGAGCCTGCGCCCGCAGCCTATTCCCCTGAATCTTAAAGTGGTGCTCATCGGTAGCCTGTACCTGTTCCAGTTGCTGACCATCTTTGATGAGGACTTCGCCGAGCTGTTTAAGGTGCAGGCCGACTTTGACACGGTCATGGACCGGAACTACCAGAACGTGTGCGCCTACGCCACGTTTGTGGCCGACGTGTGCCGCAAATACAACCTGCTGCCCTTGGACGCTACAGGCTTGGCCAAGATGGTCGAGGTGGGCAGCCGCCTGGCCGACGACCAGACCAAGCTGAGCACCAAATTTGGCGCCGTCGTCAGTGTGCTGCAGGAGGCCGACTACTGGGCCCGGCAGGCCGGGTCTAGCGTGGTGCGGGCGGAGCACGTGCGCCTGGCCGTGGAGGAGCGGGTGTACCGCAGCAGCCTCATCTACGACCGTATCAAGGAAGCCATTGCCCGGGGCATCCTGCAGGTGGACGTCACCGGCCGGCGGGTCGGCCAGGTCAACGGCTTGTCGGTGAGTGCCATAGGCGAGTTCGCCTTCGGCCGGCCGGCGCGCATCACCGCGAGCGTCGGCGTGGGCCGCGAAGGCGTCATCGACATCGAGCGCGAGGCGCGCCTGGGCGGGCGTATTCATACCAAGGGCGTGCTCATCCTGGGCGGCTACCTGACGCACCGCTTTGCCCGGACAATGCCCCTGGCGCTGTCGGCCCGGCTCGTGTTTGAGCAAAGCTACAGCGAAGTGGACGGTGACAGCGCGTCGGGCGCTGAGCTGGCGGCGCTCGTGTCGGCCCTAAGCGGTGTGCCCGTGCGGCAGGATCTGGCCGTCACCGGCTCCATCAACCAATTCGGCGAAATGCAGGCGGTGGGCGGCCTCAACCAAAAGATTGAGGGCTTCTTTGACGTTTGCCGGGCCAAGGGCCTCACCGGCCAGCAGGGCGTCATCATCCCCAGGAGCAACATCGTCCACCTCAACCTGCGGGAGGACGTGGTGGAGGCGGTCGCGGCGGGGCAGTTCCACATCTACGCCATCGACCACAGCGACGAGCTCCTGGAGCTGCTCACGGGCGTGCCGGTGGGTGAGCCCGACGAGGAGGGCAACTTCCCGCCGGATACCTTGGGCGGGCTAGTCCAGGCACGGCTGCAGGAGTTGGCCGCGCGCCTGCGGGAAGCGTCGCGGGAAGCAGAGGAAGAGGAAGGGGAAGGGGAAGCGGACCAGGACGGCGAGGCGCCGCAGCCGGTGGACCCCCGCCGGCGGCCGGAGGATGACGGCGACGGGGGCGACGACGGGGACCGGGACGGAGGGCCCGACGAAGGCGAGGACGGACCCGGCCGCGACGGCGGGCCGGAAGGTGAAGGCCCCGGCGAGCCCGAGCGTGATGGCGGGCCGGAGGGTGAAGGCCCAGGAGACCCCGGGCGCGAAGGGGGACCTGAAGGCGAACGCCGCCGCAAGGACGGCCGAGCCGGCGGCTCCGGTAAAGGCGGAGGCAAGTCGCTCCGCGGTCGGGGCGGCGCCGGTCGGAGCTGACGATTCGCCTTGTTCCCACCTTGCCCCCGCTGTGCACCCTGCGGGCCGCCGGGCCAAGGCGCCCTGCACCGGATGTGGCCTGCCGAGCCATGTGGAGCCCGGGCTGGGTTCGCTCCACGTAAACCAAAAGGGGGATGGCCGTGGACAGCTGGTTGACGGTGCTGACCACCGCCGGCAACGTGCTGGGGGCGGCGGTAATTCTGGCGGGGGTCGTGCGTTTCATTGCCAGCGGCGCAGTGCCGGCGCTGCTGATCGCCATCGCGGTCCTGGTGGTGGGGCCGGGCGAGGATGTCCTCAAGCGCTGGGTGCGGGCCCGGGCTGGCTCACCAAAAGAGGCGCTGGAGTGGGAAACCCTGGTCGACCGTGCGACGAGCCTCGCCTTCCTGGCTCTGCTGCTTGCCGCCGTCGTCTTTATTTGAACCTCCCAAGCTGAAACCCTGATACGCCTAGGTGCACGGATCCCTACGCCCGTTCTGTGCGATTCGCACGCGAATGTGTACAGTGTTTTCTCCCTACAGCGTCTTCCCTCTGTTTGACGCTCGAGTCGAATCTTGCTAGACTAATCGACAGGTTCACTCGTGCCCACATGGTGGGGTGGGTACTGCTGCTGCGGGCCGATTTCCCCTTGTTGTAAAAAGCGAAACAGGAGGGCCAGCACAGGGATGTCAGGCGACGTGGCCGTTGCGGAGGCGGGCCAGGCTCCCAGCCGGAACCGGATCCTGGCGCGTTTTCTTCGCAACCGGCCGGGCATAGTTGCGCTTATGGTGGTAGTCATTGTCGTCCTCGCCGCGATTTTCGCACCGTACATTGCCCCGTATGATCCCGACCAGCAGTTCTTCGACGGCCTGACGCTTGAGGGCATGCCCTTGCCGCCCAATGCCCGGTTTCCCTTGGGCACGGATCTGCTGGGCCGCGACCTCTTGTCCCGCCTCATCTACGGCGCGCGGGTCTCGTTGATCATCGGCGTCGTGGCCAACGGCACTGCACTGGCCATCGGCGCGGTGCTGGGTACCGTCGCCGGCTACCTGCGCGGGCGGGTGGGGCAAATCATCATGCGCATCACGGACCTCATGATGGCCTTCCCCGCCTTGATCCTGGCCATCGCGCTGGCCGCGATCCTGCGGCCCAGCATGTGGATCGTGGCCCTGGTCATCGCCCTTGTCAACTGGGTCTGGATCGCTCGCGTCGTGCACTCCCAAGTCCTTAGCCTAGCAGAACAGGAATTCATCACTGCGGCCGTGGCCGTGGGCGCGAGCCGCAGCCGGGTGTTTTTCCGCCACTTGCTGCCGCACCTGGTGCCCACGTTGATCGTTTGGGGAACCTTGGGGATCGCCAGCAGCGTCCTGCTGGAAGCCAGCCTGTCTTTCCTCGGGGTCGGGGTGCAGCCGCCGACGCCGTCGTGGGGCGGGATCATCAACGAAAGCCAGTCTTACTTCCTGGACGCCCCGTGGCTGGTGGCCTTCCCTGGGGCTGCGATCCTGGTGACATCCCTGGCCTTTAACCTGCTGGGCGACGGCTTGCGGGATGCCCTCGAACCCGATAGGACGGGTGAGCTATGATTCGCTACATTATTAGCCGGCTCGGCCAGGCCGTATTGGTGCTTATCGGTATTTCTCTCATCACCTTTTTGCTTACGTTCCTGGTGCCGGCGGATCCGGCGCGCATGATCGCCGGCCGCTTGGCCACGCCCGAGACCGTGGCCCGGATCCGTGCGGAGCTGGGGCTGGACCAACCGCTGCCGGTGCAGTACGGGCGCTACCTGTGGAATCTGCTCCATGGCGACTTGGGACGCTCCTACGCGCAGCGGATCGAAGTGACAGAACTGCTGATGTCGCGGCTTCCCGCGACGTTTCAGCTCATGGTGGCCGGGATTCTCGCCGAGGTGCTGCTGGGTATCCCAGCCGGTATCCTGGCGGCACTGGGCCGCAGCCGCTGGCCCGACCGGCTGGGGATGGTGCTCGCGTTTTCGGGCGTTTCCGCACCCCAGTTCGCCGTGGGGCTGCTGCTCTTGTACCTGTTGGGCTACCGGTGGCCCGTGTTTCCGCTGGGCGGCTACGGCACGTGGCGGCATGTCATCTTGCCGGCGCTGACCTTAGGGATCGCCGGCGCAGGGTGGTACGCCCGCGTCATGCGTTCGGCCATGGTGGAAGTTCTTAACCAGCACTACATCCGCACCGCGACCGCCAAGGGCCTGCCGCCCACCAAAGTGGTGCTCAAACACGCCCTGCGCAACAGCATCCTGCCCGTGGTGTCCATGGTCGGCCTCGACATCGGCGTCTTCATGGGCGGGGTGGTGGTGGTCGAGAGCGTGTTTGCCTGGCCGGGCATCGGCCAGTTGGCCTGGCAGGCCATTCAAATTCTTGACATTCCGGTGATCATGGGGGTGGTCATACTCACGGCGTCCTTCATCGTGCTTGGAAACCTGTTGGCGGACTTGGCGTACCCGCTGTTGGACCCTCGGATCAGGTACAAATGATGTGATCCAGGCAGGATTGACCGGACAAGAAAAGACAGGAGGGTTTCAAGCGATGATGCGTTGGCGGAGGGCTGTGTGGGGTTCGCTGTTAATGGCGCTGGTGGTGCTTCTGGGCGCGGCGGCCATGGCTTCGGCCCAGCAGCGGGGCGGGTCGATGGTGGTGACCTACATGACGGACGTCACCACGCTGGATCCTGCCATCGGGTACGACTGGCAGAACTGGTCCATCATCAAGTCAATGTTTGACGGGCTTATGGACTACGTCCCGGGCACGACGGAACTGGTGCCGCAGCTGGCGGAGCGTTTTGAGGTCAGCGAGGACGGTCTCACGTACACTTTCTATCTCCGCCGCGGCGTCAAGTTTCACAACGGCCGTGAAGTGGTGGCCAGCGACGTGAAGTATTCGCTGGAGCGGGTGCTGACCCCCGCCACCCAGAGCCCGGGCCTCGGCTTCTACCTGGTGATCGAGGGTGCCGAGGACTTCGTGGAAGGCCGGGCCTCGGAAGTGACTGGCATCCGGGTGCTGGACGATTACACGGTCCAGTTCAAGCTGGCCCGCCCGGACGCGTCGTTCCTGCACATCCTGGCGCTCAACTTCGCCCACGTCGTCCCGCGGGAGGAAGTGGAGCGCTACGGCCCGGACTTTGGCCACAACCCAGTGGGCACCGGCGCGTTCAAGTTGAAGGAATGGGTGCTGGGCCAGCGGCTGGTGCTCGAGCGGCATCCGGAGTATTTCAAGCCCGATCGCCCGTACCTGGACCAGGTCGTCTTTGAGTTTGGCTTTGAGCCCAACGTGGCGCTCCTGCGCCTGCAGCGGGGCGAAGTGGACATCCTGGGCGACGGCATCCCGCCGGCGCGGTTTGTGCAGATCATGGAGGATCCCCAGTGGAGCCGGCTGGTGGAGGTCGGCGAGCAACTGCACACCGGCTACGTGACGCTCAATACGCGGGTTAAGCCCTTCGACGACGTGCGGGTCCGGCAGGCGCTCAACATGGCCATCAACAAGGAGCGGATCGTGCGGATCATCAACAACCGCGCGGTGCCTGCGAACCAGATCCTGCCGCCGCTGATGCCGGGGTACAACCACGAGTACGAGGGCTACCCCTATGACCCCGAGCGGGCCAAGCAGCTCTTGGCCGAGGCCGGGTATCCCAATGGGTTCTCCACGGTGCTGTACGCGATGAACGTGGACCCCAACCCGCGCATCGCGCAGTCCATCCAGCAAGATTTGGCCGCCATCGGGGTGCAGGTGGAGCTGCGCACCCTGGCCCAGAGCACCGTCATCGAGCTGGGCGGCACGGAAGGCCAGGCGCCGATGATCTGGTCCGGCGGCATGGCGTGGATCGCCGACTATCCGGATCCCAACATCTTCTACTGGCCGATCCTGGCGTGCGCCAGCGCCATCCCCGGCGGCTGGAACTGGGCCTGGTACTGCAACGAGGAGATCGAAGCGCGCGCGGCCTACGCCGACACGCTCGTGCTGCCCGAGCAGCAGGAGGAGCGGGCGGCCCTGTGGCGGGAGATCTACACCGACATCATGGCCGAGGCGCCCTGGATTCCCATCTTCCATGAGATGCGCTACACCATGCACTCCGAGCGTGTAGGCGGTGCGGAGAACATCTTCGTGGACCCGCTGCACATCCCCATCAACTACGAAGAGGTGTATCGGAAGTGAGCGGCGCTATCCGCACCATCCACCGGGACCACCACCACTTCGGCTGGGACAATAGCTTCCCGCCGGCGTTGAGGGTGGCCCCGGGGGACGAAGTGGAGTTTGAGATCGTGGACGCCTCCGGAGGGCAGCTGTCCCGCGAGTCCACCGCGGCGGACGTGGCCGCCCTCGACTTCGGCAAGGTGAACCCGGTCACGGGCCCCGTCTACGTCGACGGGGCCCAGCCCGGGGACACGCTGGTGGTAGACATCCTCGGCTTTTCGGGCAGCGGCTGGGGTTGGACGGCCATCATCCCCGGCTTCGGACTGCTGGCCGATGAGTTCCCGGAGCCGCACCTGCTCATCTCGACCTTCGACGAGAAGGGCGTGGAGTTTCTGCCCGGAATCCGGCTGCCCTTCCGGCCGTTTCCGGGCACCATCGGCGTGGCGCTGGCCGAGCCGGGCCGGCACTCGGTCGTCCCGCCCCGGCGGGTGGGCGGCAACCTGGACATCCGGGACCTGGTGCCGGGCAGCCGGCTGTACTTGCCCGTGGAGGTGCCCGGGGCGCTCTTTTCGGTGGGCGACACCCACGCCGCGCAGGGCGACGGGGAAGTGTGCGGCACCGCCATCGAAACCGCTCTCAAGGCGCACCTTCGCTTTGGGCTTATCAAGCAGACCAACCAGCGCTTCCCGCGGTTTGAGACGCCGGGGGAGGCCTCGCCCGACGGCGGCAAGGGCTACGTGGTCACCACGGGCATCGGCCCTGACCTGATGCAAGGGGCCCGGGACGCCACCCGGGAGATGATCGATCTCTTGATGAAGGAGCACGGCCTGGACGCGGCCAAGGCCTACATGCTGTGCAGCGTGGCGGGGCACCTGCGCATCAGCGAGGTGGTGGACGCGCCCAACTGGGTCGTGTCCATGTACATCCCCAAGGCCATTTTTGGCTAAAGATGGTACGGCCCCGGGGTGCACGACCCCGGGGCCGTACCATATCGACCGCCTGGAGGCTGGTAGGGCTGGCAGATTGTGCCGGCAGCGGGCTGCCGCTGTGCCGGCTGCCGCTCTGGCGGTCTAATGGTACCGATCGCGGTACATGACCACTTCCGCCGCGGCTTCGGACTCCCGCTCGGGCACCAGCAGCGATGCAGCGACGGTGACCGTCAGCACCGCCACGATGAAGCCCAGCGACAGGGCCGGCGGCACGTGCACGAAACCCGACACCAGCATCTTGGTGCCCACGAAAGCCAGGATGATGGACAACCCGTACTTTAGATAGCGCAGCTTGCCCAGCACGTCCGCCAGCAGGAAGTACAGCGACCGCAGGCCCAGGATGGCAAACACGTTGGACGTGTACACGATGAAAGGATCCTGCGTGATGGCGAAAATAGCGGGCACCGAGTCGACGGCGAACATCACGTCGCTGGACTCCACCAGCGCCAGCACCACAAACAGCGGCGTCGCCATGAGCACCCCGTTGCGCCGCACAAAGAAGAGACTGCCCTCGTAGCCCTCAGTCACCGGGAAGATGCGCCGCACAAAGGCCAGGACCGGGCTCTGCCCGGGATCAATGGACTCTTCTTTCTGGGTCAGGAGCTTAATGCCGGTGAACACCAGGAAGGCACCGAACACGTAGATGATCCAGTGGAAGCGGGCCAGCAGCGCCGCACCCAGGCCGATGAACATGCCCCGCATGACCAGCGCCCCCAGCACGCCCCAAAACAGCACCCGGTGCTGGTATTGGGCGGGTACGGCGAAGTACGTGAAGATCAGAACGAACACGAAGATGTTGTCAGCGCTGAGGGATTTCTCGACCAGGTAGCCCGTGATGTACTCCATGGCGGTGTCGGGGCCCCGCCACCAGTAGAGGAAAGCGCCGAAGATCAGAGCGATGACAATCCAGACAACCGTCCAAATGGCCGCCTCTTTGGCCCGGACCGCGTGGGAATTGCGGTGGAAGACGCCGAGGTCCAACGCCAGCATGCCGAGCACCAGCACGTTGAAGAGCGCCCACATCCACCAGCTTGCCTCCACCCTTGCCACCCTTTCTTGTGTTTGTGCATTGCGGTGCGGGCGGACAAAAAAACCTCCGCCGCGCACACGAATGCTCCGGCGAAGGTCTCGCTCCGAGGCGTCTTACACCTCGTCCCTGAAGCGGGCCCCTGGCCGTACTGACGCCTCAGGGATTCGCAGGGCTACTCCCCTTCACGTTTGGAATTGTATCGAACTGCGCTTGTCCTGTCAACGTGTTCCAAGCGGTCATGGACGGCGTCGTGGCCGGGTGGTGCCTTGCGAGGGCGCGCCGCAGGAGGTATAGTTTTAGTGGCGTTGAGCTGCTCCAGGAGCTTGGCACGTAAGGGAGACCCCACGCCCGTGTGTGAGCGGCCACGGAGTGTGGATCTCTCGTTGCGTGTCGACCTCCCACTCCTGCCTGCCCAACGTGTTGCGTCCACAGCGTCACTCTAGTGCGGCACGAATAGGGGATGACGGGAATGCGTCGGCCACCTTTGGTGGAGCAGGCCGTCTTGCTGGGCAGCCTGCTCAAGTGGCTGGTGTTGTCGACCCTGGCCGGGGCGGTGGCCGGCCTGGGAGCCGGTGTATTCCTGAGGGCCCTCCAGTACAGTGTGGACTACATGTCCGGGATCGATCCCGCCTGGCGCCTGATTTTCCTGCCGTTCCTGGGCGGCCTGAGCGGGTGGATCGTCTGGCGCTTTGCCCCGCAGGCGGCCGGGCATGGGACGGAGGCGGTCATCACCGCCGTGCACCAGCGGGACGGCGATATCCCGTTCGCGGTCGTCCCGGTTAAAGCGCTGGCCACCATCATCAGCCTGGCGGGGGGAGGGTCGGCCGGCAAGGAGGGGCCGTGCGCGCAAATCGGCAGCGGCTTGGCGTCGGCCTTAGCCCGCCTGCTGCGCCTCTCTCCGGTCGACCGCCGTCGCCTAGCCATCTGCGGCATCGGCGCCGGCTTTGCCGCCGTGTTCGGTACGCCCCTGGGTGGAGCCGTATTTGGCATTGAAGTGCTGTTCGGCGGCGCCCTCCTGTACGACGCCCTGTTTCCCTCCGTAGTGGCCGGTTTCACGGCCTACCAAGTGAGCCAGTGGTTTCACGTCCATTACCTGCGGCCGAGCGTTCCCCCGGTGGTGGGCACCGGGGAGTTGGTGTTCTTGAAAGCGTTGTTGTTAGGCGCCTTCTTGGGATTGGTGGCGCTGGCCCTGATCGAGGCCTTGGAAACCGCCGAGCGGCTCTTCCGCCGCGTCTTGGTCCCGCCGCCTCTGCGGCCGGTCCTCGGAGGGATTGTTTTGGTGCTGCTGGCGCTGGTGGCCGGTACAGGGTACCTGGGCATGGGAGCCGAGACCGTGGAGCGAGCCCTTTCAGGGGTGCCGGTGGCGCCGGCGGCCTTTATCTGGAAGCTGGTCTTCACCGCTGTCACCCTGGGCAGCGGGTGGAGCGGCGGCGTCATGTTGCCCATCTTCTTCATCGGGGCCGCGGCAGGCAGCGTGGCAGCGCCGCTGGTGGGCGTCGATCGCGCGGCGGGTGCTGCCATGGGCCTCAGCGCCCTTTTGGCCGGGGCCACCAACGCACCCATCGCGTCCTCCATCATCGCGGTGGAAATGTTTGGTCCCCAGGTGGGGGTATACGCCGCGGCCGCATGCTTGGCGAGCTTTCTGATCAGCGGGCACCGCAGCGTCTACCCGAGCCAGGTGCTGGTAATGAGCAAGACGTCCGCCCTCAGGATCCCCCTCCGCCGTCCCGCAGGGGAAGTGGAGCACCAGGTGCGGCTGTCTGCCGGATTGCTGCGCTGGATCGCCCGCTGGCGGCGCAGTGTCCGCCATGCCCGGAGGCCGCGATTCCGGCACGGAGCGCAAGGACCGGGTGCGTCCCACGGCAGCGCTTCGTGACAAATTGGGCCCGCTTGAGGGCCCAGTGCCCGGCCTGGCCTACCTGCCGGGCCGAGCGCCGCACGGCCTAACGGACCGGCCGGGGCCCCGGTTCCTCATCGTCCAGCGTGAAGCGGAACGGGTTGAAGCTTACATTGTAGTCGTAGACATCCATGCCTGTGGCGCGTTTCACCGCGTACACCAGCGCGTACACAAGAGGGGTAAGCAGGACTTCGACCCCGACCTTGATGACGTATGCGACAACCATGATTTCCAACACGAGATCCCACGACCAGACGCCCCCGTAGGCGACGGGGAAGAAGATGAGCGAGTCGATGGCTTGTCCGGCCAGGGTGGAGCCAATGGTCCGCAAGCCCAGAAACCGGCCCCGCGTCCGGACTTTCATCCGGGAGAGCACGTACGCGTTGGTGAACTCGCCGACAAAGTAAGCCAACAGGCTGGCGACGGCGATCCGGGGCGTGAGGCCCAACACCATGTCCCACGCCGCCTGCCCTCCTTGGGCCACCCATTCCGGCGCCCCGGGCATACTGCCCACCCACAGCACCGCCAAGCTCATGAGAATGTTGGCCCCCAGCCCCGTCCAGATGACGATGCGCGAGCGGGCAAACCCGTACACCTCGGTCACCAGGTCGCCCAGCAGGTACGTGAGGGGGAAAATGAGGTCCGCACCGGTGAAGTCCAGGCCGTACAACTCCACCGGTTTCACGGCCGTGATCTGGCTGATCAGGAGCGCGGCCACGAAAAGACCCGTAAAGATGGGAAACAGTCGCATCCACAACACCTCCCGCCGTCCGGCCGCCAGCACCTCTCGCCGGGTCGCCGGTTTGCCGGCTCACGCAGGCTGGGCCGTGTCGACGGCCAGCAGTACGCCGTGGCCGGACGGATCCCGGAGCATGGCTCCGTCCGGGCGGAGCTCCACGGGCAGTTCAAAGGCCTTTACCCGCGCGACCAACTGCTCAAAGGTCGCCTCGTCCGGCAGAAGGATAGTGAAGTACCGGAGCCCGATGGCGTCCGGCGGCGCGGGCGGCAGGCCTTCGCCTTGCCAGGTGTTGGAGCCGATGTGGTGGTGATAGCCGCCGGCGCTCAGGAACAGCGCCCGCATGAGGGGCGAGTCCATGGTGATGTCGAACCCCAGCACCTCGTGGTAGAAATGCCTTGTCGCCCGCAGGTCGGCCACGTGCAGGTGGATGTGGCCGACGACCGTGCCCGGGCGCAGGCCGGTCCACGGCGACGGGTCCCGCTCCAGCTCCTCCAGCAGGGCCGGGATGTCCACGCCGGAGCGGGGCATGCGGTCATACAGCATGCGCCCGTTTTCCATGGGCCACTGCTCCCGGGGGAAGTCCCACGCCAGCTCGATGCCGTTGCCTTCCGCGTCGGGCAGGTAGATGGCCAGGTGGGTCCCGTGGTTGGAGTGGCCGTCCACGGGCGTGCGGGTTTCGATGATTTGCCGCACCAGGTGGGCCAGATCCCAGCGGGTCGGTACTAAAAACGCGGTGTGGTACAGCCCGGTGGTGCCGCGGTAGCGCCGGGCCGCGGGGTTGGCCGTCAGGCGCAAGAGCTCGGTGCCCGCTCCCGGTTGGCCGTGCAGGGCATCGGGGGGCGCGACGCCCAGGGCGGCGGTGTCCCCGTCCCGCCAGAGCAGCTGAAACCCGAGGATGCGGCAATAGAAGTCGATTTGGCGGTCCATGTCCCGCACGGTATAGTGGACGGGACCCATCCGGGTCCGCGGGTCGATGCGCATGTGTCCGGCCACCTCAAGTCGTCGCGTATTGTGCCCTAGATCAAGGCCGGGCGGCGCCAGCCCCGCATGCCGCGGGCGGCCAGCGCCTCGGCGTACGCCTCAAAGTTGCACCGCATCTCCGTGAGCGAATCGCCGCCGAACTTCTCGATCATCGCCCGGGCCAGCTCGAACGCGACGGCGGCCTCGCCCACCACGGCCGCGGCGGGCACGGCCGTGACGTCGGATCGCTCGATGGCGCCCTCCGAAGGGGCCAGGGTGACGATGTCGATGGACGGCAGGGGGTTGTACAACGTGGCCAGGGGTTTCATAGCCACCCGCACGACCAGCGGCTCGCCGTTGGTCATGCCGCCTTCGACGCCGCCCGCGCGGTCCGACGGGCGGTGGATGCCCCGGTCATCCGAGTAAAAGATGGGGTCGTGGGCTTGCGAGCCGGGCCGGGCCGCGACGGCGAAGCCCAACCCAAACTCGACGCCCTTGATGGCCTGGATGCTCATCAGGGCCTGCGCGATGCGGCCATCCAGTTTTCGATCCCACTGCACATGGCTGCCCAGCCCCGGCGGCACGCCCCATGCGATGACCTCAAACACGCCACCCAGGGTTTCCCCGCGGGACTTGGCCTCGTCCACGGCCTGCACCATGGCCTGGCTGGCTGCTGGATCAAGACAGCGGACGGGCGACTCATCCACGTTGGCAAAGGCTTCCGGCGGGGGAGGGGGCGCGTCCGGATCGTGCGGCGCGACGGCCGGTCCCAGGCGAATGACGTGGGAGGCGATGACGATGCCGAAGGCAGCCAACAGCTGCCGGGCAACGGCGCCCACGGCCACCCGCATGGCGGTCTCCCGGGCGCTGGCGCGCTCCAGCACGTTGCGGGCGTCATGGAAGTCGTACTTGAGCACTCCCGCCAGGTCCGCGTGGCCTGGACGCGGGCGGGTCACTGGGCGCAGCCGCCAGTCATCCTTGGCTGCCGCGGTGCCTGAGCCGCTCGAGTCGCTCACGACGCCTGACCCGCCGGCACCATTTGCGCCGGCTGGTTCGCCGGCACCGCCTGCGCCGCCGGCACCGGCTT
>NICF_comb_assmDRAFT_10002181_pt1 | contig 15027 bp, 13 predicted proteins | sample NewIslPassag4_SG_FD_11279 | JGI IMG/M metagenome (IMG submission 11279) | reverse complement strand
AACCTCTCCAATATAGGAGAGGTTTCGAATTTAATTTATATTATCCAGTGGAGGAAGTTCCTGCTCATTACTAGTTTTTTTTCGCTTCAAAAAGACCAACAATCCACCAAGGATAACGATCCCAATCCCTCCAAAAAGGAAAAGGGAGACAATTCCGGATTCCGAAGATTCGGCTTGTATTTCAGTCGGATCCGTCATGCTTAAGTCCCATATCAATTTGTTCCCATCTACCCGCGTTGCGTTATTCTTGCCAATTTTACCCGGCAATACAAGAGTAAAGGTTAAGTCAAAATCATCCATGAACATTTCCGTTCCCGGTTCCATTTCTGAACTCATGTCCAATTTGCCATTTACTTTATAGGATTTCCCAAACGTGCCATCAGAAATATCTATATTAAAATCCCCGGTATCATCATTCAGAAACTGAAAATCTTCTATGGATTTAAATGTGTTTGTAGCCTTAAAGCCAATATATTTGTCATCTGAATATTCTTCAAAAGCAAAGCCATCCGCTTCCACATCGGTCTTCATTTCAGCAAAGGGATCTTCACCAGCTTGGGAAGCCATTTCATAAATGGACTTTTCCATACCCATAATTAAACTTGTGTCGATGGAGCCGTCCTTTTTCACTTCAACGCTAATGTCCATCTTTACACAGCCAACGAGTAACAGTACAATCAGTAAAAATGCAAATGTCAGTTTTTTCAAAGGTTTCTCCCCCTAAAAAGTCAGAATCATTCCTATCATAATATTTTTTATGATTTTTCGAAAGATATTATAAATAATATTTTAGATAATTTAGCATTTTCCCTTAATTTGAACATAAATATGAAAAGTATAACCCTGTTAAAGCATTTCTCCCGTTAATAGACAAAAAAATGAGCGTATCAGGATCCATTCCTAAATACGCTCTTTAGAAAAGAAAATAAGATCTCGGGAGTATAATTATTCAACCGACTTCAACGATTCGACCATATTTACTCGTTTTAGGCTAAAGTGCATGAAGAAATTGACAAAGGCTGAAAAACCAAAGGTTAATAGCACTGACCATATATAGCTTACCAGATGGACATTTTGTCCAAACATCATCGAATCGATCTCCATCGTATGGATAACATATCGGTGAAAAATCAACCCTAACACCAATCCCAGTAAAGTTCCGAAAAGGGTAAGAATGACATTTTCCCGATAAATATAGGAATCAACTTCTCCATCCCTAAAACCGAGAACTTTGATCGTGGCAATTTCCCGGATTCGTTCAGTAATATTTATATTGGTTAAGTTATAAAGGACAACCATTGCCAAAGCCCCGGCTGAAATAATGAGAACAAGAATAACAAAATCAAGGCTCTTTAAAGTGTCATGAAACTGATTTTTCAACGTCCCCAAAAGAACAACTGCAAGGACGTGCTCATTTTCCATTAAGCTTTCCTTAAATTCCTTTTCATCAAGGTCGAGGTCTTTCTTTTCGTTAAACAACACACTATTGGCCTGATAAGTGTCGCCTGTCACTTCTTCATAATACTCAGGAGAGAGATAAATGTAATGGGTCAAATAATTTTCGGCAATATCCGCTACCACTATATCGTAACTTGTCCCTTCAGTCGTCCTTAAAGTCACGCTATCTCCCGGAGAAATTCCCAAAAGGTTTGCTAACTTTTCTGTAATGATAGCCCCTTGTTTTGGAAGTTCGATTTTCCTCTGATCCAGTCGGGTGTGTAAATCGATAAAAAGATTTAAATGGTCAAGGGATTCCGGAACCATTAAATTTGCCTCGTAAAAGCGATTTTTCCCTTTCACCCTCGTCTCTACCGTTTCATTGAAGATCGGCAAAAAGGAGTCGATCCGTTCCTCCTTCCTCAAACTTTCCAATAATCTTTCTTTTTCTTGACTTGATTCTATATTTGTTACCAATTGCCCGTCATATAAGAAAATTTCATCAAACTGTTTACCCATAATGTCATTGATGGAATCCCGTAATCCAAAGCCGGTTATTAATAAGGCAGTACAACCTGCAATTCCAAATACGGTCATGAAAAATCGCTTTTTATACCGGAAAATATTCCGGAATGTCACTTTCCTGGAAAAGGATAGGCGCGACCATAAAGGTGTGATTCGTTCCAGGAAAATACGTTTCCCTGGTTTCGGTGCCTTCGGTTGCATCAAGATTGCAGGGGTTGCCTTTAATTCCTGAAGGGTACTCATAAGGGCGGCCACCGTTGTTGTAACAAGAGCCATGATAATGCTATAGATCGCATAATCCCAGTGGAATACAATGACTCGGTCCGGAATCGTATACATAATGCCATAGGCATTCATGATGATGGAGGGAAAGAGCGGGTATCCAATGACCAATCCTAATATGGCTCCGGAAAAGCTGGATAAGAATGCGTATATGATATATTTCGTAGCAATTGTACCCGTTTTATATCCAAGAGCTTTTAATATTCCAATTTGGCCCCTTTCTTCTTCCACCATCCGGGTCATCGTCGTTAGGCAAACAAGGGCTGCTACAAGGAAGAAAAAGAGCGGGAACACTTTTGCAACAGCACCGATCCGATTCGCATCATCCCCGTAACCCGCATAACCCGGGTTTCCTTCTCGGGTGGAAACAAACCATTCGGAAGGTAGATTTTTCAGATTCTTTTCCGCCTTTCGAATATCCCTTTCCGGCTCCTCGAGCTCCTTATATACGTCTTCTTTTTCTCTGTTAAACTTTTCCCAACCTTCTTCCACTTCCGCCTTTCCCTTATTCAATTCCTCCCAGGCATCTTTAAAAGTTTTCGTTAATCTTTCCCGTTGTTCCTTTAATTCCGATTCCCCGTTCAAGATTTTTTGTTCATTTGCTTCCAATTCTGCCTTAATCTTGTCCAAATTTACTTTTCCAATATCCAACTCTCTTTTAGCAGATTCCAGTTGGGCTATTCCTTCGTTATAACGGATCAAACCCTGTTCATATTCGTTTATCTTTTTTTCCAGATTAAGGAGTTCAGCCTTCCCTTTTTCAAACTCTTCCTTTGCCTGAACCAGTTCCTTTGATATTGAATCATAGGCATTACCTGTAACATTTAAGATTAGAGGAATAAGCTCCACTGAATAGACTTCTGAATATTCCAGCAAGGCTTGTTTCAAATCGTTTGGAAACAGGATTTTTTGCTCAACTAAAGCTTTAAAGTCCTCTTTTTGGGTAGGAGGATTTTGGGTTAAAATTTGTTGGAATTCCCCTAAAGATTTCAGGGCATTTTCAGTGAACGTAATTTGGTTCTTCCCGTTCTCCAATTGGTGCTTCATTTCAGCAAGTAATGGTCGGTAATTTTCAATTAAGGGACGATTTTCGTCAAGCTGAACCTTCGCTTTATTGATCTCATCCAAATTGCGCTCGTATTCCTTTAAACCTTTTTCCCATTCTTCATATCCTTTATTATATTCACGCCAACCTTCTTCCAGCTTTTCTCTTCCTTGATTGAGTTCCTTTTCGGCATCCTCTATTTCTTTCCAAGCCCTAGTTTCCTTGGACTTTAATTCCTGCTCCGCTTTTTCAAGGTCATTTTCGGCCTTGATGAGTTCATTCAGAGCATCAGCAAATTGATCGTCGGCTTCCCTTTTGCCTTCTTCCAATTCCCGTTTCGCATCCTCTAGGTCAGACCATAAGTTTTCTTTTTCCTTTGAAAAAGCTTGGACTCCAAGGGTTTCCAAAGCATCCTGGATTGGCTTCAAATGTTCTTCGTACTCTTCTGAATAAGCTACTAGATGATCTGACTCCTCCGTCTCGATGTAAACCTCATTTGGTTCTTCCATAACGAAATCTTTCATGTTTATATATCCGTAAAAGGATATCGAACCATCGCCAATCGTAGTTTGTCCCCGTTCAAAACTGATATATAACGGGGATTCAATTGAACCCACTACCTGAAAAGCATCCGTACGAATACTATCGGATAACTTTTCTCCCTCCGGCAAACGAACTTGTACCCTTTGACCAACGGAAATGTCTTTCGGTGCATATTTTCCTGCTTCAATCACCATTTCCCCGGTCGCATCAGGGAATTTTCCTTCTTTCAAATTCAGGATGTTCAGACCCTTTTCCCTTTGATAATCTTCAGGGTTGTAGCTATATAAACGAACCGTATACGTATTACCGCTTTCTGTCGTCAAAAAAACATCTTTATAAAACCCTTCCTGAACCTTTTTTATCCCTTCAACGTTTCTGATAATATCGAGATCTTCTTTCGCAAATCCGAGGGGATTATAAATGCGGAAATCTGACAAATTCGTGTCTTTATAATATTTATCCGCAGATAAAACCATATCGGGCTCTGTTGCATTAATACCGGCAAAAAAACCAACACCGATCGCAATGATAATCATGATGGAGAAAAAACGGGTTTTTGTCCGTCCGATGGACCGGAAAATTTCTTTCACATACGTCTTCTTTTTCATCTACCATTCAATCCTTTCCACCGGAATCGGGTGTTTGTTCACTTCAATTCCGATGACTTCCCCGCTTTTCATTCGGATGACTTTATCGGCCATAGCTGTCAGTGCCGAGTTATGGGTAATGATGATGACCGTCATTCCTGTTTCCNTAGCCGTATCCTGGAGCAATTTCAAAATCGTTTTCCCAGTTTCGTAATCAAGGGCACCCGTTGGTTCGTCACAAAGGAGTAACTTCGGATTTTTAGCCAAGGCTCTTGCAATGGCTACCCGTTGCTGTTCGCCACCGGAGAGCTGTGCAGGGAAATTGTTCATCCGATCTTTTAGACCAACCATCCTTAATACATGTTCAACATCGAGAGGGTTTTTGCTGATTTGAGTTGCCAATTCCACATTTTCTTTGGCCGTTAAGTTTGGGACTAAATTATAAAATTGGAAAACAAAGCCGATGTCATCCCTTCGATACTCCGTCAATTGCCGTTCAGTGTAATTGCTGATGTTTCTTCCATCTACAATAATCGTGCCTTCATCAAGAGAATCCATTCCCCCTAGTAGGTTTAGCACCGTCGTTTTACCTGCACCGGAGGAACCAACAACAACAGTAAATTCCCCTTTTTCGATTTCAAAATTGATCCCCTTTAATGCATGGATGACAACCTCACCCATTTTATAACGTTTATGGACATTCGTTAATTGAATATAGCTCATAATTTCACCTGTACCAGTTCCGATTTTTTGTGAAAAAATTTTCATATATACGATTTTATCATAATCTTTCAAAGCACGGTTATGTATCAACTTAAAACATAGGCATTTTTTGACAAAATTCACAAAAAGTCAAAATCCTGTAGCAAAAAAATATCCCTATAATCGATATTTTCGACTATAGGGATATTTTTATGATTGTATGGAACCTAGCGGGATCGAACCGCCGACCTCCTGCATGCGAAGCAGGCGCTCTCCCAGCTGAGCTAAGGCCCCATTAAAAAAAGCGGAAGACGGGACTCGAACCCGCGACCCCCAGCTTGGGAAGCTGGTGTTCTACCACTAAACTACTTCCGCATATATATTTCATGATTCGAAGGACATTATTTATATTACTATCGGTTTTTTAAAAAGTCAACAACCCATAAAATTTTTTTTGGAATATTAAATTTATCAAAAGAAAAAGAGGGTAGATGCAAAATAATTGATGAAACCTTTAAGGAATTGGATTAAAAAACAAGGAGAGTTGGGGCTAAAAGTCTACTTGATCAATGGTTGTACAAGGAACTATACTGTTAATTTCTCCTCTTTTTCATCCTTCTTCACCAAATGGAAGATCCCTGCCATATTTTTATAAAATAATAGCAGAAAATTCCCAAACCAAATCCAGAGGATATAAGTCGGATACTGTCGGTAAAAAAGGAAAATGGCAAGGAGGAGCATTCCCAATGTCGTTTGCAATCCGTCTTCTTCGCTGGTGGTACCTTTTCCTTTTTTCATTACTTTAAATACCATTAAAATCAATGCCAGTATGATTGCATATGCAATGGACACCTGAAATTGGGTTAATGCACTCCATACGCCGAAACTAACCGCTATACTTTTCCCACCTTTCCCTTTCATAAAGGGTGAGAAGGCATGCCCAAATATCGGTGCAAGGGCAATTGGTATCAGACTAGTGCCTGAAACCCATTCTTGATGTAAGATCACAAATACGGGCAAATAGCCTTTAAGGAAATCTAATGCAATGCCAGTTAAACCAAACCTGTAACCTGCTGCCTTCCATAGATTGGCAGCACCAGGATTTCCATCCCCGACTTCCCGAATATTTTTATGAACTAGTAACCCGAGCCAATAGGAAAACATCATCGAGCCCGACAAAAAACAAAAGATGGTCAATACATAAACCAATTTAATCCCTCCTTCCCACCTCAATGGTCCTTCCCTTCCAAACAACAGCTTTCCTGAAGGACGTTTGATAGGTGGAATAAAGCATCATGACAATGAAAAAGCCAAAAGATAAAGAATGGAATACAGAATGTATAAGACCGAAATTACCAGAATACTTGTTAATATATAATATTTGCAATACATATAGAAAGTACCCGATCACCAGTGGAAAATAGGATTTTGAAAAAAGAAAAAGGATGGCCAGTTCCGAAAGCATCAGGCCAATTACCCAACAGGCAATAAAGAAAATGGTTTTTTTCGAAATACTTCCCATACTTAAGGCTGCACTTTTCGCAAAACCTTCCAAGGAACTTTTTATACCGTTTGGATACATTCGAAAGGAGATCGCACCTTTGCCAAGGAAATTAGTCACTGGAACTCCTGCTTGTTTAAATGCGGTTCCGAGTTTCAGATCATCGGTAATTTCTGCCCTGATCCTTTTATGTCCTCCAATTTTTTCATAATCTTTTCTCGTTACGGCAATACATGAACCATAAAGACCTTTTTCAGGATTATGATTCTCGAAGGGAGACGAAAAGGTGAAAAGTGCCAAATGATTAGGAAGCATGGCAAATTTCTCGTAAAATTTTTCGGTTCGGTGGAAAGGTACAACGGATATCGCTCCACCCTTCTGTTCCAAGGCAAGGATCAGCCTTTCCAGGCCATCTTCCTCCAGTCGGACGTCACTATCCAAAAAGACCAGTATGTCCCCAGAGGATTTGAGATAACCGTTCCATACAGCCCAGGTCTTTCCTAACCAACCGGATGGGATTGAGGTTATATCAATCACTTTTGTTGAAAACTTTTCTGCAATTTCCTTGGTCCGATCCACAGAATGATCATTGACGACAATTACTTCATAAGGCAATAAGGTTTGCCTTTGGAGGGATTCTAATAAATATGGTAGATTCATTTCTTCGTTCCGCGCGGGGATAATGACAGATACTTTTTGATTTTGATTTCCTACTTCCGAAAGATGCCCCTTTGGCAAAAGAGGTTTGCGAAAGAGGAGACATCCTGACACAAAACCGATACTAATCAATATGAGCATAATGTTTGCCAAAAATACCCACTTCCTTTAATTCCCCCTACTCTCCTTTCATTTATTATAATATCGAAAAAATATTAAGTAAATGTTTACCGGATTTTCCTACAATAAAAATTCATCCCCTTTATTCCAGATAAAAAAAGCTTGAAAAGGGAAAGTCCCTTCCAAGCCAAACAGCTGTTATTTTCTGATTGTTAATTGAATCCCTTCGTAACCATCCTCGTTTTGGGCCTTATTTAAAACTTCCTCAAAGTCGTCCCTTTCGATTAACTTTGGTGGAATACTATAGACTGATACCATAATATCTTCCTTAGAGGAGGAAAAATGGTATTTCTTAAAATTGTATCCTTGCTCTTGGAAAGTCTTATGGCAATCTTTTAAAATTTTGGCAATTTCACTGGGGGTGAATTCCTTCAATTCGATATCCAGCCATACTTCCGCATCAATTGGTAAATTGCGATCAAAGTCCATATCCAGTTTTACCAACTCTTTTTCTTTTGGTGTTAAATCTTTATTATAAGAAACTCTTGTACCTAGATCGTTATATCCCATTTGCTCAACAACATTTCTAATAATAATGCTGTATTGGTTAGATAAACGTTCTAGAGTATTATACTTTTCAAGGACATTCATTTTATAGTCATCCCCAACAATTTTTCCATTCCGATAGTAAATATTGAAGTGGGTATCCTGACTGGAATTTGAACGGACTTTTACAATATAGTTCCCAAATTTAAAATTATAGTCGGGATTTTCCAATTCCAAGTCAAAAGAACCGTAATTTTGGTTCACGTATTGTTCCACCTTATGCTTGGCGATCATAGCCGAGATCGGGTTTCCGACTAAAGCATTGGCCAAGAATAAAATGAAGCCAATTAATCCAAGGGCTATAAGAAAGGAAGTAATCCGCAACGCTTTTTGAGCTCTTTTCATCCTATGACCACCTTCCTTTAATGGCAAAATGCATAAGCACCCCTATAACAACTCCGAGCATAACAAAGGCAGTATAAATGGCACTTAAGTAGAATGATCCAATCACCCACCCCATCGTAAATCCTTCCAGTATGGATTCCATGACAAATTCATAGAGAAAGGAAATCAAAGAGATACCCAGTACACCTATAAACCATTTTTTCTTTAAAGCAATAAAGGACAAAGCGCCTAAAAGTGGCATAATGACAACGTTATAAAACATGCCCATCGTATTTGTCAAAGCGACACCGAACAATGTACCCGCGATTAAAATTGCGATCTGAACAGCAAACATACGNNGTTTTATTTTTTTGACAATAACTTCGGCTGTCGGTAAATTTTCTTGACTTACGANCATTTTATTCATTGNTTCATATTCTTTTTTGCAATTAGGGCAGGTTTTGATGTGGTCGAAAACGAGNTTTTCACTTTCCCGNCTTGCNACTCCATCTTTTACAAGAGGAATTAAATCCAATATGATATCACAGCTGTTTTTCAATTCGATCCCTCCTTCATTAATTCTTTCCTGAGCCATTGCTTCGTCCTGAAATCAATGACTCGGGCAGTACTTTCAGAGATGTTCAGTTTTTGGCCAATTTCCGCAAAACTATAGCCCTCTAGTCGCATTGATAGAATCATTTTCGTTCGTTCATCCTTTGATTCCAAGAGATTTTGAATCCTTTCAAATTCCATTTGGTTAATGACTGTATCTTCAATGGATCCGGACATATACGATTTCAATGAATCATTGAATTCGACAGGCTTCTTCTCTTTTCTTAACATTTGAAGCCAATTGTTCCGGGCAATGGCAAACAACCAAGTTTTGACGGAGGATTTGCCCTTAAAAGTCGCGATGTGAAGAATGGCCTTTACGAATGTCTCTGACAACAAATCTTCGGCAAGCGTTTGATCCTTTGTCAAAGACAATAAATAAGCATACACATCTTTTTTATATAACGCATATAACTCTTCTATTTCCTTCACTGCCATCCTCCTTTCACATAATTAGATACCAAATTAGCCAATATGTTTCATAAAATTTTTTTTATTTTTCATTTTTATGTTAACGAATGTCTTTTACGGAAAACAATGAAATCTTTCCATCTATGTAAATCTGAACGGATTTCTTCATAGTCCTTAAAAATTCTCAGGATAAATAGGTAATGGAGGATTTTCGCAGGGTAACTGGNATTTGCTTTATTTTGAACTATCCCAGTAAAATTTCTNGATTTTTACAAAATGTTCTCTCTTTCCAAGGATCTGAAAATTTCATTTTAAATTAAGCCTTAGGAACCGAGTATAAACGCCCATCATATGCTAATGTAACTATTTTCAGATTCCTTAGAAAGGAGAAAGCTTATGGAACTAACCGCTTCCCATTGGATGTATTTGGCTGGTACAATTTTAATCATCTTGACGATGTTGTTCCGGCAAAATGTCGTTGTCCCTGCCCTCCTAATGACCTTTCTTGTCGGATTTCTATATGGTGATTCCCTTGTCTTTGCCTTTCAAACGGTTTTTAATGCCAGTTTGACAGCTGCAGGCGAACTTTTTAACATATTTTTAATTATCGCCATCATGACTGCTCTCTTGCACATGTTAAAAACCCTCGGGGCTGACGAAGCCATGATTACTCCTTTTCGCAAAGTGATGGTGAACGGACACATTTCCTTTTGGGTTATAGCTGTTGTTACCTATTTCATTTCCCTATTTTTCTGGCCAACTCCAGCGGTCCCATTAGTTGGGAGTCTTCTGCTGCCGGTGGCCATCCGTGCGGGCCTTCCGCCGATTGGAGCAGCTCTTGCCATTGCATTGGCAGGCCAAGGAATGGCTTTATCCTCCGATTATATTATTCAAATTGCACCAACGTTAACTGCCACATCTGCATCCGCTAATGTAACCCTCCTTGCAGATCGGGGGTTAGTTCTATCGGTTGTTACCGGTATCATCGCCCTCGTCTTGGCCTATACGTCCAATTTAAGGTCAATCCAAAAACCTTCGATAGAACATTTGAAGAAATGGGAACAAGGTGAAGAATTACCATCCCATTCAACTAAAGGTAGATTTAGCTTGCTTTTTGCCATTTTGGTACCCCTATCCTTCTTTATAGTTGTTATTTATATGGGGATGGCTAAGTTTTTGGATGGTTTCCCGAGCCTTGAAGGGGGATCCGGAGCTGCATTAATTGGCGGAGTAGCCTTAATGTTATTGATTATTGGCTCTCTTTTTCACTATCCGAAACAGTTTCTGCAGGATGTTAGTGACCATATTGTGAAAGGCTTTGTCTTCGCCTTTAAAGCAATGGGACCAGTAATTCCGATTGCCGGATTTTTCTTTATCGGTAGTGGGGAGATGGCTTCCAAAATTCTCGGAACCTCTCCCGAGGAAACCCCTTCCTTTTTATTCGAGTTAATTCTGGCCGGTCAGCAATTAATACCAGAAAATGCGGTTATTGCTGCCTTTAGTATCTTGATCATTGGGATGATTACCGGTCTTGATGGATCAGGGTTTTCCGGACTTCCTCTTGTTGGCGCTTTGTCCGGCGCTTTAGCTCCTACAGTTGGTTTGGATGCAGAAACATTAGGAGCGATCGGACAAATGGGCGCCATTTGGGTTGGTGGAGGAACATTAATCGCTTGGAGTTCTCTAGTTGCTGTAAGTGGATTTGCTCGGGTACCCGTGATGGATCTGGTACGGAAAAGTCTCCTTCCGGTATTGATTGGACTTTTTGCTTCTACCATTGTGGCACTCCTCATTTTTTCGTAGATGAAAATAAAAAGCATCCGTAAAACCGCATCCTTCCTTAATATGAAGGTCATATGTACGGTTTTCGGATGCTTTCTTCATGCTGAAAAATGTTCAGTATATAAACCTTATTTTTCAATCGTACATGCCTACGTTTTCCTATTATACTTTTTGATCAATAATACGGTTGCCCCTCCGAGAAATGCACCAATGGAAGCAAGACCGAACATAAGGAAGAAAATAATGTAAGCAATGTCAGAAAAGTCCTGACCATTCGATAGTTTGGCCCGTAAAAGCCAAAGTAGGGCAAACAGACCAAATATATAGGCAGGCAACCATTTGATCCATGGTTTCATTTTCCAAAAAATAAAAGGCACCAATAATCCAACTAAAAAACTGATATAAAATACCATATATTTCATAATTTTCCTCCCCTTTAAGGATACAGATGAACGAAAAATTTTCCTTCCATTCCCAATAAGCTGCCTGCCAGAATTTTTGACTTCACCTCGAGGATAACCATAATTTCTTTGATGTCATATCTCGATGGAATGGATTCCAGGTAACCCCTTTACCTGCCTTTCAACGATAGATAGCTTCACCCCCCTTGATCCTTCATAACCCCTTTTATCTCAAAACTTTCCCAAAAACTTTCCTCGAAATAAAAATGGATAATCTTTCTGTTCATAAGGAAAAACTGAATCCTATGATCATCCTTTTCATGGATTATCTTGATTATATTTCAAGGGAACACTGGAGGAAAAGAAAAATTTTTCATTCCTTTCAAAATTGATTTCCGTTATCCTGTTGTTTACAAATGAAACGGAAGGAACTTCGTCCGATAAAAATCATTGGATTTCCAGTATTCCATTCAATGCGACAATGGGCTTTCAAAAGGTTTGGATGTAAGAGACTTATTATCCGATTATCGTAAAAAACGAAAATAAACATAATTTTTCTTTAATTTTAATTTCTATTGAAAGCGTTTACTATTCTCTGAAAAATCTGCTATACTAAAATTAAGAAATCTATTTAAAGAAGGTGGTTTTATGGCAAGTCAAGTTTCCACCATTGTCAATGTTGGAAAATATACCGGAAATCAATTGGAAGATTTGGAAAACTTATGTAAAGAATATAATGTTTCAATTGTAGACATCAAAAAACTTGGCGGAATTTTCAATAAGACCTACCAAGTGACCTTGGAAGGTTCCGATATTAACTTAGCAAAAGTTATTACTATTTTTAAAGGTTAGCATTTTAAAAGTGTGCCAAACGCTTTGTATCTTATCAATATTCTGGTTAGTTGTTCCCCATCCAACAAGGTTTTTATATTCATTACCGTAATATTCCTGGTCATGCTTATGATCGTATGTACTGTCATCGGTGCCTTTCAAACGTTCCACATCATCGTTTTTCTCCCTTTGATTTTTTTGAACACCTAGAAAAATGTCTTCGATGGTTCGGCTTACAAAATCCTACTTATGCTTCTTTAAACCGCTAGCAAATCAAGCAAAATCCGGCTAATCCAACAACCTGGCAAGAAATAAGCCGGGTTTTTATATTTCTTCATAATTTTTAAATGTGATGAAAATATCTGTTTTTGTACCATGGACTTGTTTCAGCATACCATCATCCGAAAAACGGAATTTGATTTCCTAATATGTTTTATAGTCAAATGTAGCTGTCAAAAAAACTTGAAGAACGCTAAAATGATGAAAAACAAGGATGAAAATTTTACCATATGAGCTAAAATGGAGATAGAACATTTGATTATTAAGAATAAGGAGTTTGTTTGATGAAGGTCATTGTAACAACATTAAATGCCAAATACATCCATATGAATCTGGCACTTCGCTATTTAAAGGCGTATGCCGAACCAGAATTTCCAGTAGAGATGGTAGAGTATACAATAAAAGAACCAATCATCTCGATTGTCTCTGATTTATATCGTCGAAATCCGGATGTCATCGGTTTCAGTTGTTATATCTGGAATATTGAAGAAACATTAAAAATCATCGAAAACCTTAAAAAGATTAAACCCGATGTGAAGATTATCCTTGGTGGTCCGGAAGTTTGCTATGAACCTATACATTTCATGGAGAAACACAAGGGCATTGATATCATCGTTATGGGTGAAGGAGAAGGTCCTTTTAAAGAATTACTTGAATGTTATTCAACAGGAAGATCGATTTCAGAAGTACGGGGGATTGCCTACCGGTTGGATGGCAAGATAAAAATAAACCCTCAAGCACCCTACTTGGATCTTAAAACAATTCCATCCCCTTTCCGCTTTGAGGAAGATCGCAAAGAGCTCGCGAACCGAATCATTTATATTGAAGGTAGCCGGGGATGTCCTTTTCAATGTCAATATTGCGTATCCTCTATCGAACAGGGAGTCCGATATTTTGACCCGGATCAGGTTAAGGAAGACATCCGCTATTTGATCCGAAATGGTGCACGTACGATCAAATTTGCAGACCGCACCTTTAATATGCACTACAAAAAGGCTCTTGACATGTTTCAGTTTTTAATTGATGAATATGTGCCCGGACTCACCTATCAGTTTGAAATTCAGGCCGATATTTTAAAACAGGAAATCATTGATTTTTTAAATGAACATGCACCAAAGGGCGCCTTCCGCTTTGAAATAGGGATCCAATCGACCAATGAAGAAACCATTAAACAAGTTAAAAGAAGACAAAATTTCGAGAGGTTACGGAATGCGATTCAACAACTAAAGGATGGTGGAAAAATCGTTCTCCATCTCGATCTAATTGCGGGACTCCCTGAAGAGGATTATGAATCCTTCAAAAAAACATTCAATGAAACCTTTGAACTCCGACCTGAAGAACTGCAACTTGGTTTTTTGAAAATGTTGAGGGGTACTGGTATGAGATTGAGGGCAAAGGAATGGGAATATGAATATATGGACCATCCTCCCTATGAAGTACTCCAAAATAATGTCCTGACTTTTGATGACATATTACGAATCAAACAAGCTGAGGACATTTTGGAAAAATACTGGAATAAACATCGGATGGATACCACTGTGGAGTATCTTGCCTTTCAAACTTATGAAACTCCCTTCGATTTTTTCCAACGATTTGGTGAATATTGGGAAAAACAAGGTTGGGAGAGAATTGGTTATCAGACGGAAGATTTATTTATCCGGCTAAAAGAATTTCTTCAATGGGAAAACACCCCTAATTTCGACATCGCCCTAGCCTTGATGAAATTCGATTATTTATATCGTTTGAAATTGAAACCGAGGAAGGTCTGGTGGGAACCGGATTTCGCCAAAGACGAACGCATTCAGCTATATCATAAAAGAAATCTGCTCCCCTTGCCGGAGGAAATCATAAATCTATCGGAAAGGGAATGGATGAAACAAATCATGATTTTGCCGATTCCCTTTGATTTAACCTACTACCTAAAAACAGGGTCATTTCTTCACCTTCCAAACATTTTGCTCTTTAATTATGATGGAAAAGGAAATTGCCAATATTTTCAAATTAAAGTTGAAAATAGATAGAAAAAAGATTCTTTGCCATTTTCATAATAGAAAATAGGACTTTCTTAAGTAGATGTATCCTTTTTTCTTTGATATTATATGTTAAATATTGAACAAAAAGATTTTTTTACAAGAATGGTTGGTGGGAAAATGACATCAGATATAAAAAAGAAAGNTCATCCAAAATCGATCGAACCTCTCTATGATAAAAAATTGACTTGCCTCTACTGTGAAAAAAATTTTACCAGTAAACAAGTGCGTACAAGCCGGATTAAGCTTCTAGGACAAGATAGCGATTATTGCCCCCATTATGAAGGGGAAAACCCAATTTTTTATGAGGCATTTATATGTCCGCATTGTGGCTTTGCATTTACCCAATCCT
>NICF_comb_assmDRAFT_10002179_pt1 | contig 15032 bp, 12 predicted proteins | sample NewIslPassag4_SG_FD_11279 | JGI IMG/M metagenome (IMG submission 11279) | reverse complement strand
GTCGCCCCCGGTGCCACCCGTACCGCCGTCGCCGCCCGTACCGCCCGTGCCGCCCGTGCCGCCATCACCACCGCCGCCGGTGCCGCCGGTCACGATTCCTCCGCTGCCGCCGTTGCCCTCGCCTTCGGGATCCTCACCACAGGCCCCCATCGACACCACCAGCAGCACGGCGAGGACCACGGCTGCCAGTCCGTTGCCTTCCAACAGACGACGCATGCTCACCTCCCAGGAATCGGCGCGCATGATAGCAGCTTTTCGCGGAGACTAGGAGGGATGCCGTTCTTTACGGCGAGGCGAAGGCAGACCGTCAAATCTTGATGAAACGACGCGCTCCCTCCCCGAAGAGCGCAAAGGCACCGGAAACGCCGAAAAATCGGGCGGTTCGGCCCAGGATCGAGGCCAGCACGAATGCCTCGAGGCCAACGCCGACGAGCCCGCTTCCGATGGCGACCACCTTGTACGGCGTGGGGAGGATCGAGCAAAGCAGGGCGAGCATCCAGAAGTTTTTCGTCAACGCTTCACGCAACGTCGTTTCGATGCCCAGCGGTTCGAAGACGATTGGCATCTCGGTGCTGACCGAGAAACCTGCGAGCCCCAGCATGGCCAGGTGGCCGATCCCGTAGCCGATCAACCCGCCGATCAGGCTGGCGATGGTCCCGGTGGTCGCGTATCGCGCCCACTTGCGGGGCTCGGCCAGGACCATGGGGATGAGGATGGCGAACGGAGGAACGGGGAAGATCGAGCCGTCGACCACCGCGACGCCGAGCATGGCCGCGTGGGCGTGGCGGGACCGGGAGAGCGCGGCCACGCGTTCTTTGAGGCGTCGCATCCGGCCGCCCTTCGTTCCTTGCTTTGCGGCCGCTGGTTTCGATTCGACCTGCATCGTTCCTCCTGCGCGGCAGTCGTCCTACCGCGCCGACCTTGGAAAGGGTTGAGACGCCGAACCCGCTTCACTACAAGACCCGTCGAGAAGGTTCGGCCATGTTCTGGAGCAAGCTGAAGCCGGTCGAGCGGGAGCCCCGCCTCCTCTCCGTGGACCTCGCGGAAGACGGAGTCTTCGTCCTCCGGTGGGAGGACGAGAAGCAGACCCGCATCTCGTTTCGCGACCTGCGCGTCGCCTGTCCCTGTGCCGCATGCGTGGACGAATGGACCGGGGCGCAAATCCTCGATCCCGCCCGAGTTCCGCACGACGTCCGCCCCGTGGCGATGGAGCCGGTGGGCAACTACGCCCTGCAGATCCGCTGGAGCGACGGGCACGAGACGGGGATTTACAGCTTCCGCCTCCTTCGTCGGCTGATCTCCTGAGCCCTACTTGATCCTCCGCAGATACGGGGTGGGGCGCGGTCCACCAGGTGGCTCCGTTCCGTCCTCGTCCCGGGATGCATCTCCGCCGCCCTCCACCACGGCGAAACGGTGTCGCCGCTGTGTCACCGGGGGCGCGCTCTCCTCGGCCTCCTCCCGCCGCGGAGTCCCTGGAAGGAGCTCGTCGGGGACGTCCGCGGGAAAGAGGTAGCGCTCCTTGGAAACGTGGCTGACCACGAGGAAGATCGCCTGCCACGGCAGCGCACAATCGTAGGGCTTGCCGCCGAAGGTGAGCGTGGCCCGCACGCCCCACCCTCCCACCTCCATCGGGAAGCCGAAACGCCACGAGAGGTTGAGGTTCACCTGGGGGTCGCCCCGCAGATGCTCGGGAAGGTCGACGCCCGGGAAGCGCCCGTTCACGGCGACGAGAACCATCCCCTTCTGCAGCAGGGTCTCGACGAGCTCTCGCTTCTTGTCCGAGTGAACGAGGTTCATCGAACGCGCCATCTTGGCAGCCCTTCCTCGCCCCCGCAACCGCCTCAGTTCTTCCAGCGGTCGCGAATGCCCCAGGCCAGCCGGGTGGCCAGGGCCATGATGGGAAGCTGCGAGTTGACGCCGATCGAGGTGGGGAAGATCGACCCGTCGAGCACGTAGAGGTCGTCCACGTCGTGGGCCTTTCCGGTGGGGTCGACCACGCTGGTCGCGGGATCCTTCCCCATCCGCGCCGTGCCGAGCGGATGGAAGGTCATGCATTCGATGCGCCGGGCGGGGAAATCCTCGTCCAGGAAGCGCAGCTCGTCCGGACTGCGTAGCGGCCGGAAGCCGAAGATGGGCAGCAAGACCTCCCGCGCCCCGGCGAGGAAGAAGGCCTCGGCGAGGATGCGAATTCCGCGCAGGAGCTTGCGCTTGTCCCGCGGCGCCATGCGGTAGGTGATGAGGGATTCCGTGCCCGGCAGCCTCCAGATGCGGCCGCCGCCCTCGTCGTGAACCATCACGCCGAAAGCGGCGAGGTTGCGCATGCGGCCCGTGTATCGCGCGAACTCCGCGCCGCTTCCCGGCAAGGTCGCGGCGAGGACGTTGATCGGGGCGAAGACGCTGTTGAGGGTGATGCCCTCGCGCTCGAACGCGTCGCTGTAGGCGCTTTGCAATGCGCCCTTCCAGGCCGAGACGTCGCGGTCGAAGAGGGCGGTCACGCGCGCGCCGGGGTGGAGGGTGAGATTGCGCCCCACCGCCTTGGACCAACGCCCGACGCCACTGCGCTGCAAGAGGAGGGGCGTGGAGAGCGCGCTCGCCGCGACGATCACCTTTCGGGCGTGCAGGCGAACGCGGCCGGCGGGCCGGCCGTCGGCGCCCAGCAGCCGCCCCCGCGCCCCCACCGCTCGGTCACCGCGGATCTCGATGCGCTCGACGCGGCAGTCGGAGATCACCTGCGTACCCAGGCGGCGGGCCTTCTCCAGGTAGGTGACGTCCACGGACATCTTGGCGCGGTGCCGACAGCCGAAGTTGCACATGGACGATCCCCTACAACCGTGCGTGTTGCGCCGCATGGGCTTGAGGGCGAAACCCATCCGCCGCGCTCCATCGTCGAAAAGGCGCGTGCTTTGCGAGCGCATCTCCGTCGGGACGGTCTCGACGTGGGATTCCTCCTCGACGCTGCGGTAGGCGTCCTCGAGGCTTTCCGGGGTGAAGTCCTCCAGCCCGAGCTCGGTGACCCACCGGTGAAGGACGCGTTCGGGGATGCGGAAGACGACGCCACCCGTCAACACGGACGAGCCTCCCACCGTGCGGCCGGCGAGGATGGACATCAGCGGTGTATCGCCGAGGCCGAGCGCGGTGGTCGTGCCCCCGTCGCGATACATGCGGCGCATCGCCTCGGTGGGACGGAAGCGCGCGTATTCCTCGGGCGGGACGTAGCCGCCCTCCTCGGCGACGATCACCGATCGGCCGGCCTCCGCCAGGATCTTGGCGGCGACCGATCCGGCGGCGCCGGAACCGACCACGAGGACGTCCGCGGAAAGCTCGAGATCGCCCTCGTGACGACGCCCCTCGAGGATCGGCAACGGGTCGCCCACGGCTCAAGCACCTCCCGCGGCGCCCCGCGCGAGCTGAGGAAGGGAAGCCACCGGTTCCAGCTCGGGCGCGCCCTCGATGACCCGCAGGCGCGCAGGCGCGCCGTCCACCACCCAGGCGGGGCCGAGCAGGCCCTGGGCATCGTAGCCCGTGGAGGCCAGCGCATCCGGGTGCTCGAAGTACACCAGGCTCAGGAGCGTCTTGAGGAGCACCACCGAAAGCCCCAGCCAGGAAACCTCCAGCCGCCGCAAGCAGCGGTGGCGGATCTCGGCCGAGGCCTCGGTGAATCTGCGGAAGATCCCCAGACAGAGCAGCGGTGCGAGCTGCATCACCCAGAGCGCGAAGGCGAGCGCGAGCCGGGTGAGCCTCCCCACGCGCGCGACGTAGCGCGCGAGCTCGGTCATCGCATAGTCCAGCCGCTCGGCGGGGACCCCCGATCCGTCGTCGAAGAGGGTCGCGGCCAGCGCGCGCGCGATCCGAAGCTGCCCAGGGGAGAGAGCTTTCATCTTCCTACCGGAACACCAGCCATTTTCGAACAACTCCCGAGGAAGATGGGACCGGCGGCCGAGCGAGCCAATGCCCCCCTGCACGGGTTCTCAAGGCTCGACGGGGTGCTGGCGCGGGGGCATCTGCACCGCGCGAAAGATGGTTCCGAGGGGGACTGGACGCTGGCGCGTCGGAGCGCGCAACTCGGTCGGCGGCAAGGGCATGGTGGAGGCGTGGTAGAGGATCGCCGCCCAGGCGATCACGATCATCCCCCAGAAGGCGAAGACGACGATACCGGGCAGCGGGCCCAGATGCGCCCGCCACAGGAATTCGTCGAAGCTGGTCGCGGGCTGGGGGTGCGAGTAGACCTTGATGACCCAGGCGCCGAGGATGATTCCGAGCGCGAGCGGATAGGTCGTCCGCTGCATGCGGAAGGCCAGCGACTGCAGCGCCCCGATGCGAAGTCGAGGCCAGCTCAACTCCGCGGCGAGCGCGTCGTAGAAGTCGATGGTGACCGGCTCCTTGCGAGCGAGGGGGACGAGGTAGCCGGATTCGATCATGCGCACGCGCCGCGCCCAGATGTCGTAGTAGCGGTAGCGGCGCGCCTCGATCACCAGGAAGGTCGTCACCGCGAAAAAGCCCACGAAGAGAATGCCGGGCGGCGCCTCCCGGCTGCTGACGGCGTACGAAACCACCGCCGCGGTGATGGTGATGGACCAGTTGGTGGTCGCGTCGAGGCGCAGCCTCCAGTTGGTGGAGCGCTGGACCTCGGCTCGGTAGACGTGGGCCAGCGTGGTCTCGCTCAGTCCGGCCGACTGGTGGGAGGCGAGCCGCTCCTGACCTTCCCTCATGCGGGCTGCTCTTCCCTTTGCACGTTCCTGCGCCTGTGAAGATGGTCTTGCGGGAGGTGGGACGAAAGTGCTCCCCGGTGAGCGCCCGTCCGGGGCCGACGATCAGAGACTCGCCTTCTTCTTGAGGGAGCACTCGAGGCAGATCTCCCGGCTGGCCACCCGCATTCTCCTCGCTCGGCTGGGGGTCGCCGGCCGGGGCATTCGGAGGCGCATCCGCCAAAGTTACGAGGAGCAGCTCGAGACCGCGGCGCGCTTGCTCGATCTCTACGGGGAGGACGCGCCCTCCATCTACGGCGAACACCACCGGCGGCTGGCGGCCACCCGCCTCACCCAGGGCATGCAGCTCGGCGAGGCGATCGAGGAGGTGGCGATCGTTGCGCAGGCGGTGATGGACGTCTGGGAAAAGGAGGTGGGCGACATCCCCCCGCCGATCGCACGCCGAATCGTGCAGCTTTTCGCCCTCTCTGCCGCCCAGATCAGCGACGTCTACCTCGTCTTCCAGCGAGCGGAGAGCGCCGCGTTTCGCGAGGCGGCGCTCCTTCAGACCCTCGTCGGTCACATCAACGAGGCCATCCTCCTCATCGAGCGCGACGGCACCGTCAGCTACGTCTCGCCGGTCTTCGAGAAGATCACGGGGCAACCGGGCCAGCTCTTCGTGGGCGAGACCATCTACGGCGAAGAGGGCGCGTTCGCGCGCATGGAGGTGCGCGACCGCTTCGGCAATCGAATCGCCCCCGAGGAATTTCCGGCCCGCATCGCCCTCGAAAAGCGGGAGCCGCAGCACGCGGATGCCGAGTTCTGGCGCCGTGCCGACGGCACGGACGCCGTGCTGGAGGTGGACTGCGCCCCGGTCTTCGACGAGGCTCACCGCCTTCGCGGCGTGGTGGTCACGCTCCGCGACCGCACCACCAGCTACCACCGGCAGCGCGAGCTCGAGGCGGCGTATCGCGAGCTGCGCAAGATGCACGCGCGGCTGCTCGGCCGGACCCGGCTGGAGGCGGTTGGCGGGCTCGCCCAGAGCGCGGCACACGCCCTCAACAACCAGCTCAACGTGATCGCGCTGCGGTTGGAGCAGCTCAAGGAGTTCGACGAAGCCCACGACGTGGCCGAGGGAATCGAGCGCGCCGTGCGCGAGATCACCGCCATCGTGTCTCGGCTGCAGGAACTCGCCTCGGCCCCGGAACGGCGCGCCCCCACTCCGACGGATGTCAACGCGGCGATCGGCGATGCCATCGCGCTCACCCGATCCGAACTCGAGTCTGCGCACATCCCGGTTCTCCTCGACCTCAAGGAACTCCCGCCCGCCATGGGGGACCGGGAGACGCTGCTCGAGTTCTTCGCCACCATCCTGCTCGGCGCCACCGACGTCTTTCCCGAAGGTGGAGCCATCCGCGTCAGCAGCCGAGCCGAGGGCAGCGAGGTGGTGGTCCGGGTCGCCTACGAGGGCGGGGTCACGCTCAGCGAGCAGGACGTCGAGAGCCTCTTCGAGCCACTCGCCGGGGAGGTGGCCGGCCGCACGCTCTCCCTCGCTGCCGGGCAGAACGCCATCCTCCGCTGGGGAGGCCAGGTTCGGGTCGAGGCGAGAGAAGGTGGAGGCAACGTCTTCGAGATCCGCCTCCCGCGCGTGCCGGACGAAGGCATCGTCCCGCGAGTCGAACGGATCCCGCCCGCGCCGCGCCCGGCTCGGCCGGCAGAATCCGTCCTCGTCGTCGACGACGACCCGGACAACGCGGAGATGCTCGCGGCTCTGATCGAGGATGCCGGCAAGCGCGCCTATACCGCGCTCTCCGGCGAGGACGGGATCGAATTGGCGAGGAAGCTGCGGCCCGACGCCGCCCTGGTCGATCTCCTCCTCCCCGACCGAGACGGCTGGGAGGTGGCGCGCGAACTCAAGGCGCTGGCGCCATGGACGCGGGTGGCCGTCGTCAGCGGCCTGGCCGTGGGCAAGGGAGAGCGTCGCGAAGGCGTGGCCGACGAGGTCTTTCGCAAGCCGGTCGATCCGAACGACGTTCTTCGCTTCCTCGGACTCGAGGCGTGATCTCTGCCCCGATCGAGCCTGGACTTGGCAGCCGGCCGGTTTCAACCTGGAAAAGAAAGTTTCTCGTGCCCTGGCCGGTTGACGGATCGCTTACCCCAACTCGGGTCGGATGTTCGGCGAAAGGGAGGATGATGCGAGATCAGAAACGGGTCGCCTATTTCTGCATGGAGTACGGGCTCGACGAGGAGCTCGCGCTCTATGCCGGGGGATTGGGCATCCTCGCCGGAGATCACATCAAGAGCGCGGGAGACCTGCACGCTCCGCTCGTGGCGATCGGTCTGTACTGGCGCGAGGGGTACACCATCCAGCGGATCGGGGAAGACGGGCGCCCCTACGACGAATTCGTCGAGCGGGACTATTCCTTCCTTCACGACGTCGGCGTTCGTTTCACCGTCCACGTGCAGGGTCGAGAGGTGGAATGCCGCGCCGTTCGCTGCGATCGGTACGGCAACGCGCCGCTCTACCTGATCGAGCCGGTGCACGAGGATTTCCGCTGGATCACCCGGAGGCTCTACGGAGGCAAGGCGCACGACCGGGTGGCGCAGGAGATCCTGCTGGGCGCTGGTGGCGTTCGCCTGCTGCGGGAGCTCGGGATCCCGGTCGACGTCTACCACTTCAACGAGGGACACGCCGTCTTTGCTGGCCTCGAGCTCATTCGCGAGAAGATGCGCGATGGCCTCTCCTTCCGCGAAGCCTGGGAAAGGGTGCGCGAGCAGGTCGTCTTCACCACGCATACGCCGGTTCCCGCAGGCAACGAGGCGCACGATCTGGGCCTGCTCCGCGAGATGGGCGCCTCCGTGGGCTTCACCGACGAGCAAATGGAGGCGATCGGCGGCAGTCCCTTCAACATGACGGTCGCCGGCCTGCGCCTCTCGCGCCTGGCCAACGCCGTCTCCAGGCTGCATGGCGAGACCTCGCGGAAAATGTGGGAACACGTGAGCCACGCCGCGCCCATCATCTCCATCACCAACGGCGTCCATCCGCCGACCTGGCAGGACCGCCGCATCCGCACCGCCTACGAGACCGGTGACCGGGAAGCACTCTGGGCCGCACACCTGCAGGCCAAGAAGGAGCTCCTGGACGAGATCGAGAAGCGGACGGGCCGAAGGCTCGCGCTGGATACGCTGCTCATCGGCTTTGCCCGTCGCGCCGCCGCATACAAGCGCAGCGACCTCGTCTTCCGGGATCCGTCGCGGATCGGTCCGCTCCTGCGCGACCGCAAAATCCAGCTCGTCTTCAGCGGCAAGGCGCACCCGCAGGACGAGATCGGCAAGGGGATCGTGGCCAACCTGGCGCGCATCTCGCGCGAGTTCCCGGAGGCGGTCGTCTTCCTCGAAAACTACGACATGAGGCTCGGCCGGATGCTCACGCGCGGAAGCGACGTGTGGCTCAACAACCCCATCCGCCCCTTCGAGGCCTCGGGTACCAGTGGGATGAAGGCGGCCATGAACGGCGTGCTCAACTTCTCCGTCCTCGACGGCTGGTGGCCGGAGGGCTGCGAGCACGGCGTCAACGGCTGGCAGTTCGGCGACGGCTACGAGGGCGAGAACCGAGACGAGCACGACCTCGCCTCGCTCTTTGCCGTGCTCGAGGGAGAGATCCTGCCCACCTATTACGACGACCGCACGCGGTGGGTGGAGATGATGATGGCGTCGATCCAAATGGCCGAGCGCTTCTCCTCTCACCGCATGCTGCGCGAATACTACGCCGAGCTGTACGCGAACGACCGCACCGAGCGCGCGGTGAGCTGAGACTCGCACGCGCCGCCCAGGAGAAACCGCTCGACCATGAATCGAGACCGGGAGCCCACGGGGGCTCCCGGTCTTTCATTGTCTGGTTTTCCGGGGGGGTCGCGCGCGTGCGCTCACTCCTCCATGAAGGGATAGCCGACCCTGGTCGGTGGGACGAAGGTCTCCTTGATGGTTCTCGGCGAGGTCCAGCGGATGAGGTTCAGCATGGATCCCGCCTTGTCGTTCGTCCCCGAGGCGCGGCTTCCACCGAAGGGCTGCTGCGCCACCACGGCACCGGTGGGCTTGTCGTTGACGTAGAAGTTGCCCGCGGCATGGCGGAGGATGCGCTCGGCGGTGAGGATGGCCGCCCGATCGCGCGCGAAGATCGAACCCGTCAGGCCGTAGGGCGAGGTCTCGTCGCAGAGGCGCAGCGTCTCCTCGTACTGGTCGTCGGGGTAGACGAAGATCGAGAGCACCGGTCCAAAGATCTCCTCCTGCATGAGGCGGTGCTTCGGATCGGTGACCTGGACGACGGTCGGGCGGATGAAATAGCCCTCGCTCTTGTCTGCCTCGCCGCCCGCCAGGATCTTCGCGTCGGGCGAGCTACGAGCGAGCTCGATGTAGCCCACGATCCTGTCGAAGGCCCCCTCGTGGATGACGGCGCCCATGAAGTTGCGAAAATCGCGAACGTCGCCCATCCGGATCTCCTGGGTGAGCTCGACGAGGCGCGGCTCGAGCTTCTTCCAGACGGAGGCGGGGACGTAGGCACGCGAGGCGGCCGAGCATTTCTGGCCCTGGAACTCGAAGGCCCCGCGGACCAGTGCCACCGCCAGCGCGTCGAGATCGTCGATGGCCGAGACGTGGGCGAAGACGAAATCCTTGCCGCCCGTCTCGCCGACGAGGCGCGGGTACTGCCGGTAGCGCTCGATGTTTTCGCCCACGGTCTTCCACATGGCGCGGAAGACGGCGGTCGAGCCCGTGAAATGGACGCCGCCCAGGTCCGGATGCGAGAGGATCTCGGCGGAGAGCTCCGCGGGGTCGCCCTGGATCATGTTGATGACGCCGTCGGGCAGGCCCGCCTCCCGCAACAGCTCCATCACGTACCAGTTGCTGTAGGCCGCCCAGACCGAGGGCTTGAAAACCACGGTATTGCCCATCAGCGCCGGAGCGGCTGCCAGGTTGCCGGCGATCGAAGTGAAGTTGAAGGGCGTGACGGCGTAGACGAAGCCGTCGAGCGGCCGGTAGTCGATCCGATTCCACATGGTGGAGTCGGAGATCGGCTGCTCGCTCAGAAGCCGCGCGGCGAACGCCACGTTGAAACGGAAGAAGTCGATGAGCTCGCAGGCCGAGTCGATCTCCGCCTGGTGCACCGTCTTCGACTGCCCCAGCATGGTGGCGGCGTTGAGGATCGGCCGGTAGCGGGTGGCGAGCAGCTCGGCGGCGCGGAGGAAGATTGCCGCGCGCTCCTCGAAGGGCATGGCCGCCCAGGCCGGCTTGGCGGCCAGCGCCGCCTCGATGGCCTGGCGCGCGTGGGAGCGATCGCCCTGGTGGAAGGTCGCGAGAACGTGCCCGTGCGCGTGGGGCATGCGGGCCTCGCCGAGCTTGCCGGTGCGGATTTCCTTGCCTCCGATGATCATCGGGATGTCGATCCGCTCGGCAGCCATGCGGTCGAGGGTGCGCGAAAGTTCGGCGCGCTCGGGAGTACCCGGCGCGTAGGAACGAACCGGCTCGTTGACCGGCGGCGGCACGCTGACGGTGGCTTGGATCATGTTCGCCTCCTGTTAGGGGTCGAAGGCGGGATTAGCCGATCCGCGGCTTCAGGGCAACGCGACGCCGTAGAGGCTGCCGTAGCGGTCGGCGAGGTAGCGGACGAGAGCGCCGGTCTCCAGGGATTTTCCCGTCGCGCGCCGAACGATCTCCTCGGCATCCCATCGGTGGCCGAGGCGGTGCACCTTCTCGACGAGCCAGTCGCGCACCGGAAGGAGATTTCCTCGGCGCAGCTCCTCGTCCATGGCAGGGAGCTCGGCCTGCATCCGCTCGTAAAGGAGCGCTGCGTAGAGGTTGCCCAGCGTGTACGAAGGGAAATAGCCGAACTCGCCCCAGGCCCAGTGGATGTCCTGAAGCACGCCCTGGGCGTCGTCCTCGGGCACGACGCCCAGGTAGGCATCCATCTTCTCGTTCCACGCCGCCGGCAGGTCCTGCACCTCGAGCTCGCCGCGGATCAGGGCGAGCTCCAGCTCGAAGCGAACGAGGATGTGGAGGTTGTAGGTGAGTTCGTCGGCGTCCACGCGGATCAGCGATCGACTCACCCGGCACGCCGAGGCCTGCACCTCGCGAATGGAAACGCCGTCGAGGGCTTCGGGAAACGCCCTGCGCAGCTCCCCTTCCAGCCCCTCCCAGAAGGAAAGCGAGCGCCCGACCGCGTTCTCCCAAAGACGTGACTGCGACTCGTGCAACCCCATGGAGGCGGGCACGCCGATGGTGTCGCGCGAATGCTCCGCGGGCAGGTTTTGCTCGTACAGGCCGTGGCCCGCCTCGTGGATGGCCCCGAAGATGCCCACCCAGGGATTGCGCTCGTCGTAGCGCGTGGTGAGGCGGACGTCGCCGGAGCCGATGGCGCAGGTGAAGGGGTGAGAGCTCTCGTCCAGCCGCCCCTGCGCGGTTCCAAAGCCCATCCGCTCGACGAGGAGCTGGGCGAATCGGCGCTGCCGCTCCACCGGAAAGCGGTGCGCTTCGTATCGCCAGCGCGGAGGAGGCTTCGCCTCCGTCACCGCCTGCACCATGGGGACGAGAGCCTTGCCGAGCTCTCGGAGCAAGGGTTCGAGCCGCGAGACCCGCATCCCCGGCTCATAGGCGTCCAGAAGCGCATCGTAGCGCTCGCCCTCGTGGCCGATGGCATCCGCCTGCTCGCGCTTGAGCCGGACCAGCTCCGCGAGATGGGGTGCGAGGAGCGAAAAATCCCGCCGCTCGCGTGCGGCCCGCCAGGCCTCCACCGCCAGCGACTGGCGACGGGCGAGTTCCTGCACCAGGGATCGCGGGACGCGAACGGCCCGATTTCGCTCGCGCGCGAGGTTCGCGACCATCCTCCGCTGCGTCTCGTCGAGCGAAGGATGCTGGTCGGCCAGCGCGAGGAGCTCCCCCAAACGGGGGTGGATCAGCCGCTCGTGGAGCACCGTCTGCAGGGTGGCAAGCTGCGCGGCGCGGTGCGGAGCGCCCCCCGGAGGCATGAAGGTCTCCTGATCCCAGGCGAGCAGGCTGGAGATCTCGGTGAGATCCCGCAGTTCGCCCATCCTCTCCCGAAGCTCGTTCCAGAAGGAAAGGCCCATCGTCCGTCCTCGCGTAGCGAAATCTCCCCCTTATCACGAAAACGAAGCCGATTTCGGAAAGCGCGGTCGGAAGTTCTCCTCTTCGAACCTGCTCGGCCTCGCCTCCGACCGCCCGCTCCCTGCACCCCCCCGAGTCCTGCCCCACCTTGCTCGAAGGGGGTGAATCCACACCCAGAGCGGGAGGCCAACATGGCGAAAAACCTTTCCTCTCACCTCGCAGGCGTCCGATCGTTCGGCCTCCTGTCCATCTTCGCGCTGGCCCTCGGCGCTCTCGCCGCCTGGACGGCTCGCCCCGCCGCGGACGATCTCCACCGCGCCCAGGGCGAGGAGCCGATCCAGGTCCTGGTAGTCCAGGGCTACGTCAAGGAGATCGACGAGGAGAATCTGGTGCTCACCGCGCCGGGGGCACCGCACGACCTTCCCCTCGTCCTCCACCCGCAAACGCGATTCATCAACGGCGAGGAGGACGTGCGTCGGGAGGACGTCGAGGTCGGTCAGTTCGTGCGGGCGGCGCTGATCCCGCACGAAAACGGCGAGGACCTGCTGGCGATCGTCGTGGAGATCGTTCCCGACGGCGCGCCGGAACGACCCCCTGCGGCGCCACCGGGTGACCCGGGAACCCTGGGCGAGCCCGACCCGCTTCCCCAGCCCAAGGGTCGGACGACCGATCTCTGAGGTCCGACACGCTGCGCCGGCAGACGGGCGCTCACTGTTTGCAAGCGGTGCCGTGCGGCGGGTAGCGAAGCAAGAATCCGATTCCCGCCGGGAAGCCCCGGTTCAGCCGAAGGACCCACCCGTGTTCGGCGACCAACCACCCCGGCGTCGTAGGCGTGCCGACGCTCGGGATGGGAACGCCGTCGTAGAGGAGAAGGATCCCGTCGTATTCGTCGGCATACGCACCCGCCGTGTCGGCGCGCACGTCGAGCTCGATCTCGTGAAAGGGAGGACCGATCCCGTCGAGCTCGAAGGGGATGGACTCGCCTGGCGCCGGAACGCAGAAGGGCTCGTGGAAGCCTTCGAGTGAGTTCGACATCCAGGCGTAGCTGGACGGCGTGAGCCACTGCTCGCCGCAGCTGGGGTCGGGGCCGACCACGTAGAAGTGGGAGACGCCGACGTCCCAAAGACGCGTCAGATAGGTGGTGCGCAGATGGGCAGGCGAGCCGTCGTCTTCCGCTACCACCGCGACCACGACTCGCTTCGCATCGGGCCGGGTCCATCCTTCTTCGCCCGGCCCAAACGCGGCGATCGCAGCCTCGAAGCCGCGAGAGCTCCCCGGGGGAGCACAACGCTCCACGGTGAGGTTCGCGCGCAGGACGGCCTCGAGGTCCGGGGTATGCCGCGTGAGCACCGCCGGTCGGGAGCCGTCGAGGGGGAGCAACCGGCCGGCCTCGGCCTCACATCCCTCCTGCTCGTGAAACAGGGTCGTGGTCACGCCCAGCCGCGCGTCGACATCGGTGGTGACCATCCATCGCGCCATCCGCGTCGCGACCTCGTCGACCGCTTCCTCGAGCGCTTCCGCAGCGGCCGTCTTGTCGACCATGAAGAGGACGTCGACAGAGATGGATGGAACGACGATCGGCTGTTCGGCCACGTTCACACGTCCCTCGAGAGTGAGGTGGAGCCGATCGCCATTGTCGTAGTCGAGGACGACGACCGCGCGGGCGGTCTCGACGAGGTCGTCGGCCCAGTAGGTCACCGCGATTTCCTGCGGACCCGACTGAACGGAGAACCAGCGCTCGGCCTCCTCTGGCACGAGACGAGCCGAGAGCAGCTCCACCGGCCCCCAGCAATCCTTTTTCAGCGGAACGGTGATGGTCCGCTCGCAGCGGTAACCCTCCAGAAACTCGAGTTCGTCGTTTTCGAGCGAGACGCAGCGCGGCGCTTCAAGGATCTCCACCGGGATCCGCAGCTCCGTCTCCCCGAAGTCGAGAACCAGGCTCCCTGTGGTGCCAGCCGGGGCCGGGGCGACGTGGAGCGCCGCCGGGTAGCGGTTTCCCTCGAGGAGGACCTTGCCCGGGAGGTCGTCGAGCGAAAACTCCAGCTCGCCCTCGGCGCGCACCTCCTCGAGCGTGCACCGACCCTTCAGGACCTCGACCACGAGCGGACGATTCCAGGGCAGGTCGATCCCCTCGGGGCCAGCGCCGAGCCAAAGGGCCTCTGGCTCGACCCGGGCCTCGCAGCCGATCTCCACGCCCTCGGCGCGCCCGACGAGGCGGATGCCGAGCTTCCGACCTCCCGCGCCGAGCGAGATGGTCTGCTCGAACTCCCCCTCGCCCTCGGGCGCCAAGCGGAAGACCAGGGAAGTGTGGGAACCAGCCGCGATCCGCTCGGGGGCGTCCACGACGAAGAAGGGAGGGCCGGGCGCATCCAGTTCGAGGTCGATCGGCTCGTCTGCCAGGCTTTCGATCACGACGACCCGGCGCACCTGCCGACCGACGGCGACCGTTCCGAAGTCGACGATGGCGTTGCCGCCGGCGTCGAGCGCCGTGCCCTCGGCGAAACGGATCGAAAGAGGCGGCCCGGAAGGAGTCGGGTTCGCACCCTTGCAGGCGGCGAGGACCACCAAAAGGAGGGCGAGTCGTTGCGCGCGCACGTCCGCGATCTTCTCACGATTTCGGTGGAAAGACAGCCGGGGGCGGGGACTTGCCGTTCGCCCCCTCCCTGGACACCCTCCCTACCGCATGGTGCGCCTCCGCCCCATCCTCGCCGCCCTCGGGGCCGCCGCGGCGGGCTGCACCTGCGGAGCCGACCGGGAGGCTCCCGCGCCCGAGCCGCCCCTGGTGGAGGTCGCGGCGGTCGAGACGGCCGACGTGCCCGAGATCCACGCGACCATCGGCACGGTCGAGTCGATCAACACGGTCCAGGTGCGGTCGCGGGTCAGCGGCCAGCTCGTGGAGATCTCCTTCACGCCAGGCAGCGTGGTCCAGCAAGGAGATCCGCTCTTCCAGCTCGACCCGCGCCCCTTCGAGGAGGCGCTCGCGGCGGCGGAGGCGAACCTCGCACAGGCGCAGACCCAGGCGAGGCAGGCGGGACTGGACGCCAGGCGCTACGCCGAGCTCGAGCGAAGAGGCGCCGTCGCCACCCAGCAGGCGGAACAGAGCCAGGCAGCCGCGCGCGCGGCCCAGGCGGCGGTGCGGGCCGCCCAGGCCCAGGTGGAGCAGGCGCGCCTCGACCTGGAATACACGACCATTCGCGCGCCGGTGACGGGACGGACCGGGGAGCTCTCCGT
>NICF_comb_assmDRAFT_10002174_pt1 | contig 15034 bp, 25 predicted proteins | sample NewIslPassag4_SG_FD_11279 | JGI IMG/M metagenome (IMG submission 11279) | reverse complement strand
ATGTTAACAAAAGCAATTATTATTACAATTATACTTCCTAATAGAAAAACACCTAAACAAAGAAGTAGAAGATTACCAGCAAGCATACCTGCAAACCATAGAAAATCTAAAACAAATCCCCATATCCAATCCATACGATCACCTCAATTATCTTCTAAATGATCCCATGCACGAAACTTAATTTCTCTCATTTATTTCCACCTCGCTACCCACAACCTTTAATGCGGTCAAACAAATTGCAAGCGGTAAACTCTTTGCTTCCGCTTCATAAAAATTCGCTTCTTTATTCGATTCATCATAAATCCAGCAAATGTATTTATCGTCAACTTTATGAATTTCATATAAACGCCATTTCTCTGCTACCTGTAAAGCATCTACAATATTAATTGTAGGTCGCCAAAATTCCTCCGAATTAGGTTGTATTTGTAAAGTACAATCAGTTTCATATTTTATTATTTCTCCTTTATCATTTATCCAAGCAGTAAAACCGCCGCCTGCACCTGCGAAACTTTTTAATCTCCATCTCATCACTTTCTCCGCAACCAAACGATCAATTTCACGCAGATTCATAATTCATTCACCTCTACACCTACCAATTTCAATGCCACTAAACAAATAGCGAGTGGGGCGGTTTCTGCAAATGCTTCATAATAGCCGCCTAACGGGCGTTTATCTATTTCGGCGAGATACTGCATGTTTTTTGGAGGATTACCAATTTGTGGTATTACTGCAATTTTTAATTTCTCTACTACCTTCCAAGCGTCTAATAAGTTTGTAGAAAAGTGTGGTAAGTCATGTGTTAATATTTCTCTACCGTCTTTTGTTACATATTTTGCAAGAGAAAATAATTCGCCCCATGTGTAAATTGCTTCGTGATACTCCCAACCTAAAACTTTTGTGGCAATTAAATGGTCGATTTTACGTAAATTCATTATTGTTCCTCCCATATTGCATAAAATCGTGATTTTATGGTAATTTTTTACATATTATCGGGTGAGTAATAATGTACTCTATCAAGCGGTTTTCCTTCAATTTCATATTCATCACGAATACGGTTCAAATGTACTAAACATGGCAAAAATACCTCATTAATGAAAACTTGGCCATTTTCGATATTTTTAATTGATTCATCAATATACAAATGTGTTACTCTCATTCCTCTAGTTTTACCTGCTCTTGAAACTGGAAATGTAAATACCATTGATCCATCATAAAACATTGCTCTTTTTTCTCCATCTAACATAGTGATTTTATTCAACACTTTTCCTTCATTTTCTAATTCCATAATTAAACGCTGAAATACATTTTCTTTTGCGACAGTATTTTTTAAACTATGATTATCCACATAAACGATCATAATTTTTTTCATATTCATTCACTCTCCTTTCTAATGAATCCACCACAGATAGTGATATTCGGTTGTTGTTTGAGCCATTCGATCATTTCTAAATCAACAGACTCATCAATTAAAATACAATCATTGTCGGCCTTTTTAATTTCAAAAGTAAAATTTTTAGCCAATCGATAAATACGAATATTTTCATTCATATTTTTAATTGCATTAGCTTTCATTTGACTACCTACTACAATACCTAAATTATGATGTTCAGCACAATCGATTAATAAATTTAATGTGTCAATATCATTGTTATCTTTATTAATAATAATCAATTCACCATGCTCCAACTTTTCTTTAAATTCTTTAATTTGTTTTTTAGTTTTTAATTGTTTAAAGAATTGAAACATATTATTCCACCACCTCTACATAAGGTTTTAAGGTGTATATAGAATTTTTTGTTATAACAAAAATCAAATTTTCAAATACACTAACATCTTCAACTTTCGATGTAATTAATTCCATATCATCGTCAACATCTATTAAAATGGCTGGATGACCAATTTTTATACTTTTAATAAACCATCTTCTTGACAATCCCTCTTTTGGAAGTGTTTTTTCTTTGCCTTGTCTATCACGATATGAGTCAATTCGATAAATGAGTTCCACAATTAACCCTCCTTTAAAACGACACCCGATTACTCATATCGGATGTCGTCAACAGTTTTATCATGTCTTACACATCGAAACACAGGGAATCGTAAAGATGTACCGCCATTTTTATTTTTCGATTCTTCAAAATACTGTACTTCAACGATCTTTCCAGTAATCTCATCTTTGTTTTCCCAGAAAAATTTTCTGTCCTCGATAGTAAATCCGCTACCTACCTCAACTAAATTACCTTTGTACTCAACTAAAATAGCTCCAAGCATACCTTCAAATTGACCTGTACCTTCTTTTAAACCCATACACAATAAGTCTGCTGTTTTGAACTTTTTAATTTTCAATAAAGCGTCTGTTCGTTTTGCTTCATATAATCCATCGGCTGTATTAAGCATTAATCCTTCATATTTATTTTCTTCTACCCATTTCATTAATACGGAAATCATTTGTTTGTCTTCGCCACAGTATAATACAGGCAACACTTTTACATATTCAAACTCTTGTCTTCGCTTGGTTTCAGCAAATGAAACAATAGATTCTAATTGATTTCTTCGATGTTCATATGTATTTTTTGATTTCCCTGCCTTAAATTCATCAATTGGCACTATATCAAATAAATGAAACTCTAAATCTTTTTTAATACCATCTTTTCGTACAACAGTTTGTGTTTTTCGGAATAATTCATCAGATGGGAGATTATCTTTATTAACAAGCAGTAATTCGCCGTCATAAGCATATCCGCTTGGTAAATCTTTAAATTCTTCTTCTAGATCAACCATTCCTTCAATTGGTTGACCTTTACGTGTATAAAATTTAACATTATTATTTTCTTTTAATGCCACACATCGATTACCATCTAATTTTAATGTGATATAGAATTTACCCTTCACTTTCTTTTCTTTTTCAGCATATGATTCAGCCAACATCACTGAAAAGCTAGGGATCGTTCCTTTACCGTAAACTTTATTGATAGTTTTTTCTGTAATTCCAACCTTTAGTGATTTTGTAAAGATTTTCTTTGCAAAATCTTTCAATTCTTTTGTCGGCAATTTATTGATGAAATTTTGAACAACGTAAATATCATAATCTTTGCCGCTATTATTTACTGTTAAATAAGACATTACTTGTTTTATATTATCAAAATCATAATTAGATGATTCAATAGGAAATGCTTTCACTTTTTTATTAATTTTCTTTTTTGATAAACCCGTAACAATATATGGATCATAAAGAAACTTCAATGTAAAACGAAAAAGTTCATGATCTTTATATTCTTTTAAAATAGCTTCTTTTTCATTTCTAGATGTAGTGGATTGTAATTCTTGAAAAATTGCATATAACTCTACAACCTCATTCATTTGATGACACCTCTTTTTTCATTATTTTTTATTTTTGTAACTAGTTTAATTGCTTCATCAGTTACATCTTTTTTGATACAATATACTTCTTCACCGAGAACAGTTTGGGAGATAGTGAGATAAATCCTATCTCCCTCGATTTCAAAGGAAAATTTCAAGTACATCACCTCTCAATGTGCTTGTGTGTCTGCTTCACGAAGGATTTTTAATTTGTTGTATAAATCTTCTCCAACTAGTTTGATTAATTTTTCATGATCTGCATTTTCATTCAATAGATACATATGGAATTGAATTAATGTAGCAACTTCTTCAATGAAGCTCATATTATATTCTAATGTGTACAAGAAGATTGCCGCAATTTGCGCTCCTACATTGTCATGTCCGATGAAATTAGCATAACGTGTAGGTTCTCCTTTCCAATTCACAAAACTTTTGCAGAAATGTTTGCCAATGTCATGTAAAAGTGCTGTCCAAAGCATTAATTCTTTATCTTCACCTTCATAGTTTTTATGTATGTAATCATATACATAGTAAGTATGTCTGCTTACAGAAAAGCTATGATATGTGGAATCTTGTGGCATTTCGTAAATATCATCAAAGATATTAAAACTGTCTGCCAAAACTTCCATGACTTCATATCCTTGATTATTCAAAACCATTTCTTTAATCTTTTGGATAAAGTCATCATGGTATTCGATACTCATTGTGTGTAGATCATATACGTAAATGACTTCATCCCAACCTTCACCTTTAACTGGTATATGTAAATTTTTGTACATTCGATCAATTACATGTTTTGGTACGACTCGATCACGCTTTTCATTATTTTGTAGAGCAACATTATAATCTGTTGCTAGATAAACTGCATATTTTTTAGTGTCTTTTGGAAGTTGTTGTAACAAACCGATTCTTCGTCTGCGATTAATATTTGTTGCATCATAAATAACATTAATGCCCTTTTTCAATGCTTCTCTGGTTCGCTTATTCATTTCATTGAAAAGTTCTCCATTGTTTTCTTGATGATTAACATTTCCAAACATTTCGACTCTTAAATCATCAGATGATAGATAAATATATTCTCTGCCTTCATTTTCAAGCATTTGTTTAATGATTCTCGAAGTTGTTGTTTTACCACTTGCAGGTATTCCAACTAACATGTAGAAATGTGGTTTGTTCATGTTATGATCCTCCTTTTATTCATTATTATTTACATTACTCTTTAGATTAACAACATCTAAATAATCTTGATAGTTTTTATAAATGTATTGTTTAATTAAGTTCTCATCGATTTCTCCTGTATTATAAGCCTTAAACATAATGTGTCGATATTCTTGTGGAATTTCTTCATTAACTTTCAATGCAAAATCTTTACGTGTTTCTGTTGTGTTTTTAATGTTTTCAAATTTCCCTTGCAAGATTTGTTTTTTAAGTGATACAGCGAAATCTAGTGTATTGCCAAAATCCTCTAATTCATTTCTAAATTCTTCTGGCAACATCATGATTAATTCATTCAGTTTACCTTCTGCCCATGCTTCAAATTTTGCTTTGTCAGAAAGTCCATGCATAATTCTATGTACCTGCAAATATTCATCACCTTTAATTTTTAGACGTTTGCCGTTAGAGAAACGTAATACCCATCCTTCCTCATTAGCCGATAAAGATTTTTTCATTTCTAACATTTTATCTAAAGTTAATTTGTATTGTTTCGCAACAGACATAGAAAAAGTTTTTGCATAATCTACTAATGCTTTATATTCCCAATCAATAAAATTATTTTTTGTATGTGTGATAGCACCAATTAAAACTAAATCTTCTAAACCTTTATAATCAACAACAATACGATTTTCTGGATAAATAATTTCAACTAATAAAGTATAAGGATTATAAAAAAATGAATCACCTTCATGAATTAAAAATTTATGTGCATATTTCCTTTTCCAAATCTCTGTCGCTTTGATAGCTTGCTCGGATGTGAAACTGCCACGAGTTGCGAATCGAATTTCACCATTAAAGAAGTAGGAAATTCCTAAAGAGCCATCCATTTTTTCCATTACAATAGGTTGTTCTTTGAAATTAATGTCTTTTTCATACTCTGGATTTTCACCGTAATTGAAAAACTTCGGAAAAGGAGTCGCTAAAATTTTAATATCATTTTCATCTGTAATATCTAAAATCAATCCTCTTGCTGTCATCGTTTCATGATTCCATCGTTTCTCATAAGTAGTTTGATCGGTATAATTTAAAATAACAATATTTTCATCCTCTGGATGTGGCTTAATCGTAATATAACCATTTTCTGCTTCCTGTGCATATTTTTGATATTGTTCTTTAGTCATTGTTGGCAAATTACTATACAAAAGTTCTTTTAATTTATCCATTTTATTACCTCCTTGATGTTTTCTGACTACATTATACAATTATTATTTATGTTTGTCAAGAAAAAATTAGCTAAAAAATTTTAGCTAGGATATAAAAAAACATGAGCACACCAATTAAATAAAGAAATAGTGAAATGAAAAACCATGCCGCACCCAACATTCCTTTAACAAAACTTCCTAAAATTCTAAACATTTTTTCACCACCTTTCAATTTTATTATAATAAATAAAGAGCTAGAAGTCAATACCTCTAGCTCTTTATTTTTCCAGCGCAATTTTCATTAATTTCATTACATCAAAAACACCATAACCGTAATCATAGTGGAATTTACCTAATTTTTTAATCATTTCTTTAACATCTTTGGCTTTTAAATCGACTCCTTGTTGTTTGAAGTAAGACAAGACTAGAGCTAATCCTCCAGCGACTAATGGAGAAGCCATTGATGTGCCAGACATAACCGCATAGTTTTGATCTTTATGTGTACTAATAATATCTACCGCAGGAGCAACAACATCCATACCTTTACCATAATTTGAAAATGACGCCCGATTGAATTTTTTATCGATACCGCCTACTCCAATAACTTCATCCATACGTGCAGGGTATTCTACATCATATAAGCCTTGATTGCCTGTAGCACACACAATAATAATACCTGCTTCATACGCTCGCATAATTCGTTCTTGTAACATTACAGGAATTTCACGTTGTATCCCTAAACTCATACATAAAATATCGACATTTTGATTGATGGCAAATGTAATACCATCTAAAACACTACCCATACTTCCAAGACCTTTATCATCAAGCACTTTCGCAATATACAATTCAACATTAGGAGCGACACCTGTTTTTTGTCCAGCAATTAAGCCAGCAACATGTGTACCATGTCCACTTTCATCTTTAATGTTGCGACTCTTTTCAAACATATTAATACCTAATTTAATAGAATGTGTTAAATCTGGATGTTGGTCATCGATTCCTGTATCAATAAGAGCAACTTTTACACCTTCACCTTTGACTCCAAATTTTTCCCAAAATAAAGGAGCGTTGATTGCTCTCATGCCCCAACTTGTTTTAAAGTTTTTCCGTAAATTTGGTACAACTTTAATTAAACCTACTTCTTTATTAATCATTTCCTCACCTCATTGCTTGTTTATAACATTTTCAAAAATTCTTTTGGTATTTCTTCAAATATAACTGGCAAACTTCCTTCTTTTTCCAACCATTCACTTGCAACTTCGTATATTTTTACATCACCACTAAAATATCTGTATGCTTTAATTAAATCAATCCAATCTACCATAGAAATACTGTGGCCTTCTGCAAATAGCCATCCATTGGCATAAATTCCTTCCCATTCTCCAAATTCATCAGCAACAATAATCAACGAAACTTCTTTCATAAGAATGTCGCCTCCATGGGCATATTTTAAATTCTATATTGTTTAATAATATTTTCGATAATATTTTCAGTATATTCTTGTTGACCTCTAACGTTTTTAATTACATAATCATAATCGTATCGATTTTTCATTTCTCCTTCATATGTAGAAATTCTTTTTAATGCACTCTCTAAACTATCTCCACGAAGCAACATATTTGCCATACAATCTTCTTTAGACATATGTAAGAAAATTCCAACTGCATCTGGATATACCGATTTAATTTGTTTATATCCGTCATAGTTAATGATGATAAATACGTGACTTCCAGATTTCATTACACGTTCAATTTCATCTTTTGAAATTCCATAATAATGTCCATCATAATTAACCATTTCTGCAAATTTATTATTTTCAATCATTTTTTTAAATTCTTCTTGACTCACAAAGTAATATGTTATTCCTTCTATTTCACCTCGCCGCATCGGTCTTGTAGTGTGCGAAACACACTCTTTCCAAAGCCCTTTCTTCATAAGAGAATGAGTAATAGTTGTTTTACCAGCACCCGATGGAGCAGTAATGAGGAATAACGCCATATTACGTACCTCCGATCATGTTAATTAATTTAACAACGTCATTATATTAAAAATAATACACTCATCATTTATTATTTCCTTTCTCTTTTTTATCGAATAATACAAAAGATACCATTATTGCTCCGGCAACAAGTATTTTAATAATTTTTCCAACCCAATTTCTACTATAAAATTCATCAAAGTATATCATTAAATCGTCTTTTTGTTCATCATTGAGATTATCTTTCTCCAATTCTTTTTTAAGGCTATATATAGTAAATGCCCCAGTTGCCATGATATAACAAATTACCCATGTTATTGTTGCCATAGCATATTGATAATTAATCATCATTTATGTTCACCTCAATGTTTATGTGTTTTCCCTAAAATCCATCCTGTAAATATAGAGAAAAGACCAAAGACAAAGTTTTCGACAACTGGCGTCCAAGCACGAATATCATATGTATGTATATCTATTAATCCCCAAGCTCCAACAAACGCAACTATTAAGTGAATAATTCCTTCGAGTGTATTTAAGATTGCAAGACTTTTTACAATATATTTTCCTACTTTAGTCTCAAGAAGAAACTTTTGTAAACTATTCCTAACTTTATCAATTCTTTTTTTAATTTTCTTCATCTTACCACCTCAAAATTTATCTTGTATTTTTTTCATATACGCTTCGGTGTCTTTATAATATTGTTTAGCAATATATTTTCTTCTAAATTTAAATTCTTCATTGAGTTCTTCTGAACTCATATATTCTAGTGCAATATCTAATATTGTAAAATAATCGATAGATAGTTCGTGACCAAGATGAGTTAATGTATTAGTTATTTCTTTTAATTCATTACACCGATACTCGACTTTCTCTAATTTTCGTTGATTAATATAAGTACTTAATCCAACAAAAATCACACAAATGGCAACTGCAATAACTGTAGCCGACATTTAAATAACTCCTTTCACGTTTTTATTTTAAAAGAAGAAGGGAGAAATCCCTTCTTCTATGTATTACTTACCGCTTGATCCCCAACCGCCGTCTTTTCTTTGGGATGGTTTGCTTTTCAGTTCTTCGTATGTAATTTCTTTTACTTTTACTTTCGGTACTGGAAGCAATGTTGCTTGTGCAATTGCTTTTTTGTATGGATAAAGAATCATATCTTCTGTTTCTTCAACTTCATCAACTTGGCTAGTAATCAGAATATCTTTAACAAGAGGAATAGCCATTACCATGATTTCCCCTTGATATTTCGAGTCAATACAACCTGCTAAAACAACCAAACCTAATTTCGCAACGCTGGAGCGTTCATTAGAGAGATTTAAGTAATATTTATCGCTCATGTATGAAGCAATTCCTGTCGGAATGAAATTCACTTCGCCTTTTTTCAAGAGCATTTCATAAACAATGCCTTCTTCTGTTTCTCGTGGTTCTAAATTAGCATACACATCATATCCTGCATCTTCAACACGTTTTGTTGGAATAGTTGCATCTGGTTTTACTTTAGCGAAGTACAAGATAGATTGTTTTCGATTTCTGCGACCTTTTGTTTTTCGCAAGCGTTTCATTAATTCAGCTTTTGCTTTATATTTCAGTTTATCAATCTCCCATAGTTTGAGAATCGATTCTTTAGTGATTCCTCGATCCTTAATTACAACAGTAGCTTCAAGATTTTCTTTGTCGATAACTTTCACCTTACCTACTTTGTTTTCTGGTTTTACCCACACAAATTCTCCTTGTTTGTAGAAACGTTTCCGTTTTGCCATGATTCCATCTACTCCCTTTCTTCTGTTTTTTATTTATTTCTATCGATGGGTGTTGTTTCCCATCGACAGATTGTATTATATCATTATTCTTTGCATTTGTCAAATTTATTTTTGAAAGATTGTATGATTTTTAATTCTTCCACTTTTTGTATATTGATAGCAATACATAAACAATAAGCAACCATAATCGAGATATTCAATCTCATCATCTACGTAAAAGATTGGTTTACTAATATTTTCCAGAGCCAATCTTTTCAAATTAACAATCTTTTTCTTTTTACCTTTGTTTGCACAAATTTTATAAGGTTTCTTCAAGCCATGTTTTTGTAAATATCCTTCAATTGTTTCTAAACTTGGATTAGCACTATTAATTATGACACGATAATCATCAATGATATAATTGTATAATGAATGGAATTTTTTATTTGTGATCGTTCTATCAAAATCCAAGATTACAACAGGATTCAAACTTTTATACATCTCCAGCATTTCAATAAACGCTGTCCGCCTTTGTTTAACGAATTTATCAGCGTTTTCCACTTGAAACTCACGAGGATACTTATAAATGAATCGCAATTTATCGGTAATAAATGTCATATACTGAAACAGTGATTTAAATTGCATCATTTCTAATTTCGGCATTAATTCTTCTTCTGTGCCATACATAAACACATTTTTTAAAATGTGCTTTAAATAAATTGTTTCTCGTCTTGTTAATAAAGTTTTTGCTAAACCATATGTATTAATAACATCAGTTGGCATATTAGTTAAGTAGTTGTTTGTGTTAATAGTTTGTGTTGTCATGTTCAATCACCTCATTTAAATTTTTCTTGTTTTGAATCCTGTAACCACCGTCAATCCAAAATCTTTGACAGTTCCTTTATCTACACCCTCATCAATAACCACATTTTTTACTTTACTACCTCTTAATGAAGTCACATCTGTAATTGCGAAAATATTTTCATAACCATGAAATTCTCTTAACATTCTTGCTATTCCTCTACTAAAAACAATTACACCAAAGCCATATTTTTTAGCAAATTTAATTAGTGCAGTCGTTTTACCAATACCACGTTGGTATTCTGTAACTTCAACTAAATCTCGACTGATAGCACCTTTTTCTAAAATTTTCACAAGTGTTTCGATTAACTCATCTTGAATTAGTTGCATATTACTCACCTCTTAATGTATCATATCACTATCACTTGGTATAAATCCATTTGCAACAAGAAATTCATAAAAGGTTAACAATGTAGCCGCTTCAATTTCAATAAGCGCACTTATTACATTATCTGAATCTTCATTTGGAAAATATCGTTTTAAAATATCCCAAACTTCATATCTTAATGCTTCATTATCAAAAGGTACTACATTTGACATTATTAATCACTCCATTCATGTTATTGTTTACGTTTATATTCTACAATTATTTTTTACATTTGTCAATAATTTTTATTTCATTTTTTCAAGTAATTTTTCGACAGCAGGTTGATTAAAACCAATTACCATATCAATTACATTACCATTATCATCTTCAAGAATCAAGACAGGTACAGACATAACACCATATTGCAATGCTACTTCTGGTTTTTCCATGATGTTAATATTAAATTTCAATATCAGCTACTTCATCAAAATCAACAATATGTGGAATTTCGTCAGCAACCATTAAATCACGAATTAAAGACAATTTTAATGCTACTTCAGCATCAACATAATCTTTTTCCTCAGCATTCATTTCATAAAAAGGGACGTTAAGGACTTTATACTCTTTGCCGTTAATATTCCAAGTAAATTCTTTTTTTAACGATCTTTTCATCATTCAACAACAAAACATCCTTTCTATATAAATTCATGCTTTTATAATTTACTTAACCTTTCTATAGCTTTATCACAATATGTCTTTGAAATATCAAATCCTATGTATTGTCTTCCTAACTGTTTTGCAACATATGTAGTTGTTCCGACTCCATTGAAAGGATCTAACACAATATCCCCACGATAACTAAACAATTTTAATAAACGCTCTACCAACTTTTCAGGAAACATGGCTGGATGACCATATTCCTTCATTTTTCTTTCTGGAGCTATACTCCATTTTGCGTAAACCCATTCCTTAAACTCATCGCCAGTAATATCAATATTTTCTTTATTCCCTTTCTTTTTTAAATCACCTTTACAAAAAATCTCTACAAATTCCCATGTATATTTCAAGTATGGACTTGATGGGCTTTGCCATGATCCCCAAGCAGTATATTTACAATTATAATTATTTTTCTCCCATAAAATCTCTCCCTTCCATAAGAAACCTATATTTAATAATTGATTACTGATAATATGATGGGATGGAATATAATCAGAAAATAAAGGTTGAATATTAACGCACAATCGTCCACCTTTCTTTAATACACGAAAACATTCTTTCCAAACTTCATTAAGCCAATCAAAAAAGTCTTGCCAAGATTTTTTATCATTATATGTATCATATTTCATATCAAAATTGTATGGCGGTGAAGTTACAATAATATCTATGAAATTATCGGGTATTTGTTTTAATCCAACTAAACAGTCTATATTGTAGATATTGTTTAATTCAATATTCATAATATTACACCTCTAATTGATTAAGATAAATTCTAATATTATCTAATTTTTCAGCCGCCTCGTCACATAATTGACGCTTCTTTATAAGCAATGCTTAATACTTCAAGGAATTGTTCGACAGGAGTTTCTTTGCCTTCTGGAGATTTAACAACATAGCAGTTGTAAGCAGTTAGATTTGCTTTTTTACCTGTCACAAATTCTTGACCAAGCATTAATTGGATACGACCACCAAGAGAATAACGATAACCATCAAATAACCATCTAAATTCATTTTCCCAATACTCTTGTAACTCTTTTGTTTTTTCTACGCTTGCCGCACCTTTAGCCCAACGTGTCCAAAGTTGAGTAGGTTTTAATTCTAATGGTTTATGCATCAATTCTTTTCGTACCGTATGTTCTTCACCGAAACGATCGCGTACTTTATATGTACCATCATCAAAAACTTCTTCAATAACGCCAACACGTTTTGTTTCCATTAACTCATCAGCAATAAAAACAACAGTGTCACCAACTGCATATCCGTCATATGTAGGAATTGCATAACGGTCAAGTACAATGAGTTCGTCTAGTTGTCCGTCTTTTGAAAATTCCATATTTTCGTATTCAAATTTGTATTGAGTTGTTGCCATGTTACATCACTTCTCCTTCTTTTGATTTATTTTTTATATGAAGGTGACAATAAAATTGTCACCAGATAAATCATTATTTTTTATATTTGCGTATTATTTAGGTTAAACTTATCAAATGTGCATGGTTTTACTTTAAGTATATCACTAATATATTCATGTGCATTTTCTTCATTTAAATCAATACCTAAAATGAACTCAATTTCCTCTTTAACATCTTCTGGTATCATTTCTAGCAAAACTTTACCATATTGTAAATTATATATCATAGTATTAAATACTTTTGGGTAATACATTCTTAAAAACTGCAAATACCCATACTTAACAGGGATCGGACACATCAAACATCCAACTCTTGGTGTAAATAATTGGAATCCTTTTATATTTTTTAGCAAGATGGCTTGCCTTCGATTTACATTAACTAGTTGCTTTTCACGTAATTGATTAATATCAATATTTACAGCTTCTAATTGATCTTTATATTGATTTATCACTTCGTCAATATCATCTGGATATTCTTGAATTAAATTTTTATCATACATGCTCACATATGGGATATTTTCTTGATAAACATAATCCCAAATATCCTTTTCTGTCCACCAAGCAATCGGTCTACAAGAAAATGCTTTCCATTCTTTTGTACTATAGAAATATTCTCCATCTCTTAAACAAGCCTGTAATCGTGCATTTGATTCATCGGCTCTTATACCATTAATCTGTAAATCCCAATTATTTTCATTAATCGCCCTTCGCATAGGTTCATGCTTCAATGTTTCACAACATTTTTCAGTGAGTGGTTCACCATTCCTTCGATCGCCTTTACGTGTAAAGAAATATGATGAATCCACGCCACCATGTTCATCAATCACCTTTTTTAAGGGCTTTTTAGGTCTTTGAATTAACAATTTCAAATTCCATTCTTTTTCTAATTGCTTGGCAAACAATCTTACTTCTGGAAACTCATTTAATGTGTCACACCAGACAACTTGAATGTCTGATGGATTTCTTCCTAACTCAATCAATGCTTTTCTTGTTAAGTAGAGGGTGACTACTGAATCAATCCCAAAAGAACAACTTACAACAGGATTTTGTGATTGGTTTAAAGCCATTTTTAATAAATTAATTGACCATCTTTCTTTTTCATTTAAATTAGTTTGTTTATAAAGATGATAGTGATAGTATCTAACGGTTCGTATTGCTTTCGTATTCTCTTTACTTACTTGTTCATCATATAATTCGCTTACATCAATATTTAACCTCTTTAATTCCTCAAACGCTAGTTGATTATATTTTTCAAACTCTTGTTTGTGATACTTGGCTTTTTTGATGTTTTTTCGCCATTCCATTCGGTTCGTTGTTTTCTTTGCTTTATCATATTGCTTCTTTAATTCAAAGTGTTCCTCCGCTAATCTGTCGTATTCTAACATATCTTCCTTACTCAAGATACCACCTCATCTTATTAACTGTCAAGGGTAAATCATTATTTTTTACGATAAATAATAACTAAAATCAATTGAATTAAAGCAAATAACCAATTGATTGTTTCAGTGATAAAATAGCCTAATCGATGATCGTAAATTAAACTACCTAATGAATTAGACCACATACAAAACAGAAATGCGTTAATGATGATCCAAAACCATAGCGAAACACCTTCAACATTCTTGGTTCGCCATGTTTTCCATATTTGCGGCAAATATGCAATAGAAATGAGGATACTTGCTAAAAATGGGGCAGTTTTAAAAACAAATATTTGAAACAATGATTCTAACAAATTACTCACCCTTCTTTCTTTTTAAGTTATAACGTACACTACTTAAAAAATGAAGAACACCATCAATATCATTGACGACCCATCCATAAGTTTTAATTCCTCCGATTACCATTAGATTTTTATAGAAAAACGGATTTTCAGTCGGATCGTCTTTTAATGCTTGAATTTTTTTCTCATTATCCGTACCCTGTTGACGAATATCTGTATAAAGAGCAATGATTGGTCTTTCTAACATTGAAAACATTCCAATTTCCATTGCTACACCTGCATCAATCGCTTCACCATCAATAACAGCAATTAGAACATCTGATTCCATAAGATGTTTTTTGTCATATTGGAAAATTGTTACGGAATCAGCATGATTACTTTTGTCATTAATTTCTGCGGCTTCTTGTGGTACGTACAAATCAATATCTGGAAATTTTTCTCTAATTAGTTTAGCAAGATGTTCATTAAACATGCGATCTGCCATAGAAAACAAACCATTTGCTAAATATACTTTCATGTGTTAGCCCCTTTCTTATATGTATTCTTTGATTCGATTAATTAAAATCCAGATTTTATGAAGA
>NICF_comb_assmDRAFT_10002171_pt1 | contig 15047 bp, 11 predicted proteins | sample NewIslPassag4_SG_FD_11279 | JGI IMG/M metagenome (IMG submission 11279) | reverse complement strand
AGCCGGCCCACGCCGTGCTGGCCGGCTAGCGCATTGAGCCGTTGGATGAGCGTCACGCCGTCCAGCCGCTGGCCGTCGAGCGCGACGGGAATCCCCCGCTCGAAGTCGATCTCGACATAAACGGGGTCGTCGGGGGCCCGCTCAGGGTCGGTGGTCCAGGCCCAGACATCGGCGGGTGGCTCCACCCAGGGGTCCTCCAACACGCCCGCCTCGATACTGCGGCCCCAGAGGTTCTCGTCGATGCTGTAGGGGCTGCTGGCCGTGATGGGAACGGGGATGCCGTGCTGCTGGGCGTAGGCGATCTCCTCGTCGCGGCCCCAGCGCCACTCCCGGACAGGTGCGATGATCTTCAGGTCGGGCGCCAGCGCGCCGATCGACACGTCGAAGCGGACCTGGTCGTTGCCCTTGCCTGTGCAGCCGTGGGCGATGGCCGTGGCGCCCTCCTGGCGCGCGTAGTCGACCAAAATCTTGGCGATGAGCGGCCGCGCCAGCGCCGTGGCCAGCGGGTAGGTCCCCTCGTAGACCGCGTCGGCCTGGAGCGCCGGCCACACGAAGTGTTTCACGAACAGGTCTTTGGCCTCCACCACGTAGGCGGTGGAGGCGCCGGTCCGCAGGGCCTTCTCTCGGATGGCCGTGAAATCGCGCTCGTTACCGACATCGATCGTGACGGCGATCACGTCCAGCCCGTAGTGCTCGTGCAGCCACGGGATCGCCACCGAGGTATCGAGTCCGCCCGAGTAGGCGAGGACAACTTTCTCCACAGACTGTTTCCCCACGCCAGCAGAATGCACACCCATCTAGTTACGATACGCGATCGACGGTACTAGCTGCCAGCACGGCGGGGCACCTGGGAGCGTCCGGGCACGGAGGCGCGCGATGGGCAGGAGAGCCGGGCTGGCCGGCGGCTAGCGCAGCGAGGACGGCAGGATATTCAGTTGCATGCGGTACTTCGCCACCGTGCGCCGCGCGATGTTGATCCCGCGCTCGCGGAGCCGCGCGGCGATCTCCGCGTCGGTAAGGGGCCGGTTTTCCTTCTCGATCAGTTCCTTGATGACGTCCTTCACGCTGAGCGAGGGGGTAAAGAAGTGGCTGTACGGGATGACCTCGCCCGTGGGGATCATCACGTACTTGCCCGCGGTAGCGCGGCTGACCGTGGACTCGTGGACGCCTAGCTCTTCGGCGATCGCCGCCCGGCTCAGGGGTTTGAGGTGGCGCACACCCTCGCAGAGGAACTCACGCTGGCGCTCGACCAAGGCGCGCGTGATGTTGTACAGGGTCTGGCGCCGCTGGTTGATATTAGAGATGAATAGCTTGGCACGGCTGACGAACTGCTGGATGTGCTTCCGCTCCTCGGGGTTGAGCGGAGTGTCGGACGCGGCCGAGCCGCGCGTGGCCTGGCCGAGCTGGGCGTACATGGGATTGACGCGCAGGAAGAACCGCTTGGACTCCACGACATCGATCTCGAACTCGTCCCCGCGCCGCGTGATGACCACGTCGGGCAAGACGTACATGGCTCGCGTGTCGCGGTCGCGCTCGTTCGTGGGCGAGAAGCCGTGGGCCGGGTGCGGGTTCAGCTTCGTCTTGACGAAGTTCCACACGTCGGCCACAGCCTCGGTGGGGATGTGCAGCTCGTGGGCGATCTTGGCGAACTTATGCTCGCCCAGGTCGAGCAGGTGATCCGAGATGATCTCGCGGGCATACGGCTGGCTCAGGCCGAGCCGCTCCAGGTAGTCCAACTGGATGAGGAGGCACTCGCGCAGGTTGCGGGCTCCGACTCCCACCGGCTCCAGGCTCTGGAGCGCCTTGAGCACCTCGCGCACGCGGTCGATCTCGACTTCCAGCTCGTAGGCCGCATCTTCCAGGGACACTGTGAGGTAGCCTTTGTCGTCGAGGCTGCCGACCAGGAACTCGGCGATGCGCATGTCCGAGTCGTCGAGCACCACGGCCAGCTCGGCCAGCAGCTTCTCCGCGAGCGTCTCCTCGGAGGCCACCTGCGTCAGCGGATCGAACTCCTCGTCAACCGAACCCACGAATTGGGGAGGTGACTCGGGATAGAGCGAGTCGGTCTCGCCGGTCACGCGCTCAGGCAGATCGTCGCCCTTCTGGCGCTGAAGGCAGCGCGGGCAGATGCTGCCCTGGAGCTCGGAGCCGCATACGGGGCAGATCGCCACCTCGACCAGCTCGAGCGCGGGGTTCTCCTCCAGTTCCGTGCTGATCGCCTGTTGCAGCTCCTGGGAAGACAACTCTAAGATGTAGTTCGCGGCGACCAGGCGGGGCGACACCTTAACGGTTTGCACCGGCTCGAGATCTGGGGTGAGCTCCAGTTCCACGCGTCGCCCTCCCGTGACGGTCTCAGGGATCTCGTGCATTTTCCGCAAGAAGTGTGCCACGCGCCGAGGCGGCGGGATCTCGCCTCGGGCTGCTAGGCGACGTCGACAGCTGCATCTCCGAAGTGGATGAGTGGACAGGGAGGTTGGTCGTGCGCTGGCTTTATGGCTTTGCACTTGGTCTGCTGGGTGGGTTTGCGCTCGGCGCGCTGCTGTTGCCGCGGCGCGCCGCCCAGCCATGCGGACTGCTACGTTGGTTGGGACTGCGGAGCGCGGGGCAGGACTCGCGCAGCGGCTTGATGCCGGACGAGCGGATCACCCGCGCGGTGCGCGAGCGGCTGGCGGCGCGCGGGCTGGATACGCCCCGTCTGGATGTCACGACGGTCGATAACGTCGTGTATCTGCGCGGGCGAGTCGGCAGCAGCGATGAGCGAGCCGCGGTCGTGGGCGTGGCGCGGGAGACGCCGGGTGTGGCCCGGGTAGTCGATGAACTGAAGCTGCCCGAGGCGGCCGCGGCAAACGACTAAGGGCCGGTCGGTCGCTAGCGGGAGCCCCCGGGCTAGCGACCGACCGGCCCCTCGCTACAGATTCTTGATCGCTTTCTCCGCGCGGCGGAAGCCCTGATCGACCAGGTCCTCGATCTCCTCGAGGATGCCCAACAGCGCCGGCTTCAGCTCCGGCAGCACTTTCTCGACCAGGAACTCGCGGGTGGCCGCGGCTCGCTCGTCGCTGAACGCCAGCTCGCGCGCGCGGTCCCAGGCGCCAGCGCTGAGCGGCAGGGGCTCGGGGGTCTGCTCCTGCCGCGCGCGCCGGACCAGGAAGGCGATGAGCCCGGCCGCCAGGGCGCTGCCAGCGATAGCCGCCAGCGCGAGGTTACGGTTGTCGCCCTCCTGCTCCAGGTCGTCCAGGCTCTCCAAGTTCTCGACCATACCGCTGTCCTCCTCCCCCCGCAACCAGTGCGGGCGCGTGGTAGCCTAGGGCGCCCGCTGCCTCAGGCCGAGCTCGCGGCCTCGCGCGGGGCTAGACCGTACTCGGCGAGCTTGCGCTCCAGCGTCGCCAGGTCGAGGCCGAGCATGTGCGCGGCCTGGTGGCGATTGCCGCGGTTCCGATCCAGTGCCCGGCTGAGCAAGTACGCCTCGATGCCCGACATGATCTGCGGCAGGCTCTGGCCCTCTAGCAGTTTCTGGTCCAGGTTGATCGTGCCCAGCTCTTTAGCCGGATCGAGGTTCAGATGCTCGCGGGTGATCACGCCGCCCTGCGAGAGGACGACGGCGCGCTGGACGGCATGCTCCAGCTCGCGCACGTTGCCCGGCCAGTCGTGCTCCAGCAGGAGGTTCATGGCGTCCTCGGAGATGCGAGCGGGCGACGCGCTCGGCGTGTAGCGATACTTGTTCAGGAAGTGCTCCACCAACAGGGGGATGTCTTCCTTCCGCTCCCGCAACGGCGGCATGTGCACGGCGATCACGTTGAGGCGATAGAAGAGGTCCTCGCGGAACCGGCCCTGTTCCACTTCGTGGCGCAGGTTGCGATTCGTGGCCGCGATCACGCGCACATCGACCTTGACCGGGGTCGTGCCGCCGACGCGCTCGAACTCCTTCTCCTGCAGCACGCGCAGCAACTTCTTCTGCGTGCCGAGCGTCATCTCCCCGATCTCGTCGAGGAAGATCGTGCCCTTGTGCGCCAGTTCGAAGCGCCCCTTGTGCTGGGCCACGGCGCCCGTGAACGACCCCTTCTCGTGGCCGAACAACTCGCTCTCCAGCAGCGTCTCGGGCAGCGCCGCGCAGTTGACCTTCACCAGTGGGCCATCGCGGTATGGCGAGTAGAGGTGGATGACTTCGGCTACCAGCTCCTTGCCCGTGCCCGTCTCGCCCGTCACGAGGACGGTGGCGTTGGTCTGTGCGACGCGGCCGATCATCTTGTAGACCGCTTGCATGGAGGGCGAGTTGCCGATGATACGCTCGGTCACCGCGCGGCCTTCGAGCTGGCCGCGGAGCTTGCGCACCTCCGAAGCCAGTCGCTCGTGCTCGAAGAAGCGCTGGACGGTGAGCAGCACGTCGTCCAGCTCGAACGGCTTGGTGATGTAATCGAACGCGCCGAGCTGGATCGCCTGGATGGCGGCACTCGAGGTGCCGTAAGCCGTGATCAGGATCGTCGGGACGGCGAGATCGCGCTCCTTCAGGCGGCGCATGATCTCCATCCCGTCGTTGTCCGGCATCCGTAGGTCGAGCAGCATGAGGTCGGGTGCGTCCTGGCTGACCAGGCGCAGCACCTCCCGGCCCGATTGCGCTTCGCTGACCGCGTAGCCCTCGCCCGTTAGGAACTCCTTGAGGAGACCACGGATCGCCGGATCGTCGTCGGCGACCAGAATTCGTCGCGCGGCGGCCTCCGCGGAGCGTGCGCTCTCCTTGACCGTCTTGACCATCAACTACCTCCCGGGGAGTGCTGCGGCGGCTGTCGCGCGCGCCAGCCGGACCACTTGACGCACCTCTACGGGCTGCCCACGATTATCGGTGACGGACAGCCGCAGGGTATAGGCTCCGCTTGGGAGCCCGGCCACTTCCCACGTTTCGAGGACCCCCGCGCTGACCGGCTGCCGGCGGGGGGAACCGATAGGATACCACGTCGTAGGCACGTCACCGACTCCGTATTCTACCGCATACTGCTCGAAGTACGGCAGGCTGGCGCTGCCGAGCACGGGCAGCGTGTCCCCGGCCACGACCTCGCCGATCGGATAGGTGAGGCGGACATCGAACGGCAGGTGCGCCCAGGGATGGTACGGCGTGGGTCCCTCGGGGCCGGGAGTCGTGGTCGGCAGCACCGGCAGCACCGCCAGCAGGCGCCCCGCCGGGCTGCCCAGCCCCAGGGGGGTCAGCGTGGGCGAGGGCGTGCGCGTGGGCGAGGGCGTCCAGGTCGGTAGTGGCGTGAGCGGCGCACCCAGCACGACGCGCGAACTGACCGGGGTGGGCGAGACCGGCGTCGGGGTCGCCGTCGCCGTGGCGGTTGGGGCCGTCTCCCAGGGGAGCGCGGGGCGCCCCGTCTGCGGCCCGTGCAGGTCGCAGTACTCGGTCGGCGCGTAGGGCCCCTCGCCGCTCACGCTCCCACCGAAGGTGCGGAAGGCGATCTCCGAGAGCGGACAATACGGGGTCGCCAGCTTGTTGGATCGCGTGTCGATCGCCACACGCGGTCGCGGCGCATTCGCCCGCTGCGGCGGGCGCTCGGCCAAGAACCAGTCCTGCACTTGGCGGCTGCACTCGTATCCAGCCACGTAACCCGTGGTCGCACAAACTGTACCACGGACAAGGCCGTCCGGAACCGGAAATGGCTCTGGTGGAGTGCCTTCCAACGCCCGCTCCATGAACTCGTGCCAGATGATGCCCGCGCCTGACGACCCCAGCACCTGGCGCATCGGGTGCCCGTCGCTGTTGCCCACCCAGACGCCGGCCACCAAGCTCGGCGTGTAGCCGATCGTCCAGCTATCGCGATAGTCGTCGGTCGAGCCCGTCTTCACCGCCGCCGGTCGGCTGAGCCGCAGCGGACTGTTCACGCCGAACGTCTCGCTGCGCGCATCGTTGTCCGCCAGGATGTCGGTGATCAGGAACGTGAGCCGCGGATCGATCTGAGGCGTGGCCGGGGGCGCCGGGCGCGTGTACAGGACAGCGCCAGCGCTATTCTCGATGCGGAGGATCGGATCGGGGGGCACGGGCTTGCCCCCGTTCGCCAGCGCGGCGTACGCGCCGGCCAGCTCCAACAGCTTGACCTCCGTGCCACCCAGCGTGAAGCTCAGCCCGTAGGGATAATCCTCGCGCAGGCTGGTGATGCCCAAGCTGCGCGCCAGCCGCACCACCTCCTTGACCCCGACGAACTGCAGTACCTTCACCGCCGGAATGTTGAGGGAGTTGCCCAGTGCGCGGCGGAGGGTCACGGGCCCGCGAAAGCGCCGGTCGTAGTTCTGGGGGACGTAGCGGCGTCCCAGCGTGTCGGGGAACTCGGTGCGTTGATCGAGCACCACGGTGGCCGGGCCGAAGCCGCGTTGGAAGGCGGCCAGGTACACCAGCGGCTTGATCGCGGAGCCAGGCTGGCGATCCGCTAGCGCCGCATTGACCTGCCCGTCGATACTCGCGTTGTAGTAGTCGGGGCTGCCGACCATCGCGAGGATCTCGCCGGTGTCCGGGGCGAGCGCGACCAGCGCCGCGTTCCGCGCGTCCTGGCGCGCCAGAGTGGCCACATGCTTGCTGACTACCTCCTCGGCCAGGTGCTGCGTGTCGAGATCGAGCGTGGTGTACACACGCAGTCCGGCTTCGGTGAGAGCGCGCTGGCCGTACCGCTCGATCAGCCAGTCGCGCACGTACCACACGAAGTGCGGCGCCTCGAGATGCCCCCAATTGGGATTCGCATACTGCAGCGGCTCGGCCTTGGCCGCCTCGGCCGTGGCTTCATCGAGAAATCCGTGGCGCACCATCAGGTCGAGCACCTGTCCCTGCCGCTCTTTGGCCGCCGCTGGGTTCTTGAACGGGTCGTAGTAGGCGGGCGCCTGCGGCAGCCCCGCCAGCATGGCCGCCTCGGCCAAGGTCAGCTGGCCGACATGCTTGCCGAAGTACGTCTGCGCCGCTGCCTCGACCCCGTAAGCGAGGTTTCCGTAGTTGATCTCGTTGAGGTACATCTCCAAGATGCGCTCCTTGGGGTAGGAGCGCGTGATCTGGAAGGCGTACAGCGCCTCGCGGAGCTTGCGGTCGAGGCTGAGGTCGTAGCGCTCTTCCGGCGGGATCAGCACGTTCTTCACCAATTGCTGCGTGATGGTGCTGCCGCCCGCTACGACGGTGCCAGCCTCCAGGTTCGCCTTGATGGCGCGCAGGACGCCCACTGGATCGACCCCGAGGTTCCACTCACGGAAGAAGTTGGCGTCTTCCGTGGCGACAGTCGCGTCGATCAGGTAGCGGGGCATGTCGGCCAACGAGACCACCGTGCGCCGGCCACCCTCCTGGTCGAAGATCTCGTACAGCACGTTGCCGTGCCGGTCGAGGATCTGGGTCGTCTGGAACGCAGGCCGCTCGGGCAAGAGTACCTCCGAGGGCATCTCGCGCATGACGACTTGGTAGGCGGCAACGGCTGCCAGCGTCCCGCCGACGGCCATGCTCGCGCCCAGCACGACTAACAGGAGGCCGGTCGCTAATCCGATGCGCACGGCCGCGACCGCAGGGCTCCCGGGCCGACGAGGCCGCAGTCCGGGGCGCTGCCCCGGGCGCCATCGGCGAACGGTTGTTGTCTCTCCCGAGGGCGGCAGGGCCCTCCGGTCCTGCATCGCTATGTCTCCCGTGATCGGCCACGCGTCTGCCGCGCGCCTCCCCGTCTATAGTACGGGCCTGCGCGGCGCAACAGCCACAATGGTGGCGCTTCCGACCCCGCCTATAATGCCCAGTGGTCGCGAGAGGGAGGAGGGAGTGATTCGCGTGTGGCTGCTTATCCTTGCTTTGGCGGGCGCGTTGCTGGGGGGGTCGCAGGGCGCGGCGCTAGCCTCGGTGCAGCGCGACGACGCGGTGGAGAGCGCGAAGGCCGCCGTGCTCCGGGCACACGACGAGAGTATCTACCGACAGGCGTATCTGGCCCGAGACGCCGCGCTCCTCGCGCAGGGCTGGGGTGGCGAGGCGCTGCTGGACATGCAAGACGATCTGGCGCGGCTGCGGGCTCTCGGCCAATACCTCGATCTGCAGCTCGAGTCCCTCGAGTTCCTGGAGGCCTTGCCCCTAAGCCCCCGGCGGGTGCGGGTGGTGACCCGGGAGCAGTGGCTCGTTCGCGTCTACCTGGACAGCGGGCAGCTCTTGGGACAGCAACGGCAGATCGTCGACAACCGCTACGTGGTCCAGCAGGACGACGATGGCTGGCGGATCGTGGAAGTCGATCAGGAGGTGGGGGGCGGTGACGTCAGCCTCCGCTCTGCTGCGTCTCAGGACGCTGCGGTCGCGGCCCGCGGAGGCGCTCCGGCGCGGACCAGTGCGGCGGCAGGCCAATGAGTGGTCGTCCCTGGCGCTCGTGAGCGATCAGCTCCTCGATATAGAGCGACAAGTACCCCGCGTGGCGAGCCTGGAACGCCGCGTCGCGCCAGTCTTGCCCGGTCATGCGACCGCGACACGTCGGGGCGCCGCACGCGCACTCCAGCACCCAGCGGTCGGTATCGGTGGTGCCGTAGTCGAACGTTAGCTCTTCCCCGGGGGCGATGTCGCGCCGCGCCACGATCACCACGGAGCCCCGCACGCCGCAGTTCGGCTCGCAGCTGTGGTTCATATAGTCCACCGGCTCGATCTCCTCGTCCCTCATGGGGCCGATGAACATGTCGTACCAGATCTGCACGGGGTAATCGCGCAGGTGAGCCGGCAGGGCCCAGAGCTGCGCCGTGGTCATCACTCGGTTGCCCCAGATGGCCACCAGCTCATGGCGGGGGATAGGCGCGACGGCGATGAGCCCCTTGCCGCCCAGGCGACTCGAACCGAGCCGGGCCTTGGGCGTGAGATAGGAGTGGGGCCCGCACTGGAGCACCGGCGACGGCATGCGGGGGAGACGCTTCATCGCTCGACGACACGCAAGGCGACCGGCTCACGCAGCGCCACCGGCAGCACCTCGTCCATGTGGTCCACGGGGACGAACTGGATCTGCCGCTTCACGTCGGCCGGCACGTCCTGCAGGTCCTTCAGATTGCGGCGCGGCAGGACGAAGGTCTGGATGCCCGCGCGATGGGCGGCGAGCACCTTCTCGCGAATCCCACCGACGGGGAGCACACGGCCGCGAAGGGTGATCTCGCCGGTCATCGCCACATCGCGACGAGCGGGGCGCCGAGTCAACGCCGAGATCAGCGCAGTGGCCATCGTGATGCCGGCCGAGGGGCCGTCCTTGGGAATCGCCCCAGCTGGCACATGGAGGTGGACGTCCTTGGTCTCCCAGAAGCGCTCGCGGACGCCCAGCGCCTCGGCGCGCGAGCGGGCATACGACATCGCCGCCTGGGCCGACTCGCGCATCACTTCGCCGAGCTGGCCGGTGAGCGTCACGTTGCCCTTGCCGTCCAGCACGGCGACCTCGATCGCCAAGGTGTCGCCCCCCGCCGAGGTCCAGGAGACGCCGGTGGCCACGCCTACCTGGTCGGCCTCCTCGGCCGCGCTGCCGAAGTAGCGCGGCGGGCCGAGGTACTTCGCCAGGCTGTGCGTCCCAATGGTATGGGGCGCCTGCCTGTTGGTGGCCACGGCGTGAGCAGTCTTCCGACAGATGGTTCCGATCTCGCGCTCCAGTCCGCGCACGCCCGCCTCGTGAGTGTAGCCCCGGATCAGCTCGCGCAGCGCCGCCGTCGAGAAGTGCAGGCGGTTGGGTGTGAGGCCGTGCTCGGCCAACTGCTTCGGGATGAGGAACCGCCGCGCGATCTGCACCTTCTCCTCTTCGATGTACCCTGGGATCTCGATCACTTCGAGCCGGTCGCGCAGGGCCGCCGGTACCGGATCGAGCAGGTTGGCCGTGGCGATGAACAGCACCCGCGACAGGTCGTACGGCACATCGAGGTAGTGGTCGGAGAAGGCCATGTTCTGCTCTGGATCGAGCACCTCCAAGAGGGCTGCCGCCGGATCGCCCCGGAAGTCGACCCCGATCTTGTCCAACTCGTCGAGCATGAACACGGGGTTCACCGTGCCAGCGGCGCGCATAGTCTGGAGGATGCGCCCGGGCAGCGCGCCGATGTAGGTGCGCCGGTGGCCGCGGATCTCGGCCTCGTCGCGGATGCCGCCGAGCGAGACGCGCACGAAGCGCCGCCCCATCGCGGCAGCGATCGAGCGCCCGAGCGAGGTCTTGCCGACCCCGGGGGGGCCGACGAAGCACAAGATGGGGCTGCGCATCTGGCTGCCAGCGAGTTTGCGCACGGCCATGTACTCCAGGATGCGCTCCTTGACCTTGTCCAGGCCGTAGTGGGCGGCGTCGAGCACGCGGGCGGCCTCGGCGATATCGAGCTGGTCTTCCGTGGCCTGTTGCCAGGGCAGCGTTACCAGCCAGTCGATATACGCACGGACCACGCCCATCTCAGGGGAGCCCGGCGGGATGGCGGCCAGCCGCTCGAGCTCCTCCTCCGCCTTGAGGCGCACCGCCTCCGGCATGCCTGCCGCATGGACCTTATCGCGAAGCTGGGCGACCTCGCGCGTGTGGGTGTCCGCGTCGCCGAGCTCCTTCTGGATCGCCTTGATCTGCTCGCGCAGGAAGTACTCGCGCTGGCTCTTGTCGACCTCTTCCTGGACCGCGCTGTGGATGCGGCTCTGCAGCTCGAGCACGTCCAGCTCTTTGGCGAGCAGCACGCTCACCTTGTGGAGCCGCTCTGCCACGTCCAGTGTTTCGAGCAGGTCCTGTCGCTGGGCCACGCTGAGGTCGAGGTCCGACGCCACGAAGTCGGCCAGCCAGCCCGGCTCGTCGATGTTCAGCGCCGCGACCTGGTGATCGTCGGGGATCGAGGGGCTCAGCTTCGCGCAGCGCTCGTACAGCTGGACCACGGCGCGCATCAGCGCCTCGAGGTTGGTGTCGCTGCTGGCGGTCTCCTGGACCGGCGCGATCCGCGCCGCCATGTACGGTGCGGTCTTCAACACCTCCACCAGGCGCACGCGCCGCTGTCCCTGGACCAGGATGGAGGTGGTGCCGTCGGGCATCTTGAGCACGCGCCCGATGACCGCCTCGGTCCCCAGCGTATAGATGTCGGCCGCTTCCGGCAGCTCGGTCTCGGGATCGCGCTGTGCGACCAGCAGGATGTGCTGGTCGCTGGCGTGCATCGCCTGTTCTACGGCGCGGAGCGAGCGCTCCCGGTCGAGAAACAGCGGCGTCACCAGATGCGGGAAGATCACCGTGTTCCTTACAGGCAGCACCGGCAGGACCGGGAGGGCGCTGCGACGAGGGCGCCGGCGCGAGGAGGGTCGTGTGGCCATGGCCAATTTGGAAACTCCAGAGAAGGCGGCAGGCAGGCGCGCTCGGGCCTTCGAGCGCCAACTAGCGATTAAGCGGCGGTCAGCGCCGCTGTCCGTACCGCGCGTGTATTCGCTCGGGTCGCACTCAAAAAGGGGAACTACCACCAACAACGCGGTAGTTCCCCCGGGAGCGGTCGACGGGATTCGAACCCGCGGCCTCAATCTTGGGAGGATTGCGTGCTGCCACTACACCACGACCGCTCGGCAGCGCACCGCCACTGCGACACGCTCTGGAGAGACTATAGCCCGCTCCCGCCGGAGTGTCAAGCGGACGACCGGTTTCGACCCGGCCTGGCCACTGCCACGGCGCGCGGGGTGGCGCTGAGGTCACGCGCGCGCTTTGAGAAAATCCGACAGCAGCTCCCCGATCAGGATCGCGGTCAGGTTGGTGTTGGCGTGCGGCACCACGGGCATGATCGAGGCGTCGGCGATCCACAAGTTATCCAGGCCGTGTACCCGCAGGTGCGGGTCGACTACGGCCAGCGGATTGCTCGCCGGGCCCATCAGGCAGGTGCCCACGCCGTGGTGGTAGCTGTCGTGGGTGGCCCGCGCCCACTGTCCCCAGTCCGCGCCGGGCCCCGGCTGGAGCAGCTCGCCGTAGTACCGCCGCATCGTGGGCTGGGACGCGAGCTCGTAGACGAACTGCATCGCTGCGGTCAGCGCGTGCACGTCGTCAGGATCCTCGAGGAGGCGCGCGTCCACACGCGGCTGCTCGTGGGGGTCCGCACTCTCCAGATACACCCGGCCCCGGTTGCGCTGCTCCAGCAGGTGGACCGATACGGGCACCATCCGGCGCAGCCCGGCGACCTCCGTGGGGGGCCGGGGAATGATGTGGATGTCGCCGCAGGGGCGGCTTGGCTCGCTCTTGATAATGAGGCGCAGGCGGGGCACCACCAGTTCCTCTGTGAACCGCGTGGGGCCCTCGAACGTCATGTACACCACCGCGTGGTCCTGGTAGTTCTCACCCACGCCCTCCATGGGGTGGACCACCGGGATGCCCAGGCGCTCTAGCTCGCGGGGCGGGCCAATGCCGGACAACATCAGGAGCTGGGGGGTGCGGTACACGCCCGCGCTGAGCACCACCTGGTCGCCGGCCACACTGTGGCGTATCCCGTCCTGCTCGTAGTACACCGCCTCGACCCGACGGCCCACCACGCGCAAGCCCACGGCCGGTGCCTCGGCGCGGATCTCCAGGTTGGGGCGCCCCCGCGCCCGGTCCAGGTAGGCTACGGTGGTCGACTGCCGCCGCCCGTCCTTCATCGTGTACGGGGAGGCGCACACACCGAGCGGGTCGGGCACGTTCAGATCCGGGCATAGCGGCAAGCCCATGCTCACCGCCTGCTCGACGAACGCCCGTCCGGCCTCCGATAGGGGCCCGTCCAGCCGCAGGGGCCGCTCGATGTGCAGCGGGCCCTCGTTCCCGTGCAGCGGGCTGTCCGGGAAGTCGCGGTCGGTTTCCATCCGCTTGAGCACCGGCAGCGCGCGCTCGTAAGCCCAGTCGGGATTGCCCAGGGCGGCCCACGTGTCGAGGTCGTGCCGCATCGGCCGCGGCGCGGCCATCACGTTGACCGATGAGCCCCCGCCCATGATGCGCCCGGCCAGCGAGTAGTACAGGCTGCCGTCGACCACGCGCGGCGTGGGGTACATCTCCAGATAGGGCGACTCCAGCAACAGGCGCGTCTGCTGGGCGCCGTCGGCCACGATCTCCGGCAGCGGTTGGGGATCGGGGCCGGCCTCCAGCAACAGGACGCGCCGGCCTGGATCCTCGGACAGGCGCATGGCGGCCGCACAGCCCGCAGAGCCCCCGCCCACGATGATGACGTCATAGTGCGTGCCCATCGCTTGCTCCTGCTGCCCGAGAATATAGGGCCTACGGCGCGGGCCGCTCCGTGCTACTGGCGCGCGCCGCTAGTTGCGCTTGGAGCCGCCGCGCGCACTCGGCCAGCAGCAGGGCGGCGGTCGTGCGCAGCACCATCTCGCCGAGGATCGCCAGCCGCCCCTTCACCTGCACCGTCGCGTGGTAGGCCAGGGCTGTCTCGGTTGGGCCCAGCGGCGTTAGCTCCACCACGGTATCGCTGTGGAGCGTGCTGCGAGTGACCGAATCGACGCCTTCGACGCGCGCCGTCATCTGAGAGGGTGGCTGGCAGTCGACGATCTGCGCGCGGAAGGCGAATTTGCCGCTCATGGGCCCCACGCTGGCCTGGATCATCGCGGTAAAGGTGCGGTCGTCGAGCTGCGTGACGTCCTCGGCACCGGGAATGCAGGTGGCGAGAGCGCGTGGGTCGAGCAGGAACTCCCAAACGGTGGGCACCGGGGCGCGGACGATCACGCGATCTTCGAACAGCACAGGCCGCCTCTCGCTGCCGAGTGTGCGCCGCACGGCTACGCGCGGGAACGCTCGCCTGGAGGATAGAGGAACGCCGCGCACCCGGCAAACCACGGCGCTCGCCAGCTCTGTGGCCCGCGACTGAGGCGGCGTACCAGGAACATGCCCCCGTGGACGGGAATCTCCCCGTCCACGGGGGCACGCGACCGTGCGACTTAGAGGTACTTGCGGCCGGCCAGCGGATCGGGCACCTGCAGGCCCATCTTGCGNATCAGCGGCTCGACCTCGGCCATGAACTCCTGCCGCTGCTGGGCGTTGGTGCGGCGCTTGAGGCCCCAGTAGATGTAGCGCTCGCTGCGCCGCGACTCGCTCTGCCCGAACGAGTCGAGGGCCAGCGGGTACCAGCGGTTGAGCGCCGCTTGGGCCTCCTCGCGCCCCTCTGGTGTGCGGCACAGCTCGATGAGCTTCATGGTGCCGTAGTTGACGTGGCCCTCCTCCTCCTTGAGGATGTCGGGCAGGATCTCGGACACCGGCAGGTAGCTGCAGTCGATGAACTCCTCGAGTTGATAGCGCCCGACGCGGTCCATGAGGAAGCCGAACACCGCGACGTCGGCCCAGGTGGGCATGTCGGCGCGGAACGCTTCGACGTAGCGCTCGTTGCGCGGCCGCCAGATGACCCAGCTTGCGTCGCGACCGAGGTCGTTCAGCAGGCGATTGAACTTGCGGAAGTGGTCGACCTCCTCGGTGGCCGTCTTGCCCATCTTCCACAGGTCCTCGGGCGTCGGCGCCCGGGGGCCCGTCCAGCCCTGGGGCACGTAGATGTTGGGGCCGCCGATCTCGCAGTCCGCCTGGATAGTGAGCACGCGGACAAGGAGATCCTGGTACTCCTTGTCCATCTTCGGGAAGTCCTTCGCCGTGACCTTATCGGTGAATGCCATCGGCTCCTCCTCGTCTGGTCGCTCTCGGTGCCAACGTGACGCTGCCCCTGGCGCCGCGCTGGCCCGGTGTGCGCGTGTCACGGTCGCCCGATCGCGACCGCCCGAGCGCGCGGGTTACCGTCCTCCATTAGCCAGGTACCGCTCGAAGTCCTCCGGGAACAACCGCAGGGCGCTGGTGATCGGTGGGCCCGGCATGTTGATCAGGCTGCACCATCCTTGGCCGCGCGATTGGTCGAGCACCTTGTCGATCATGGCGAGTGCCGCGCGCGTGGCCTTGCCCGCCTTGACCATCTGCAGGATGCGCAGCAGTTGCTGCGTCTCGAACTGGCACTTCGCGCACTGGCCGCACGACTCGCGCGCGAAGAACTCGGCGATCTTGAGCACCTCGTCCACGATGTCGGTGCCCTCGGGGTAGAAGGTCATCACCCCGCAGCCGAGGGCCGAGCCGGCGTCGCGGAACGCCTGGTAGTCCAGCGGCAGG
>NICF_comb_assmDRAFT_10002169_pt1 | contig 15051 bp, 16 predicted proteins | sample NewIslPassag4_SG_FD_11279 | JGI IMG/M metagenome (IMG submission 11279) | reverse complement strand
CTGGCTTACGGCGGGCCGGGCTCGGGCTCGGCGGTGGTCGCACCTCCGGCCGCATCGGGCCTGTCCAGGCGCAGCAGCCAGGTGCGGACGCGCGTCCGGAGCTGCGCGGGGCTGAACGGCTTGGTAATGTAGTCCACGGCGCCGACGGCGAACCCCTGCCGGATCCGCTCGGGCTGGGTCATGCTGGTGAGGAAGATTACTCCCGGCTCACGCTCGGACAGACGCGCCCGCAAGGCTTCCACAACCCGATAGCCGCCTCCCCCCGGCAGCGCGAGATCGAGCAGCAGCAAGTCGGCGTGGTGCGTGACCGCCAACTCGACCGCTTCCGTGACGTCGCGCGCCACCAGGACCCGGTAGCCGTCGCGCTCGAGCAACTCGAGCAGCGCATTCAGCAGCGCCGGATCGCCTTCGGCGATGAGCACGCAGGGCCGCTCGCCGTGCATTGTTGCCCCTCTATATCGTCAGCGTGAGCCCCTCGGCGGCAGCGAGGATCTCCAGGCCACCGCCCTGGCGGGCCGCGCGCGCCTGGGCCCGCGCGAGCAGCGTCGCGACCCCCTCGTCAGTACGGCCCGGATCGTGGTGAAACAGGGCCAGGCGGCGGACCTGTGCGGCAACCGCGAAGTCCACGGCGTGCTCGACGCTGGAGTGTCCCCACCCGAGCTTCTGCGGGAACTCCTCGGCCAAGTATTGCGCATCAGTGATCAGGAGATCGGCACCGCGGATGAACTCGACGAAGCGGCGGTCGCCCTCGTGAACGGGCCACAGCGCCTGTCCGCGCCGGTCCAGCGGGCGTGGCGTGCGGTCGTGGGGTTCGGTGTCCGTGGCGTACACCAGCACGCGGTCGTCGGCCTGCACGCGGTAGCCCATGGTCAGGCTGGTGTGATTCAAGTACTGGACCTGCACGCGCGCCCCGCCGATCGCGTACTCGCCCTCGTCGAGGTCGCGGAAGTGGACCGTCGCTCCCATGTCAGCGAGCCGCACTGGAAAGTACGTGTACTCCATCTGCCCCGCGAGCACGCTCTCCAGGTCCCGATCGAGGTCGCGTCCCGCGTAGATGGTGAACTCGTTGCCAGCCACGAACGCCGGGGCGAAGAACGGGAAGCCCTGGATATGGTCCCAGTGCGTGTGGCTCAGCAGGATGTGACCGCGCACGGGCCCGCCCGCCGCCAGGAGCGCCTGGCCGAGCGCGCGGATACCCGTGCCGCTATCGAAGATGAACAGCTCGCCGGCGGCAGTGCGCATCTCGACACACGAGGTATTCCCCCCGAAGCGCACCGTAGTGGGACCGGGGACGGCGATCGAGCCCCGTGTGCCCCAGAAGCGCACCTGCACGGCCGGCTCCTTCGACGAGTCGAGACCGCGCTACTCCACGACCCAGCGATCGATGGCACGCTCGTAACTCAGCAACTCGGCGTCTCGGAAGAACAGGGCGATCTCGCGTTGGGCCGTGGCCGGCCCATCGGATGCATGCACCAGATTGCGGCCGATCTCCAACGCCAGATCGCCACGGATCGTGCCCGGGGCCGCCTTCACCGGATTGGTCGCCCCGACCGTCGCCCGCACCGCCTCGATCGCGTTGGGCCCTTCGAGCACGCCCACCACGACTGGCGAGGAGGTAATGTAGTCCACGAGGCCGGCGAAGAACGGCTTGCCCTCGTGCTCCGCGTAGTGCCGCCGCGCCAGCGCCTCGTCGATCTGCATCAGCTTGAGTGCGACGAGCCGCAGCCCGCGCGCCTCGAGCCGGCTCAGCACAGCGCCGATCAACCCGCGCTGCACAGCATCCGGCTTCACGATGATGAGCGTGCGCTCCATGTACCCCCCGTGCGGCCAGTATAGCGGTTGGCGTGTCACCGCACCATTTTGCCCTGCCGACCGCACGAGCGGCCAGCGGCGCGCGGCGGCGACGGGCCCCGGAAGGCTGTGCTACAATCCGGCAGTCAGGAAGGAGGTGGCGCCATTATTCCAGATAACCCCAACTGGCGTCGCTTCCCGCACGCCTGCCCGCAGTACCGCGAGCACTGGGCGGTAGACGACCTGGCGGACGCTGAGGGCCGCCCCTTGCTGTACCAGATCATCTGCCTCCAGAACACGCCGCCGCTGTCGGCCGCCGAGCAGCAGCTCTGCCTACAGTCACGCAAGAAGTGCTGGCGCCTCAGCCGTAAGCGGGGGTGCCGGGGGGACGCGGAGCCGGCGTGTGGGGACGAGCCCGCGGCACCCGACACAGCGCCTGGCGCGCACCGCGTCGGCGCCCGCTAGCCACGCCTGCGAGGCCCTCGCGTCACCGACCGACCCTTGGGGGAGCCTATGGTCGACATCCCGCCGCTTGCTTATGTTGAGGAACTGCGCAGCCGCGCGCCCGCCTTCGCGCGGCTGGTCGAGGCGATCCGCGAGCAGGCCCTGTACACTCCCGGCGCGCTCGACGTGAAGACCAAGCTGTTGATCGCCTTCGCGCTCGACGTCGCGCGTGGCCGCGAGGCCGGCGCGCGCCAGCTCGCGCAGCGCGCCCGCGACGCCGGCGCCAGCGACGCCGAACTGGTCGAGGTGCTTCAGATCCTGTACTCGGTCGGGGGCATGCAGCAGCTCTCGCTCGGGGTGCCGGCCCTCGCGCCTGCTCGTCCCCAGTAAGTGCGCGGCTGGCTGGGGCGCGCGCCGCGGGTGAAAGCGCGGCCCGTGGCCGTTTAGAATGGCCCAGAGCGTGTTCCTCGCTGAATCCCGCCATCACGAGGTAACGGCATGAAGATCGGGATCGTGGGAGGTGGCCCCGGGGGGCTGTACCTCGCCCTGCTGCTCAAGAAGCACGATCCCTCGCACGAGGTGCGGCTGGTCGAGCAGAACCCGCCGGATGCTACCTACGGCTGGGGCATCGTCTTCTCGGGCCGCGCCCTGTCCTTCCTGGAGGAGACTGACCCGGACTCGTTCGCTGACATCGATCGCTGCCTGGAGCGCTGGGACGACCAGGCGATCGTGCACCGCGACCAGAAGGTAGTGATCGACGGGTTCGGGTTCTCGGGGATGTCGCGGCTCGAGCTGCTGCGCATCCTCCAGGAGCACTGTCGGCGCCACGGCGTCCAGATGCGCTTCCAGCAGCGCCTCACGGACCTGTCGCTGTTCCGCGACTGCGACCTGGTGGTGGGGGCCGACGGCGTGAACAGCGTGGTGCGCGACCTGTACGCCGCGCACTTCCAGCCCTCCGCCGAGGTGTTGACCAACAAGTACGTCTGGTACGGCACGACGCAGCTGTTCGACACACTCACACTAACATTCCGGACCAACGAGCACGGGGCGTTCGTGGCGCACCACTACCGCCATAGCCCCCATCAGAGCACGTTCGTGGTGGAGTGCGACGCGGAGACGTGGGCCAACGCCGGCTTCGCGTTCATGTCCGAGGAGGAGAGCCGCGCCTACTGCGAGCGCGTCTTCGCGCCGGACCTCGACGGGCACCCGCTGCTGAGCAACCGCTCGTTGTGGATCAATTACCGCGCCATCACCAACCAGCGCTGGAGCTACCGCAACATCGTGCTGCTCGGCGACGCCCTGCGCACGGTGCACTTCTCGATCGGCTCGGGCACCCGCATGGCGCTGGAGGACGCCATCCACCTGTTCCACGCCCTCCGGGACACACCTGACGTGCCGACGGCCCTCCAGCGGTTCGAAGAGACGCGCCGGCCAGGGGTCGAGCGCTTCCTCGGTGTCGCGGCGCGGAGCTTCGTCTGGTACGAGCACTTCCGCGACAAGCTGCACCTCGACCCGCTGCCGTTCGCCTACGACTACGTCATGCGCACGGGGCTGATCGAGCACGCCAAACTGCGTGAGCGCTCGCCGCGCTTCGCCGCTGCCTACGAGGCGTACATGGCCTCGCGGTAGCTCTGCCGCTGCTTCGTTGCCGGCATCCCCCGCGGACCACGCTCGACGAAACGCACGCCTGCCCAGGGCGGCCCGTAGCCGGCCTGCGCCTCGCGGCGAAGACTGATCGTCGTTCAGCCGCGACGGCCGCGGCGCCAATAGTGCCAGGCGATCTCCACCTGCTGGCGCACGGCCTCCTCGGCCGTCAGCACCACACCCTGGGGCGACTCGACCACACATGTCGCCGCCTGCCCTCGGCCGCCGAGGGCCGCCTCGACCAGGAAGTACTGTCCCCCCGTCCGGTCCATGGCGTGGCCGGCCAGTCGCAGGACCACCTCCCAGCGCGCTGTCGGCACCTGCGGACTGGGCCGGCGCTGGCCGCGCAACCGCGAGCGCGCCTCGGCCATCTGCTGGAGTTGCGGCCATGCGAACCAGCGCTCGCCGAAGCGGGTAGGCACCACCACCCGCACCCCGGCCGGACTGACCCACAGCCGCACGCAACGGACGCGCCAGGCGTCGACCAGCGCGCCCAGCGCGCGCAAGGTGTCCTGGTAGCTTGGGCGATCGCCCTCACGCGTCGTCTCGACCACTTCCCGCAAGGTCATCGCGCCCCCGACCATCCGAGCGGCCACCGGCCGGCCAAGCGCGGTTCGCCGCAGCCGCGACTACTCCAGATATCGGCCGAAGAGTGCCGTGAGACTAGGGGCCTCGGCGCGCGGGCCACTACCCCGCGCCATACCCGTGGTGATGCGGTTAACCGCGCGGCTGTGAACTAGCTCACAGCCCGAGCGGGCGGCAGCGTGGACAATGAGCGTGCCCGTCAGTCAGGGCGAGGAGAGCAGAGATGTCGCTACTGAAGACCATCCCGGCACCCACGACCTGCCCACGCTGCGGCGGCCCCATGTACCGCGGCTACGACGGTGACGCGAGCTGCCTGTACTGCGGCGAGTACGTGTACACTCGCGTCGAGGCGCGCCGGCTGCTGGCCGAGCCCGAGGGCGGGCGTCGCAAGCGCGGTCGCCCGCGCAAGGCCACCGTGGCGGCCTAACCCTCGCCCGGCGCTCAGCACAGACAGGCCGTGTCCTCGCTCGGCCGCAGCTTGTTCGGCGCGAGCGCGCGCTGCGCGTCCTCCGAGGGCGGCACCACCGGCGTCTCGGGCGGTGGCCAGGGCAGGCCCAGCAGCTTGGCCGGGGTCTCCTGGAACACCTTGCGCAGTTCGTCCTTCGTGCAGCCCCAGGTGAGCAGCTGCTTGACCATCCAGCGCGCGCCCACGAGGTGGGGGAAGTTCTGAATCTGGCCGAAGTCCGAGCCGTACACCAGGTTGTCCGGGCCGACCTCCTTGACGATGCGCGCCGCGTACAGCGGCCCGGCCTCGTGCAGCGGGAACACCAACGCACCCAGCGCACTGAGCATCAGCTTCGCTCCGCGCGCCGCCTCCTCCTTCATCTGGGCAATGGTGTGCTTGGAGTGGATGTGCGCGGGGTGCACGATCTCGATGCGGTTCACGCCCAGCCGGCGCGCCTCCTCGACCAGGATCATGGTATCTTCGTAGGGGTAGTGCCCCGAGGCGAGCACCAGGTCGTTGTCCGCGATGATACGCAGGATCTCCTGCACCACCGGCAGCACCTTGCGGTGCTCGTCGAGAAAATGCAGCCCGTAGCCCGACCAGTCGTCGTACACGACGCGGCGGTGCCAGTAGCTGTCTACCATCGGCATCCACACGTACTTCATGCCCGGAAAGCCCAGGCAGCGCTTGACCGCCTCGGGGTTGAACCCGCCGACCGAGTAATTGAGCACCACCCCGCCGAAGCACTGCACGGGCCGCAGACCGTGCTCGGCGGCGAAGCGGTCGACGTACTTCTGGACCAGCGCGTTGCGTGAGGCCGAGGGTGTGTACCAGGTCTTCACCACCATGGCCCGGAAGCCCGCCCGCGTGTAGTCGAAGCCGATCTCATCCTCGAGCAGCAGGCGCTCGAACGGGTCGGAGCCACCGTGGGCGTGCGTGTCGATGGCGTTGACGAGCAGCTCGTCGACATCGGCCTCGCTGAACTGCACGCTGGACAGGAAGCGTGCGTACTGGATGTTCACCCACTGGGCCTGCTGACGGATGAGGTACTCGAACACCTCCTCGGAGATGGTCGGGTCGTCCACCCGGCAGAGTTGCTTGAGGCGCTCGACGCGCTCTCGGGGCACCTCGATCTGGAGCAGCTCCTGCAGGGAGAGGTTCTCCTCCGGTCGGGCCGCAGGCCGCTTCGGTTGCTGGTCGCTCACGCTGTCATGCCTCCCGTGCAGATGCAATGGCGTTGGGCCGAGGCAGCCAGACCACCTGCTCGTCAGTGCGCGCGGTGGTGCGACTCTCGATCGGCGTGTACGGCAGGTACTGGTCGTACCAGGCCACGATCTCGGCCAGCAGCGGCGCGAAGTTGTCCGTGTAGGCGCGGTAGTGCGTGGTCTCGGTCTGGCGGATGAGCTTCTTGGGCGGACCGGCACGCTCGTAGAGCTGGAGCGCATGGTCCTCCGGCGTCACGACGTCGTCCTCCACGGCCGTGATCAGCAGCGCGCGCGGCGCGATCTGGTGCACGTGGTCGAGCGGGCGGTAGCGGAGCAGGTAGTCGGCGCTGCGCAGCCAGAACTCGCGAGGGATCAGGTCGTCCACATCGCGCTTGTGGCCCACCGCGCGCCGCTCCGGCGTCTCGACCATCAGGCCCTCCCGCGGGTCCACGCGCTCGCCCGTGCCCTCGCGCACCCAACGGCGCCGGTCGGCAGCCAGGCGCTGCAGGTAGGCTACCCACTCGTACTCACGCCGCATACGGTGCAGCCAATCCGCGCCGTCGGCCACCACCGACTGGGCGGCCACTGCGCGGATGCGGGGATCGACCGCCGCGGCCAGGATGGCGTTGCCGCCGCCCGTACCGCCGATGCCTAGCGCACCGATACGGCGCGGGTGGACCTCCGGCCGGGTCTCCAAGTAGGTCACAGCGCTCAGCCAGTCCTCCAGCTGCCAGTCCGGCCGCACCCAGCCGCGCTCGCCCTCGCTGCGGCCGAAGCCCCGATAGTCGAAGACCAGCACGGCATAGCCGGCGGCGGTGAGGCCCTCGTGCCACGGCACGTAGCTCTGTTGCTCGGCCAGGCCCAGCCAGCCCGGCCCCTGCACGATCGCTGGCAGCGGCTCGGACGTGGGCGCGTCGGGCAGGCGCAGCAGGCCGCGCAGCAGCACGCCATCGGAGTAGAACTCCACGCGCTCGGTTCGCATCACGCCTCCCGTGCCGCGGGGGCAGCCGCGGCATCTTCCGCGTCGAGCCGGCGCAGCACCGGCAGCACCTCCTCGCCGAGCATCTGCACACACTCCAGCCACTCGTCGAAGCGGAAGCGCAGGTCGTAGACGATGTGACTGAGGCCGGCGGCGTGGTACTTGCGCGTCTCCTGCACGATCGTCTCGGGCGGGCCGAAGATCAGTGCGCCCTCCAGGTCCTCGGGCGTCTCCCACTTGCCCGAGTCCGGTAGCTCCCACTGCTTGCGCGCCTGATCCATCATCTCCTGCCAGTTCACCTTGCTCAGGGCCTCCTCGCGCGTGCGGCCCGGGCTCGTAATGGGGATGGCCGCCGCGGTGGGCACGGGCTTGCCCGCCTCGGCCGCCAGCCGGCGGAGCCGCGCCACTCGCTTGCGGAAGGTCTTGATGGTGATGCGGCCGGGCATCCAGCCCTCGCAGTACTCCACCGCGCGCCGCACGCTGGCCAGCGAGTTGCCGCAGTACCAGATCGGGATGCTGCCCGGCGCCGATGGGATCGGATGGATGTCCACCTCGGTGAACTCGTAGAACTTGCCTTTGAAGCTCACCGACTCGCCGGTCCAGAGCAGGCGAATGATCCGCACCTGCTCCTCGATCAGCTCCCGACGGTCGATACCGCCGAGGCCCGCAGCCACGAACTCGTGGTCGAAGGTGCCGATGCCGAACCCGGCGATCACCCGCCCGGGACCGGCGACGTGCTCGAGCGAACTGAGCGCCAGGGCCGCCTGGATGGGATGGCGATAGGGGATCAACGACCCGGTGCCGAGGATGAGGCGCTGGGTAACCCCCGCGATCATCCCGAGGGTAACCATCGGGTCGACGTGCGTGCGGTCCTGCCCCTCCATGCCATGGGGGTGGAACACCAGGTGGTCGCGTACCCACACCGAATCGAAGCCTAGCCGCTCGGCCAGCAGCGCCCCCTCGAGGAGGTTCTCGCGCGAGGCATGCTCGCCGAAGTGCGGCAGCAGCAGGCCGTACCGCCGCGTCGGATCGCCCATCGCTCCTCCCAAGCGCACGGATCAGGTCTGAGCGCGGATGAAGCCGCTCTCTTCCAGCTCGCGCACGAAGCGGTCGTCGAAGAAGTCGCGGGGGTTGGCCTCACGCGCCCGCGGGATCTCGCTGGCCAGTTCGTCGAGCACCGCCTGGATCGACGCCTCGTCCGGCAGCGGCGTGAGCTGGAGGTAGCGCCGGATGTAGATCTCGTAGGTGTCCTCGAGCACATCCTCGTCGTCGGTTTGGAGGTGCTTGCGGAACGCCGCCAGGGCGAACGCTTTGTCGCGGTACAGCAGCGCCGCCGCGGCGACCTGGGCGCGCACGAACCGCCGTACCACGTCCGGCCGCTCGGCGATCTGCCCGCGCCGGGTGGTGGCGCCCGTGAAGGCGTACGGCACGCCGAGCGAGGCGACGTCCAGGAGCTCGCGCATGCCCACGCGGCGTGCAAGGGTAGCGAACGGGTACGACATCACGCCGCCCTGGATGCGGCCCGCCTCCAGCGCCGCCAGGATGTTGGGCATGTTGCCCGACTGGGTGATGGCCACGTCGCGGTCGGGCTCCAGGCCCACGTGGCGCAGCGCGACGCGCGCCGCGCTGTCGATACTAGTGCCGCGACGGGAGACGCCCACGGCCTTGTCGCGCAGGTCCGCGGGCTGGGCGATCTCCGGGCGCACCATGAGCGCGGCGATGATCGTGCGCCAGGGCGTGGTCAGCACCACAGTGTCGGCACCGCCGAGGGCCGCGCCGACCACCGACGCCGCCCCAGTCTGCACGAAGTCCAGCTCGCCCGCGACCATGGCGTTCACGCTCTCGTTGCCGCTGGGGAAAGCCAGTACCTCGACCTCGAGGCCCTCGCGCGTGTACAGGCCCGCCTCCTGGGCCGCCCACAACGGCGCCATCACCCCGGACACGGCGCTCGACGCCGCCCGCACGCGCACGGGCGCAGGCGTGGGGGACGAGGCGGCCGCGGCCTCGACGGTGGCGGGGCGGGCGACGCCCCCGACGGTAGGAGGCGGCACGGCCGCGGGCGCGCCGCACGCCATCAGGAGCGTAGTCGCCAGCAGGGAACCCGCGAGCGAGGATCGCGAACTGCCGAGGCCCGGGAGCAGCATGGGCCCACCTCCGTAGCGCACTAGCCCGCTCGACAAGTGCATGCATTATATTGAATGCGACTTTGCTCGGCTAGCAGGTGGACAATTGCAGGGCTGGGAAGGTGGGACCGGAGATGGAGCAAGGGGTCGACCTTGGCGCGCTCGAGGGTGCGGCGGCGCTGCGCGAGCGGCGCACGGCTCAGGAGCTCGTCGCCGCGGTGCTACGCCACGGCATTCTGACGGGCAAGCTGCCGGGCGGCACGCGCCTTGTGCAGGACCAGATCGCGGCGCAGCTCGGCGTGAGCCGCGTGCCGGTGCGCGAGGCGCTGCTTCAGCTCGAGGCCGAGGGTCTGGTGCGCATGCAGGCCCACCGCGGCGCCACGGTGGTAGCCCGCACCCCGGCCGATATCGCCGAGCTGTTCGAGATCCGCGCCGTGCTGCTCAGCGAGGCGGTCCGCCACGTGGTGCCTCACCTGACCGACGACCAGATCGTGCGTCTGCAGGCCATCGAGGAGCGCACCCAGGGCGAGGCCAACATGACCGCGCGCATGCAGCTCACCCGAGCCTTCTACGCCGTGCTGCTGGAGCGGCTCGCGCGGCCACGCCTCCAGGCGATGATCGAGAAGCTGGAGCAAGAGGTCGAGCGCTATCTCCAGTCGCTGGAGCGACCGCACCTGGGTCACGGCCACATCGTCGCGGCCTGCGCGGCCCGCGATGGCGAGCGCGCGGCCACCCTGGTGCGGGAACACCTGCTCCACGTGGGCGAGCGAGCCGTCGAGCGCCTGTTGGCGCTGCGCGAGGCAGCCGCGCCGCAGTGCCAGGTGCTGCGCCGGCTCTGATGGACGGGTCCACGCCCTTGAGCGGCTTCACCGCCCTTGGCGACCTGGTGGAGCCGCCGCTCCGCAGGGCCGCCAGCCGCGCACGGCGGCGACAAGCCCGCCCCTGCCGAACGCTGCTCTATGCCCGGAGGGGCGGTGGCGGCACACGGCGGACGATCAGCCGCCCCGGCTCCCAGGGCGTGCCGAGCGCGGGCAGCAGCCAGCGGTCGACGCCCCACCACCCGGCCACCTTCCAGGCGAGCATCAAGAGCACCGCCACCGGGAACATGAGGCCGTTGGTGCTAGCCGTGCCCGCCATGAGGAAGCTCCAGTTCAAGAACCCGCCACCGAACGCAGCAATGCCCGTGAACAGGCCCAGGATCAGCGCGATACCGACCAGCACCTCGCCCCAGGCGATGAGCGGCGCCAGCCACCGCCACGCCTCGTGATCGTAGAGCCACTGGATGAATGCACGATACCAGTCGACCGCGATCACCGGAGTGCCTGCGGGGGTGGTACCGAGAGCACGCGTCCAGAAATCGCGCACTGCGGTGCCGGTCTGTACCCAGCTCGGGTCGCCGATCTTGTGCCAGCCCGCCTCCAGCCACTCCCAGCCCAGCCACAGACGGAGCAGCAGCCAGGCCGGCGCCATGCGCGTGTCCGAGAATAGGAAGCGCGCGATCGGCGGATCCTCGATGTAGATCCGGCCCCCTGGGACGCGAGCTCCATGGGCTCCTGCCATCCGATCGTCTCCTGATCCGCTCAAGGCGGCGATCACGTGCTGCCGGGACAGCACACGGCCGCCCACTAGCTGCCGGGCTGCGGCTTCACGAAGCGGTAGCCGAGCCCCCGCTCGGTCTCGATGTATCGCGGACTGTCCGGAGTGGGCTCCAGCTTCGCCCGCAGCCGACTGATGTACACCTTCAGATAGTCGGTGGTGGCGCCGTGCTCCGGCCCCCAGACGCGGTTGAGCAGCGCCTCGTGGGGCATCAGGCGCCCCGCGTTGCGCACCAGGTGGTACAGCAGCTTGTACTCGACAGGTGTCAGCTTCACCGGCGCGCCCTTGAGCGTGACCCGGTGACTCTGGAAGCTGATCGCCAGGTCGCCTGCCACGAAGTCGGGTAGCGCCTGTGCGGGCGCCGGCAGCTGAGCCCGGCGTAGCACGGCGCGGACTCGCGCCAGCAGCGCCAGATGGCCGAACGGCTTGGTAATGTAATCGTCGGCGCCCAGCTCGAGGCCGCGCACCTGATCGGTCTCCTCGCCGCGCGCCGTCAGCATGATGACCGGCACATCGCTCACACGGCGGATCTCCCGCAGTACCTCGAAGCCGTTACGGCCCGGCAGGTTGACATCGAGTACGACGATGTCGGGATCGTGCGCGTAGAACAGGGCTAGCCCGCGCTCGCCATCGGTCTCCGCCAGCACCTCGCAGTCCTGCCAGTGGAGCTGGAAGCCCACGGTGACGGCATCGAGGATGTGGGGGTCGTCGTCGACGACGAGGATCTTCATCGCGTCTCCTCGGGTAGTCGCTCTTCTGGGACGGCGTCGGCCGGCGGCACCAAGGGCAGCAAGAGCACGAAGGTGCTGCCGGCGCCCGGCGTGCTCTCGACCCACAAACGGCCGCCGTGCAGCTCGGCGATGGCCCGGGCGATCGCCAGGCCCAAGCCGGCGCCGGGCGTGCGTCGGGCCGGATCGTTGTCNAGACGATAGAAGCGCTCGAAGATGCGCTCCTGGTACTCGGGCGGGATGCCCGGACCGTCGTCGCTGACCGCCAGCCGCGCGTGGTCCCCAGACTGCTCCAGCCGCAGCGCGATGTGACCGCCCGGTCGGCCGTAGTGGTGGGCGTTGGTGAGCAGGTTGAGCAACGCGCGCTCGAGGCGCGCCGCGTCGACCGGCGCCAGCAACGGGCCCGACGGGACCTCCACCTGCACCCGCTGGTCGCGCTGTTGGGCCAGCGGTTCGATGGCAGCCGCGGCGCGCTGGGCCAGCTCGCCCAGGTCCGTCCACTCCCAGCGGAGCCGCAGCCGCCCGGCGCGCAGACGCGTCATGTCGAGCAAGTCGCCTACCAGCGCGGCCATCCGGTCGGCCGCCTGGTCGATATTTACCAATAGGCGATGTAACGGTGCCGGGAAGTCGGCAGGCTCGTTCGCCAGCACGACGCCGATCGAGGCTTTGATCGCCGCCAGCGGCGTGCGCAGATCGTGGGAGGCATGGCTGAAGAACTCGTCGCGCTCCCGTTCCAGCGCGTGCCGCTCCGTGACGTCATGAAGGACGAGGACCGCTCCCAACCGCGTGCCGTCTTCGGCCAGCACCGGCGCGGCGCTGCCCTGCACGATGACCTCGGAGCCATCCGCACGGCGGATGATGAACTCGGCATCGCGGATCGTCTCGCCGGCACACGCGGCGCGCCACAACGGCTGCTGGGCGGAGGCCAGAGGGATCCCGTCCACCGCGACCAGCTCGTAGCGCGCCTGGAAACCATCCGGCTCCGCGGTCGGATCGAGGCCGTGCATGCGCCGGCCCGCCTCGTTGATGAACGTGATGCGGCCGGTCGGGTCGGCGATCAGCACGCCATCGGCGATCTGCCCGAGAATGGCGGCGCGCTCGGCGGCCAGCCGCTCCGCCTCCAGCCGGGCGGCGCGCTCCCGGGCGAGGAGTTGTCGCCGCTCCAACGCGTAGCGCACGGCGCGGACCAGCAGCTCGCCGCTCACCTGCCCCTTGACCAGATAGTCCTGGGCGCCCGCCTGGACAGCGCGCAGCCCCGTCGCCTCATCGTCCAAGCCGGTCAGTACGACGACCGGCACCTCCGGCGCCACGGCCTGCACGCGCTCTACACTCTCCAGGCCCCGCGCGTCGGGCAGGTTCAAGTCCAGGAGCACCACATCGACCGTCCCGGCGCCTAGAACCGGCAGAGCCGCGGCCAGCCGATCCACATGCTGCCAGTGCCAGCCCAGGCTCGGCACCTCGGCGAGCATCGCCCGGATCAGGCGCGCATCCCCGGGGTTGTCCTCCACGAGCAGCACCCGCAGGCCATCAGGCGCCATGATCGTTCCGCTCCGGCAACGACGCCACGGTGAACCAGAAGCGCTCCACCGAGCGCACGACGGCCAGGAACCCCTCGAGGTCGACCGGCTTGGTGATGTAGCAGTTGGCGTGTAAGTCGTAGCTGCCCACGATGTCCTGCTGGGCACTGGAGGTGGTGAGGATCACCACCGGGATCGCGCGCAAAGCGGGATCCCCTTTGATCACCGCCAGCACCTCCCGTCCGTCGCGCTTCGGCAAGTTGAGATCGAGCAGGATGAGGTCCGGCCGCGGCGCCTCGGCGAACGGCCCCTCGCGGCGCAGGAAGGCCAGCGCGGCTTCGCCGTCGGCCACGACGCTCAGACGGGTGTGCACCTCGGTGTCGCGCAGCGCCTCTCGGGTCAGCCGCACGTCGCCGGGGTTATCCTCGATCAGCAAGATCTCCATGGGGCGAGCAGCGCTCCTCCAGCCGGGTCTCATGGCTCGCCCTCCACCGTGGGCAGCGTGAAGTAGAACGTAGCACCTTGCCCAGGTGCGGACTCCACCCAGATACGGCCGCCATGGCGCTCGACGATCTTCTTGCAGATGGCCAGCCCGATCCCCGTGCCAGGGTACTCGTGCTGGGCGTGCAGGCGCTGGAAGATCACGAAGATGCGCTCGGCGTACTCCGGGGGGATGCCGATCCCGTGGTCGCGCACCGCCAGGCGCCAGCGATCTCCCTCAGGGGTAGCGCTGATATGGATGCGCGGGGGCGCCGCGCCGTGGAACTTGATAGCGTTGCTCAGCAGGTTCTGGAACACCTGCCCGAGCTGCACCGGATCGGCTCGCACCACCGGCAGCGGGTCATGGGTCACCAGAGCCCCGCGCTCGGCGATGGCCGCGCTCAGATCGGCGAGCACCCGCTCCAGCACCCGCTCGCAGTCCACCGGCTCCAGCGGTCGGCCTTGGGTCCCCACCCGCGAATAGGCCAGCAAGTCATTGATCAGCCGCTGCATGCGCTGCGCGCCGTCCACCGCGAAGGCGATGAACTCCTCGGCGTCGGCGTCCAGCTTGCCGCGATAGCGCCGCGCGAGCAGCTGGGTGTAGCTGGCCACCATTCGTAGCGGCTCCTGCAGATCGTGCGAGGCCACGTAGGCGAACTGCTGCAGCTCGGCGTTCGAGCGCGTCAACTCGGCGGTCTGCTGGGCCAAGGCCGCGGCGGTCTGCTGAAGCTGTCGCTCCGCGCGCTTGCGGTCCGTGATATCGCGGATGATGGCGGTGACGAGCACGTCGCCATCCAGCACGAGCGGGCTGAGGCTGATCTCGACCGGAAACTCGCTGCCGTCCTTGCGACGAGCGTAGAGATCGAGCCCGGCCCCCATGGGGCGCGTGCGGGGCGCCGCGTGGTACTCGGCACGCAGCCAGGCGTGGCGCTGGCGATACCGCTCGGGCACCAAGATCTCGATCGACTGGTCGAGGAGCTCTTCGCGCGCGTAGCCGAACTGTGCCTCCGCCTGACGGTTCACCAGCACGATCCGCCCATCGCGCCGCGTGATCACGATGGCATCGGGTGCCGATTCGAGGAGGGCGCGGAAGCGCGCCTCGGCCGCTTCGGCCTGGCGGAGCAGGCGGCGCTGCTCCTCCGCCGCGCGGTGCTGCTCGGTCACATCGTGCAGGAGCAGCACGGCCCCCGCGACCCCGCCGCCCGCGCGCAGCGCGCCAGTAGCACAGTCGGCAAGGAACTCGGAACCGTCCGAACGGCGAAACCGGTAGGCCGCTAGCCGGCGCCGCAGCCCGTCCACCAGGGTCGCCAGGAGTAGGCAGCCGTCAGCCACGCAGGCCCTCTCGCCCGGCGCGGCGTGCGGCATGGCCGCGTGCAACGGCTGTCCCACGAGCCCCCCTACCGACACACCAAACAGGCGACCGGCCGCCGGATTGGCAAACACCACCCGGCCACCACGGTCCAGCCACACCACGCCGTCGTCGACGGCTCGTAAAACGGCGGCCAGTGTCGGGG
>NICF_comb_assmDRAFT_10002168_pt1 | contig 15052 bp, 13 predicted proteins | sample NewIslPassag4_SG_FD_11279 | JGI IMG/M metagenome (IMG submission 11279) | reverse complement strand
AAAGTTTTCTCAGGAGATTCGCGTGACTCCTCGCATGCCGACGGCGTATCGGAGCGATTTCACACCCCAAACCGTCTCGCCGCGGCAGACAGGGCATTCCGGATGGGAACCGTCAAGCGTTTCCTCCACTATCCGACAGATGGATGCTGCTCTTGTTGATTCTGCCGAGATCACAGAACTCGCTTCCCGCCCCGAACCCCACGTCGCACAGGCTGACGAGGCACCTGGCCGTGCGGAAAAACCGGAAGCTCAAGAGCCTCGCTGTCCGAGGGCTACGGGGATCGCATCAGATTCGATCGAGTTACACGATTCACCCGGTGAGGACGCGCCGACTGAGAGCCTCCGACGGGAAGAGCGCGGCGAACCGACGCATCCAGGTGGCGGGGCCGATGGAAAGCACGAGGAGATCGGAAGCCTTCGGCCGATGTCAAGCACCGTGGAACCGAAGGGGGAACAGCGGTCTGAAAGTCCCAGTGTCGTAGGATCCGATGGAAGCCCGGATACGAAGGCGTTATCGCCAATGGAGGCAGAAGAGTTGGTGCGAGACCGCACCGAGATGACCACACCGCATGTGCGACGCCGCTTCAAGTCGCTGTTCAGTCAGTTGCGCAATGCACAGTAACCGGTTAATCGGTTATTTGCGTCGTCATTGGAGTTTTTATGGGACACGGTGACAGGCCAACGGCGAGGATTGTTGAGGCCCTCGAACAACTGGAGAGGGAACGGGACGGGGCACCGTACACAATCCCGTTCTCGGGTCACGCTTCTTCAGCAGGGAACCGGTTGAAAGCGGCTCCGCCGCAACCGGCAGCGGAAACCTCCAGCGAAACGATCCGCGTGTGGCGACGGGATGAGGCGCACCTCGGCACGCTATCGGGAAGCGATCCGCGGACCACGGCAGCGAAAACGCCTCGGCCCGAAACGCAAAGCGAGGAAGAATCTGCAGGCCAGTTTCGTATTTTTCAGCGGCACTACGGTCACCATCTTCAGGATGTGGTGGACGTGCTCGTCCTGGCGCTGGGCTGGAAGGCTCAAAAGACGGGCTGGGTGAGTGTCCACCTGATGGATCAAGCCCTCGATCCGGGAGTCATTTTAGGATTGGCGGCCGAGGTTGCCGAGAGGAGCGATGAACCTGTCCTGGTGATCGATGGGGACATGCGCAATAGCGCGCTCACCAGAAGGCTGGGAGTCAACTTGGCCGCCGGGCTGGCCGGGCTCCTACCCCGAGGAGTGCTCTCCGACGAGGCGATTCTGAAAGGCCAGCGGATTTCATTTTTGCCGGCAGGAACGGGGCTGGTTTCATTGCCCGCCTGGCTTGAGTGCCGCCGCCTTTTCGACGGCTGTCGGCAGCGGTATGGACTTACGCTCGTTTACTTTCCCCTGAAATATGATAATTTTTTGCCAAAACTTCTCCGTGCCAGCGATGAAGCCTGGCTTTGGTGTGTGAAAGACCGCACACCTAAGCACACAGTCCGGCAGATCACAGAGATCATTCGTGGAGCATCATGTCCCCTTTCAGCGTCAGTTCTGATGGAAACTGTCGCCAGCAGATGATAGGGAGAGCATGCGTCAACCCGAAACCGAGGTTGCTTTTAGCCAACCGGACTGCTTTGTCGATTTTCGATAGGGTTGTCGGGCATTCTCAAGGGGTGCTGGCCTTGCGCGGCGGAGCCGGTTTTGCGGCGGGGACCTGCCAGCGGGGATCCGGCCTGTGGGCCTCATCCATTAATTGCCGTGCTTTTTCCACAATATCGGGATGCTCCGCTGCGATGTTTTTTGTCTCGCCCAAATCGTCAGTTAGGTTGTAGAGCTCGATCTCGCCGGTCAGCATCGGCTTGCGAATCGCCTTCCAGTTTCCAAAGCGCACCGCCTGGGCGGAGCCTCTTTCGTAAAACTCCCAGTACAGATACTTATGCTGCTTTTGCTCCGAAGGCTTACCCAGCAACGTGGGTAAGAAGCTTATCGAGTCCCGATCAGGCGGCAGATCGGCTCCGATAAGCTCACACAGAGTGGCCATCAGGTCGCCGAAATACGCGACGTGATCGGACACCGTTCCGGCAGATATCTTACCCGGCCACCACGCAATGAACGGTACCCGGATGCCGCCTTCATACAGGTCCCGTTTCATCCCCCGCAGGGGACCACTCGGCCGGAACCGCTGCACGTTATGGCCGGCCTCGTTGTGCGGCCCGTTGTCCGACGAGAACATCACCAGTGTCCGCTCGGCAATCCCAAGCTCACGGAGTTTTCGCAACAGACGGCCGACGTCACGGTCCATGCGAGTGATCATGGCCGCCTGTCCCTTGTCCTGATCGGGCCAGTCACGATCGGCATAAATGCCGAAGTCAGGGACTTCCGCCCCATTCCCTGTTGCCCGCGTTGCCTCGTTGTTAGCGTGGGGAATCGTGTACGCCAGATAGAGAAAGAACGGTTTTTCTTTGTGTTCCTCAACCCAGCGCAACGCATCCTCGGTGAAGAGATCGTGTGAATAATCCACTTTTTTGGTCGCATAGCCGGGGGTGAACTCGGCGCCGTAATCGGCTTTCACGGCGACAACCTCGTTGCGCAGCATGACCTTACCCCAGTTTCTCCACAAAAACTCAGGGTAGTAGTTGTGTGCGTGTCCCTGGTTGAGATAGCCAAAAAAGTAATCAAAGCCTTTGCGCAGGGGATGCCCCGGCTCCTCGCCTTCGCCCAGTCCCCACTTGCCGATGAGTGCCGTCTGGTATCCCCGGACTTTGAGGATCTGGGTAATCGTGATGTCCTCCTCGCGGAGGGACTGATTGGCCCGCTGGTTGGCAGGTGCATTTCCCCGCACAGAACAGTGTCCCGTATGCTGGCCCACCATCAGGACACAGCGCGACGGGGCACAGACTGTCGAGCCGGCATAAAACTGTGTGAAACGCATTCCCTCAGCAGCCATGCGATCCAGCTCCGGCGTCTGGATGATCTGTTGACCGTAGCATCCCAGATCGCCGTATCCGAGGTCGTCGGCCAGTATGAAAATGACATTCGGCAACTGGTCGGATGTGGGAGTTTCGGCCCAACTCGCACTCAGTGCGCCGGCCATGATCCACGCAACGACGGCCAAAGCAACTCGCGATTTCATGGCGTCATTCCCCTCGTCGCTTGGTCGAGTTTCAAGTCTGGTTCGACGGCCGCTCACGCAGTCAAAACTGGCACAATTTCTGACCATGCAATCACTTGGACGGCACGCCCGCGACAATCGCTCGTCCGCATCACCGCAGGTTTACGCAGTGGGTTCGGGCCGGGACTTTTTTATCTTCAGGCTGCTAGGCCATTATGAATTCGTCCGGGGCCCCCTGTAAACTGGGGAGCGATCCGTAACGTATGCTCTAAACTCAGCGACGTGAATCGCACGGCATATCTTGTAGGTCTTGCCTCGGGAATTGGTGTGGCGTTACAGGTCGCCGCTTCCACTCAGTCCTACACCTTCCAGATGACGTACATCGTCGGCGGTAATCAGCCGCATTCGGCCGTTGGTGGGGTCCACCTCCACTGTCGTGATGGAGGCGTTCTGAAGTGCCGCTGGAAGCCTGGACGCATCCGAAGAGTCCAGGAGAGATTTTAACGTGACCACCAGCAACCTCCCGTGCGATACCACCGCCACGCGCTCGTAGCCCGAAGCGATGATATCGCGGAAGGCAGCAACGCCCCGTTCGGCAAGCTGGCGGCGCGATTCACCGCCGGGGATCACGAAGTCCGGATCGCCGGAAGTCCAGCGACGGTAGTCTTCAGGGAACTGTGCGAGCAGTTCGCTGCGTAGCCGGTCCTGGAAAATACCGGCGTTGATCTCTTTGAGACGAGGATCGGTGCGAATCGGAGCGCCTGTTCGCCGGGCCACAATCTCCGCTGTCTCATAAGCACGGCGAAGGGGACTGCTGAAAATGACTTCCAACCCCACTTCCGCCAGTGCTTCGGCCACGGCTTGGCCCTGTCGTCGCCCTAGATCAGAGAGCGGTACATCAGACTGTCCCTGGACGCGACCTTCCGCGTTGTAGGTGCTTTCTCCGTGTCGAATACAGTAGAGAATCATCGCGAACACGTTTTTACCGTTCTCTTTGTCGTCTTCCCTGAAATAGACTGCCTTCGGCGAAAAAAATCGACACGGTCCAGAAACCGTGTCGATCGCGATACCGTTTCCTGACGCATCCGACTCACCCGAGGACCCGTCGGACAATCGAGCGATTATCCGGGCTTAATGGTACAATTCAGCCCTTTTTGGTCTGCTCGGCCTTGTCAAAGGCGGCGTCGAAGGCCACCTTGCTCGGCGGGAAGTCGATCCGGCGGACGAACTCACAGGCCTCCTTCGCGCCGAATTCTCGATCCATACCGCTGTCTTCCCACTCCACTGACAGCGGCCCCTGATAACCGATATCGTTGAGAGCCCGAATAATCTCTTCAAAGTCCACGCTTCCATGTCCCAGCGAGCGGAAATCCCAGGCCCGACGCGGGTCGCCAAAATTGAGGTGACTTCCCAAAATACCGCCTTTTCCGTCACGCTTGACGATCGCGTCTTTCATGTGGACATGGTAGATCCGGTCGGGGAAGTAGCGAATGAACTGTGCCGGATCCACGCCCTGCCAGATGAGGTGGCTGGGGTCAAAATTGAAACCGAACGCGGGATGTCCCTTGAGGGCCTCCAGCGTTCGCTCCGCGGTGTACAGGTCAAATGCAATTTCGGTGGGATGAACTTCCAGCGCGAATTTGACACCGCACTCCTCGAAAACATCCAGAATGGGAATGAACCGCTCCGCAAGCAGCCGATACCCTTCCTCAATCATGTCCGGCGGGACAGGCGGGAACGAATACAGAAGATGCCAGATGCTGGAACCCGTGAAGCCATTCACGATGCTCACGCCGAACTTTTGCGCTGCCCGAGCGGTGTCCTTCAATTCGTCGGCAGCGCGCTGATTGACCCCGGCGGGGTCACCATCTCCCCAGACATAGTCGGGCAGAATGGCTTTGTGCCGCAGATCGATATTGTCCAGAACGGCCTGCCCCACAAGGTGATTGCTGATCGCGTAAACCTGCATGCCGTACTTGGCCAGCAACTCGCGTTTTTTGGCGCAGTACTCGTCGTCCTCGAGTGCCTTGCGGACTTCAAAATGATCACCCCAACATGCTAGTTCCACGCCGTCGTACCCAAACTCCTTGACCTTCTGGAGAAGAGTTTCCAGGGGAAGATCAGCCCACTGGCCCGTGAACATCGTGACTGGTCGCGCCATGATTCACTCCTTACCTTAACAAACTGCCGACACAAGACACCGTGACGATCCAACCTGCCGTGCCATTGCCCAGTCGGATGGCGAAGTAATGCTGGTATTTTGGGCCATTTTGCTGACGACTGCAACACCCCCGGTGCCTGATCCATCCGCACTTGTTCTAAAGATCTGTAACATGCCAAAGACTCGATGGATTGTGGCACAACTTTTTGACAGACAATGGATGGGGGGCAATTTATGAGGGGTCGGTTGGTGGATTCGGCCAGGGCACTTCATGAGGATCGTCGGTACGGGCAATTCATGAATTGCTCCAATCACAATCGCGTTTGGTGATAATCGATGGATGTCCCACCTGGGAAACACCCACACGGACATCGTGGCACGTGCGATTCAGGAATCCCCCGAGCGATTATCCGAGCATTTGGACCCCGGTCGGTGGGGTGGATTGTCCAAACTCCGGAATGGAAGCTCGATAAGCAGGTCCCTGGGAAAAATCATAAGGAGGGGGTACGCTTGTCGTGCCCGCCGAAACGCAATGCATGGCCTAACGTTGCAAAGCGAACCTGCCCAGCGGTTCCTCCCGATAGAATCTCGCCTCCACGCGAATCGGTGTGGACGTCCGCATCCCCAAAAGTGCAAATATATCAGCCTAAAGCAAGCCTTGTTTCGTTCCGGTCCTCCGCGATAATGGGCACTAAAGAGTGACCAGCGCGGACAATCGATGATCCGCGTCTTCTGGAGCAGTATGTTAAGCGTGCCGATCATTGCTGAACTGGAATACTGGGAGTGTCGGCTGACGTACCGAGGAATTATGATGTTGGCTCGGTGTTTCCAACTGAACCCCAGGAGAATGCTTCTGTTGCCCTCGATTTCTGACCATAGGCTTTCTGATATCGAGGATTGATCGAAAAAAGCCGCGTTATAAGAGGATGCTGTTACGGAGGTTGTTCCCATGAAAATCCTGATGCTGGTTGGTGACTATGTGGAAGATTATGAGGTCATGGTGCCGTTTCAGGCGCTCCAGATGGTGGGGCTGACGGTGCACGCCGTCTGTCCCGGTAAGGCGGCGGGGAGCAAGTCCGCACTGCCGTGCACGACTTCGACGGTGCCCAGACCTATTGCGAACTCCGGGGCCATAATTTCACGCTCAACGCGGATTTCGATAAAGTCCGGCCGGAAGAGTACGACGCCCTCTGCATCCCCGGCGGCCGTGCCCCGGAATACCTCCGTTTGAACAAGCGCGTCATCGAAATCATCCGCCATTTTGCCGAGGCAGGCAAACCAATCGCCGCGATTTGTCACGGACCGCAACTCCTCACGGCGGCGGGCGTGCTGAAGGGCAAAATCTGCACCTGCTACCCGGCCGTTGCCCCGGATATCGTCAATGCCGGAGCCACATATGTGCAGGTCGATCTCGACCAGGCCTACGTGGACGGGAACCTCGTGACCGCCCCTGCCTGGCCGGCCCATCCCGTCTGGCTGGCACGATTCCTCGATGTGCTCGGCGTCCGCATCGAACTCCCGAAGCGATGACATAGCCGTCACACGAACCCTGCCCGGCGTGCACCGGTCCCGGTGATTAAACCGCGGTAGAAATGAGTTAATCGCCGAGGGTTGAATCGGCTGTGAATGCGTAAGAACCGACGCAACCAGGCCGATCGCGAGACGTTCGCGTGCCGGCGTGTCAGTTTTCGCGAACGAAAAAGAGCATCACACCAATAGCCATAGCGATGAGGAGACTGAGCCAGCCCCACCACCGTTGGCCGGTCGAGGGGGTCAGGAGTGTCACCACGAGATAGTGCTGTTGCTCAGTGTCCACCGGAAAGACATGATGCACATAGTGAACACCGCGATGGGATTCGGACACCCGAGTCGGCTGGGTTAAGCCCTCTGCAAGCAGGCGGCTGAGCTTCACCCACGGAACTCGCCAATGCGTGGGTTGATCTTCCTCCGAACTATCCGTGGGCACAGCCAGCACGAGTGCCGCCTCCCCGGGTACGCCCTGCGCCAGAATCACCTGAACCGCCGGTGTCGGTAGTCCATCCTCCAGTTTGGCCAGCTCCTCCGGCCAGTACTGATGGGGCGTTTGGCGGATCTTCTCGACAGTTTGCCGAATCACCTCACCGGGTAGTTCGACATCAGGCCGCCTTGGCCAGAGCGTCCACGCTGACAGTATCAACAGAATGGCTGTGGCTATCCAACCTAAGGCGCGCATGGCACGTTTTCCCGTTGTTCATTCGACCTGCTGGAATTGGTTGGCTGGACCTCGCGGGGTGACACGAATGTGGGCTTCCGCTTGCGCTTGGCCCAGAAGACCGGTAGGTAAATGATCAGCCCGGAACAAGCAAGGAACGCTAAAGAAACACCCACAAGGTCCGCCCAGATCCACGCCCACTCCTTGCCGAAAATTTCACCTGTGTGCAGGTCTTTGAAGAATTTTTTCAAGCCCGGTTTGGGAGGAGGTTCCGAGAGCACCGCTCGCTGCGCAGACTTGCCGGGTGTCTGGAACGACTCAGCAGCAATCGGATGGACGTATTGGCGCTCCCGAGGCGGAGAGCTTTCCACGCCCTTGACAGCCACGAACCAGCCCAAGGTCGGATGAAAGCGGACGTCGATCTGCTTGATTCGGAAACCGTTCAGCCGGTCCGCATGATCGAGGGCGGTCGCAATCACTTGAGCCGTTGCTTGGGTCGGAGGTGGCGTCGGTGGGAGGTCTTCCATCTTAGGCGCTTCGTACCATTTCGGATGGACTAGAAGAACTCCGGTGATGGCCACAGCCAACAGAGGGACCATCAGGGCTAGTCCAATCCACCGATGGAACTGGCGGAGCGGTCGTGAAAGTGTGCGAATGAAGGGAACATGGTTTTCCTTTCTCTCACGGATCGATGGTTCGCATTTGAGGAATGATCTTGACGTCGCCGTCAACGCCTCAGCAGACCAGGCGGGCAGCCCGCCGCCGGGCTTGGTCACGGCAGACCACTTTCAAATGGTCACTCAGTCGTCGTCCTTGGCGTTAGGATCTTTTCCGCGAAGCAGTTCCCACTCAGTTTTGCTGCCCACCGTGACCACATGTCCGTCCACGAAGAGCACGTTCATGTGTCCTGCGTGAAACGGCTGGACGGTAAATACGCCTCGGAGCGGAAAAGACTTGATTTCCCCGGCTTTCCAGGGTTCAAAGAGATCGCGTGCCAGTTGGATTTGATGAGACTGGACCCGGTCCTCCGGTTTGAGTTCCTTACCCTCGGCCGCCTTCTTGGTGTCATAACCCTGAATGTGGTCCTCCAAACGGCGAACAAACCACGGCTTGGACTCTTTCTTCTTGGGTTTCCAGGTGCCGGTCTTTTTGTCGTATTCCATCACGATCCGCTCGGGGAGGAATCGCTGGCTGAAGGCGCGGCCTTCCAGCTTGTAACTGGTTCCCAGCGACTTAAAGAACGGGGTGGAATCTTCCCTGGTACCCACATCGCCAGGGCAGGCGAAAATCGCTCGATTGTTTTCACAGAACGGGAGCAGTGCTTCAACGGCCGACTGGCTCGGATCCGTGAGGTCCCCTTCGCCAACGTGGAATGGCATCACCCCGTCGTGGAGGTTGGCATAATGGTGGACGGCAATGCCAATTTGACGGAGGTGACTGCGACATTGGGCGCTGCGTGCAGCTTCGCGAGCCATCTGGGTGCCGGAAGGAGCAGACTCACCAGGATGGCCACGATCGCAATAACAACCAAAAGCTCAACGAGGGTAAACGCCGGATGCCGAGACGCTTTGCAGGAGTATGCATGTTCACGATCCTCCAGGTCTAAAGAATGTCTCTTCGCTGTCCACAGTCGTTCTGAGACTCAATCTCATTATCCTGCGGTATTGTAGTACCCGGATGCGACAATCGTCAAGCGCGACTTTTTTGCTGGGGTTTTTCGCGGGGAAGCTGGTGATCGCAGGGCACGTGCCATTCCCTCAACTACCCCGCACGACAAAAACCTGCCCAGTGGAAGTGATGCACCATTCACGAGTTAAAGCCTGGGCCTGTGATCTTAAAGGCAACCAACTGGGCGGGAATCAGGGTTTTTTACTCAAAGCCTGTCGCGCGGCGCGACAAGCGTGTCGCCGTGCGCAGCTCCGCTGGTAGCCCAAATCGCTCACCCATTTCAAAATTGTGTCTCTCCCGCGGGAAAGAGGCCCAGACCTCGACGAGGTCATGAAGGGTAAAATCCAGCCCGGAGGGACCTGCCTATCAGGTCCGCATTGCGTCGTTGAATAATTCCTCGCGCGGACCGGCTTCCCCGTGCTCTCCGCGGTTTCTGTTTAAACATGGGGCCAATTCATAAACTGCCCCTACAAATAAGTGAGCCTTCGGCCTGTCATGGCTGCGAATAAAAGAGGTGGGATGAGTCAGCCTGAATTGAAATTGTTCGGTTCATCCAGTCAGCCCATAATGGCGTAATCGGGGACAATCCACTACCGGCCTGAAAAAGACGCGAACGCGAATTTTCCCTGTCACGTCTGAGACACGAGCAGCTTGGGACGGAACCCATGAGTAAACCTGAACTGGCCGTGGTCGTAACGACGTTCGAGCGACCGTGGCATCTTCGTCGGGTACTTTTATCTCTGGCGGTTCAAAAGGACCCGCCACCGTTCGAAATCGTGGTGGCCGACGATGGCTCCCAGGACGAAACGCCCCGAATTGTGGAGCAATTTCGCCAGGAAACCGGGCTGACCGTCAAGTTTGTGACTCATCCCCATGACGAATTCTGTCCCGCCAGGGCCAGAAATGAAGGATTCGCGGCATCGGCGGCACCGTACGTGCTGTTTCTGGATGGCGATTGCGTCGTTCCACCGGATCATTTGGCGGTGCACATGCGAGCGCGTCACCCTGGCCGGGCGATGACCACGGACTGCCTCCGCCTGGATCAACAGGTGACGCAGGCGTTTACGGAACAGGCCGTCCAATCCGGGGTCTTCACCCAGTGGGCGCCAAGGCGAGAGATCTCGCGGCTGCGCAGGGCGCACCTGAAGGCGGTTTTATATCACGTCCTCCGCCACCCGACCAAGCCGAGGGTTCTCAGCGGAAATCTTGCCCTCTGGCGAGAGGATTTTGAGCGAATTAATGGATTTGACGAGAATTACCGTGGTTGGGGTTGCGAAGATGATGATTTGGGCCTTCGACTTCACAGGGCAGGGGTGCGCGTTGTTTCCCTGAGAAATCGCACCTGGACGTATCATCTCTGGCATCCCCGAGTGGCAACCGCCCCCGACAAAATCCGTCACGGGGTGAATATCGAGTATTTTCATCGAGCAGGTCGGCTGACACGATGTCGCAATGGCCTGGCTAAACGAGATATTCTTGACCTGGATATCGTCGTCAACGGGCAACCCGATGAGTGTGAGCGACTTCCTGGGGCATTGAAAAATGTATTGCTGACCCTGATCGGGCGAGAACGAAGTCCCACACACCCCAGACCGGAGGTTGAAATCCTGGTGTACGGGGTGCAGAAGAGGTTTCACTCGCGGGCAGAATGCCGGGTACTTATCGTGGCACCCCGAGCCAATCCGCCAGCAACTCTTATTCAAAACGCCGACGTCATCTGTTTGACGGACCATCACCCGCCGATGATACCGCCACTCAAGCGCGGGGCGCGGGTCATCACTGCGCAGGATGCTGGCACGCTATGGCAAGTCATCGGCTGAGGCGGCCGTTTTATGCTCCTCGAATGGACCGTTCGCGCCGTCTGCGGAGAGTTCGCCGCTACGTGATATGACGCATATTTCGGTGCCTCGGATTTCGGTAGGTGGAATTCATGCATCGCTTTTCCGTGTCCAACTGACCCGAAAAATTCCCCTTTTTCTTGTCTCCTCCACCGCCGCATTTCTCGAAGCAGATAAACTGCGCGAACAAGAAAGAGAAAGAGTGGGCGAACCGATAGGAAGAGACGCCTCGCCCACTCTTTCCAAACGGGAAGCGGGGGTTGTGCGCGGTCCAGGTATTCGGTTTAAGCAAACTGCTCGGGGGACGGCCATCGCCCGTTCGATTCGCCTCCCCCAGACCGGTCAAATCGACGTACCATTTTGCGTGGCCGTCGCCCCACAGCAGTTTTCGCTCTCCCTTAAATCGAATAGCCAAATCGGCCCGCTGCGCACGCAAGAGCAAGCAAATTTTGTCCGCGGCTGGAAAACTGCCCCGCGATGGTGGAAAAACATGGCCGAGAAGGGTGGTCAGGCCGCCTTGGCCGTTTGCGGGGCCTGTAAATTAAAGAGCGAAAAAATTTCTTCCTGGGTGAGTGCCAGCCTTTTGGGGGCGGTGGCGGAAAAGATAGTCTCGAACAGCGCCCGTTTTTGCTCGAGGATGGTATTAATCCGCTGCTCGATGGTGTCCACAGCCAGGAATCGGGTGACGATGACCGGCCCTGCGGCCCCAATACGGTGTGCGCGATTGATTGCCTGATCCTCCACTGCGGGGTTCCACCATCGATCGAAGAGAAACACGTAGTTGACGAATTGCAAATTGAGTCCCACGCTCCCGGCTCCGTAACTCATCAACAGGATCCGGTGCTGGGGATCCTCGCGAAAACGGCGAATCACCTCCTCCCGATGTTGCGGGGGAATGCGACCGTGGAAGTACAGGGGGCGATACTGCGGCAGCCGCCGGCCGATTTCTTCCAGCGTTGCCACCCACTGGCTGAAGATGATGGCTTTCCGGCCGCTGTCGGCAAGTTCTTCCAGATCGGCTTCCAGCCGCTCCATCTTCGCGCTGGCCCCGGTCACGGGGTCGAAATTGCAGATTTGCTTGAGTCGGATGACAAGCTCGAAGACGTGCTGAATCGTGATTTCCGCGCCCAGTTCGGATAGCCGCAGGACGCCCTCTTTTTCCGCCATCTCGTAGGTTTTCCACTGTTCGGGAGTCAGTTCGATTTCGGCATCGCGGAACAGTTTGGGCGGCAGGTCGGTCAGCACCTGGTCCTTCGTTCGCCGCAGCACGAAATCGGCGATGGTTGTGCCCAATCGATGAGGTTTCATATCAGGCGTGAGGAATCCAGGAGAAAGAAACTCGAAAATCCCCACCAGATCATCGGTGCTGTTTTCGACCGGCGTGCCTGTGAGGGCCCAGCTTCGTTTGCGGGAAATCGCTCGGACCGCCTGGCTGGTGGCGCCGCTGCGATTTTTGATCCGCTGGGACTCGTCAAGGACGACAAGGTCAAAACTCACCTTCGGCTCGCCGCTTTCGTCTTTTGCGGTGAAAAATTCCTGATCTCGAGGTAACAGCTCGTAATTGGCGATTTTGACGGGGACGGTGGTCAACTCCCACTGCCAGCGGCGGCGCTGTGGTTCGCCCTCAATCACCATGACCGGTATTTCGGGAGCCCAGAGCTCGAATTCCCGTCGCCAGTTGCTGACCAGAGGTTTAGGGCACACCAGCAGGACCCGGCGAACTTCCCCGCACCGAAGCAGCAGTCGAATGGCGGTGATGGCCTGCATCGTTTTACCCAGTCCCATTTCGTCGGCGAGAATGGCCGCGTGTCGAGGAAACAAAAAGGCGACCCCTTCCAATTGATAGGGAAATGGTGTGTGGGGAAATTCAAGCTGGCGCTGCGCAAGAATGAACTCCAAAGGGGGCTGGAGCAAATAGTGGAGTCTGTCTTCCAGCTTAATGATGTCCTCGGGCGGGTGGATGCGGTGACCGGCACCCGCCGCCAATCGCTCGAGGAGGACCGCCGCATCGCATCTGACGCCGTGTCCCGCCCTCGGGCGATTGATCGTCGGGCAGTGCGTCGCGAAACCCGGGGCATTCGCCGGACCTGCTGTGCCACTCTCAATTGCCGGGCCGGATGCGGCGTTGTCGTTGGCCGGCGTACCCTCCGAGCTTGGGACATCGTCACCGGAAAAGAAGAAAAAACTCTTGACTTCGATTTTGCTGGCCCCCGGATTGAGGGCGAGAACGCGGAAAGCGGGTCCGGCCAGCTCCCACTTTTGCGTTTCCACGGCCAGCCCACGTTCCAGTCCGCGATTCCAGCCCGTCACATAAGAGTCAATCCGGAAACTGAGCGTGAACGGTTCGTAGGTGTCCAGGGGTGCGGATTGACCAGCCGGCGCTGTCAGCGTCCGTGGGGTGGGAAGTTCACATTCCGCCATCGTTTTGGGAGAGTTCTCCTCGTTGGTTGCCTCAAAGGGTGGGTGTTCGGCGTGGGAGTTGCTTCGGCGTCGCCACAGAATACGGAAGAGCATGGGAAATCACCCCCGTCGAAGGGCTTCCTCGAGGGCCGCGCGAATCCTTCCGAACGGTTCCAGGAGATCGAACGCTTCAGCCCATGGGGAAAGATATTCCTGCACGCGAGTTACTCGCTCGACCGGCCACTCGGGCACAAGGAGGGTGTTCCGCCCCATCTGCAGGGTGCGACAGGCGGGAAGGGCCCCGCATTCAAGGATCGCTGCGCCTGGGGATCTGGGCCCATTGACCGAGTGATTCCAGGTTGCCGAAGCGGCGCTCTGTGCCGAACCAGGCTCGACCGCTGCGCTCGTTTCGGGTGAAAGGACGAGTGCCACTGGCTGTTCCACCACCTGGCAGAGAGTCAGGGCTTCCCACTCGGTGACCAAAATAATTTCCGCGGGCGATTTCGCTTTGGCGATCAGGGCTGGCGCCATCTGTTCCCCAAGAAGGTACGGCTTGAGGGTCGGACCATAGAGGATTTCCTGGGCTCGGGTGGGTCGAACAGGTGTGGTGCAGTGGAATTCAATAGGGCGCCCTACCCCATTGAGGATCAGGTATCCCCCCACATAGCCGCCGTCCGCCAGGGGAATGGCGGTGAAAAAGCCTAACCGCAGGGACAACCTGGTCCCCACATTGTCTTGCTGTTTCATAAGCCCTCGCTGCTGCCAACTCGGGGTTTGCCAACTCTTTTGCTGAGCCAGTTCAAACGGGAGAACCGGCAAATCTCCCGTGTGCTTCGTGGTCATCGGATAGGGCTGGCGCGGAACTTTACGCTTCCATCGAATGTTCTTGCGGCAGAGAGTTTGCGGGTTTTGCGGGCGTGGGAATCTTTTTTCAAGGAGACGAGAAAAACTTTTTCTCAAGTCCCGCGCCCGACACTCGACTTTTTCGGTCGGTTCTGGTTATACTGATCTGTTAAATGAAGGAGGTATAGCGACCATGAGCGAGAACCGACCCATGCGGCCGCCACTTTTTACCCAGATCGACGTATCCCAAGCTGCTCCCCCGCCATCACCTCCTCCTGCGGGGAGCCTCGCCGAAGTGGCGATGCTCTTGCGTCAGTTGCTGGCGATCGAGCAGCGGCAAACCAAATTACTTGAAGACCTCGTCAATCACGTGCAGAATACCCAGCGACAGCGGGCGATTGAACTTGGGCAGTGGCGACAGGCCAATCCGCACCTTGCCCGAAAATGCCGCGAAGCCGCTGAAGCCCTCGCCCGCGTGCAGACTGAATTTCTTCATCAGCTTACCGAAGAAGTCAACGAGAATTATGATGCCCTTCTTGACGGCGAATTCATGTTTACCGAATTTGTCGATCGGTTCGGCCCGCGGATGGCCCATCTCAACAGCATCCTTCAGGTACTCACACAGTTGAGCAGCCCACCGCCCGCCCCGAATTCGTCCAACAATAACTCGCCGTGATGATGGAATACCATCACGGGCGGTTCAACCGTTCAAAAGTTATGGCCTCGGGCGGTCCGGTTTTGTCGCCTGAAAACGGTGTCGTGATGCCGGCGCACGACAGACCTGAACGTGCGTCCGGATTGTATGGCATGGTCACTTGCGATGCTCGGATGCCGCTTGGGCATTTTCCTTTCACGGCCGGAAT
>NICF_comb_assmDRAFT_10002166_pt1 | contig 15060 bp, 13 predicted proteins | sample NewIslPassag4_SG_FD_11279 | JGI IMG/M metagenome (IMG submission 11279) | reverse complement strand
CCCGCCACAGGATCGTCGATCCTTTCATCGCTAGCCAGCCCAGCCGCGTCTGGAGCGCGCTGGTGAGGCTTGCCTCCGGAGGTGACCTGTGGCTACACCTGGGAATGACAGTGGGCGAGACGGTGCTCGGCTTTCTCCTCGGCACGCTGCTCGGCGTGGCGGCGGCCATCGCGCTGTGGTGGTCTCCCTTCTGGTCCGACGTGGCGGAGCCTTACATCGTCATGCTGAACAGCATCCCCAAGGTGGCGCTGGGGCCGATCTTTATCGTATGGCTCGGCACCAACGTGCGGGCGGTGATTGCGATGGCCATCGCAATCTCGGTCATCGTCACCGTGCTCATGGTCTTTTCGGCCTTCCGTGAAGTGGACCCCAATAAGATCCGGCTCCTCGAGACTTTCGGCGCCAGCAAGCGGCAAGTGCTCTTCAAGGTGATCGTTCCGGCAACGGTGCCGACCATGATCGCAAGCCTCAAGGTTAACGTAGGCCTGTCGCTAGTGGGGACGATCGTCGGGGAGTTCCTCGCCTCCAAGGCGGGATTGGGCTACCTCATCATCTACGGCGGCCAGGTATTCAACATGTCCTTGGTGATGGCAGCCGTCATCCTTCTCGCATTGGTCTCCATCGCCCTCTACTACCTGGTGAGCTACCTCGAATCCCGGATGGTGCGAGCGCGCTGATCGGAGGGGCAGTGCTTGATCCCCCGGGGGGCCCAAGGTGAAGCGCCCGCCGACCGGCCAGATTGGGGGGCCGGGCAGCGAGCCCACCCAAAGAGAAGGCGGCGAAAGGCGCTCTTGCCGTTCGCCGCCTTGGGATTTCACGTGCCGGCGATTCCGTTTAGAAGTCCATGTCGCCGGAGGGCATCGCCGGGGCCTTCTCCTTCTTGGGGATTTCGGAGATGATGGCCTCGGTGGTAAGGAGCATGCCGGCGATGCTCGCTGCGTTCTGCAGCGCCGTCCGGGTCACCTTCGCCGGATCGACGATGCCCGCCTTGATCATGTCCACAAACTCCTCGGTCGCCGCGTTGAAGCCGACGCCCGCCGGCTCCGACTTCACGCGCTCAACAATGACCGAACCCTCGAAGCCCGCGTTGCGAGCGATCTGCCGCAGCGGTTCAGTGAGCGCCTTGCGCACAATGTTGACGCCCACGGCCTCGTCGCCCTCAGCCTGGACGCTGTCCAGCGCCGGGATGATGTCGATGAGGGTCGTGCCACCGCCGGGAACGATGCCCTCCTCGACCGCAGCTCTTGCCGCATGGACGGCATCCTCGACGCGATGCTTCTTCTCCTTGAGCTCGGTCTCGGTAGCCGCACCCACCTGGATGACGGCGACGCCGCCGGCCAGTTTCGCCAGGCGCTCCTGGAGCTTCTCACGGTCGTAGTCGGAGTCGGTCTCCTCGATCTGCCGCTTGATCAGCTCGATGCGGCCCTGGACGGCCTTCTTGTCGCCGCGGCCCTCGACGATGGTGGTCTCTTCCTTGGTCACGCGCACACGGCGAGCCTGGCCCAGCATGTCGAGGGTGACGTTCTCCAGCTTGGTGCCCAGGTCTTCGGAGATGAACCGGCCGCCGGTGAGGATGGCGATATCCTCCAGCATCGCCTTACGCCGCTCGCCGAAGCCGGGGGCCTTGACCGCCGCGACGTTGAGGATGCCCTTGATGCGGTTGACTACCAGGGTGGCCAGGGCCTCGCCCTCTACGTCCTCGGCGATGATGAGGAGCGGCCGGCCGGCTTGCACTACCTTTTCGAGGAGCGGCAGGAGGTCGTGGACGTTGGAGATCTTCTTCTCATGGATCAGGATAAAGGGCTCCTCGAGGACGGCCTCCATCGCCTCGGCGTTGGTGACGAAGTAGGGGGAGATGTAGCCCTTGTCAAACTCCATCCCTTCGACCACTTCAACCTGGGTGGTCGTCCCCTTCGCCTCCTCGACGGTGATCACGCCGTCCTTGCCCACCTTCTCCATCGCGTCGGCCACGAGCTGCCCGATCTCGGCGTCGTTGCCGGCGATGGAGGCGACGTGGGCGATGGCCTCCTTGCTCTCGAGGGCGATGGCGCGCTTTTTGATCTCCGCGACGGCTGCCTCGACGGCCTTATCGATGCCCTTCTTCACCAGCATCGGGTTGGCACCCGCCGCCACGTTCTTCAAACCCTCGAGGATCATNGCCTGGGCCAGGACGGTCGCAGTCGTGGTACCGTCGCCGGCGACGTCGTTGGTCTTGGAGGCGACCTCCTTGAGGAGCTGGGCGCCCATGTTCTCATAGGGATCGGCCAGCTCGATCTCCTTGGCGACGGTGACGCCGTCTTTGGTGATGACCGGCGAACCGTATTTCTTCTCCAAAACGACGTTGCGGCCCTTGGGGCCGAGCGTCACCTTGACGGCGTTGGCGACGGCGTTGACACCACGCTCTAGGGCGCGCCGCGCTTCGCTATCAAAAGCTAGCTGCTTTGCTGCCATTCCATTGGGCCTCCTTTGCTAGGGGTTTGAGGGAACCGCTCACTTTTCCACGATGGCGAGAATGTCGCTTTCGCGGAGGATGAGATACTCCGTCCCGTTGAGCTTCACTTCGGTGCCGCCGTACTTGGCAAAGATGATGTGATCGCCCACCTTCACCTCAAGCGGCACGCGCTCGCCGTTGTCAAGGAGCTTGCCGCTGCCGACGGCGATCACTTCGCCCTTTTGCGGCTTCTCCTTCGCGGTGTCGGGAAGGACGATGCCTCCGGCGGTCCTCTGCTCTTCCTCCTCGATCACCTTCACCACGACGCGGTCTCCTAGCGGCTTCAATGCCATGATCCTTTCCCCCCTTGCATGAGGTGTCCGGGTTCTATGTTTGTTAGCACTCGGTGCAGGCGAGTGCTACCAGATATTAATATAGCGGTTTGCCAAAGCGTGTCAAGCGGCGACGAGCATTCCGCACTCCTTGCGGTTCATGAGGAAGGAGGTGGGCGGCAACACTCCCAAGTGACGGGCGCTCGCAGCTTCTGCGAACATTTTTTGACTCCTGGAGGAGAACGTTCGGGAATGTAGAAACAACCGTCCGTGTCAGGGATCGAAAGCGCACGCTTTCGATCACATCCATTTTTCGAGGGGGAATCCGTGTGGCTAAGAGTGCTCAAGCCAAGAGTGCTCCGGGATTCTTAGAACGGCAGTTTCAACTCACCGCCAACGGAACCGATGTGCGCACCGAGGTGGTTGCCGGGATCACCACCTTCTTGACGATGGCGTACATCATCTTCGTCAACCCTGGCATCATCACGTCGGCGGTGCCTGACATGCCGTTCCAGGCGGTGATGATCGGGACCATCGTCGCTGCGGCTTTCGCGACCATTTTGATGGCATTTATTGCCAACTATCCGGTCGCCTTGGCTCCAGGTATGGGCCTCAACGCCTACTTCGCCTTCACGGTGATCGGGGCGATGGGAGTGCCCTGGCAGACAGCTTTGGGCGCCGTCTTTATCTCCGGCGTCGTCTTTATCTTGTTGACGCTCACGCGGGTGCGTGAGGCGATCATCGATGCCGTCCCCGCCTCGCTCAAAGGGGCGATCGGCGCAGGGATCGGCTTCTTCATCGCGTTTATCGGCCTCAAGAACGGCGGGATCGTCGTATCGGACCCCGCGACATTTGTCGCATTGGGCGATTTCTCTGAGCCCGGCACGTTGCTCGCGGTGATCGGCGTGATCGTCACCGGAGCACTGATGGCGATGAAGGTGAAAGGGAGCATCCTCTTTGGCATCATCGCCACCGCGGTGATCGGCTGGATCATGGGGCTCGCCCCGATGCCCAAGGGGATCGTCCAGGTGCCCACGTTCTCCGACTGGGCGCCCGTCTTTGGCAAGCTCGACATCATGGGGGCGCTGCGCCTTGGATTCTTTGAGATCGTCTTCGCCTTCTTGTTCGTCGACCTCTTTGACACGGTCGGGACGCTGATCGGCGTCGCGAAGCAAGGCAACTTCCTCGACAAAAACGGCAGGCTCCCCAGGGCCAAAGACGCCCTTCTCGCCGACTCGATCGGCACCGTGGGCGGGGCGATCTTCGGCACCCCGACAGTGACCAGCTACATCGAGTCGGCGGCGGGCGTCGCGGTCGGGGGAAAAACCGGGCTTACGGCGTTGGTCGTCGCCGGGTGCTTTTTGCTCTCGCTCTTCTTTACGCCGGTGATTGAGGCGATCGCGACGGCGGGCACCTCGGTGGCTTCTTCCCCAGTAACCGCGGCGGCGCTGATTCTGGTGGGAAGCCTCATGGTCCGTGCAGTGCTGGACGTCAAGTGGGACGATCCGACCGAGGCGATCCCGGCGTTCATCGCGATGATCGCGATGCCCCTCACTTACAGCATCGCGACCGGTATCTCGCTGGCTTTCGTGCTCTTCCCGCTCTTTAAACTGGTCTCCGGAAAGGGCAAAGAGGTGCACTGGATCCTCTGGGTGCTGGCGGTCGTCTTCGTCTTCCGCTTCATCTTCCTTTCGGCCGCCTGAGGCTGCAAACTGTCCGGAATTCAACCGGTCTGAACGCGGAAAAAAGCTGTCCGGAGCGCCGCAAGGCGCTTGTGGACAGCTTTTTTTCGCGTTAGCATTTCAACCTCATGCGGTGTCGAAATGCCGTCGCCGAAAGGAGGCTATGAGATTCGCCTTTACTTCAAGTTGAGGAGAGAAAGCGGGCCGCGCACCGCATCGACCGAGCGCAGGAAGGCCTCGCGCTCTTCCTCCGTGAGGTCGATCTCCAGGACCCGCTCGACGCCGTTTCCGCCGAGGATGACCGGAACGCCGGCGCAGATGTCGCTCACGCCGTACTCGCCCTCGAGGTAAGCGATGGCGGGCAAAATCCGCTTCTTGTCCTTGAGGATCGCCTCGACCATCTGCACCGTCGACGCCGCCGGCGCATAATAGGCGCTTCCTGTTTTGAGGAGGTTGACGATCTCGCCCCCGCCGTAGCGCGTCCTCTCGACGATGGCGTCGAGACGCTCCTTGGGGATGAGGCGCTCGACGGGAATGCCCCCTGCGTAGCTATAGCGGACGAGGGGAACCATCGAATCGCCGTGCGCACCCATGACGAAGGCGCTGACGTCCTCGACCGAGACGCCCAGCTCCATGGCGATGAACGTGCGAAAACGCGTCGAATCCAGGACGCCGGCTTGTCCCACCACACGGTTCTTGGGAAAGCCGCTCACCTTCAGGGCGACGTAGGTCATGACGTCGACGGGGTTGCTCACCACGATGATGAAAGCCTCGGGCGAGCGAGCCGCCACCTCCCGCACAGCGCCGGAGACGATCTCGTAGTTGGTCTTGAGCAAGTCGTCTCGGCTCATCCCGGGCTTTCTTGCGATCCCGGCGGTGATGACGACCACATCGGAGCCTTCGGTCTCCTCGTAGCTATTGGTGCCGATGATCCGGCAGTCAAAGCCTTCGACCGGACCCGCCTGAGCGAGGTCGAGGGCCTTTCCTTGAGGCATCCCTTCGACTACGTCGACGAGGACGATATCGCCCAGCTCTTTCGAGGCCGCCCAATGGGCCGCCGTCGCTCCCACATTACCTGCTCCGACGATAGTGATTTTGGCACGCGCTCGTGGCATCAACATGTCCCTCCATCCGCAATGCTTCCTCGCCGTCGGCGCCCCGGCGTGGCGAGGCTGATTCCTGTTGGTCAAGCCAGTCACAGTCTAGCACGTCTGCCAAAGGCTGGGCAACCGGCGCCGGTGGTAAACCTCGCGGCCCGCGCGTACATTTAGATGCCACATGTCAATACCAGACGGCAAAGCCGGGGAGGAGTCGTATGCGCGCGAGGGATCCGTGGGCCGGCGCGGTCGCCGAGCTGTCCACCGGGCGGCCCCCAAAACCCAGGAAGACCGGGCTCACGATGGTGATCGACAAGGGGCTTGGGGCGCACGAGACCGGGGACCTCTTGGACATCGCCTCCGATGCGATTGATTACATCAAGTTTGCCTTCGGCACGTCGCTCCTATATCCTAGCAGGGTGCTGGAAAAGAAGATCGCCCTCATTCGCGAGCGCGGGATCCATGTGTATCCGGGAGGCACCCTCTTCGAGCTCGCTTGTGTCCAGGGGAAAGCTAAGGCCTTTGCCAGGCGGGCGAAGGAGCTGGGATTCACCGTGCTCGAGGTGTCGGAGGGGACCGTCGATCTGACGGCGGACGACCGCCTGCGAATGATCGACGCCGCCTTGGCCGCGGGCCTCTTGGTCGTGACGGAAGTGGGGAAGAAGGACCCGGCTGTCCGCCTTGAGGCGACGAGAGTGGTCACGCAGGTGGAGGCGGATCTGGCCGCCGGGGCGCATCTTGTGATCATCGAGGGGCGGGATTCGGGGGCGGGGGCCGGCGCCTATGATGAGCTAGGCCGGCCCTACGAAGAGCTAGTATCCCAGGTGCTGCAGGCGCTCCCCCGTCCGGAAGTCTTGATGTGGGAAGCTCCCCAGGGAAAGCAGCAAGTGTACTGGATTCAAAGGCTTGGGCCCGGGGTCAATCTAGGCAACGTGCAGCCCGCAGACGTCTTGGCGCTCGAGGCGACCCGGAGGGCGTTGCGGGGCGATACGCTGCGGGATGCGCTGTGTAGATTGACTGAAGTTTTTGGCGAAGCGGCAGAGGAATGTTGAGGAATGTGTCGTAACCTTCATCCGAGAGGAAATGATAGGTTCCGCCACGTTTTCCGCTAGGAAGGATGTCGTCGATGAGCGTGGAGATGGAGTTGGATCTCGAGCGTTCTCTCGAACAGTTGGAGGCCAAGTTCATGCGCCTTTTGGAGACCGACCGCGAGTCGGCCGAGTTTGAGGCGCTCTTTAAAGAGGTCGACCGGGAGCTGGGCGTCCTGGCCGGCGCCGCGGCCGACCGGTACGGCGAGCCGGTGTAAGCAGCCGCCCTCGGGGCGATCGACCCCTTGACCAGTGTCAAGGGGTTGGTTATAATCGAGAGAAATTCTGTCGTTTGGCCTCTCATCGGCGATGACGAGGGACACGACGGCAGGCGAAGGGACCAAGAGAGCCGGGGGTTAGGTGCGAGCCTGGCGTCCACGACACCCTGTCGCCATCACCCTCAGACGCCGCCCACCGAAAGGAGGGTTCCCGTAGGCTGGGCCGGTTCGTCCCCCGTTAGCGGGCGCATCAAGGGGAAGCTCTACCGGGCTTCAACTGAGGTGGTACCGCGGGCTGTACAACCCGTCCTCATCGAGGGCGGGTTTTCTTTTTCGTTCGCCGGCCATAAGGGGCGGACGGAGATTGAACGGAGTCGCAGGATGCGGGGTGGATCGCATGGATTACAGCAAGACAGTACAACTGCCGCAGACCCAATTTCCCATGAGGGCGCGCCTTGCTGAACGCGAGCCCGAAAGGCTGAAGCAGTGGGAGCAAAAGGGCCTCTACCACAAGCTGCAAGAGCAGGGCAAGGCGGATGGGCGGGAGCTTTTCGTGTTGCACGACGGCCCGCCTTTTGCCAACGGTCACATTCACCTCGGCACCGCGCTGAACAAGATCCTAAAGGACATGGTCGTCCGGTCGAAGTCGATGGAGGGGTACCGGGCGCCGTATGTGCCGGGTTGGGATACCCACGGGCTACCCGTGGAGTGGCAGATGGTGCGGGAGCTGGGCGAGGAGACGCGGCGCCGGGGGATCGTGGAATTTCGGAAAGCCTGCCGGGATTACGCCCTGAAATACGTCGATATCCAGCGGGAGGAGTTTAAGCGCCTCGGGATTTGGGGAGATTGGGAGAATCCTTACCTTACCCTTGCGCCGGAATATGAGGCGCGGCAGATCGAGGTCTTCGGCGAGATGGCCCGCAAAGGGTATATCTACAAGGGCCTCAAGCCCGTCTACTGGTGCGCCACGTGCGAGACGGCCCTGGCCGAGGCCGAAGTGGAGTACGCCGACCACCGCTCCCCTTCCGTGTACGTGAAGTTCCCGGTGCGGGATGGCAAAGGCCTGTTCCAAGACGACCGCAAGACGTCCTTCGTCATCTGGACGACGACGCCTTGGACGCTGCCGGCCAACCTCGCCATCGCCCTGCACCCCGACTTCGACTACGTCGAAGCGGAGGCGGGGAGCGAGCGGTTCGTGGTCGCCGAGGGGCTGCTGCCCGCAGTCGCCGCGAAGCTAGGGTGGCGTGAGCCCAGGGTGCTGGGGCGCTTCAAAGGCCACGAGCTCGAGGGCGTTGAGACGTCGCATCCCTTTATCGACCGGCCGTCGCCCATCATCCTGGGCGAACACGTCACGCTGGAGCAGGGCACGGGGTGCGTCCACACTGCGCCGGGCCACGGCCTTGAGGACTACGAGATCGGACAAAAATACGGCCTCGCCGTCCTGGCTCCCGTCGACGAAAAGGGACGCTTTACCCAAGAGGCGGGTAAGTACGCGGGCCTTACCCTCGAAGAGGGAAACGAAGTCATTACCCGCGACATGAAGGCCGACGGGACGCTCCTTTTGATGGAGACCATCGAGCACTCGTACCCCCACTGCTGGCGGTGCAAGAACCCGGTGGCCTTCCGGGCCACGGAGCAGTGGTTTGCCTCGGTGGAAGGATTTAGGCAAGAGGCCTTATCCGCCATCGACCGGGTGAAGTGGGTGCCCTCGTGGGGGATCGACCGAATCCGCAACATGGTGGCGGAGCGCACCGATTGGTGCATCTCCCGCCAGCGGGCCTGGGGTGTGCCCTTGCCCATCTTTTACTGCGAGGCGTGCGGCGAGGCGCTTCTCACCGAGGAGAGTATTCGGTCGGTGGCCGAGCTCTTTCGGCGGGAGGGCTCCGACGCCTGGTTTGTGCGGTCGGCCGGCGAGATCCTCCCCGAGGGGACGACTTGCGCCAAGTGCGGCGGCCGCGAGTTCCGCAAAGAGAAGGACATCATGGACGTCTGGTTTGACTCAGGGTCGAGCCACGCAGCGGTCCTTGAGAACAACGAGGAGCTGGCCTGGCCGGCCGACATGTACCTCGAAGGATCGGACCAGCACCGCGGGTGGTTCCAGTCGTCGCTCCTCACTGCCGTTGCCACCAAAGGCGAGCCGCCGTACCGCTCGGTGCTCACCCACGGATTCATCGTCGACGGCGAGGGGCGCAAGATGTCCAAGTCGCTGGGGAACGTCATCGTTCCCGAAGAGGTGATCCAGCGGTTTGGCGCGGACGTGCTGCGGCTTTGGGCTTCCTCGGCGGACTATCGCGGCGACATCCGGGTTTCGTTCGAGATCCTCGAACAGATGGCGGAAGTTTACCGCAGGATCCGCAACACCTGCCGCTTCCTCCTAGGCAACCTCGGAGATTTCGATCCCGGGAAGGACCGGGTGCCTTTCGAACAGATGGAGGAGGTCGACCGGTGGGCGGTGCGGCGAGTCTACCGGCTCCTTTCCCGGTGCGTCAAAGCGTACCAGGAGTACGCCTTCCACATCGTCCACCAACAGGTGCACAATTTCTGTGCCGTCGACATGGGCGGCTTCTACTTGGACGTCATCAAAGACCGCCTCTATTGCGACGCTCCCAACGCCAATACTCGCCGCTCGTCTCAGAGCGCGATGGCCGAGATCCTCGTCATCTTGGCCAAGCTCATCGCCCCGATCCTGGTCTTTACCGCCGACGAGGTGTGGGAGCATATGCCCGCGGCGCTCAAGGAAGCCGAGAGCGTGCACCTTACGCGCTGGCCCAAGGTGGAGCTTGCTGCCGATCCCGACTTTGACGACCGGTGGGAGCGGCTTCTTTCCGTGCGGCGCGCCGTGGCCAGGGCGCTCGAGCGAGCCCGAAACGAAAAGCTGATCGGCTCCTCTCAGGAGGCGGCGATCACGCTGGTCCTGGGCAAGGCGGACTACGACCAGCTGCAAAAGCTCGAAAAGGAGCTGGCGGCCCTCTTTATCGTGTCGGGCGTGAGGCTGGTCTTGGGTCCGGCGGAGAGCCTCAAAGCCGGCGCCGTGGTCGAAAAGGACGGAGAGATGGAAGTGCACGTCTTGCGCGCCGACGGCGAGAAGTGCGAGCGCTGCTGGCGGTATGAGCGGAGCGTGGGCGAGGACGCCGATCACCCCACGCTGTGCCGGCGCTGCAGTGACGTGGTGAGGAATCATTACACCGCTTGACGGGCAAACGCCGGTTGGGCGCTGGAAACGTCGCCAGCAGGTACGATCGAAGCGGAGGGGTGCCGCACGGAGCGGCACCCCCTTTTTGCCTTCACCAAGCGGTCTCCTCACTCTAGCGGTATCCCTCGGCGGCCATCTGGCGGAAGGCGTTGTCGACCGCTTTGAGCGTGATCTCGATCTCTCGCTCGGTGTGGGCCGCCGAGATGAACCATGCTTCGAACTTCGAGGGGGCGGTCATGATGCCTTGCTCAAGGAGCAGGCGGAAGAAGCGGGCGAGGTGCCCCGACGGCGTCTGGACNGTCTCGGCGAAGTTCTTGGCGGGCGCCGAGCGGAAAAACGGACTGAGCGCCCCTTTGAAGCGGCCGATGGAGAGCGTGATCCCGTGCCGCTCAGCCGCTTCCTGTATCCCGTCCGCCAATATCCCGGCCAGGCGATCCAGCCGGTCGTAGAGGCCGGGATCCTCCCGTAGCGCCTCAAGACAGGCAAGGCCGGCCGCCATCGAGACGGGGTTGCCCGAAAGCGTCCCGTCCTGGTACACCCCGCCCAGGGGAGCGACGACGGACATCACGTCTTTCCTCCCGCCGTAGGCCCCAATGGGAAGTCCGCCGCCGATGACCTTGCCCAGGGTGTAGAGGTCGGCCTCAAGGTCAAAATACCAACCGACGGAGCCGTACTGGAAGCGAAACGCCGTGATCACCTCGTCCCAGATCACAAGGCTTCCATGGGCGCGGGCCAGGCGATGCATGGCCTGCATGAACTCGTGTGAAGGCGTGACGATCCCGAAGTTGCCGCAGACGGGCTCCACCAGGACGCAGGCGATCCGCTCGCCTTCTTTCGCAAAAACCTCCTCGAGCTTCTCCGTATCGTTGTAGGGAATGGAGATCACGTCTTGGGCGACGCCGCGCGTAACGCCCAGGCTCTCGTCGATGCCTAAGGTCGACGAGCCGGAGCCGGCCGAGACCAGTACGGCGTCAGAGTGGCCGTGGTAGGCGCCGTCAAACTTGAGGATCTTCTCCCGGCCGGTATAACCCCGGGCGACTCTGAGAGCCGTCATCACCGCCTCGGTTCCGGAGGCGGTAAAGCGAATGAGCTCCATCTGGGGGATAGCTTCGTGTAGCGCCTCGGCCATGCGCACTTCGGCTTCGGTGGGGGCCCCGTAGACACTCCCCTTCGTCATGGCCTCTTGCACGGCGGCCACGACCTTGGGATGGGCGTGGCCGAGGATCATGGCTCCGTAAGCGGCGAGGTAATCGATATAGTGGTTGCCGTCTGCGTCATAGAGGTAGGCGCCTTCTCCCCGAGCGATGAAGGCAGGCGCGCCTCCCCCGACGGCGGCGTATGAGCGGGACGGGGAGTTGACACCTCCGCTGATGCGCCGCTGGGCTCGTTGAAACAAGACTTCGGACTGGTCGAATTTCACGAGGGTATACCCTCCTGCCTCAAGGTTCGCATCGCCCCATACTTTGCCGTGTTTCATAGCCGCCCCTGCCCGCGGGCGTGGTGGTAGGGCTCCATGTCTTCCAACTCGCAGCGGCAGCCTAAAGGGCGCGTCTTCTGTGCCCGGCCCAAGCAGCGAGCACGCCTTGTGGCGTCACCGTGAGGGGGCGAAAGGGCGGAGAGGACAAGCGTGAGGATAGCTCCAGCCTAGGGCGGAGATGCTACTACCTCGAAGCGAGGGGAGAGCGTGTGACCTCGGACGAAAGGCCCGTATGGGCGAACTCGCTCCTAGAGAAGCTGGAACGGACCATCCAAGCGTTGGACAAGGCCGGGATTGCCGAGTGGGTGGAGCTCTTTCGCCACCCTCGCCGGCTCTTGGTGATCAACTTCGTCTCGGGGATCGCCCGGGGCTTTGGCATCGCGATCGGTTTCACCGTGGTCGGGGCTCTCTTCCTCCTGCTTCTTGGGCGGATCGCACAGCTGAACCTGCCGATCATCGGGGAGTTCCTCGGTGACCTTGTCCGCCTGGTTCAGCTGGAACTGAAAGGGTTGTGAGGCTTTCACTAGGGATGGACACGAGTCTCATCGCGGGGCGCCGTCATACGTGCGCAGGTGTCGGCCTGAGCCGCGCGCCTCGTCACGACCTTCCCTCGCGGTAGTCGTATGGGAATCTGCTTTGAACTAAAAAGCGTGCCGTTTGAGCGCGCAAGCCGGAAGAAAGGGGCGACGCCGATGGATCGGGGAGAACTCGCACGCCAGCGCATACTGCTTCTCAAAGAGCGAGAGGCCCAGCTTGCTCGCATCAGGGCCTTGCGAGAGGCTGGGCTTGGGGCTTCAATGCAAGAATCGGCGCGGGAGCTCTCATCATACGATCAGCACACCGCCGACCAGGGCACCGAGATGTTTGAACGGGAGAAGGATTTTGGTCTGCTGGCCGCAGCGCGGCAGACGCTGGAGCGAGTCGACGCGGCGCTAAGGCGCATCGATGCGGGCACCTACGGCACGTGCGAGGCGTGCGGCAGGCCCATTGATCCGGCTCGGCTCCAGGCCCTCCCTTTCGCCACTCGGTGCGTCGACTGCGAGGCGGAGGAGGAAGAGCAGACCTTGCGCGCCGTCGAGGAGGCAGCTTATCGCCCGCGCTTTTCCCAAAGTTTCACCGAAGGCGCGGACCAGACGGCCTATGACGGCGAGGACACTTGGGAAGACCTGGCTCGCTACGGCACGGCCAACTCGCCGCAAGATGCGCCCAGCCTTCTGGAACTGGACGAGTTCTACACTGACGCTTTTGAGGATGTCGAAAGTCTCAAGGCGCCCGGCGCCACGGCGCGGGGGCGGGCACCCGCAACCCGATCGGAGGACGGCGCAGAGCAACACGAGGTGCTGGGGGAAGACATGCGCGAAGGAGATCCCTTCTAAAACGCGGGCGCAGCTCGGGAAATGTGGTAGAATGATGGCGCGCTGGTAGCCCGCCGTCAGTTATCCGCTCTGGAGGTCATGGAGTTTGTGGCACTCCGTCCTAGGGCTCGCGATCGTCATCGCCGACCAAGCGACCAAGCACTGGGTGCGAACGACGCTTCCCGTCGGTGCTTCGCGTCCTGTCATCCCGGGCGTCGTTCACCTCACGCACGTGCAAAACACCGGAGCCGCCTTCGGTCTCTTTCAAGGACAGACGCCGCTCCTCGTCGGAGCAGCGCTGCTCGCTTTGCTCCTAGCGGTGATCTTTCGCAAGGAGCTGGCAAAGGAAAGCGCTGTTTTTCGCACTGGATACGCCCTGGGCCTCGCCGGGGCGGTGGGAAACCTCATCGACCGGTTGGTTTGGGGATGGGTGACCGATTTCATCGATCTTAGGGTATGGCCCGTCTTCAACCTGGCCGATACCTCCATCGTCCTGAGCGCTATCGTCATCGGCTGGGCGATCCTCAGTCAAACCGACCCGGACGACCCCCAGGAAAAGGAGCGGCCCGTCGATGAATGAGAAGCAAGCGCTCAAAACAGAGGAGGCTCACGCCCCCGGCGCCGCGGCGGACCGCATCGTGCGCCGGGTTGAAACGGGGGGAGAGCGGCTCGACGTGTGGCTGGCGAGCCTTCAGGAGATCCCTTCCAGGGCGTTTGCGAAAAGGCTGATCGACGAGGGAAGGGTCCGGCTCAACGGCAGGCACCCCTCCAAGGCGGGAGAAAAGGTGCGGGCCGGCGACACGGTGGAGGTCGCTCTTCCGCCGCCCGAGCCGAGCGGAGTGGAGGCCGAGGAGATCCCGCTCGACATCGTGTACGAGGACGGGCATCTCATCGTCGTCAACAAGCCGGCGGGAATGGTGGTGCATCCCGCACCGGGGCATGTTTCGGGGACGCTGGTCAACGCGCTGCTCTACCATGCTCCATCGGTGTCGGGCGTGGGCGGGGTCAAGCGCCCAGGGATCGTCCACCGCCTCGACAAGGAGACGTCGGGCCTTTTGGTCGTCGCGAAGACAGGGGAGAGCCTGATTCGGCTCGTGCGGCAGATGAAGGCCCGGCGGATCACCCGGCGGTACCTGGCCCTTGTGCACGGCATCGTCCCGGTCGACGTGGGGACGGTCGACGCTCCGATCGGGCGGCACCCGGTAAAGCGGCAGCATATGGCGATCGTCCCGTCGGGCAGGCCGGCCGTAACGCATTTTCGCGTGCTTGAGCGCCTGCGCGCCGCGACATACCTTTCGCTTGAGCTCGAGACGGGCCGCACGCACCAGATCCGCGTCCACATGGCCTCCCTGGGGCATCCCGTGATCGGGGACGAGCGATACGGAAAAGCCGATCCCGACCTCATCGCCGGTGGTCACGCTTTGCACGCGGCTGAGCTCGCCTTTGAACATCCTATCACCGGGAAGTCTTTGCGGTTTCAGGCCCCGCTGCCCGCGGCCTTTGAGGCGTGTCTTGCACGCCTTAGAGGCGGGGTTTAGAAAGCTCTTCGAAAAACCACCCCGCCGTTATGCCGTGCAAAGGCATCCTTCCCCGGCTCGCTGGGTTTTCTGCGCGTTTTCGGGCGCTTAACCCCACCGAGGGTACCGAAAGGGGGCTGCTTTGCGCCAGGGCGAAATGCATGGCGTCGGCCGCGCACATGGGCTCTTGACGGTGCCGAAGCGGCTTGCTAATATTAGACGGAACACAAGTGAAAAAGCCGTAGTACGTTCCTTTAAACGGGTCCTGTGAGGCCGGTAAGGATCGTCAAAGCGGAGCGTCTTCGCGCGGGGAAGAGCACGAGAGCGTGCGGCCACGAAGCCGCAGGCGACGGTGGACGCTGACACGCCGCGAAAATCACGCCTATTTTTCAAGAAGAGACGACCGCACACGCTTCTTGCCGGATGGCAAGAAGCTTTTTTTGTGCCTAACCTCATGGGAACACGTCGGAGACGGATTTGGGGGGAGTCCAGTTGAGACCAAAGGCGCAGATCGTGGATGCGGACCAGATGCGCCGGGCGATCACCCGGATCGCCCACGAGATCGTGGAGGCCAACAAAGGCGTCCAAGACGTGCGGCTCGTCGGCATCCGGACGAGGGGTGTGCCGCTCGCCCGCCGGCTCGCCGCCAAGATCGAGGAGATCGAGGAGG
>NICF_comb_assmDRAFT_10002164_pt1 | contig 15066 bp, 13 predicted proteins | sample NewIslPassag4_SG_FD_11279 | JGI IMG/M metagenome (IMG submission 11279) | reverse complement strand
CCGGCCGCCGGCCGCGTGCACTTGCTCGTGAGCGACGGCAGCCGCGTCCGGGCCCAGGCGGTGGTTGCCAGCATCGAGACGCCGCGCGGCGAGCAGTTGGTGCGAACACCAAACCCCGGCACGGTGCATTTCTACTGGGACGGATGGGAGCAGCAGGTGGAGGTGGACCTGCTCCTGCACCGGGCCGTCCAGCACTGGCAGGAGGTGCGGCCCGCACCTGGTCGCACGGTGGACGGGCAGGAAGTTCGCCAGGGCGACCCGGTGGCCCGGGTGGTGGACAGCCACCGCATCCGCCTGTACTTGGATCTGCCAGAGGGCGTGCCCTTGGTGCCAGGCGTCCGGGTGGAGCTGCGTATGCCTGGCGTGGCCGATCAGCCTGTAGGGGCGCGGGTGGTGGCGCTGGGCGGCGGCCGTCCGGCAGCCGCTTTGGTGGAGCTGGACCGCTACCTGCCCGTTTTGGACGCGGCCCGCTGGGTCGATGTGGAAGTGGTACGGTCCCGCCACCATGGCATTGTGGTGCCGGTGGACGCCATCGTCTGGCAGGATGGCCGGCCGGGCGTGTATGTTCGCCGGGAGACGCGCCTTGTGTTCCGCCCGGTGCGCATTGGTGCCCAGGTGGGCTCGTCGGCGGTGGTGGAGGGGCTCGGCGCCGGCGACCAGATCGTGGTCAACCCGAGACGGGTGACTGGGCGCTAGCGGGGGGGCGGCGACAGAAGGCCGGTGAGAGCCTCAGGCCAACGCCGCTTCAGCCGAGAAGGGCGGCCCCCCGCGGGTTGACAGTTGTACAGCAGGGGTGGCGCAGGCGATGGAGAATTTGGCAGACAACTTGGCCCGCATCCGGGCCCGCATCGCCCAAGCCGCGGAGCGGGCCGGCCGGGATCCGAGCGGCGTGACGCTAATCGCGGTCACCAAAGGTGTGGACGCGGCCACCGTGGAGGCCGCCTTGCGCCTAGGGATCACCGACATTGGTGAAAACCGGGTGCAGGAGGCGCGGACCAAGTTCCCGGCGCTGCCCGCGGGCGTGCGCCGGCACATGATCGGTCACTTGCAGACCAACAAGGTGCGTGCGTGCCTCGATCTTTTTGACGTGGTGCACTCGCTGGACCGGTTCACCCTGGCGGAGGTCATCTCCCGGCGGGCGCAGGCGCTGGGCAGGGAGGTGCCCGTGCTGGTCCAGGTGAACGTGGCGGGCGAAGACACCAAGCACGGCCTGGCTCCCGACCAAGTGGTGCCCTTTGTCAAGGCAGTGGCGGAGCTCCCCGGCCTCCAGGTCCGGGGCTTGATGACCCTCGCGCCGCTGGTGGAGGACCCGGAAACCGTGCGGCCCGTGTTTCGTACCCTGCGGCGGCTGGCGGAGGCGGTCGCGGACGCGGGCATCCGGGGGGTGAGCATGGAGTGGCTTTCTATGGGGATGAGCAACGACTTCGAGGTGGCCGTCGAGGAGGGGTCGACGATGGTCCGTATCGGTACGGCCCTGTTCGGCCGGAGGAGCGCATGAGCAAGGACGGCAAGGACGGCGGCGGTCGACGGTTCATGGATCGGGTGTTCGGCTTCCTCGGCATTGAGCACGAAGACGCGGCCGCCCAGGAACCGGAGCCCCAGCCCATGCCGCCCCAACCCCGACCGGACCCCGCCAATTCACGCCGCGGCCGGCTGGTCAGTCTGCCGGGCGCACGCCGTTCTACGGAAACCGAACGACTCAGCGTCGTGGTGCAAAAGCCCACCAGCTTCGAGGACGTGCAGGCGGTGGCCGACTGCCTGAAGGATCGCCGGCCAGTCATCCTTTCCGTCGAGGCCGTGCCCAAGGAGGTGGCCCGGCGGCTGGTGGACTTCGTCAGCGGCGCGGCCTACGCCCTGGACGGGCGCATGCACCGCCTGGGCGAGTCGCTGTTTCTGTTTACCCCCAGCAACGTCGGCATCGACGTCGCGGAGGGCAGCGGCAGCCCGGACTACGGCTTCGACGAAGAGTTTGATTGTCCCGGCCAGCGGGAGGTGTAGGGATTGGCGGTTGCAGCTGAGGCGGGCGAAACCGGAGGGGCGGCTGAGCCCAAACCGCAAACGTTGGGCTGCATCGGCGTGGGCGCTATGGGCGGGGCGCTGGTGCGGGGCGTCCTGCACGCGGGGCTCGTATCCCGGGAATCCCTTTGGGTAGCCGACGCGGACCACTCCAAGGCGGCCACGATGGTAGCGGAGTACGGGGTGCGCACGGGGAGCAATGCGGAGGTGGCCGCGGCGGCCCGCACCATCATTGTAGCGGTGAAACCGAACGACGTACCGGCGGTGCTGCGGGAGATCGGCCCCCACCTGCGTCCTGATGCATGCGTCATTTCCGTCGCGGCCGGCGTCACGGTGCGAACTCTGGAAGCGCAACTGCCGCCCGGTACGCCCGTGGTGCGGGCCATGCCCAACACCCCCTGCCTGATCGGGCAAGGGGTCGTCGCGCTCGCACCGGGACGCCACGCCCGGCCCGAACACATGGCGGATGCGCAGCGGCTGTTCAGCGCCGTGGGCGAGACCGTCACGGTCGGCGAATACCAGCTGGACGCGGTGACGGGATTGAGCGCTTCCGGGCCGGCTTTTGTGTATATTTTCATTGAAGGATTGGCTGACGGCGGGGTCAAGGCGGGCTTGCCCCGGGACATCGCCCTGCGGCTGGCCGCGCAGACCGTGGCGGGCGCCGCGCGGATGGTTTTGGAAACCGGGCGCCACCCGGGCGAGCTCAAGGACATGGTGGCGTCCCCGGCCGGCACCACCATCGCCGGTCTGGCGGTGTTGGAGGACAGAGGTGTGCGCGGGGCCGCACTGCGGGCGGTGGAGGCCGCTGCGGAGCGGGCTGCGCAGTTGGGCCGCATGGCGGGACAGGAGGCTGCTGATTGATTTCGCTCATCCGGCTCGTCGACACGCTGTTCGAAATCTATTCGTGGCTGCTTATCATTCGCATCCTACTCACCTGGCTGCCCGTGGACGCGTACAATCCGGCGGTGCGGTTTATCGCCCGGGTGACGGATCCCTACTTGCGCCTTTTCCGCGGGATCCTGCCGCCCCTAGGCATGCTGGATTTGTCGCCGATCCTGGCGTTTTTCCTGCTCAGCCTCGCTCGTAGGCTGGTCATCAACCTGCTGTGGGCGCTGTATTGACAGCCGTTCTGGGAGGCTGGGCCCCGGGAGCAGGCGCAGGAGGGCATAAGCCGCGCGGCGGGCCGGGCCCGGGGACAGCGTGCGCGGCCGCGTTGCCGCGTTTTCCTGAGGAGGAAGGAGGAAGGGCTCCATCGACTTGCAGCGCGAACGCCTGCTAGGACACCTCGCTGATCCAGCGGACCGCCTGCTGGGCGGGCGAGTGCTGGACCTGGCGGCCAAGGCGTACGAGGAAAACCAGCCTCAGGCCACCGGTTTCCTTGACCCTCGCGAGCGGGACGTGGCCGAGGCCATCCTGCGCGCTGTCCACGGCGTGCGGGTGCTGGCCGCGGGCGGCTACCCGGGAGCGGAGCGCAGACGGTTAGTCATCTATCCTGACTACTTCCCCGAAGAGGCGGTGGAAGTGCCGCTGGCCGCGGTGGAGGTGAGCGGTCCGGGGGTGGCCGAACTGCGGCACGGCGACGTCCTCGGCGCAATCTTGGGTACGGGCGTCGCTCGAGACCAGGTGGGCGACTTGGTGCTGGCCGGCGACCGTTGGCAGGCGCTGATAACCCCGGCGGTGGTGGAGTTCCTGTGCACGCATTGGCGCCGGGCCGGGCGAGTTGAGGTGCAGGTGCGGCCCATCGACCCCGAGCAGGTGGAGGCGCCGGCGGCGCGCGTCAAGGAGGTGTGCGCCACGGTCGCGTCGCCCCGCTTGGACGCGGTGGCCAGCGTCGGCTTCGGCACGTCCCGCACCCGCATGGCCCGGGACATCCGGGCGGAGCGGGTGAAGCTCAATTGGAAGGTGGTCACAGACCCTGCTGCACCGGTGAGAGAAGGCGACGTCATCTCGGTGCGGGGACGGGGGCGGGCCGTAGTCGAACGTTTGTCTGGGGTTACCCGCAAGGGAAGAACTGGCATCACGTTGAAGCGGTTCTTCTGAGACGAGGGGTCGCACGGAGGGGGACGAGAGCATGCTGAAGCCGCGCGATCTGGCCAAGGTGGAGTTCAAGCGGGTCTTCCGGGGTTACAGCGAGAAAGAAGTGGACGAGTTCGTCGAGAAGGTGGTTGCCGAGTACGAGAAAGTGTACCAGCGCAACCAGGAGCTCGAGGAAGAAGTGGAGCGGCTCCGGGCGCGGGTGCGCAAGTTCGAGCAGAACGAGGGACAGTTTGAGGAGGCGCTGGAGCTGGCGCGGCAGATGGCCCGGGACATTAAGGCGGCCGCTGAGCAGCGGGCTGCCGCGATCCTGGCGGAGGCGCGCACCCAGGTAGCGGCCCTTTTGCGGCAGGCGCGGGAACAAATGGACGCTCACGCAGCCCGGGTACGGGAGCTGACCCGCCAGGAGGAGGCGTTCCGCTCACGCTTCCGCGATCTGCTCGAATCGTACTGGGCGTTGCTGGAAGAGGAGCGGCGGGACTCGGAGTTCCTGTCCCGGGTGGTGCAGGGGCTGGTGGACGCCGCGGCGGCCCTGGAGGTGCCCGAGGAACAAGTCTTTGCCAAGGCGCCCGCTGCCGTCGTCAGCAGCGAAGGCGGGGTGCCGCCGGTCGATGAGGCGGGGGTGGCAGCTGAGGACGAGCCCGAAAAGGCCGACGAGGACGAGGTCGCAGACGAAGAGGTGGCTGGCTCCGTCGTCGAAGACGTGGAGCCCGAAAGGGAGGACGAAGAGGAGCAGCGCACCCAAGCGGCGGCACAGGCCGCCGTGCCGGTGCACGTGACCGTTGCTTTGGAGGATAACCCCGGCGATGCCGGGGCCGCCGAAGAGTCGCCGGAAGCGACCCGGCGCATGCCCGCTCTGGGCAATCGCCTGCCCGGCGAAGCGCTGAAGCTGGCGCGCGAGATCCGTGCCAGCGGGCTGCACCGCCGCGACGTCAAGCGGTGACCCGGTTTCCAGCGGCGCTCCACGGTTCACAGCGGTCCGCACGGGCCGCTACAACCGGGCAAACCGCCCGAAAGCTTGCGAGAAGGGGCCGCGCGATGTCCAACCGCGATACGAACCACGGTCTTGTTCTGTTTGACTACCACATGCACCTGGAGCGGGACCAGTACACCGGACCGTGCCCATACACCGTGGACCGCCTCGAAGAGTACGTGGAGGCCGCGGCCAAGCGGGGCGTGGGGGAAATCGGCATCACCGAGCACTGCCACCGGTTCGCGGAGTTCCGGGAGGTCTTCCGGCCGGTCTACGAAGGACCCGGGGCGGGCCACCCGGCCGTCGACTGGCTGCGGGACAATTTCTATGAGCCACTGGAGCGCTACGTGGAGGTTGTCTTGGCAGCGAAGGAGCGCGGCCTGCCGGTCAAGTTGGGGCTGGAGCTGGACTGGTTTCCCTGGGCGCAGGAGACGCTCGCGGCCATCGTCGCACCGTACCCTTGGGACTACATCTTGGGCTCCGTCCACTTTCTCGAGGGCTGGCCCATTGACGTGTCAGCCGACTACGGTTGGCCGGAACGGGACGTGGCCGCTGCCTACGAGGCCTATTTCGCCGCCTTTGTGGACGCCGCCCGAAGCGGCCTGTTTGATATCATGGCCCACCCGGACTTGATTAAGAAGTTCGGCCACCGCATCCCCGACGCCACGGCCCTCTACCAGCGCGCGGTGGATGCGGCGGCCCGGGCGGGAGTGGCGCTCGAAATCAGCACCGCGGGACTGCGGGTGCCGGCCCGTGAGCTTTACCCGGCGCCGGCCTTCCTCGAGCTCGCGGCCGAGGCCGGGCTGGCCTTTACGCTGGGCTCCGACGCCCACGACCCCGCCGACGTGGGCCGTGACATCCCTCAGGCGGCCGCTGCCGCCCGCACCGCCGGCGCCCGGCACCTGGTGCGGTTCACGGGCCGCCGGCGGGAATTGGTGCCCTTGTCCGCCGCTTTCTAGGGGCGGCCGGCGTCGCCCGCCGCCCAAGGTCAGAGGGGCCCGCAGGCGGCCGGGTGGGCCCCTCCGACCGCAAGTGGTCGCGCACGGGCCGTACGCACCCGGGCGGCCGCAGCGTTTAGCCGCTCGACACCGCCATGCTGGCCTCCCGACCCTCCAGGCGCTCTTCGGCCATAAGCAGGGCGGCCTGGTGGGTGGTGACGCCGCGCTCTTCGGCCAGGGCCAGGGCGCGTGCCACCTTCTGGCCGATGCGGGCCACCCGCTCCATGACCCGTTGCCGGTTGTACCCGCCAGGCTCCAACTCCCCGTGAACGTTGACCACGCCCCCGCCGTTGATGACAAAATCTGGGGCGTAGACAATCCCACGGCGCTGCAGTTCCGCCGCGTGCCGGTCCTCGGCCAGCTGGTTGTTGGCGGAACCGGCAACGATGCGGCAACGCAAGCGCGGGATGGTGTTGTCGTTGAGAATGGCGCCCAAGGCGCACGGCGAGAAAACGTCACACTCCACGTCGTAAATCTCGTCCGGTGCCACCGCCGTCGCCCCGAACTCCGCCACCGCCCTTTGCACCCTCTCAGGGAGCACATCGGTGACGATGAGCTCGGCTCCTTCCGCGTGCAGGTGTTCGCACAGCCGCCAGCCGACCGAACCCAGCCCTTGCACCGCGATGCGCCGACCGCGCAGGCTGCCGTCGCCAAAGACGTGCGCCAGGGACGCCTTGATACCGTGGTACACGCCTACCGCCGTCGCAGGTCCGGGCGAGCCGCTCTTGTCCGGCACCCCCACTACGTGGGCCGTCGTACGGCGGATGACGACCAAGTCGTCCGGCGACGTGCCTACATCCTCCGACGTGATGTAGGCGCCGCCCAGCCGCTCCACGCATCGTCCGAAGGCCTCCATCAGCGCTGGGGTCTTGTCCCGGAAGGGGTCGCCGATGATGACCGCCTTGCCGCCGCCCAGCGGCAGGTCCATGACGGCGTTTTTGTACGTCATTGCCTTGCTCAGCCGGAGCACATCATAAAGCGCTTCCGATTCGTCCTTATACGGCCGCATCCGGCAGCCGCCCAGCGCCGGGCCCAGCTTGGTGCTGTGGATGGCCACGATGGCCCGCAGACCGGTGGCCCGGTCGTGGAAGAATGCTACCTGCTCGTGCCCTTCCGCCTCCATACCGGCTAGAGGTTTCATGGTTGCCATCGCCTCCCGCGGTCGATTTGTCCCCGGCCGAAGCCGTTCGTCGAAACGCAGTACTGCAGACACCCGGCTGTGGACCCCGCTTGCCGTGTGGGTTGTAACCGGATTCACAGCCCGAAAAAAAGATAAAGGGCCGCTGCCAATCAGACAGCGACCCTTCTCGATCGGAACCGGTTTCCGGCGTTGTTCAACCGGAGCAGCCCCTTTCGCACGCGTCGCGGGCGCATCCTCAGGACGGTCTACACTATTCTCATTATATTCGACCGGCCCTCCAGAGTGAAGCCCGTCCACCCCTTGTCAGAATCGCGCGTCCGGGCGGATGCGCAACTCCTCCACCCAGGCGGAGATGTCTTGCCGGTCCACGAGCACAGGCGCTGCCCGGTCGCCGTGGCGGGCCACGTGCCCCGGCACGGTGTCGATGGTAAAGTCCTCTGGCTCGCAGTCCTCCAGTTCCGCCCACGTAACGGGCATGGACACGGTGGGGCGCTGCCGCGGGCGGACGCTGTAAGCCGCGACGATGGTCTTGCCTGGCAAGTTCTGTAAGTGGTCCACGTACACCCGCCCCCGGCGCTCGCGCACCCGCCGCTCCACGGTGGCCAGCCCAGGGACGAGGTCGGCAACGATGCGCCCGATGAAGCCCGCGAAGCGGCTGGCGACGCTGTACGGAAACCGCGGTGCCACTGGGATGCAGATGTGCACGCCTGTCGCCCCGGAGAGTTTCGGATAGCCCCGCACCCTCATCTGGTCCAAAACCTCCTTCACGATGAAGGCCACGCGGCGCGCTTCTGGAAACCCGGACGGCGGATCGGGATCTAGGTCGATGACGATGAGGTCGGGGTTGTCTGGAGACGTGACCGTGGAGAGCCACGGGTGCAGCTCGATGGCGGCTTGGTTGGCCAGCCACACGAGGGTGGCCGTGTCTTCCGCGAGGATGTAGTCGATCGGTTTCTCGCCGTCCACGCGGTGAGTGCGGATCCACGGCGGCGTGTGGGCGGGGGCGTTTTTCTGGTAAAAGGACTCGCCGTCCACGCCGTCAGGCCAGCGGGTTACGGTTAGCGGCCGGTCCCGCAGGTGGGGCAGCAGCACGGCCGCGATTTGGGTGTAGTAGCGGATTAGGTGGGCCTTGGTGTAGCCGCCTTGCGGCCACATCACTTTATCCAAATTGGTCAACCGGATGACGTGGCCGCCCACCTCGACCGGAACTGCGCGGTCGCCGGTCAAGCGCACCCCTCCTCGGTCGGCGAGGCCCATCCCTCCAGGTCCGCCGTCGGTGTGGGTCATTGCCGTTCGTCAGGGCTCTTCATCCGCCTCGACGGGAAACCGGCAGTCCCGCGGCGCTTTGTCCTCCCGCAGCCCGCGGAACGTAGGGTGGCGCAGGTGACCTAGGGACGTAAACTCAAGGTACGCCACCCGGACCACGAGCCGGGGCAACACCCACTGGGTTCCCTGGGGCGGCTCGGGGCCAGCGTCCCCAAAGGGCGAACGGGTCGTGCGCAAGGCAAGCAGTCGCGCCATGAGCGCGGTTCGCGTCGCATCGGTGAAACCGGTGCCCACGTTGCCCACGTAGATGAGCCCGCCATCTGCAGCCGCCTCCGCGGGCGGGTACAGCCCAAGGGCCAACGAGGCCAGGCCCAGGGCGCCGCGGGGAACGTAGCCCCCGACGACGCAGTCAAGTTCGTGCTCCCGCCGGACTTTAAGCCAGTGCCGGGTGCGCCTGCCCGGCACGTAAGGGCTGCGGATGTGTTTCGCGACGATACCCTCAAGCCCTCGCGCAACGCTCGCGGCATACAGGTCCCGGCCGCGACCCGGCACCACCGGCGACAGTGTAGTGTAATCGCTGTCTCCCCGCCACGCACCCTCCAGCTCCTCCCGCCGGCGTTGCCACGGCAGGGAGAGCAGGGGGCGGGAGTCCAGCTCCAGCAGGTCGAAGGCGATGTACACCGCCGGGTGTTCGGCTGCAGCCTTCCGAATGGCTGCGGCTGAGGTGAGCAGGTTGCGCCGCTGGACCAGGTGAAAGCTGGGAACCCCGCCTTCCAGTACGCAGACCTCTCCGTCCAGCACCGCGAACGGCACCCCCACCGCCTGGCCGAGACCCTGCAGCTCGGGAAATTGGGCGGTCATGTCCCGACCCGTGCGGCTGAACAGCCGCACGGTGCCCGCCTCGACCTGGCACACGCAGCGCAGGCCGTCCCACTTGACCTCGAACACATACTCCTCGGAGTCAAACGGCGCGGGGATCGGGGTGGCGAGCATGGGCTCCCACCGGCTCATGGCTGCGGCCGGCTCCTCACGGCGCCGGCGGGCTCGGGGGCTGGTTCGGCCGGGCGGTCCCCGGCCGGCGCGGCGGATGTCTCCCGCCGACGGGTGGTAGCCCGCAGGCTGGCTTCCAGGGCCGCCAGCAGGTCCGCGACGCGCTCTGTGGGCGGCGGCACAGGCGCCCGTGCCACCTCTTGACCGCGGATCTTGTCGTTGATGAGGGCCATGAGCGCCTGCCGGTGCTCGTCCTCGTACCGGTCCGGGTCAAAGGGCTCTGACAGGTTCTCGATAAGTTGCACGGCCATGGCCAGCTCCCGGTCGGTTACGTCCGCCCGCCGGGCGAACCCGGGCAGGGCCTGGGGCGAGCGGAGCTCGTCCGGGTAGAACATGGTTTCCATGACCAGCGCGTCGTCCCGCACGCGCAAGCAGCACAACGATCCCTTGCTCCGCAGGACCACCCGGGCCAGGGCGATGCGGCCCGTCTGCAGCAGCGCCGCCCGCAAGAGGTGGTACGCCTTGTGGCCGCCGTCGGCGGGTTCGAGATAGTACGACTTGTCGAAGTAGATGGGGTCAATCTCTTCCAGGCGCACAAACTGCTGGATCTCGATGGTCCGGGTGCCCTCCACAGCAAGGCTGTCCAGCTCATCGTCAGAGATGATGACGTAGCGGTCCTTGTCGTACTCGTAGCCGCGCACGATCTCCTCCTGCGGCACTTCCCGCTGGCAGTGGGGGCAAAACCGCAGGTAACGGATGCGGCTGCCGCACACCTGGTGTAGTTGGTTGAAAGACACGTCTTTGCGTTGAGTTGCGGGGTAGACCTTGATGGGGATGTGTACGAGTCCAAAACTGACCGCGCCTTTCCACAGCGCATGCATGACGCTCCGGCTCCTTTCGCGCACCCGACCGGGCGTTCCTAGCTTGCCACCGGGCCGGCGTCGCCACTCGTCGACGGAAGACCGGCTTCCGCATAGGGACCCGGCGGTGGAGCCCGGATGCAGCGGCGCGCCGGCACGTGGGCCTGCTCCCGTGGCGGACTGTTCATAGGCGGGGGCGGCCGCCTGCCCGGGCGGACCTATCCGGCGTTGACGGCCGGCCCCAGGAAACGTATACTCAAGGTGCAAGCATTGCTTGCGCGCCGTGCGGGATTAACTCAACTGGTAGAGTGCTACCCTTACAAGGTAGAAGTTCCGGGTTCGAGTCCCGGGTCCCGCACCAGCCGGCAGCCCCTCGGGAAACCAGCTCCCCGGGGGGCTGTTTGCATTCGGACGTGAGATCGCGCAGCACGACCACGGGGGGCAAAAGGAAGGCGGGTGGAGCTGAATAATTCTAATTAGAACGGTAATGCCTGGAGCCGCTGGCAAACCAGATCTACACCATCGAGCGCGGCGAGATCCGCCAAGAGGCGGATACCGCTGCCCCGAGCGCCGTCTAGGCTCTCCCCTCCCTTATTTGTGCCCTTCGTGTGGCCGAACACAGCGCGTTAACGTCGACGGAAACCGCGCCGGCATGCTACGGTGAGCAGGGAAAGGCGCGAAGGAGCGAGGCGCGATGGCGGATTCCATCTCCGGCGCGGGAGATCGTGGGCACGCGGCCGGTGACTGGCAAAAGGAAGATCTCGCGGGTGCAGGGCGAAGAAGGGAGAATCTGCGGCGCAACGGCGCCATGACGGCTCTCCGGCGGCTGTGGGACCGGCACCGCTTAGCCATGGCGGTGGCCGGCTGCACGCTGTTTCTTGTGGCGGCTCAAGGGGCCGCCGGGATAGGCGCGGCGGACAGCGTCATCGTCGTTTGTTACGTCCTGGCGTACGTGTGCGGGGGCGCCTTCAGTCTCTTGGAGGGCGTGCGGGCGCTCGTCCGGGACCGCCGGATCGACGTGGACCTGCTGATGGTCCTGGCCGCGGTGGCGGCCGCGTCCATCGGTGAGTGGGTCGAAGGCGGCGTCCTGCTGTTTCTGTTTTCCTTGAGCAACGCGATGCAATTTTACGCCCTGCAGCGGACGCGACGGGCTATCACGGCGCTCATGTCCATGCGGCCGCAGGAGGCGCTGCGCAAGGATCCAGACGGCGAGACACGGCGGGTGCCCATCGAGGAGTTGGCGGTGGGGGACGTAATCGTAGTCCGGCCGGGAGAGCGGGTGCCTATCGACGGGCGCATCGTCGCGGGCGCGTCGTCGCTGGACGAGTCGTCCATCACCGGTGAATCCTTGCCGGTGGACAAGGGTGAGGGGGACGAAGTCTTTGGCGGCACCGTCAACCTCTTTGGCGCCCTAGAGGTGCGGGTGACCAAGCCAGCCCACGAAACCGTCATTAGCAAGATCATACGCATGGTGGAGGAGGCCCAAAGCGAGGCGGCGCCTACCCAGCGTATCATCGACAAGATCGAGCAGTACTACGCCACCGGGGTCATCGTGGCGACGGTGCTGGTCGCGATCGTTCCCGGCCTTTTGGGTCACGACTGGTCGGCGTCCATCTACCGGGCCATCACGTTGATGGTGGTAGCTTCGCCTTGCGCTGTCGCCATGGCAGTCCCGGCACCCGTTGTGGCGGCCATCGCCAACGGCGCGCGCAGCGGCGTCCTCTTCAAGGGCGGCATGCACTTGGAGAACCTGGCCGAGGTGATCGCCATTTGCTTTGACAAGACGGGGACGCTTACCGTCGGCAAGCCGCAAGTCACGGACGTCGTTGCGGTGGACGGATGGGGGGAGCGGGAGGTGCTGTCCCTGGCGGCGGCCGCAGAAGGACGTTCGGAGCACCCCCTGGCCCGGGCGGTGCTGGATGCGGCTGAGGGTGCCGGGGTGGCGTGGGGCCCGTCAGACAACACCGTGGCCCTGCCGGGGAAAGGGATCACGGCGCAGGTCGACGGGCGATCGGTCTGGCTGGGCAACCGCCGCCTGCTGCAGGAGCAGGTGGGGCCGGTTTCCGAGGAGTTGCTGGCCCGGGCCGATGAGTTGGAACGGCAGGGCAAGACGGTGATGTTTGTCGGGGTGGAGCAGGAGGCCATCGGGCTTTTGGCGGTGGTGGACAGCTTGCGGCCAGGCGCTGCGGACATGATCCGCCGCCTGAAGGAGCAGGGGATCCGCAAGATCGTGCTGCTTACGGGCGACAACCGGCGGGTGGGAGAGGCCATCGGCCGCCAGGCGGGCGTCGATGAGGTGTACGCCGAGCTGCTGCCCGGCGAGAAGGCGGAGATCATCGCGCGCCTGCGGGAAAGCGTCGGCCCCGTCGCCATGGTGGGGGACGGCGTCAACGACGCTCCGGCGCTGGCCACTGCCACCGTTGGCGTGGCCATGGGCGCGGCGGGCACCGACGTGGCCCTGGAGACGGCGGACGTGGTCCTCATGACCAACGACCTGGCCAAGCTTAACCACGCTGTGAGCTTGAGCCGGCGCACCCGGCGCATTATATGGCAGAACATCGTCTTTGCCCTGGCCGTGATTGTGGTCCTTTCAACGCTGGTGCTAACCCATGGCCTGGTGCTGGCTGTCGGCGTCGTGGGCCACGAAGGGAGCACCGTGCTGGTCATCCTCAATAGCTTGCGCCTGCTTTTCCGCCAACACCGAACCGGTTTGCCGACCGCGGTGCCGCAGGGCGCCGGCGCGTAGGGGTTTCTCCGATGAGCCTGCGCATTTTGCTGTTGATGGCCCTCGGGCACCTAGTGGTCGACATGCACCCCGGCGGATTGGCGGTGTTGCTGCCGCTGCTCAGAGAAGAGTACGGCCTGTCTTATGCGATGGTCGGGGTGCTGGTGCTGTTGAGCCAGATCTCTTCGTCCGTGGTGCAGCCGGCCTTTGGCGCGTTGAGCGACCGCATCTCGACGCGGTGGCTGGTGCCCGGGAGCTGCCTCCTGGCGTCAGCTGGGTTTGTGATACTCCTGCTGGGAAATGGTTTCGCCGCGACGGCGATCGGGGTCTTTGTGATGGGCCTGGGCGTGGCGGCGTTCCATCCAGAGGGTTCCAAGATCGCCCATTTCGCCAGCGGGGACCGCAAGGCGTGGTCCATGTCGGTGTTTGCACTAGGCGGCAACGTGGGCACCGCTGTGGGACCACTCCTTATGGGGAGCGCGCTCGTGGCTTTCGGCCTGCCGGGGGTCGCGGTTTTCCTGCTCGTGTCGGCGCCGGCGGCATTGCTTATCATGCGCCACGTGCCGGAGATATACGCCCGGGTTCCGGCGCGGCGGCAGGACCGCTCCGGTGGGGGGCAGGCGGATGCCGCCGCCAACGTGCGCGGGCTTGTGCTGTTGCTGCTGGTGGTGGCCATGCGGTCGTCGGTGCATGTTTCCATGACCACGTTTATCCCGCTTTACTATGAGGGATACGTCGGTCTCGACACCCAGGCTGCCAGTTGGCGGCTGACGGTGTTTCTGGCCTCCGGAGCGGCCGGCGGTCTTGTCGCCGGTTGGCTGGCCGACCGCTACGGCAGGCGCGAGGTGATTGTCGGATCACTGCTTCTGGCTGTGCCTTTCCTATGGCTGTTTCAGCATGCCCCCGGGTACTGGGCGTACCCCGTCTTAATGGCGGCAGGCGCTGCCGTTTTCGCTTCCTTCGGTGTGACGACGGTGCTGGGGCAGGAATTGCTGCCCAACAATATTGGCCTTGCGTCCGGGCTGATGTTGGGTTTTTCGGTGGGCACCGGCGGCATCGCCGCCACGTTTCTGGGGCGGGCGGCCGATGTGTGGGGCTTGTCTGCGGCGCTGGCGACCATCGCCCTCCTGGCGGCTGCGGGCGCGGGTTTGGCGACCTTCCTGCCGGGCAGGACGCGGGCTTTGCCGCCGACGACACGAGTTGGGACCGGTGCCGCACGCTCTAGCTGAGGAGCTTTGTTGCCTGGGCGACGCTGGCTTTAGAGCGTCAGGGAGCGCTTGACAGGCGTTGGCGGGCTGTGCTAGTATAGCTCTTGCTGAGACGGTTTGCGTCCAACAACTCGCGGAGCCGTGGTGTAGGGGTTTAACACGCCGGCCTGTCACGCCGGAGATCGCGGGTTCGAATCCCGTCGGTTCCGCCATTTTCTTTGCCGAGATAGCTCAGTTGGTAGAGCACGGGACTGAAAATCCCGGTGTCGCCGGTTCGATTCCGGCTCTCGGCACCAACGGAAAGCCCTCCGGATATCCGGAGGGCTGTTGGCTTTTTTTGCCCTTTGGCGTGCCGCGGGTGAGGCGCAGGCTCAGCCCCATGCCCTCAAGGAAGAGGTGGTACTCCCACACTCCCTCACGGCAACGGCCATCAGCAATCTCCCCGCCGACAAAAGGACCGGACAGGACCTCCACATCCACCCGCGCCGCTCGGCCGCCGCCCGGGAAGCGGCGTTGAGCGCGTCGCACTTCGATTGTAGCGCCGGTAGCCCAGCTGGAACGCGTGCTTCATCATGAGGTACATGGCCGGGATGGGCGGTTTCCAGACGGGCAGGGGAAAAACCCGATGGGCTGACCCAGTTCGTTGACGTGCCGCGGATCTGATCGTTCACGGGCCTGGCGCGACTCCCTCTGAACACCCTGACGAATGTCCTACCGGTCTTTGACAGCCACACAGCAAAAGGCCAGCTAAATAGCTATCAGGTTCGGACGTTTTGCCACTATGCCGTGCTTCGGAGTGTCTGCTCGGGCTCAGGCACCTCCAGGGCTTGCAGCAAACGCCGCTGGGTATCTGTC
>NICF_comb_assmDRAFT_10002161_pt1 | contig 15073 bp, 13 predicted proteins | sample NewIslPassag4_SG_FD_11279 | JGI IMG/M metagenome (IMG submission 11279) | reverse complement strand
GGCCTCGCCGTTCGCCAGCCCATCGGGGAGTTCGACGGGAGAGGTCAGCTCGAACGTCGCGGTGGGGAACCGGCTTGTTTCGAGCGCCTGGTTACTCAGCGCGCGGTCGCGCATGGCGGAGTCGCTCTGGAGCCGGGTCATGTCGGCCTCGACCTTCGCCGACTGGAGCACACCATCGGCGATAGTGACGTCGACAGTCACGCTGCGCGTGCGGCCCACGGCCGTGGTGAAGCCGATCGACGCGAGCTCCTCGTTGACACGGTAGCCGACGAACGAATCGCCTTCGGACGCGAGCGCCCACTGGCCGTCGAGGGGCGCGGTGCCGGTGCGGGCGCCGGTATCGGCATCGGACGCGCCGGGGGTTCCGCTCGCCGAATCGCCCCCGGCTTCGCTCGTGGAGATCGCCTCAACGGCGGCATCGAGGCTCACTTCCGCGGGCGCATCGTCGCGGAGGAACCAGTACCAGAAGGCGCCACCACCAACCACCAGCAGGGCGACGACTGCACTGACCCCGATAATCCAGGTCCTACGACTCACTAACGCACTCCTCCTTCATGGCCCTGTCGCACTCATAGCGGCAATGTCCTCATGCCTTTCCATCACGGGCCAGGAAGCAGCGTACGGCGGCCTATTGAGTCACACATTAGAGGCGGCTAAGAACTAAATTGAAGCTTTCCCTTTCGGTGGCCCATGTCGGGCGTACTGCCGTTCCTACAGCATGCCCCTGGAGCGAACCAACTGGCCGGGATTCATATCCCTGGCCAATGGTTCGATACATGTAGGCTTGCCCCGCTCTTTCTCACTGTGCGAGCAGAGCCTGGTGGTGATAGCAACAATCAGAAACCGTGCATTATTTCGAATGCAGGTATCGATGTGAGGCCTTCTGGCGACTCGGGGCGGCTAATGCGCGACAGATAGTCCGTGACCCGACCGAAATCAGGCTGAATGGGGACGCCCGAGGTCGTCCTGGCCGTAGTCGCCGTCGGGGTAGCCGGGTTGGCCAAGCTTCCAGTAGCCGCGAGTAACGAGCTGACTCGCGGGGATGCCGCGCTCCTCCTGCAGGTGCTTCCGAATGCGGCGCATGGCGCCGGCTTCGCATGCGACCCAGGCGTAGCCGCGCCCGGCGGGCAGTTCGAGCTTGCGGATGTGTTCTTCGAGCGCCGCGCCGGCGCGCTGCGGGTCGTCGCCGCGGAAGAGCCAGCGGGGCGAGCACTTCGCGCCTGCGATGTCTCGCTGCTCGCGCTGGTCGATGGCTTCGAACACCGCGATGCGGGCCCGGTCCGGGAGCGCCGCAAGCACCTGGCTGGCCGCGGGGATAGCGGTGTCGTCGGCGACGATGAGATACCAGTCGCCGTCCTGCGGTACCTCCCAGCCACCGCGCGGGCCCGCGACGAGGATCTCGTCGCCCACGTTCGCGCGCTGGATCCAGTTGGCGGCCACCCCCTCGCCGTGAAGAAGCATCTCAACTTCGAGTTCCAGCGCATTGGCATCGAAGCGCAGCGGCGTGTAGGTGCGGAGTACCGGCGGGGTGACGCCCTCGGCGAAGATGGCGCGCCGGCCTTCGTAGCGCAGGGGCACTGCCGGGCGGTCGGAGCCCGGCGGCGGAAGGATCAGCTTGATATGCGCGCCGGGCGCCCCGAGAGCGAAACCAGCGAGCTCTTCACCGTAAAGCCGGAGGCGCAGGACGCGCGGAGTAACACGCTCGATGGCGCGGATGGTGACCCACCGGCGTGGCGGAAGGCCCCGCGGCGCGCCGGGCAGTGAGTTTGACATTGGAATCTCCTTTGGGAAGGACTGAACAATATCAATGACAAGTGCCGGCAAACAACAGGAATTAGTCTTGCCTACTACTCGGAGATGATCAACACTCACGAACGAATTGCGGCTCGCCTATACAACGGGGGCCGAAACCTACCCGGAGGCTTCACCTTTGGCCAGAGTCCGTTGCTATCGCCGGCTGCTGCCGCTCCTCTTGGTGGCGCTCGCGATGACCGTGTTCGCCGCCGCCTGTGGCGGCGATGATGAAGACACCTCGGCGTTGGCTCCCTCGGATGGCTCGACCTCGACTTCGAGCCCAGCGGCGCGCGAACCAGCGGGGTCCGAACCCACGGAGATCGAGGTTGTGCACTTTTCCGGCACCGACACCGTGCCGGTACATCCCGAGACCGTGGTCGTGTTCGACCTCGGCGTTTTCCTGTCGCTGCACGCGCTCGGCGTCGAAGTCGATGCCCTTGGCGGCCTGAACGCTCCCATCCCGAACGAGTACGCGGAGGCGGTGGAGAAGGCCACGGCGGCGAAGATTGGGACCGCCTTCGAGCCCGACTACGAAGCGGTGAAGGCGCTCGAACCGGACCTCATCATCGTGGCGGGCCGGTCGTCGGCGACGTACCCGGAGATGAAGAAGATCGCGCCGACCATCGACCTGACGCTCGACAACGCTGCCTTCTGGGACAGCTTCCGTGATCGGCACGAGATCCTGGGGCGCATCTTCGGCGTCGAAGACAAGGTTGCGGCGGAGCTGGAGAAGCTCGAGCGCGAGATTGAGGATGTCGCCAGCAAGGCGCCACAAGCAGGCACCACGCTCTTCCTGATGGCGAACGGCGCCGAGATCTCGGCGTACGGGCCGGGCTCGCGCTTCGGGCTGGTCCACGACCTCTTCGGCTTCCCAGCAGCAGCATCGAGCCTGGACCAGGAAGCGACGCACGGCGACGTAGTCTCGTTCGAGTTCGTGCTCGATGCGGCGCCGGAACTGCTGCTGGTGCTGGACCGCGCGGCGGCCATCGGGCAGAAGGGCGACGCAGCGGAGAAGATACTGGACAACCCGCTCGTCGCGCAGACGCCTGCGTGGCAGAACAACCGCGTTGTGTACGTGGATGGGTTCGCCTGGTACCTGGCGCCGAACTCCTTCCCGGCCATGTACCAGATGATCGAGGACCTTCGCGCCGGCCTTCCCTAGCCGGTCCGGAAAGGGAGGCGGCGAAATGACAGAGTCACAGGCCGTCGAGCGAGGCGGTGCCCGCGTGGCACCGCCCCTCCTCCTGGGGTTGGCACGAACGCTCAACGGGCAGGTGCTCACCACGGCTGCGGTGATCCTGTTGGCGGTGGTGTCGTTCGCGTCGCTGTTCATCGGCGTGAGCGACGTCACGCCGCTCGACGTGCTGCGGCTCGACAACTCGAATCATCAGACGCGGGTATTCATCGAGAGCCGGGTTCCCCGGCTCGCCGCCATCCTGCTGGCCGGTTCCGCGCTCAGTGTGAGCGGGCTCATCATGCAGACGCTGGTGCGGAATCGGTTTGTGGCGCCGTCGACGGCGGGCACGATGAGTTCGGCCAGCCTCGGACTGCTGGTTGGCACCCTGTGGTTCGGGTCGGCGTCGATCTTCCTGAAGATGTCGATCGCGGTGGCGTTCGCGATGGCCGGGACGGTGCTGTTCCTGGCGCTCGTGCAATGGATGCGGCACATGGACATCATCGTGGTGCCGCTGGCCGGGATCATGTTCGGCGGCGTCATCCAGGCGGCGACAACGTTCTTTGCGTTCAAGTACGACCTGTTGCAGTCGCTGAACGCGTGGCTGAACGGCGACTTCTCGGGGACCTTGCGCGGGCGGTACGAGCTGCTCTACATCGCGGGCGCGCTCACGCTGGTGACCTACATCTTCGCCAACCGATTCATGCTGGTGGGAATGGGCCGGGAGTTCGCGGTGAACCTCGGCGTCCACTACGAGCGGGTGCTGTACGGGGGACTGTGCCTCGTCTCGTGCGTCTCGGCAGTGGTGGTGGTTGTCGTCGGAGTGATCCCGTTTATGGGGCTCGTTGTGCCGAATCTCGTTTCGATGGTGATGGGCGACAACCTTCGCCGGGTGCTCCCGGCGACGGCGATTGGTGGCGCGTTCTTCCTGCTGTTCTGCGACATCCTTAGCCGCACGCTCCGCTACCCGTACGAGATCCCGGTGGGTTCGATCGTAGGTGTCGGTGGCGGGCTGCTGTTTCTTCTCCTGGTCTTGAGGAGCCGTTCCGTTGGCCGTTAAGCCCGCGACGCTTGCACCGGCGGCCGCACGAGGCAGCTTCCATCCGGGACGTTCTCGGATGGTGCTCGGCGTCCTGCTCGTCCTGTTCACGGTGGCAGCGACGCTGTTCATGACGTACGACCTGAAGGGTTCGCTCGACTATGCGCTGCAGCTACGCGGGAAGAAGCTCGCGGGGATGACGCTCGTGGGCTTCTCGGTCGGGTACTCGTCGGTGCTATTCCACACGGCCACCCACAACAGGATCCTGACGCCGAGCCTGATGGGCTTCGATTCGCTCTATGTGCTGATCCAGACGCTGGCTGCGTACTTCCTCGGGACCGCGGAGTTCCTGCAGATGGACGCACGGCTGCGGTTCGGGTTCGAAGTGCTGGCAATGGTCGGCTTCGCGGCGCTGCTGTACCGCTGGCTCTTGGGGCGGGGCACACGTGATGTCTACGTGCTGGTGCTGGTGGGCCTCATCCTCGGGACGATGTTCTCGAGCCTCACAGAGCTCGTCATGCGGATGATTGATCCGAACGAGTTCTCGCGGCTGCAGGACCGGCTGTTCGCGAACTTCAGCACAGTGAACCAGGAACTGCTCGTCGTCTCCGCGGTGACGGTCGTAGGCGTCACGGTGACGTCGTGGCCGATGCTGAAGCAACTCGACGTTGTTGCGCTGGGCGACGAACAGGCGACGAACCTCGGCGTTGAGCACCGGAAGCTGGTCACGCGGTCGCTCATCGTGGTCGCGATCCTTGTCTCTGTTTCGACGGCGCTGGTGGGGCCGGTGGCGTTCCTTGGTCTGCTGGTGTCGAACCTCGCGTACCAGCTCACGGGCACGTTCCGGCACCGTTATACAGTGCCGGTGGCGGGGCTGCTGGGGATGGTGGCGCTCGTCGGTGGGCAGTTCGTCCTGCAAGAGTTCCTCGAGTTTCAGACGAGGCTGAGCATCATCATCAGCTTCGCGGGTGGCCTCTACTTCATCTTCTTGCTGTACCGGGAGGCACGGCGGTGATCGAAATCGACCACGTTACGAAGCGCTACGGCACGACGACGGTGGTAGACGACGTTTCGCTCACGATTCCAAAGGGCGGCGTGACGGCGCTCATCGGGGCGAACGGCGCGGGGAAGTCGACGCTGCTTTCGATCATCGGGCGGATGTTGCCTGCAGACAGCGGCAGCGTTCGCGTCGATGGGATGGACGTTGCGTCGACCCCGAGCAAGCAACTGGCGCAGCGGCTTTCGATCCTGCGGCAGGAGAACCAGGTTGCCGTGCGGCTCACGGTGCGCGAACTGGTCGAGTTCGGGCGCTTTCCGTACTCGGGCGGGCGGCTCACGCGCGAGGACCACGAGCATGTGGACCGCGCGATCGCGTACCTCGACCTGGAGGAGTTGGCGGACCGGCCGCTCGACAAGCTGTCTGGGGGCCAGCGGCAACGGGCGTTCATCGCGATGGTGCTCTGCCAGGACACCGACTACCTGCTGCTCGACGAGCCGTTGAACAACCTCGACATGCGGCACTCTGCGCAAACGATGGCGCTAATCGGCAGGATGGCGAAGCAACTCGAGAAGACAATCATTGTCGTCCTCCACGACATCAACTTCGCCGCTTACCACGCCGACCGCATCGTGGCGATGAAGGACGGGCGCGTCGTGGCCGACGGGCCGCCGAGCGAGATCGTGACCTGTGGCGTCATCGAAGAGGTGTTCGGCATCGAGGCGCCCGTGCACAACGTAGAGGGCCGGCCGCTGGCGGTGTACTTCGCATCGGGAGCGGGTTCCGCCGAGCTTCCGGCCTCTCCAAACGGGCGTGTCGCGACAGCAGCGCTGGCGTCACTCAAAGGCCATTGAGGCGGCGAAGCGCTCTTCCGCCGACACGTGGGCGTTGTAGTCGTCGCCGAGGAGATCGATGCGAACCCAGTTGACCTCGCCGCTGAAGCGGTTGCCGCGGGGACCGTAGTCGGGCGAAACCGGCGAACCGGTATCGCGCCCGATATCCAGCGTTTCGTCGATGGAGAACCCGATCGGGACGGTGCGTTCGATTCGGCCCTCGCCAACCTGCTCGCCGTCGATGAAGAGCGAGGCGATGCCGCCCTTCCCCGTGCCACCGCCGTCGTATTGGAACAGGAGCCGGAGTTCGTGATGGCCTTCGGGGAGCACCCGGTCTCCTTCGACGACGTAGTGTTCGATGCCGAAGTAGTTGTAGAAGTAGACGGGCCTTCCTTCTTTCACATAGAGGCTCCAGCCGCCGAACCGGCTGCCCTGGGCCGCAATCACTCCCCGAACCGGGGAGGAGCGAACGTCCAGGTCAGCAGCCAGGCTGTGGGACCGGTTCTTGATTGAGATCGTCGAAGCTTCGCTCAGTCGGCCCATGTCGCCGAACAGGAACTGCGACGTACCCGGCACCAGCCGCGGCCGGCCGGCGACGGTGGGGATGTTCCGTTCGACGAGGCGGTCGTCGAGCGGGAGGACGTTGTAGGTAGCCGCCTCCATGAGCCAGAGGCCGCGAAGGCGTGCGAGCATCTCGGGGTTTTCGTGGGCGATGTTCCGGGACTGCGTCCAGTCGTCGGGGGCGTAGAGTTCCCATTCGTCCGCGTCGAGCCGGGGAGGGGGCAACGGCTCCCAGGGGGCGCGGTGCTTGGTCACCGCCGACCAGCCCTTGTGATAGATGCCCCGGTTACAGACCATCTCGAAGTACTGCGTCTCGTGGGTCTCGGGAGCATCAGGCCGGTCGAAGGAGTAGCGCATGCTCGTGCCTTCTATCGGGGACTGCTGAATCCCGTTGACGAAGGCCGGCTCTGGGATGCCGGTGACCTCGAGCAGTGTCGGGGCGATGTCGATCACGTGGTGGAACTGGTGCCAGAGCTCGCCGCGGGCGGCGATCCCTGCGGGCCAGTGCACCACGAGGCCGTTGCGGGTACCGCCCCAGTGCGAGGCGACCTGCTTCGTGTACTGGTACGGGGTACACATCGCGTGCGCCCAGCCGATGGGGTACTGGTTGTACGCGTTGGGCCCGCCGAACTCGTCGATCTTGCTTGCGAGGAACTCGGGGGTTTCGAGTTCGCGGAGGCCGTTGATGAGCACCGGGAGTTCGTTGAAGCACCCGTAGACGGTGCTTTCGGCCGAAGCGCCGTTGTCCCCGAGGAGGTAGAAGACGATGGTGTTCTCCAGCACTTCGAGGCGTTCAAGCGCATCGATGAGCCGCCCGAAGTGGTAGTCGGCGTATTCGAGGAAGCCAGCGTAGACCTCCATCTGGCGTGCCAGCACCGGCTTCAGTTCGGGCGGCATTTCGTCCCACGCGGGGATGCCCTCGGGGCGGGGCGTAAGCCGGGCGTCCTGGGGGATGACGCCAAGTTCCTTCTGGCGCTGGAACGTCTCCTCGCGCACGCGGTCCCAGCCCTGGTCGAATTGCCCGCGGTACTTGTCGGCCCATTCGCGTGGCACATGGTGCGGCGCATGCGTAGCCCCGGGGCGAAGTAGAGGAAGAACGGCTTGTCGGGCATGAGCGCGTGCTGCTGCTGCACCCACCGGATGGCTTTCGTGGTCATGTCATCCATGAAGTGGTAGCCCTCTTCGGGTGTGCGCTCCGGCTGGACGGGGGCTGTCCCTTCGTAGAGCGCGGGGTACCACTGGTTCGTCTCGCCGCCGATGAATCCGTAGAAGTACTCGAAACCGTTGCCGATGGGCCACTGGTCGAACGGGCCGAACGGGTTGGATTGCCAGGTGGGGACTTCGTGGCACTTGCCGATCTGTGCAGTCGAATACCCGTTTAGCTTCAGGATCTCCGCGATGGTGGCCTTGTTCTTGGGCCGAACGGAGGTGTAGCCGGGCGACGAGGTCGCGATGTCGGTCACACCACCCATGCCGACCGAGTGATGGTTCCGGCCGGTCAAGAGGGCGGCTCGCGTGGGCGAGCAGAGCGCAGTCGTGTGGAAGCGCGTGTACTTCAGACCGTTCTCGGCGAGCCGTTCGGCGGTTGGCGTGGCACAAGGGCCGCCGAACGCGCTGGGTGCGCCGAACCCGACATCGTCGAGCATACAGATGACGATGTTCGGCGCCCCGGCGGGTGGCCGAAGCGGTTCGATGACCGGGAACGAGGTCTCGGGATCGCGTGCATCGAACGTTCGCACGGGCGGAGTAGGCGGGTCGGGGATGGGAAGGATTTCCCGCAAGCGTTCATGGCCGTCGCGTTCCTGTGGGGTGGTCATTCCTTGCTCCTGCCAGTTCTCCGAAGGGAGCGTGGACCGGCCCTCACGCGGCTCGGTGCGCGCTCCCGGGACGTGCGTCACTCTTTCCGTTGGGCTCGGCGCAGGCGGAACGGGCGCCGGCCGGCGCCCCGCACGACACCGCGGCGGCGCTCGATTTCGCGCAGCGCCATGTCGACTTCGGCTTCCTCGCCGCTGCGAAACGCGAAGGCGAGGGGAAACAGGATCGCCAGGGAAACAAGCGACGTGACGACCACCATGAGGATGACGTCGGGGTCGTCGCTGAAGCCCTGGGTGGCCACGACCATGGCGGCGGCGACGTTTCGCTGACTCGTCGCGAACCCGAGGACCAGCCGCAATTCGGGATCGCGACCGCCGAGCAGGTACCCCGAAAGAAACGCGGCAACGATCACCAGGAGCGCCGCCAGGATGGCTCCTTCGCCGAAGATGTCGAGGATGTCTTCGAGGTTGGCCAGCACAGTGCTGACCACGACGAGCACGAGGCTTGTTGTGGCAACGGGAGCGAAGAAGGGCATCAGGCGCTCGGAGCGCCGGGCCGACCAGCTTCGAATGATCAATCCGACGACGAGCGGTGCGAGCATCGTCCAGCTGAGATTGAGGGCAATCGCGGGCGCATCGACGTCGACATCGTCCCCAAGGGCGATCGGGAGAACGATGGGCATGTAATTCACTGTCACCACGAGTTGGAGCACGAGCACCGCAGCAGTGAGCGCGAGATTGCCGCCGGCGATTCGCATGAACGCTACCACGAACGGTGCGCCCGCAGCGGTCGCGACAAGCATCAGCCCGGCTTCGAAGGGATCGTCGAGCGAGAAGAGGCGGCTCACTGCCCAGGCAAACAGAGGAACGAACACAAAACTGGCAAACAGGGCCACGGCGACGAACCGCAGGTCTCGAAGCGGTGTGACGACATCCTTCGGGCGATTCCCGAGCCCAACGAGGGTCATGCTGCTCACCGCGAAGATGGGCGTGACGATTAGCAGGAGGTCCGCGAAGAAGTCGCTCATAGCCGGCGTTCCGTCCCGGGCGCGAGGCCCGGCTCTCCAGCGACGCGCTTGATGCATCGAAAGCCGAGGTGGCTTGTCGACGTCTCGACGGCTTCGCCCTGGCGGGCGGCGGGCCGATAGCGGAAGCAGTAGTTCGGCGCGCAGAGGTGAGACCCGCCTTTGATGACACGGCGGGGGATGGTGGCGCCGGGTTCACCGGCGAACTGGGCCAGGTCTGGCTCATCGACGCGCGGGTTGTGGGGGACGCAGCACGCGTGCTTCGCCTCTCCGGGGCGCCGGATGGTGAAGAAGTCGGTCGTCCATTCCCAAACGTTGCCGGCCATATCGAAGAGGCCATAGCCATTCGGCGGAAACCGTCCCACCGGTGATGTGCGCTCGTACCCATCGAGCGCGAGGTTCTGCCAGGGGAATTCGCCCTGCCACGTGTTCGCCATGATTCGGCCGCCGGGTGCGAACTCGTCGCCCCAGGAGAATGTCGCGCCTTCGAGACCTCCCCGGGCAGCGAACTCCCACTCGGCTTCGGTGGGCAGGTCTTTGCCGGCCCACCGCGCATAGGCGGCGGCGTCTTCGTAGGCGACATGGACCACCGGGTGGTCCTCGCGCCCGTCGAGGCTGCTCCCTGGACCTTCCGGGCGGTACCAGCAGGCGCCGGGCACGTACGCCCACCAGTTCGTGTAGTCGTCCAGGGACACGGGACGTGGAGGCTGCTGGAACACCAGGGACCCGGGGACGAGCAACGAAGGATCGGCGCCCGGGTAGTCGGCCGGGTTGAGCGGGCGTTCGGCAACGGTCTTGTATCCGGTGGCCTCTACGAAGCGCCGGAACTCGGCGTTCGTCACCGGGTGCTGGTCCATCCAGAAGCCGTCGACCGACACGCGGCGAACGGGGCGCTCTTCGGGATAGAAGTCGTTCGAGCCCATGAGGAAGGTGCCGCCCGGGATCCAGGCCATGCCCGGGGGACCGACAGCGGTCGGCGGGCCGCCCAAACGGTCACCGGGGGACAGCGACTCGGTCACGGAACCTCGACGGAGGAGGAGCGGCCGGCCGATGGCGTGCCGCCATGCGCGGCGGGCACCAGGCTGGCAGGGAGCGGCTTTCCCAGGCAGGTACCCCGAAGGCCGCGGCCCGGGAGTCCCGGAACACCAGGGCGGCCACGGCGAAGGTGGCGATGGCCGACATCGACAGGCTCAGTGGGGACATTCGCCCAGACGTACCGTGACTAGTCATAAGCATCCCGTGTTCGAATGCCCATGATGGCTGCCGGTTGAGACGCGGGTCATCGACCGTCGCGAGACGGCCATTGCAAGTAACTCACGGAAGCCTGCCGAGTGGGGCGTGCACGAGCGCAGGCGCGTATGTCCTCTCGCCGGGGATTGCTCGAGAGTGAACCGGGCGTTGGCTCCCTCGCCAGCAGGTGGGCGCCTGCTCCGCTGAGGGACCGGCGGGGGATCGCAATGACACCGTGGCAAGGATGTGCCGGAACGTGACAAAGCCCTTATGACGAGCGGGCAGGGGGTGACGAGAGCATCGTGCGCCGAAGTTGACTGCTTACAGTGAATGCTGGCCGGCGCATGTACGTGAGGCCAGACCGGCATGCCATCGGTGAATCGAAGCCATGAGCAGAGGCACAGGTGAGGGCCCGGCGCGTGACGACTCTCCGATTCGGCCAGGGGAGGACCGGCCCGGCAACCGCCCGTTGCGCAAGGCAGTCGCCTCCACCTGGAACTACCTGCCGGGGCGCAGAACCTTCGGCCGAGACTCGGTCGCTGGCCTGAACACCGCCATCGCCAACGTCCCGGACGGGATGGCGAACGCCGTCATCGTGGGCGTGAACCCGATCTATGGGCTTTACGCCACTACGCTGGGGCCCCTCGTCGGCGGGGCACTCTCCAGCACCCGCCTGATGGGTCATCACGACGACCGCAGCGGCATCGCTGACGGCGGGACGCGCGCTGACCCGTGTCCCCGCCGACGACCGGCCGGCGGCGCTGTTCATGATGGTCATCCTGACGGGCGTGATCCAGGTGATCTTCGGTCTGCTCCGCCTCGGGACATTGACACGGTTCGTTTCGTACTCGGTTTCGGTGGGTCTGCTGACCGGCATCGCGGTGCTGCTCATTCTGAGTCAACTCGGGACGGTCACGGGATACGACGCGCAAGGCGCGAACCGGGTGGCCGAAGCGGTGGACCTCGTGCGTCACCTCGACGAGATTCAACCGGCCGCGCTGACGCTCGCAGGTATCACCCTGGTGCTGGCCGTGCTGCTTCCGCGAACGCGCATCGGCGGTATCGGGAGGCTCGTCGCCATCGTGGTGCCGTCGGTGATGGTAGCGACGCTGGGATGGGATGGGGTGGCGATCGTTAGCGACGTGGGCGACATCCCGCGTGGGTTCCCGACAATCGCCATGCCGCGCTTCGAGTTCTGGCTCGACGTTGTGACGGCGCACTCTCGCTCGCGGTCATCATCCTTGTGCAGTCGGCGAGGTTGAGCTACAGCGTACCGAACCCCGACGGCTCGCGGTCGGACGTGTCCCGGGATTTCCTCGCGCAGGGCGCTGCCAACATCGCGAGCGGGCTGTTCCGGGGGCTCCCGGTCGGTGGCTCGATGAGCGCGACTGCACTGAGCGTGCTCGCCGGGGCGAAATCGAGCTGGGCCGCGATTTCGTCCGGCGCGTGGATGGCCCTCATCGTCGTGGTGTTCCCGGACGCAGTCTCGCGGATCGCGATGCCTGCGCTCGGGGCGCTGCTGCTCCTCGCCGGGTTCAGCAGCATCAAACCGAAGGACTTCGCGGCGGTTTCGAACGCCGGATGGCCGTCAGTGCTGGCAGCAGTGACCACGTTCCTCGCAACGCTGATTCTGCCGATCCAGGTCGCGGTGGGAATCGGCGCCGTGCTTGCCGGGCTGCTGTACGTGAACAAGTCTTCGTCGGATATCACGGTCGTGGAGCTGGTGCGGCGGCCGGACGGACAGTTCGAGGAACACGCGGCGCCGCCCCGTGTACGGGACCGCGGTGTGACGGTGCTCGCTGTCTACGGAAACCTATTCTTCGCCAGCGCACGGACACTCGACCGGTTGCTCCCGTCGCCCGACGCCGAACAGGCGGTAGTCGTCCTCCGGCTGCGCGGGCAGACCTCGTTCGGGGCGACGCTGGTCGATGTGCTGGCGAACTACGCCGACCGGCTGGCCCGGCAGGGCGGGCGGCTGTACATCTCGGGCGTGAGCCCCCGCGCGTTCAGCCAGGTTACGAAGGCAGGGCGACTGACGCTCCACGGGCCGGTTCGTGCGTACCCGGCGGTGGCGATCGTCGGGAAATCGACGCGCGACGCGATCGACGACGCGAACGCCTGGCTGGTGGGGACGCGTCCGCAGGGTCGCGACGGGGAGAGCAAGGGCGGCGAGCCATCGAACGGCCGTGGGGGCGGGCCGGACTGATCGGGTGCTAGCGCGCCGCGGCGACACGCCTACGAGCGGGGAGTGTGGACCGCAGGCGGGCATGCAGGAGGACCAGCAGTTCGAGACTGACCAGGCCGACGAGGAGCCCGCCCACCGTGTCGATTGGCCAGTGCCGCCCGAGCTCGATGCGAGACAGCATCGTGGCGGCGACCACCAGCGCCGCGGCAGCGAAGAAGGCCGGCCAGTATCGCGGAAACCGTCGGGATGCCAGGTATGCGAGCAGGCCGTAGAACGACGTCGCCCACTGGACGTGGCCGCTCGGGAAGCTCTCCATGCCACCGGCGCCGTGAACGCCGAACAGCGGCGATGGCCGCGGCGCTTCGATGAAGAGCTTGGGTGAGATAAGCGCGTAGTGAAGCACGAAGACGGCAGCGAGGAGCACCATCGCCGGCCAGTCCCTGCGCGCGAGAAGCAACGCGGCCACGGCCGAGGGAATCACGAAGAACCCGAGCGTGCCGCCCCCCATCTCAGACGCCATGTGGGGCAGTGCGTGCCAGCCGCCCCAATCGAGCGCCTGGATGTGGCCGGCCAGCCACCGGTCGAGGCCGGTCGGATTGCCGCTCGCCACGAGGGCGAGGAGCACGAGGAACGACGCGGATAGGCCGGCGGCAATAGTGGCGTGATGCCGGCCTGGAATTGCAGGCATGCGCCCAGTATGCACCGGCCGAACGCCGCGACGCACCACCAGCGAACGGCCAGCGTTGCGGTGCGCTCAACGGGAGCGGGCGGAGAGCGCGCGATCGAGCCACACGAGCCCGGCGAGGGCGCCAACTCCGACGATCGCGGATGCGATGACGTCGGCGCCCCAGTGCCGCCCTGCGCCAACGCGCCCGATCGCGGTGGTCACAACGAACATGACGTGGACGCCGATGAGCAGGACGCGAACTCGAAGGCCCGGCACATGCTTCAGCAGCAGGTAGAGAAGGAAGCCATAGAGCGTAACGGCGTATTCGACGTGGCCGGATGGGAAACTCTGGCCGCCACCGACGCCGAACAGCCCCTCGAACTGCGCCGGCGGGCGGGGGCGGTCGACCAGCGCCTTCGGGAATTGAGCGAGCACGTGTACCGGCAGGGTGAGGGCCACCATGGCGGCGGCCTGGTAGTAGCGCAGGCCGGCCAGTACGAGGACGAACAGGGCGAACGGAAACAGGAAATCAGTCGAGAGTGCGTTGGTGAGGGGCGAGGTGAGGTCGAACGCGAGGGAGGAGAGCCGCTCCTGGCCCTGGAGGAACCGCGAGAGTTTGACCTCCCATCCGTAGATTTCGCCACTGGAGAGCACCGCAACGGCGACCAGTTCGAACGCAATCACCAGGGCGATCACCGCCCAGCAGAGCACGTTCGCACGAGTAGGAGAGGCCGCGGCCGCGACCACCGCGACCGCCTGTGCGCGGACCCCGCGTCCATGCGCTGCGGATCGGGGAAATGGGCCGCTCGCCCGGGTGGAATGCATCGCGGCTGACATCGCATGGCCTCCCCGCGGCGCTGTACTGCGACCAGCCTAGACCGGCGGGATGCGCGAACGCGGGAACCGGATCACACAGCGCGTTCGAAGGCGGCGCGAGTCGCGCCGTTCTGTGACTCACGGCACAGACCAGCGAACCTAGCGGCCGCGGAGTTTGCGGAGATTCTGCGCCAGGATGATGACGCCAATCGCGGCTACCGCGCCAAGCGCAAGCTGCCACGCGAACTCATAGATAAGGATCGCGGCCGAGATGATGGCGAGCACGACGGTCGTGTTCAGGAGGAGCGACCGGATGGTGCCACGGAGAATGCTGTCGACGACCACAGCGGCACCGATTAGCACCAGGATCGCGGAGATTGTGTCGGTGTCGGTGAAGGTCACGAGCGCGGCGCCGGTCAGGAGAAGGAGACCAACGCTGAGCGCGGCCCAGAGTTCCGCGAGGCGGCTTCGGCGGGCTTCGCCGGGCGGTTCGGGGTCGAGGGCGCGGTGGATGTGTGCGCGTGCGGGACCGAGGTAGCCGTTTTCGACCGCTTCGAGGCCCATCTTCATTTCTGCGATGGAGCGTTCGAGTTCCTGTTCGCGCGCGCGGAGGTCGTTCAGTTTCGCTTCGCCGCGGGAGACGTCCTCGCGGAGTTTACTCACGTCGTGGTGCGGAGACCCGTTCGACGCCAGGGAGATGGCCTGCGCGTCGAGCCGCCGGAGTTCGGCGGTGAGCTCGCGGGCGGCGGCCTGTGTTTGCTCGAGGTCGGCGGCGAGTTCGCGGAGGCGCTGTTCGATAACCGCCGGGGTTCGCGACGGCGGAGCCACCTTGCCAAGGCCCGCCCACCCGATGGGGTCGTACCACGTGTGGCGAACCGTCCCTTCGCGCGTGTACTTCGGGCCTGCCGGCGCCAGTTCGCCGGCGAACACATCCTCGG
>NICF_comb_assmDRAFT_10002158_pt1 | contig 15085 bp, 10 predicted proteins | sample NewIslPassag4_SG_FD_11279 | JGI IMG/M metagenome (IMG submission 11279) | reverse complement strand
AGGGGTCGGGGCCCGCCGTGCCGGCGACCGGCTCGCGCGTGCAAAGGGAGCACTTGGAACTTGCGAACGTGAATGTGGTGCGCGAGCTGGTCGATTTGATCGCGATCCAGCGGGCGTACGAGGCGAGCCAGCGCATGATCGCGGCTCAAGACGAATCGCTCGGGCGGCTGATCAACGACGTGTCGGCGACGTAGCCGCGCCGGCGTACGGACCGCACCAATCAAAACGAACGGCAGTGTAGTGAATTGAAGGCTGGACCTCGACGACCGGCTGCAAAGGCGCCGCAGCGCCGGCGTCAGGAAGCCTTTCGGGTCGCCGACCGACTGAGGCGCCCGTTGCATTCGATCCTGTTGTTTCTCCTTGTGTACGAGCACTGCCGTCGCTTCGCAGCAACACTCTTCCCGTGTCTGTTGGCCGGGGAGAGGCGAGCCGGGCAGTGCTATTTGATTTTCATGTGAATGGAAGGTGAAGCCCCATGATGAGGTCGCTGCACACTGCGGCATCCGGAATGGCCGGTCAACAATTCAATATCGACACGATCGCAAACAACCTCGCGAACGTCAACACCACCGGCTTCAAGAAGAGCCGGGCCGACTTCCAGGACCTTCTGTACCAAAGCGTCCGCTTCGCCGGAACGCCGGTCACGGCCGGGGCGCAGATCCCGACGGGCATCCAGATCGGCCACGGCGTCCGCACGGTGGCGACGCAGAAGATCTTCTCACAGGGGATGTTCAAACAGACCGACAACCCCTTGGACATCGTCATCGAAGGCGAGGGCTTCTTCCAGGTACTGATGCCGGACGGGACGATCGCTTACACGCGGGACGGCGCCTTCAAGAAGGACGCCAACGGCCGGCTCGTGACGTCCGACGGCTTCTTCCTCGAGCCGGAAATTTTGATCCCGGAGGACGCCGTGCAGATCGCGATCGGCACGGACGGGACCGTTTCGGTCACGGTTTCGGGCGACAGTGAGCCCCAGACGGTAGGCCAAATCGAGCTGGCGCGGTTCGTCAACCCGGCCGGCCTGCTCAGCGCGGGGCGGAACTTGTACTTCGCGACGGCGGCGTCGGGGCCGCCCCTCGTCGGAACGGCGGGCCTCGACGGTTTCGGCAACTTGGCTCAAGGGTTCCTGGAGATGTCGAACGTGCAGGTCGTCGAAGAGATGGTCGCCATGATCACGAGCCAAAGGGCCTACGAGGTGAACTCGAGGGCGATCCAGGCCTCCGACGACATGCTGCAGACCGCAAACAACTTGAGGCGGTAGAGGCGGGTGGCACGGCGGACCCTGTGGCCGGGGGGAGCGAGGATCGCTCTTGTCGCCGCACTCCTGGGGTTCGCGGCGCTGTGGGAGCTGGTTTCGCCGAGTTCCCCGCATGCGAGCGCAGGCGCGGCCGCCCGGGTCACGCTGCTTCCCGAGGCGGCGGTCACGGGCGACAGCGTGTACCTGGGGGATATCGCCGAGATCGAGGCCGCGAGCGACGCGCTCAAGGCGCGGCTCGAGGCGCTGTACGTGGGCCGTGCGGCGTTACCGGGTGCAACGCGGCAAGTGAGCGCGGGCGAGATCACCTTGCGAATCCGCCAAGCCCGCTTGCCCGAAAGCGAGATCGAGGTCGCGGCTCCAGCCGGCCCGACCCGGGTGACGACGGTCGGCGCGGCGCTCGGCAAGGAAGAGTTCCGCGACGCACTGCGGACCTGGTACGGAAAATCGGGCGCGGTGCCGGAGGGTGCCCGGCTCGTGCTCGACGTCGCCGTAAGCCCGGTGTCCGCGCCTGCGGGTGCGGTGGAGATCCGGCCGGCCATGGCCGGCCCGGCCTGGGGCAAGTTCACGGCGACGTTCGACATCTATCGGGAAGGCGAGCTTGTGCGGCGCGTGCACGGCACCGTCACGGCAGGCGTCGTGCAGGAGGTCCCGGTAGCGATCCGTCCCCTTGCCCGCGGGGAGATCGTGGGGCCGGCGGACGTGGAGTACGTGGAAATGGAGTTGCAGGAGCCGCTCGATGGATGGGTCGTCACGGGAGGATTCCGCGCCGCGCGGCACATCCCCGCGGGAACGGTGCTGACGAGCCGCTGGGTTGAGAGAGTGCCTGATGTGGAGCGCGGGGCGAGCGTCCCGGTTGCGGCACGCGTCGGGAGCGTCGTCGTCGTCGTAGCGGGTGTCGCGGCGCAGGACGGGTTCGCCGGCGAGGGGATGGAAGTCGTAAACCCGGACTCCGGAAAGCGGCTTTACGGGACGCTGTCGCCCGACGGCGTCGTCTGGGTGCAAGGCCTGTGATGCGCGCCCGGGCGGGGCGCAGGAACCGGAAGGAGTGTCGCAAGTGAACCGGCGCGTTGCGTGGATCTGGCTGGTTGCAATCGGGGCGCTGCTCTTGTCGCCCACGGTGTCGGCGACGTCGCTGTGGTCGGGCGGCGGGTCGATGTTCGCCGACCAGAAGGCGCGGCGCGTGGGCGACCTGTTGACCCTGATCATCGTCGAACGGTCGGCCGCCACCCAGAAAGCCGCGACGCAGGTGTCGCAGGACGGCGAAGTGCGTGTGGGGCCGGGCCTTGGGATTTTGGCGTCCGTGATTCCCCTCATCTCCGCAAGCGGTTCGGATTCGTCGTCGGCCGGCGGCTCGACCACGCGGGGCGGCAGCCTCGAGGCGAAGATGACCACGAAGGTGGTCGAGGTGCTCGACAACGACGTGCTCCGGATCGAAGGCCGCCAGACCATTGTCATCAACGACGAGAAGCAGGAGATCGTCGTGACGGGACTCGTGCGCACGCGCGACATCTCGCCCGACAATACCGTGCTTTCGACGTATGTCGCGGACGCGCACATCACGTTCGTCGGGGGCGGCTCCCTCGGCGTCAAGCAAAAGCCGGGCCTGCTCACCCGGCTGTTTGACTGGCTCCTTTAGAAAGAGCTTCTGGGGGGAGTTTGGAGCATGCGGAGGAGACGCCACGTAGGAAGCAAGAATCGCAAGAAGGCGGCAGCGGCCCGGGTGGCCGCTCTCTGGATCGCCGCGTTGGCCTTGGCGCTCGGCGCCCCGGCGTCGGCGCAAACTCCGTCTACGGCTGAATTCCCGGCGCCGGCTCAATCTCCGACCGGGGTGGTCGCCCTTCCCGACGTGCCCATGGTACGGGTGAAAGAACTGGCCAGGATTGAATCGGTTCGCGAGAACCAGCTAACTGGCCTCGGCCTTGTGATCGGCCTGGACGGTACCGGAGACGGACGGGCGCTGGCGAGCGTGCAGATGGTGGCCAACATGCTCGAGCGCTTCGGAGTCAGCGTCTCCGCGCAAGAATTGCGCTTGCGCAACGTGGCCGCCGTGATGGTCACGGCGACGCTCCCGCCGTTCGCCCGGCCCGGCGATCTGATCGACGTCACCGTGTCGTCGATCGGCGACGCCCGGAGCCTGCAAGGCGGCTTCCTGCTGCAGACCCCGCTCGTCGCCGCGAACGGTGAGGTGTACGCCGTGGCGCAAGGGCCGGTGTCGATCGGCGGTTTCAACGTCCGTGGAGGAGGCTCCAGGGTGCAGCAGAATCACCCTGTAGTCGGCCTCGTGGCGAACGGCGCGATCGTGGAGCGGTCGGTCCCGGTGAACCTCGCGGACGGCGGCAAGCTCACCTGGGTGTTGCGCAATCCCGACTTTTCGACGGCGGCGCGCGTCGCACAGGCGATCAACGAATTCGCCGGCGAGGGGGTGGCGCGGGCGGTGGACCAAAGCGCGATCGAGGTGATCGTTCCCGAAGCCCTGCGGTCGAACCCGATCCCGTTCATCGCGCAGGTGGAGGAGCTCGCGGTCAGGCCCGATACCGCCGCCAAAGTCGTGATCAACGAGCGGACCGGAACGATCGTCCTCGGTCATGAGGTGCGCATTTCGACGGTGGCGGTCGCGCACGGCGGGATCAGCGTCCGCGTCGAACCGCGGCTTGCGATCTCGCAGCCGCCGCCCTTCTCGAACGGCGAGACGGTTGTCGCCCGCAGCGCGCAGGTGACGGTCGTGGAGGAGCCCGGCAGGCTCATGGTGCTTGAATCGGGAGCGAGTGTGCACGAGTTGGTCGAGGCGCTCAACTCGGTCGGGGCGACGCCGCGGGACGTGGTCGCGATCTTGCAGGCGATCAAGGCGGCCGGCGCCTTGTACGGAGTCCTGGAGGTGATCTAGTGGAGGTGCGCATGGGGGGCGGAGCGAGTGCTATCCCCCAAGGCCCCGCGGCACGCGAGATCGGAATGACGGCGGCGCGGGATTTTTCGTTCGAGCGCCTCCTCGAGCGGGCGCAAGCGCTGGGGGCAAGGAGCGGTGACGTCGATCCGGACGGGAAAAGCCGTCCGGCGGGGAGCGGCGGCGCCGCGGGGGACGGCGACGCTGCGCTGCGCGAGGCGGTGCGGGAGTTCGAAGCGCTCTTCATTCACCACATCATCAAAGGAATGCGGCGGACCGTGCCCGAGGGCGGCCTTTTCGAAAAGAGCTTCGCTCGAGAGGTGTACGAAGACATGATGGACCAGGAAACGGCGAAGTCGATGGCGTCCGCGGGCGGGATCGGCCTTGCGGACCTGCTCTACGACCAGCTTTCGGGTAAGCGGTAGGCCCATGCGATCGCATCAAACAGTGCAAGTGGCGCGCGCAGCGCTTTTCATGGCCATAGTCTTGGCGATGATTCCGGGCTCTGCTTCGGGCATCGAGGTGTACCCGGTCCGCGGCGTCGCTCCAGGCCTCGTGGGGACCGGATACACCGTGGTGCAAGGAAACGAAGTGGAACCTTTCCGCGTCGAGGTCTTGGGCGTGCTCGAGAACGCGGGCCCCGCGGGAAGCCTCGTGCTCGTGAGAGCGAGCGGCGAGGCGATCGAGCGGGCCGGCGGGATCGCCGCGGGGATGAGCGGGAGCCCCGTCTACATTGACGGGCGTCTGCTCGGGGCAATCGGGTACGGCTTCTCAATGGCGGATCACCGGATCGCGCTGGTCACCCCTGCCGAGGAGATGCTCGAAGTGCTCGACCTCGTGCTCGGGCGCAGGGAGGGCGGTGAAGGCGATACTTCCATGCCGGAGGGCGCGCCGCCTAGTGGGGTGCCGCAATGGATCGCGATCGCGCCGGATCAGATGGGCCCCGGAGCGCCCTGGATGCACGACGGAGCGGAGGTTTGGGTGGCGTCGCCCGTGGCCACGCCGCTCGTGATTACGGGCCTCGGGCAGCGGGCGATGGGCCGCGTCCGCTCGCTCGTCGAAGGGAGCAATCTGCTGCCGATCGCCGGGGGCGCGGCGCCCGGAGGAGCCCAGGAGGAGGGCCGCGCGCACGGCCCGGACCTCCGACCCGGAAGTGCGTTCGGTGTGCAGCTGATGCGGGGGGACGTTAGCCTGACGGCGATCGGCACGGTGACCCACGTCGAGAATGGGGGATTCGTCGGCTTCGGGCACCCGTTCATGAACCGGGGTTCGACAGGCCTATTTGCAACGGACGTGAGCATCGTGGCGACCGTTCCGTCGGTCTCTTTCCCGTTCAAGCTGGGGAACGCCGGCGACGTGTTCGGCGTGGTCGCCCAAGACCGGCGGGCGGCGGTCGGAGGCTTGATCGGGGCGGCGCCGACGGGGGTGCGCCTTTCGGTGCGGGTCACGGACGAGGACCGGGGCGAGGTCCTGAACTTTTCGGCTACGGCCGCCAAGGACGATCTGCTTACGGTGCCGCTCCTCGTAATCGGGGCTCTGGAAGCCCTGGACCGCGGGATCGACCGCATCGGCAGGGGGACCGGATGGGTCGACATGACGATCGAAGGAAACGGCCTCCCGCGCCCCTTGGCCCGCTCGGACGTGCACTTCAGCGACGAAGATGTTTCGGCCCGATCCCTCGTCGAGCTGTACGAGGCCCTTCTTTTGCTCGAAAGAAACGAGTTTGCGGACGCGGACCTTACGGCTGTCAATCTCGACGTGCGCATCACCGGGGCGCGGAAGACGGCATCGGTCGTGAGCGCTGCGGCCGATCGTCCCAGCGCCGTCGCGGGCGAACGGGTCCTCGTCGACGTGACGTTGAGGCCCTTCCGTGAAACCCCGGTATCGCTCTCGCTTCCACTCGACATTCCTCCCGGTGTGCCCGCTGGCGAAGCGACCGTCTCCGTCAGGGGGGGCGGCTCCGGCCCCGGAAGCTTGTTCGGCGATCTCCCTACGGACCTGGAAGCGGGCGATCTGGGCGGCGACGACGTGCGGGAATTTCTGGCCATCGAGGCCGACAGCCTCGAAAAGGTGATGGAGGAGTTCGAATCCCGCCCCAAGAGCAGCGATTTGGTGATCGAATTCTACCCGCCCTACTACGAGGACTGGGAGGACGGGGATTACGAGATCCCGGTTCCGATTCGCACGACGTTCGCGACCGGGTATGTAGTGGAGGGCGAAGTGACGTTCACTCTGTCGATCGAAGAGCCGCTCGAGCCCGACTCTGTTCCTGCGGGAGACCCGAGCATGCCGCATCCGGTGTGACGGCGCTCACAGTCGCACTTTCCCAAAGGACCAACCGATCCCGACTGCGAATGTCACATTGAAATAGGCCCCGTGAGCCCCCCCTCAATCCGGCACCCCTTCGGCGCCTTGCCGTCTGCATGGAGGAAAGCGACGTGTCCGATTCTCCCCCGAGTCTGCCCGCAAGAAGGCCGCGCGCCTTGTTGGTCACCCTCGCGCTGCTTGTCGCGGCTGCGCTCACGCTTTGGTACGGTTGGCACAGGCCCGTCCGGCGCTTGGCGGAGCAGGCAGTCCGGCAGGCGCTTCCGAGGGATTTGGAGGTCGCAAGGGTCGACGTGACCCCGCCCACGTCGATTTCCCTCAAGGGTGTCCAGTGGAAAGCCGTCGGCGCCGACGAAGTCAAGGTCGCGTTCTCCCCCCTTCCGGCCCTGCGGGACGGTGTTGCATCGGGCGTTGAGCGGATCGACGTGGTGCGCCCCGTGATCCAGCTCGGTGAAGACATGGAGGACGCTTCACCTGCCGAATGGGCGGAGCGCCTGAAAGACGCGATAGGGGAACTCGCCGCCGGGAACGGCCCGGGATTTCGAAGCCCGGGATCGGGCCGAGCGCAGGTCGTGATTGTGGACGGCGAAGTGCTCGCCGGCAAGCGGAAGGTCGTCTCGGGGGTCAGGGCCGTGCTTGAGCCCGGGGACGGCTGCCTTGCGTCCGCCCGGGTGGAGCGGGCGCTCGTGCATTTCGGCGGCGCCCCGTGGTCGCTCAGTGGAGAGTACCGCCCCGAACCCGCGGACGACGGCACGAGCGTACACGGTCTTAGGTTTTCGGCATTCCGGGCGGAGTCGGCGATCGACGCGGCAGGGTTTGCCGGCGCCCGGACCGACCTCGTCATCGCGGTCTCCAAGGTGGACGCTGGAGAGCTGCTCGAATTATTTGCGGGCTGGGACGGTCCCGCCCGGGAGGCGCTCGGCGCCCTCGGGCGCGTGAGCGGCTCGCTGAGGCTGCACGGCACCCCTTCCGCGCTCGAGCTCGAGGGCCGGTTCGGCGGCGACGGCCTGGAGGGCGGCGGGCGCCGGCCGTGGGGCGTGGAGGTTTCGAGCGGCGGCGGGGAGCTCGTCGTCACCGGATCCGGGGTCCCGATCGGCTTATTGGCCAAGATCGCCGGCCGCGCCGCTCGAGGAGCCGGTGTGTCCGGCGACATCGCGGGCGAGGCTGAGTTCGCCGTGACGCTGAGCGACTTGACGGGCGGCTTGCCGACCGGCAGAGTCGACGCGCGGCTCACCGGCTTTAGGATCGCCGGGATTTCGTCGGAAGCGGGCGCTTTGACCGGCCGCTTCGAGGCGGCGCCGGGCGGCGGCGCCTTCGAGCTCGTGCTCACGTTGTCCGGGGACGTGTCCGGCGAATTCCGCGCCCGGGGAGCCGTGGCGGCCGGCGGCGTGAGCGGCACGCTGGCCGTGCCGTGGGCGTATCTCGGGGGTTTCCCCGTCTCGCAAGGCGAGTTCCGGTTCGGGCCCGGCGACGGCGGCCTTGTCGTGGAGGGAGGCGCCGTCGCGGCGGGCGGGCGGATCGAGCTTGCCGGCGGGCGGTTTGAAGCGGGAGGCTTCAAGGGCACGTTTTCGACGAGTGCTGCGAGCGCGCCGGGGCTGGTCGAATTGCTCCGCTGGTTCGGCGTGCGCTTCGAGGGCGACCGCACGATGACCGGCACGGTTGCGGGCACGGTCACCGTGGAGCACGGGGGCGGCCGCATCACGGTCTTCGGGAGGCTCGAGAGCAGCCGGCTCGGCTACCGGGAGCTCGCGTTCGACGGCGCGGCGGTGGAGGGGAGCTGGTCGCGGGAGAACTGGGACGTGCGATCGCTCGAACTTACGAGCGGGGAATCCCGGCTTTCGCTCTCCCTGCGGGCCGAGGGCGGCCGCATCGCCGGCGAAGGAGCGTTTGTCGACTCGGCCGCCGGGGCCCGGCTCGATTTCGCCGTCGACGGAACGCTTCCCGGAGAGATCCGGGCTTCCGGGAGCGGCGCCGCGGGCGAGGGAACCGTCCAGGTCGACGCCGCGTGGCGGCCGCATGAGCGGGCGCTCCTCGTGCGCGGGGACCTTTCCGGCTTGCCCCTCGGGTTCCTATTGGGGCCGGAGCCGGGCGTCGAGGGCGCGGCGTCCGGACGGTATTCGTTCGCCTCCGAACAGGGCGCGTGGCGGGCGAGCGCCGATATCGAGCTCGCAGGCGTGTCGCTACGGGGCTTGGGCTTGCGGGAAGGGGGGCTCTCACTGAACCTCGAGTCCAAAGATTGCCCGGGATGCCTGTACGGGTCGGCGAGGCTGTGGGGCGGCCTCGGGATCGCGGGGGATCCCGGGACTGGTACGCTCGACGCGAGCCTCCACTTCGACGGCGGGGAAGGCGTGCTGAACGTCCGGCCGATTGCGGCGTGGGGTGGAGAGATCGCAGCGGGCGGTGCTCTCCGTCTCGAGGAGGGCGCCTGGCGCCTCGACCTGTTGTTGCGGGCAGACAGCCTACAGTACAGGGCCGACGGCCTGAAGGCTTCGGCAGGATTCGACCTCGCGCTCCGTGGAGCGTTGCTCCGGCCCGTGCTGTCCGGCGCCGTCACGCTGGCCGAAGGCGAGGTCGACCTCCTCCGTCTCCCGCGCCTTGCAAGGAGCGGCGGATCGCCCGGCGCAGGCGAAAGACCGCTCGTCGATATCGGCCTGAACGTGGACGTGTCCCTTAAGCGGGCGAAAGTCGCGGCCGGCACGTTCCTTGGGGGAGAGATGGTCGGCGAGTTCGCGCTGAGGGGCACGGTCGCCCGGCCCGAGCTGTTCGGCGAAGCGACGCTCGTGCGCGGGGAATTCCGCTACTTGGGATCCCGATTCGAAGCGACGAAAGGGACAGTAAAATTCCGCGGCGCGCAGCTTCCCGTCCTCGAACTCTCCGGAAACCGGGCGGCCCGCGGCACACAGGTCACGGCCACCGTGAAAGGCCCGGTCGACGACCTCGAGCTCGTGCTCTCGTCCGACCCGCCGCTCCCGCAGCACGAGATCTTGGAGCTGCTCAACGTCCCAGCCAGCGTCGACCTGGGCGAGGGGTGGGACGAGCTCGCATTGTCGCTCGCCAACCTCGTCAGCGCCGAGCTTGTCTCGCAGCTCTACTGGCGCTTGGGGGAGTCCGTCGAGGAGGCGCTCGACCTCGATCAGTTCCGGCTTGACAGGTCCGAAGGGTCGCTGCAGCTCACTGTGGGAAAGCAGGTGAGTCCCAACCTGTACTTGGTCTACTCCCGCTCCATGGGTGCGGAAAAAGAACAAGGCATCACGGCCGAGTACCGTTTGGGGCCGAATTTGACGGTGCGGTCGGAGTGGGACTTCGCAAGGAAGCGGCTGATCGGGATTCAACTCGAAGCGCCTTTCTAAAAAGCCGGGCCCGCCCCGGAGCGGGCCTTCGAGTTCCCGGAAAATGCAGGGTCGAATGCGGTGAATTACCGCCGGTGCCAGGGAAGGAGAGGCGCTCGGGCAACACGAAGTGAGCGGGGAAGTCTCAACGACGCATTCGCGGGTGGGACAGGAGGTTTCGGATCGTACACATGTTTAGGCCAAAGCAGATTCGACGAATTCTGGCCGCCGTGGTCGGCGCCGCGCTGTTCGCTTGCCTGCCGCTCGCCGGGGCTTCGGCGCAGCGTTTGGGAAGCAGCCTTGTGTCGCAAGCCCAAACGGCGCCGATCGTGCGCGACATCGCGGTCGAAGGGAACGTCGAAATCAGCACCGACCGCATTTTGGAGATGATCCGGGCGACGCGCATCGGCGAACCGCTCGACCAGGAGAAGCTCCGCGAGGATGTGAACCGGATCGCCGAGTCGGGTTACTTCGAGTTCGTGCGCGTGTCGGACCCCGTCGCGTTCCGGGACGGCGTGCGCGTCACGTTCGTGGTCGACGAATTCCCCGTGATCCGGAGCGTCCAGGTGACCGTGGTCGACGATGTCGTGCCTGCCGATCAGGTGCGCGGGCTTTTCGACGTCGAGGAGGGCGTCATCCTGAACGCGAACAGGCTCACGGCCTCGATCGATCCGCTGCCCACCCGCACCTGGGAGAGGTTCGGATACGTTCTGCGGGTCACGAACATCTACCTCGACGGGGAGCGGTCCGACGTCCTTGTGATCGAAGTGACGCCGGTCCGCGTGGGCGACATCACCATCGAGGGTCACCAGAAGACGAAGGAGCACGTGATCCGGCGAGAGCTCCTGTTCCAAAGCGGCGACATCCTATCGCTCGAGCAGGTGCGCCTGAGCCTGATGCGCCTCGGCCAACTCGGGTACTTCGAACCCATTGTGCCGGAATTCCTCGAGCGGATCGACGACCCGCTCACGATCGACATACTCCTGCCGGTGGTGGAGACCAAGACGGGCAGAGCGTCGTTCGGCGCCGTGTACAGCTCCGAAACCGGCCTCGGCGGCTTTATCGAAGTGGCCGACGACAACTTCCTGGGCCGCGGCGAGAAGGCCGGGATCAAGTGGGAGTTCAGCAAGACGAGGAACTACTACGACGTCCTTTTCGAGGAGCCGTACCTGTTCGGAAGCGACATCGCGGCGGGCTTCAACCTCTACAACACGCTTGACCAAGGTCAGCTGTACGAGGGCGGCACGAGTTACCCCTACACCCAGCGCAGGATCGGCGGCAGCGTGTCGCTGGGGCGGCCTCTCGGGCTCTTCACCCGGGCCTCGGTCACGCTCAACGTGGACAACTCGTCGCTCGTGCCCGACACCGAGGACAGCGTGCTCGAAGAGACGACCAATCGCAAGCGGAGCGTCACCGCCAGGCTGCAGACGGACACGACGGACCACCTCCTTTACCCGACGCTCGGCTACAGGCGCAACCTCTCCGTTGAGGCCGCCGGGCGGTTCCTCGGCGGCGACACCCAGTTTACGAAGTACGTCGCCTCCTTCAGCCGTTACGCCAAGGTCGGAAGCAACAACCAGGTGCTGGCGTTCCGGGCGACGGGCGGCATCGGCACGGGCGAGATCCCGCTCCAGGAGGAGTTCCGCCTCGGGGGCTCCGAGTCGCTGCGCGGGTACAAGTACGGAGAGTTCCGCGGCGACCGCATGGTCCTGGCCCAGCTCGAGTACCGGTTCCCGATCAACAACGCAATGCACGGCGTCGCCTTCGTCGACGCGGGGTACGCGTGGAAAGGCGGATCGGTCAGCTTCGACGACTTGAAGGCCGGCGCCGGCCTGGGCATCCGCTTCTCTACGCCGCTCGGCATCATGCGCATCGATTACGGCGTCGGTAAAAACGGCGGGAACGTATACTTCAGCCTCGGCCCGAGTTTCTAAGGAAACGCGAACCTGCTCCGCGCGCGGGGGGCGCATGGATGGTTGCGCTCCCCGCCCGCGTTTCCTGTTATAATGGGGCTAACGCCCACCGGACGCAGTGGGCGACCAGGGAAGGAAGATGATTCCTTGCATCGTCATCGGAACGGGATTGTGCTCTTCTTGTTGTTGGGGTTGCTTGTGGCGGCGGCGAGCGGGGTAATGCTCTCCACGGCGCAGCAGGCTTCGAAGATCGGATACATCGACAGCGACGGCCTACTGGATGCATACGCGCAAACGCTCCTCCCGGTGGTGTTGAACGAGCGCGATCGGTTGCAGAGCTTGTTCGACGAAGAGTCGGCGGGGCTCGACGACGAAGCGAAGCAGGCCCTCTTTGCCGAATACGAAAGGCGGCTTGACGAGTTCAGCCAGGGTGTGGAGCGCCAGATGATCCAAGACGTCGAACGGGTGCTGGCGGAGGTCGCCAAAGAGGCCGGGGTCGACGTGGTGTTCGACGCTCGGGTCGTCTACTACGGCGGCGTCGACCTGACGCTGGAGGTCGCGGAGCGGCTGGGCCTCTTGGAGCAATCCTCCGGCGAGTAGGGAATCCTACCCTGGAGCGCAAGTTGAAAGTGGGGCGAAGGGGTTGCCGCAGTTAGGGGAGATTGCCCGCTGGCTCGACGGGGACCTGACCGGGCCGGAGGATAAGGAGATCAGAGGCGTCGCGCCCATACACGAGGCAGGCCCCGACCAGATCACGTTCGCCGACGGGCCGAAGTACCTCAAGCTCGCCGCTGCCACGAATGCGGGCGCCGTCATCGTCGCGAGGGACGCCCCGGAACTCCCCGTTCCCACGATCCGTGTCGCGAGCCCTCGCCTTGCGTGGGTCGAGGTCCTGGAGCGCTTCAAACCGCCTGTCGATCATGAGCCCGGGATCCACGAGTCCGCGGCGATCGGCGAAGGCGTAACGATCGGCAAAGGGGTGTCGATCGGTCCCTTCTGCGTGATCGGCGACGGGGTGTCGATCGGCGACGGGACGCGGATCGCCGCGGGCGTGTACGTCGGCAGGGAGACCAAGATCGGCCGCGGCTGCGTCGTCGAGCCCAACGTGACCCTTTATGAGCGGGTCCTCGTCGGGAACAACGTGATTATCCACGCCGGCGCGGTGATCGGTTCCGACGGCTTCGGCTATGTGCGCGCCGGCGGCAAGCAAAAGAAGGTGCCTCACCTCGGAACGGTCGTCATCGAAGACGACGTCGAGCTGGGCGCGCTTGTTGCGATCGACCGCGGCGTAGCCGGGCCGACGATCGTCGGACGGGGCAGCAAGATCGGGAATATGGTGCAGATCGCGCACAACGTCAGGATCGGAGAGGACAACGTGATCGTCGGTTTCGCCGGCATCGCCGGAAGCGCTATTATTGGAAACCGCGTCACCATCGCCGGCCAGGTCGGCGTGATGGGCCACGTCGAGGTGGGCGACGACACGGTCATAGCGGCGCGGGCCGTAATCACCAAGAATACTCCGCCGCGCTCGTTCGTCTCCGGCTTTCCCGCACGCCCCCACATGGAGAATATGCGCATCCTGGCCAGCACGCAGCGCTTGCCCGAGACGGAAAGCGAAGTGCGTGAGCTGAAACAGCGGGTTAAACTGCTCGAGGAGCAGCTCCGGCGGCTCGAGGAGGAGCTGCCCGCCCGCGGTGGAGCGCCGTGAGCCTTGTCCGGCTCGCAGGCGCCCGCCGCTACTACGGCGCCGAACTCGTCCTCGGCCCGCTCGACCTTCAAGTCGAGCCGAACGCCCGCATCGGCCTCATCGGCCCGAACGGCTCGGGAAAATCGACCCTCCTTAAGATGCTCGCCGGCGCCGCTCCCGATGAAGGGAGCGCTATCGCCGCGAAGTCGGCGCGCATCGAGCTCCTGCGCCAAGAAGTGCCCGTAGACATTCCGGGAACGCTGTTCGACTATGCCCGCACAGGGCTGGCGGCCCTCGACGAAATGGAAGCGAAGCTCAGGGCCCTGGAGAAGCGGATGGGAGACCCTGCGGTCCAAGCCGATCCCGGCCGCCTTGCGGAAGTGATGTCGGCCTACTCCGCCGAACAAGCCCGGTTCGAGCAGGCCGGCGGTTACGAGCGCGAGTCCCGGGTGCGCGCGACCCTCTTCGGCTTGGGTTTCTCCGAAGAACAGCTTCACCTTCCTTTCAGCTCTTTGAGCGGCGGGCAGAGATCCAGGGCGGAACTCGCCCGGGTGCTCCTCACGGGTGCAGACCTCCTGCTCCTCGACGAGCCTACCAACCACCTGGACCTCGAGGCGACGGAGTGGCTGCAAGAGTTCCTCAAGCGTTCTAAATGCGGCTACGTCGTCGTCTCCCACGACCGCGTCCTGCTCGACGAGGTGACGGAGGAGACGTGGGAGATCGAAGGAACCTCGGTCGTTGTCTACCCGGCGAGCTACACCCCGTCGCGCCGCATGGCCGAGATGCGGCGCGAGCGGATGGCCAAGGTGTACGAAGAGGACCAAAAGGAGCGGGAACGGCTCGAGGCGTTTATCCGCAAGTATAAGGCGGGCAACCGGTCTACGCAGGCCAAAAGCCGCGAAAAGCGCCTCGAAAGGATGGAAGAGCCGCCGCCGCCCCCGGCGGACCCGGTGCGGGCCCGGCTTTCGGCTCCGGCCGGTCCGAGGAGCGAGCGGCGGGTCGTGACGTTCGACGGGGTGACGCTCGCCTACGGGGAGCGTGACATCCTCCGGGATCTTTCGTTCGAAATCGAGCGGGGGAGCAGGATCGGGATTGCGGGCCCCAACGGGTCGGGCAAGAGCACGATCTTGAAGGCGATCGCCGGCGAGATCGAACCGAAACGGGGTTTGATCGATCTCGGGCGCGGCGTCGTGCTCCGTTATTTCGCGCAGCACCGTGTCGACCTCGACCCGCAAAAGACGGTCCTCGAAGAGGCGCTCGACGCGAAGAGGCAGCTCGACGGGGAAGCCCGCTCGTTCCTCGCCCGTTTCTTGTTCCGCGGGGACGACGTGTTCAAGCAGGTCGCCGTGCTGAGCGGCGGGGAGAAGAGCCGCCTCGCGCTCGCGAAGCTCCTGTTGCTCGGCGGAAACTTCCTCCTGCTCGACGAGCCGACGAACCACCTGGACATCCAGATGCGCGAGGCGCTCGAAGAGGCCCTCGCCGGCTACGAGGGGACGCTCCTCTTCGTAACGCACGACCGGTCGCTCCTCGAACGCGCGGCGACCGCGGTATGGTGGGTCGAGGGCGGGCGCGTGACCGTATTCAACGGCGGGTACAGGGAACTAGTGGAGTGGCTTGCCGCCCGCCGCGAGGCCGTCTCCCCTCCGGGCGGGACGACGGAAAGCAAGGAGCGCCCCCCGGGGCGGGGCG
>NICF_comb_assmDRAFT_10002156_pt1 | contig 15098 bp, 16 predicted proteins | sample NewIslPassag4_SG_FD_11279 | JGI IMG/M metagenome (IMG submission 11279) | reverse complement strand
AAGAATTAACTGAAACGGAAAAATTACAATTGAAAATCAAAAAAATGGAACGTGAAAACGAACGTTTACGAGCTGAAAATTTATTGTTAAAAAAGTTGGAGAAACTGGAAAGGAGGGGAAAATAGCGGAATATTCAACCGTTCAGCGTTACGAAGCGATTGTAGCGGTACATAAAGAAACAAGATTACCGATTATTTTACTATGTAAGATTGCGTTTGTTAACCGTGCCGCTTTTTACAAATGGCAAAATCGTAAATTATCTGCACGTGAAGAGTTGAATTAATAACGTCAATTCGACTTATAAACAAACCAAATGAATGGTATTTCTGGCTACCGCCGTATAACCATGACAGCGATCGGGGATATCAATATACACCTAGCCAATTCAAAGAACTTTTAAAAGAAGGTATGTGTCACAGTATGTCCCGTGTAGGCCGCTGTATCGATAATTGTCCAATAGAAAGCTTTTGGGGCAAGTTGAAATGCGAGATGTATCATTTGAGGTCTTTTGAGACGTACGAAGAGCTTGTGCAAGCAATTGAAGCTTATATCCATTTCTATAACAACGAACGCTACCAAAAACGATGAAACGGCTTAAGCCCATAAGAATTCAGAGCTCAAGCCGCTTAATCAGTTTTTATTATTTACGGTGTCTACTTGACAGGGTGCAGTTCAAAGTCAATGATCCTGACTTTTTGGACAGCCCTTTCCAAAATAAATTCATAATAACCAAATTATTTTTTATAAAAAGTACTTGACTAGAGGTAAGAATGAGCTGTCCGGAAAGTCTTATTTTCGCCTTTTGGAAGCCCCTTTCCATGTTAAAGAACCTTTGTATCCCAATTCTTGCCAAGGAGGTTTGATTTCAAGCTTATTTACATGGAAATTTTTGCAAAACAACCTTTCTATCATTTAATGATCCAATTTTCATATTTTGTTGCTCCAATATCAAATGATTTATTATTCAACCATTTGATTATTTCCAAAATTAATGGGGATGAATTTGATTCATTGATTTTATTTATATCTATCCATACAGCTCCTAGGGAATCTTGACCTTCAAATTGTTTTGGTTTTATTCTATTTCCCCTAACTAAGTTTACTTTGTAGAAAACAGCTATATGATGTACATAATTAAATTCTTTCCATTTCCAAGGAATAAAGAAATCCTTAATACCGATATTTTCCGATATTTCAATTTCAAATCCAGTTTCCTCAAAAAATTCTCTTTTCAAAGCAGTTGCTAAAGCTTCACCTTTTTCTAAACTTCCCCCGGGTAAATCGTACCGATTCTTATATGGTCCAATTTTCTTTTTAATGACTAATAATTTATTTTCGTATATACAAACTCCATATACACCAAACTGGCGATGACAGTTAATAATATCCATTATTTTTTCTCCTCTGTAATAATTATAAAATATCGTTATCAATTTCAAGTAACTGTCTATACCTTTCAAAAAATCTTGCTCTTTTACCTTTTGAATTAATAGGCTTACAAATAAAAAAATCATTTCATAGATTTCTAAAAAATCCATCAGCTATTTTAGCTTTTTCACTTATAAACTCAAGTTCATAGTCAATCCGCCCTAAATAAATAATTTTATCTATATCAATTTTTATCCCATCTTCTTGGAAGCATCATGTCCCACTTTCTCTTTCTCCATACTTTCCTTTGTTTATGGGCTTTCTATATTTCCCGTCAGATTCTTGAATGGCTATGGCTTCTTCACTGCCAATTCCAANGATCTAAAAGAATTTTTCCCCTTTTTTATATGCGTTCGAAAATGTTCCGGAATAAGTACCTTCATTATCAGAATATCTAGTTACTTGACCCAGTTCATCCCCAATGTCTGTTACATATTCATCAGTAACTGCATACAAATATCCTTTCCAAACAACAAAATGATATGCCCAGTCTTTTGATTCTAAATTTGAACCCCCTGTAAAAACCGAAATCAAAATAATGGCAGTTAGCAAAATAAAAGAACAACTTTTCATAATCATTACTCTCTACCATTTTTAAAGAATAAACATTCTTAACTTCTTGTTAATTTCATGTATTTCCTTAATATTTGAAAAGTCAAAATAACGCCAGCAAGGATCAGGAAAAGAACCCTCATGTTAAAACTGTCAGAGGTAGCAAATCCCACTACAATCGTAGCGATTATAATGAAAAATGATGTTATTAATTGGACTTTTTCACTTAATCTCTCAAATATGAATGTTAAATCCCCATACAAAATAGCAAATAAGATTAATTGAATTAGTAAGGCAATTAAAAGTTCCAAAATCCTCACCATACCCTTCAGTATTTTAAAAAGCTTAATTTATCTAAATGTAAATGTAATAGAAGGTGGCCCATTAAACGTTACAGAAAAATAGTTTGCCCAATATTTTGTGTCAGAATTAGATTATAGATCATTTAGTTATTTGCGGTAGGAATTGGCAGAATTAAAAAATAAGATAATAGTCAAGACTTGCTTCAATATAAAACTAACATTCTCCCTTCCAAAAAAAGTTGATACTTACAAATAAAATTATATTTTTACAGAAAATAAATACAAGTGTGTATTTACGAAAAAATGTTATGAACAATAAAATATAACTTTTGAGTGTGCAATGCTGAAAGCCTGTCGGAAAAGGCTATCATGCCCTAGACAGGCCACCGGTCTACCCCTTTTGCATAAATGCATGAATCATGCCAACCTGTTTACGGATAATTCGGCTGTAGAAATCGGTTATGAAAACAGCGATTTGGTTCCCTAAAGCGGATACACCTGATCCCGTGGAATGGGTCCCTTGTCCCTATAAGCTGATTTCCTTATGTTCTAATGAACCTCTTTCAGGATGAAATCCCGAAGTTTTTCCAGTTCATCCTTTGTCAATGTAATCCCCTTCCCCATTTTTTCATGGTTCGGTGACCAATCCCGTAAATCATACTTCGGTTCTTTCCCATTCCAGCTAATCAAATTAAGCTCCTTTCTCCATCCCTTCCCTGATTCCGACAGCACACCGATATGTTTTATGATTTCATAGCGAAGATCCGGCAATGTTTTCCTTCCTTTCCCTACCAAATATAAAGAGCCTTACGTCTTGGATATTGTATGAATAAAAGGGATTTTTATACAAAAGATAATGAAAAAGGAGATGAGATGCATGAGAAAAATAATCGTCCTTATCACTCTGTTATTCTCCCTATCCATCCTTAGTGGATGTACTTATTATGATAAAGAGGATGATTCCACAGAAATCGGTACGGAAAAGGGAAATTAGGAAAAGCGATTTGAAAGATTCCCCTCCGGGATGAAACAGTACCTTACCATTTCCGCATAAAACTGGAATGTTGTCTGACCCCTCCCGTCCAAAAATACCGTTCAAAGGGAAAAGCGCAAGAAGGGGTGGTCCCTCAACAATGGCCAATTCCTTCTTGCGCTCTTTTTTCTTGCTTCCATTTCGCCAGGCGGAAAAAAAGCCGTTTATGCCCAGCCGGTTGCAACAGCATAAATCATAAATAAAATTCCGATTATAAACCAAATCAATACGAGGGGCAAGGCAAATCGGAGCCATTTGCCCAAAGGAATCCCGGAAATGGCAAGGATGGCCATCAATGTGCCGGACAAGGGATTGATTACATTGGTAAAGCCGTCCCCCATCGTATAGGCTTGTACGGCCACTTGTCGGGAAATTCCCATCAGATCCGAAAGTGGCGACATAATAGGCATGATAATTGCTGCATGGGCGGTCCCTGAAGAAACGATAAAATTAAAGAGACCGTTAACGATCAACATCGCAATGGCTCCGAGGGTGCTCGGGAAGAATTGGATCCCAGTATAAATGCCGTGAACAATCGTATCCAAGATTTGTCCATCGCTCATAACGATGACAATCGCCCGGGCAAGTCCTATGATAGCCGCTCCATAAAAAATCTTCTTGCACCCTTCCACAAAGGTCTGCACCAATTCATTTGAGCCCATCCGGGCAACAATGCCTGCTCCGATGGCAATCAACAGGAACATCGCTGCCATTTCATTCGTATCCCATTGGTATTTGAAAACCCCATAAATATAAAATCCGATCCCAAGGGCTAGAATCAGGATGACGAGTTTATGGGTTAAGGTAATGTTTACGGATTCATCCTGAACGGAGTCTTCCAGCTTCGGAAAGGGATTTGATCTTAAAATGCTGGCCTCGGGATTCTTTTTTACCCGATCCGCATACCAAATAATATAAAGTATGGTAACAAGAACAATGATCCCATAAAGGACCAGACGTTCTTCAATCCCTGAAAATTTCGGCAGCTGGGCAATGCTTTGGGCAAAGCCTGTCCGGATCGGATCCATAAAGCCAATGGCAAAACCGCTGTAAGCCCCGAGATACATAATCGCGACCCCAACGATGGCATCCATCTTCATTCCTTGGGCAAGGCGGATCCCGATCGGAACAAAGGCGATTACCGATATATTCACAATCCCGAAGCCGCCCAAAACGGATAGGAGTCCTGCCACTATGGTGATCAACAGCCACTCTTTATTTTTCGTTTTTTCGATCGTTTTCATAATCAGGGAATGGATCGCACCGGTTTTTTCAATGACATGAAAGGTCCCGCCAATAATAAGCACCAGGAAAATCATGCCCGAGGCACCGATCAGTCCTTCCTGGATACTAAGGAAAATATCAAAAAACTTCACCGGGTGTTGCTCGATGCGTTCATAACTTTCGGGAATGACAATGGATGTTCCACTCTCAGTCATTTCCCGTTGAAAACTCCCAGCCGGAATAATGTACGTCAAAAGCGCTACGATGAAAAGCACGATAAACAATAATGCATAAGCATCCAGTTGGAGGGCTTTTTTCTTCATATTTTTCATGCTATACCCCTTTTGTGACAATTTGAACTTCAATCATTATACGGAAGGAACCAGCCATTTTCAAGGAAAAGCCCCTTGGCTGCACTTCCTGGCATAAAAATCAGGCACTCCATCATTTTTATTATTTCTGAACCCCTTGATTTTATTTTCAACCTACAATATAATTTTTTTAAATTCAAATTATTGATTTTTTCAAAAAACTATGAAGAGGGAAAGTAAGGTCCGGCCATTTTTCACAGAGAGCTTCGGTAGCTGAGAAGAAGCAAAAATGCGGATCTGAACAATGGCCTCGGAGTTGCGTGCTGAACGTTGCCGATTTTTTCGGCAATCAGTAGGTTCCGCCGGCTGGTATCCGTTATCGAATACCGCAGTATATAGGATGGAACATCCTTTGTACTGGCAGAGGCTGCCTTGTGCGAACGGGCAGTGAATGAAGGTGGTACCACGTGAACGAATCCACGTCCTTATCATGATGATAAAGGCGTGGTTTTTTGTTTGGGGGTGATGGGGTATATCTTTTTCAAAGGAGGTACAGATCGAAAAATGAACGGTCTTCTCGTCTTTCAATCCGATTTTGGTTTATGCGACGGAGCCGTCTGTGCGATGTATGGGGTGGCCATGGGAGTCAGCAAAAATCTCCGTCTNTATGATCTAACCCACGATATTCCCCAATATAACATTTGGGAAGCTTCCTACCGCTTATTTCAAACCATCTCCTACTGGCCNAAGGGAACGGTTTTTGTCTCTGTGGTTGACCCGGGAGTCGGTTCCGAAAGGCGGAGTGTCATCGTGGAAACCGCAGGCTCGCATTACGTCATCTCCCCTGATAACGGGAGCCTTACCCATCTGAAAAAACATATTGGCATCCTAAGGGCGAGAGAAATCGATGAAACTTTGAACCGCCTGCCCAATTCCGGAGACTCCTATACTTTCCACGGCAGGGATATTTTTGCCTATACCGGCGCAAAGTTTGCGGCAGGTCAAATTTCCTTCCAAAATATCGGACCGGAGATTGACCCCCATTCAATTTGTGAATTGCCCATGGTACAGGCAAAAATGGAAAAGGATGTTCTCCAAGGTTGCATTGATATTCTCGATATTCGTTTCGGCAATCTTTGGACAAATATCCCTAAAGACCTTTTCCATCAATTCGGCGCATCCTTCGGGGATTCCTTTGAAGTTACCATCGAAAACAGCACAAGGCAAGTTTATCGTAACATCATGACCTTTGGTCGTTCTTTTGCCGATAGCCTACGTGGGGAACCATTGCTTTATATCAATTCCCTCAACCATATCGGTGTAGCCATTAATCAAGGTTCCTTTGCCGATGCCTACCATATTCGTTCAGGTGCCAACTGGGAAGTTCTCATCCGAAAGGTCTCTCAATGACAATCATTTAAGGAGGAAAGATGAATGAAAAAAACATTATCAACCACGACCATTGTGGCGATTGGGATTGGTGCTGCTGTTTTTACGATCCTGGGACGTTTCGCTTCCATTCCTACCGGGGTTTTGAACTCCAACATTGAAGTAACCTATGCATTCTTGGCATTAATGGCCGTCCTTTTCGGACCGGTTGCCGGCGGTTTGATAGGGCTGATCGGACACGCCATAAAGGATGCCTTATTCTTTGGTGGAATCTGGTGGAGCTGGGTGGTCGTATCTGCCTTCGTTGGGGTCGTTTTTGGTCTCGCTTCGAAAAGAATCAACCTTCAATCAGGTGTATTCGGAAAAAAAGAAATCATTACATTTAATGTTTATCAGATCATTGCCCAAGGATTAGGCTGGGTGCTCCTTGCCCCGGTGCTGGATATCCTCATCTACGCAGAACCGGCCAATAAAGTGTTCTTTCAAGGGATAACCATCGGCATTGCCAATATCATTACCGTTGCCATTCTTGGTACCCTTTTGCTGCTAACCTATGCGAAAACCCGGACGAAAAAAGGTAGTCTTGATCTTGAATCCTAATATTCTCCAAAAAAGATGATTTTCATTCCTTCAAATATTTTTCGAGCCATTATCTATGTTTCATTCCCATCCCCCGCCAGGCACCTTTGCCGGCGGGGACATACATAATCGAACCAGTTAAGGAACATGAAGGAGAGAATGATGAAACAACCAGCGATTCAGTTTACCAATTTCAGTTTCCAATATGATAGTCAGGCAAAACCTACCTTGAAAAATATTAATCTCACCATCTATCAGGGAGAAAAGGTGCTTATTGTCGGTCCCTCCGGCTCCGGAAAAAGTTCTCTAGGCCATGCCATCAATGGGCTTATCCCCTTTTCCTACAAAGGGGAAATAACCGGGTCCTTACATCTTTTGGGAAAGGACGCAAAGGACCTATCCATTTTCGAGCGCTCGAAGATTGTCGGAACCGTCCTTCAAGACCCCGATGGGCAATTCATTTCCCTGACGGTTGGAGAAGATATTGCCTTTGCCCTGGAAAATGATTGCGTTCCCCAAAAGGAAATGTTCCAAAAGGTGGAACAGGCTGCCACCCTCGTTGGGATGGAAGATTATCTNAAGGAATCGGTGCAAAACCTATCCGGTGGCCAAAAACAGCGGGTATCCATCGCCGGAGTCATGGTTAATGACGTGGAAATCCTCCTATTTGATGAACCGCTAGCCAATCTGGACCCGGCAACAGGAGAAAGGGTCATGGAATTGATCGACCAGATCCAGGAACATACCGGAAAAACGATCATCATTATTGAGCACCGCTTGGAAGACGTTCTCTCCCAAAGGGTGGATCGGATTATCGTCATTCATAATGGGGAAATCTTGGCTGATATGCCCCCTGGTGAACTGCTGTCCACAAATCTTTTGACCGAAATCCAGATCCGGGAACCTCTCTATCTGAAGGCGGCCAAAATGGCCGGATGCACCATTTCGAAAGATTTGCATCCCGAAAATATGAACCGATTTCAAATCGAGCAAGTTAAAGGGCCGTTGCTTTCCTGGTTCCAATCGGTAAATATCCCAAAAAGTCCCATTCCGGAACAAACCATCCTTGAAGCAAATAACCTCGTTTTCCGCTATGAAAACGGACGAAAAGCCATTAACCATATTTCCTTCCGTATCCATACAGGAGAGATGGTGAGCATAATTGGAAATAATGGGGCGGGCAAATCCACCCTATCGAAATTGATATGCGGCTTTGAAAAACCTTTATCGGGATCAATTTTCTATAACGGAAAAGACATAACCCGGGATACGATTAAAGAACGCTCGGAAAGGATTGGAATGGTCCTGCAAAACCCGAATCATATGATTTCCAAACCGATGATTTTTGACGAAGTGGCCTTCGGGTTGGTCCAACGGGGGATCCAAGAGGGGGAAATCAAAGACCGGGTATATGAAACTTTGAAAATTTGCGGCCTCTATCCATATCGGAACTGGCCGATCCATGCGCTGAGTTTTGGCCAAAAAAAACGGGTTACCATTGCCTCAATCCTTGTGTTGGAGCCTGAGATCCTTATTTTGGACGAGCCGACCAGCGGGCAAGACTATCGGCACTATAGAGACATCATGGAATTTCTTGTAAAATTAAACAAGCAAGGCAAAACGATCCTCATGATCACCCACGATATGCACTTGATGCTGGAATACACAACAAGGGCAATTGTCCTGCATGATGGTGAAAAAATTGCGGATGATTCGGTGTTCCGCATCCTTTCCGATGAAGAGCTATTGAATACCGCGAGCTTAAAGAAAACGTCCCTTTATACCCTTGCCGCTCGGCTTGGTGTGGATGAGGAAAGCTTTGTGGAACGATTTATCTATTGTGAACAGGAGGAACGGAAACAATGGCTCAAGTAATGATTGGCTATATTGAACGGGATTCCATCATTCACAGGTTAAGCGGGGTAACGAAACTTATTTGTTTCCTGCTATTTTCCTTTTCCGCCATGCTGACTTATGATACCCGTGTCCTTCTGTTCTTGTTTGTATTTAGCCTTTTTATGTTCAAAATATCAAAGGTGAAAGTACGGGAAATCTCTTTCATCCTGATTTTGATTCTCATTTTTCTCCTTTTGAATAATGTGACCATCTACTTGTTCTCCCCCCAAGAAGGGGTAAAAATTTATGGAACCAGTCATGTGATCCTGGAATTGGCTGGACGGTATAATGTAACTTGGGAACAGCTTTTTTATCAATTTAATATTACCCTGAAATATTTCACGATTATTCCCGCGGCACTTTTGTTCCTGGTGACGACCCACCCTAGCGAATTTGCGGCAAGCCTGAATAAAATCGGGGTCAGTTACCGGATCAGCTTTGCCGTTTCCCTTGCGTTGCGGTATATTCCCGATATCCAGCGGGAATTCCGGAACATCGCCAAATCCCAGCAAGCCCGGGGCATTGATCTATCGACAAAAGAGAAACTGGGGAAACGGATCAAAAATGCGGCTTCCATCATCATGCCCCTTGTATTTTCCAGTTTGGAGAAAATCGAAACCATCAGTAATACAATGGAGCTAAGGGGCTTCGGAAAAAATAAGAAACGGACCTATTACAGTGCACAACCTCTTGATAAGGCGGACTATATCGCCATTGGGCTCCTTATCATCTTTTTTGTCGGGTCCCTTTGGATTACATTCCATGATGGAAACCGTTTCTATAATCCCTTTATCCAGCATTAGGAGAGTACTTTATGAAAATCAAAAAAATCATCGATTTAACTTATCCGATCAATGAAAAGACGCCGATTTTTCCGACGGATCCGGAAATTTCCGTAAAACCATGGTCCACCTTTGAAAAGGACGGATATAGTGTCCATAGTATCCGCTTTGGTTCCCATTCCGGCACCCATGTGGATTCTCCCTTTCATTTTTTTGCTGATGCCCCTACCATCGACCAAATGCCGCTGGAGCGATTTATCGGTACGGGTGTCCTCTTTGATGTCCGGAGAAAGGAAAAGGGAGAGGCCATTACATTGGAAGATGTGAAAAATCATCTTGAGGAATTGGCTCCAGGGAAAATCGCCCTATTCATGACGGGATGGAATCAATATGCAGGAAGTCCTTTATATTTCCATCATCCTTATTTGGATCCGGCCCTGGTGGATGAAATCCTGGCCAAGGGCGTTCGTGCGGTTTTTATTGACGCCTTAAGCATCGATCCGCCGGACAACCGTTCCTTTTATGGTCATGAGAAAATATTGGGGGTTTCCGGAGTAATCGCTGAAAATTTAACGAATCTGGAACAGATCGATTTTCCCGAACCGCTCATTATCGCCTTACCTCTCAAGCTTCAAGGGGTCGACGGTTCTTCCGTCCGGGCAGTAGCCATTGAAATGGGAGACTGAAATCCCAAAAGGCATCTTCCTTCTTTACACAAACGGCCGTCTTCCGGACTCCTTTTAAGGGTAACGAACCACTTTTTCCATGGTTCGGGATTTGACTCAACCTATGTACGACAAAAAAAAGCAGGCTTCCAAATGGGAAGAAGCCTGCTTTTTTTCATTTTCCGGAATAAAGGTGAAACGACCTTACTCCATTTCAAAACCACCAGTATAGAGTTGGTAATATACGCCTTTTTCGGCGAGAAGCTGTTCATGGGTGCCCCGTTCAATGATGCGACCTTGATCAAGAACCATGATGACATCGGCGTTTTGGATCGTGGATAGCCTGTGGGCAATGACAAAAACCGTCCTCCCCTTCATGAGGGCATCCATCCCTTTTTGGACAATTGTTTCAGTCCGGGTATCGATGCTTGACGTTGCCTCATCCAATATCATGACCGGAGGATCGGCGATTGCAGCCCGGGCGATGGACAATAGTTGCCGTTGTCCCTGGGATAAGCCTTCCCCATTTCCCGATAGGACCGTTTCATATCCATCCGGTAGCATCCGGATGAATCCGTCGGCATGGGCAAGTTTGGCTGCCTGATACACTTCCTCATCAGTGGCGTCCAGTCTTCCGTAACGGATATTTTCCATGACCGTTCCGGTAAATAAATTCGTATCTTGGAGTACGATACCAAGGGAGCGGCGCAAATCGGCTTTTTTGATGTTTTTGATATTGATGCCATCGTACAAAATTTCGCCTTTTTGGATATCGTAGAAACGATTGATCAAATTGGTGATCGTCGTCTTACCGGCACCGGTTGCACCGACAAAAGCGACCTTTTGCCCTGGCTTGGCATACATATTGATATTATGGAGAACCGTTTTTCCTTCTTCATAACCGAAATCCACATCGATAAACCTTACATCTCCCTCAAGCAGGGTATATGTAAAGGTGCCATCCGCCTGGGGTTGTTTCCAAGCCCAAATGCCGGTCCGTTCGGAAGCTTCCACCAGCCGGTCCCCTTCCCATTTGGCATTCACCAAAGTTACGGTTCCTTCATCTTCTTCCGGCTGTTCATCGAGCAGACGGAAAATCCTCTCTCCCCCGGCAGCTGCCATAACTACCGAGTTCAATTGCTGGGAAACTTGGCTGATGGGCATGCTGATCGTCCTGGTTAATTGCAGGAAGCTGGCAATCGCCCCCAAGGTGAGACCGCCAACATCAAGGGTGGCAAGAAGGCCGCCGATAAAAGCGATGGAAACATATTGCAAATTCCCCATATTGCCCATGATCGGTCCCAAAGTGTTGGCAATTTGGTTAGCCATCGAGGCATTTTCAAACAATTCCCCATTCAGCTTATCAAAACCTTCCTTTGCCTCTTCTTCATGATTAAACACCTTTACAACCTTTTGTCCGCCAATCATTTCTTCTATATAACCATTGGTTTTCCCTAAAGATTGCTGCAATTTCATAAAATACATGCCGCTTCGTCCGGCAATCTTGCCGGATACCACAAACATGATGATAACCCAAAGAATGACCACCACCGTCAAGTGGACACTTGTGATGAGCATAGCCGTAAATACCGCAACGATGGTAACCATCGATGAAAACATATTGGGCAGACTTTGGGAAAGCAACTGCCTTAAAGTGTCGGTATCATTGGTAAAGTGGCTCATAATATCCCCATTGGCATGGGTATCAAAATATCGGATGGGAAAATTTTGCATTTTCGTAAACATCTCATCCCGTAAATCCTTCAGTACCCCTTGGGTAATGACCACCATCAATTGGTTGTAGATCAAGGTCGAAAGAACCCCGATAAGATAAATGATGGCCATGATTGTGATGGCTTTGATCAAACCGGTATATACCGGATTTTCCATACCCGTTAACGGTACAATATAATCGTCGATTAAAACTTCCAGGAATAAGGAACCAATGACGTTGGCCACCGTACCAATTAAAATTCCGATGATCACGATGAAAAAGGAGAACTTATATTTGGATGTGATATAGGAAAAAATCCTTCCGATAGTTTTAAAGCTTTCTTTCAGTGACTTCTTTCCGGCAACAGGCCGCATTCCATATTTAGGCATCGAGAGCACGGCCTCCCTTCATCTGTGAGCTGTAAATTTCACGGTAAATTTCATTATTGGCAAGAAGTTCCTCATGGGTGCCAATTCCGTTTATTTCCCCATGATCCAGAACGATGATCTTATCCGCCTCCATGACGGATGAAATCCGCTGGGCAATGATAAATTTGGTCGTATTCGGAAGCTCATTCTTCAGGGCCGCACGGATTTTCGCATCGGTCTTGGTATCTACGGCACTGGTTGAGTCATCCAAAATTAATATTTTCGGTTTTTTCAGGAGGGCCCGGGCAATGGTCAACCGCTGTTTCTGTCCGCCAGAAACGTTTGCCCCGCCCTGTTCGATATATGTATCATATTTTTTCGGGAAACGTTGGATAAATTCGTCAGCTTGGGCCAATTGGGCGGCATGGAGGATTTCTTCATCACTGGCGTCTTTATCCCCCCAAAGCAAGTTTTCTTTGATCGTTCCCGAGAAGAGAACGTTCTTTTGCAAGACGACACTGACGGCATCCCGCAATACGTGGATATCATAATCCCTTACATCAACTCCACCGACGAGCACCCGTCCTTCCGTGACATCGTAAAGGCGGGGAATTAATTGGACCAAACTCGTCTTTGAACTGCCGGTTCCGCCGATTATTCCGACCATTTCGCCCTCTTTCACGTCAAAATTGATGTTTTTAAGGACGAGACTTTTCTTATCCTTTTGATAGCTGAAGCTGACATTTTCAAACCGGACATCGCCGCTTTTCACTTCCATAACCGGTTTTTCAGGATTGGTAAGGTCGACTTTCTCATTTAGCACTTCAAGAGCCCTTTCGGCGGATGCCCGGGAGATGGATATCATGACCAATACCATGGATACCATCATCAAGGACATGAGAATTTGGGTAATATAGGCGATCAGGCTTATGAGTTGCCCTGTTGTCAATGTTCCGGCAATGATCATTCGGGCACCGAACCAAGATATCAAAAGAATGGAACTGTAGATGGAAAATTGCATTAGCGGACCGATTAATGCTGCCAGTCGCTCCGCTTTGGAAAAATCTTCAAAAATGTCCTTGGAGGAATTTTTGAACTTGGCAATTTCCAAGGTTTCCCGGACATAAGATTTTACTACCCTCATGCCACTTAAGTTTTCCTGGACTACCTGATTGAGCTTGTCATACTTTTTAAACACCCGTCTGAAAATGGGATGTGCCTTTGTCATGACCAAGTATAATCCGATGGCCAACAGAGGGACTATGGCCAAAAAGACGAGGGAAAGTCTCGGGCTGATGCTAAAAGCCATGATGATGGAAAAAATAAGCATCATCGGGGCCCGAACGGCAATCCGTATAATCATCAAAAAGGCATTTTGGATGTTCGTTACATCCGTCGTAAGCCGGGTAATCAGGCTGGATGAGGAAAATTTATCAATGTTGGAAAAAGAGAATTCCTGGATTTTATAATACAAATCTTTTCTAAGGTTTTTGGCAAACCCGCTCGAAGCTTTCGCCGAATAAATACCAGCCCTTACACCAAAAAACATCGAAATAAAGGCTGCGACAATCAGCAGGAAACCGAATTGCAAGATGACTGCCATATCACCTTGAGTAATTCCATCGTCAATCAAAAAGGTAATCAGAAAAGGAATGAGAACCTCCATGATGACTTCCAATGTGATAAAGAGAGGAGATAGAAGGGTTTCTTTTTTATATTCCCCAATATATTTGGTAAATTGTTTGATCATCTTTGACCTCCATTCTTTATTATGTTTCCATCCCAACCCAATCCATTTGTTGTGATATGGTTAACAAAAAAGTACTATCTATTATACTACCATGTATGGACTTATGAATATTGGATTTTTTTTGAACAAATTTTCATCTTTCCCCTTCAAAAAAAACGGGCATTTTTGTAAGGATTCTGTATCCTTTATGAAAAATGGCGATGCACGAAATTGGTATGTAAATATGCGGGATAAATTCACCCGTAGCATATGTTTCCGTCGCAACTTTCATACAAAAAGGCCTGGGAAAAATACACTTTGCCCTTGCCCGGAAAGGAGGTCCTTTGAAAAGACGGACATTGCCATGTTGCCACCTTTTTTCTTACAGCAAGTAAAAAAGCGAAGGTTTTAACCCCTTCGCCCTCGTTCCTGTTTCATATTTTCCTCGAGCTCAATAACCCGTTCATAACATTCTTCAAACTTTTGCTTTCCTTCGTGGAAGTCTTCTCCCTGAATTTCGTAAATCCCGAAGTCATTCAAGGTAACCATAAAATATTCGCCAAAGAAGGTTTCTCCCTTCCGAAGCCTTTTAATCCCCTGATAGATCGGATCCATATCCTTTTCAAAGTGAAACAGGTTCAACTGTTCCTTCATGTTGCTTCATCTCTTTCGTTAAATCAGTCTCGGTTTTTATTGGATCATTATCTTCTTGAGTTCCCTTTCTATCATATCGGAAAAGGAAAAACAGGTTCAAGCCTCTTTTTGGAGGAAGAAATTCTAAATCTTTACCCCAATCTTATCGGATTTTTTCAAGAATTTCCTTGATCTGTTCCAGATGGCGCAACTCATGATAAGGAATGAACTCTACCCATTGGTCCAAAGTAAGTTTCCCAAAACTGGGATGTGGCACGGAAATCTTCTTAAGTACAGATTTGTCCTCAATTCCTTGCAGCGTCCAAATGAGTTGATTCCGGGAATTGGCGAACATATCAAGGAGTTGTTGCTTATGGAAGGCTCCTTCTCCCGGAAGGACTGCCCTTGGCGCCTTAAGTTTATTTGTCCGTTCTTGTGCAATGCTTACATCTTTTCTTTCTGCCTCACCTTGCTTTCCATTCTCCAGTCCCCG
>NICF_comb_assmDRAFT_10002155_pt1 | contig 15108 bp, 13 predicted proteins | sample NewIslPassag4_SG_FD_11279 | JGI IMG/M metagenome (IMG submission 11279) | reverse complement strand
GCCCGGCCGAAAGAGTTGGCGGTCGCTCCATCACGCAATTCCCCGCCGGCGGCCCGCACCGGCGTGACGCGACGCCGGCGGCCCGCATTTACCCGCGCCCCGCTTCCACCCGGAGGATGAAGTCCAGTCTCGTGTCGCACCGGTGCGTTTGCTCGTGCTGTTTCGTTTTGAGATTCTTTGAGAATTCGTCCGTGCGGGAGCCAAAGGCTGCGGGATTCTCGGCGCGCTTGTGGAACCAAACGGAGGGGGGTGGGGTAAGCCGCGCAGGGGAGGCCGGTGTCCCGTGAGCTCGGAGCAAACGCCCGCTCTCGATCAGCGAGGGTACTTCTGCTTCAAACGTGGCTTGCTTCTCGCCGCCAGGGAGTATCTCGAACTCTGGTGCGACGTCGTGCGGGAGCGCGAGCCGGGGCGGGTGTGCGAGGCGCTCAACGCCCTGGGCTCGGTCTATATCGAGCTCGGGGAGGCGGCGCGGGCGATGGAGCTGTTCGCCCAATCTCTCGACTGGGAGCGGGCCGGAAGCAAGGTCCATCGCATACACAGCCTCTGCAACATGAGTCTTTGCTGTTACCTCATGGGGCGGGCGACCGAATGCGTCTCCTATGGCGAACAAGCGTTTCAACTCTTGCTCGAAGAGAAGTCGCCCGACCCGGACCTCGAAGCGCACACGCACGAAATCCTGAGCCTCGGCTATGTGGCGGTCGGCGATTGGGAGCGGGCCGCCGTCGCGGCTGAGGCCGCGAGGAAGTCGTTCGAGGCGACGGGCGACAAGGCGGGCGTGGCCAAGATGCTGAACAACCTCGGGCTGATCCGGATCGAAACCGGCAAGTACGACGAGGGCGAGAGCCTGCTCAACGCGTCGCTCCGGCTGATGGAGTCGCTGCAGGACTCCGCCCAGGCGGCGTACACGTACACCGAGCTCGGGCGCCTTTGCTTCAAGCGCAAGGATCTCGCCGGCGCCCTCCGGTTCGGCAGCAAGGCGCTGCGGCTGTTGTGGGACAACATGGGAATGATCGACAAGGCGGAGATCGCCCGGTTGTGCGAGCTTTTCGGTTCGATCGCCCACAGCGTCGGCGACCGCCAGGGAGCGATCACGTACCTCCAGCGGGCGTCGACGTACTACGCCCAGCAGGATCGCTGGCGCGAGTGGCAAGGCGCGAACGAATCACTCGCCCGCGTCATCCGGGGCGAGCCGGGCGAGCATTCCGAGAAGATCGCGATCGACATCGAGGACCGGGAACGCCTGCGGTACCTGACGACGCTGCTCGGCCTGATGGACACACTCGAGTGCTTTTATCCTACCTTGCGCGGCAAGTCGGAGTTGGTGACAAAGTACGCGCTGCTCATCGGCGAGCGGTGCGGCCTCGCCGCCCAGGACCTCGAACGGCTCAGTCACGCTGCGCGATTGCACGACATCGGCTTGACGTCGATGGACGCCGGGGCAGGCGAACCGGCTGGCACCCTCGGCGAGGGGGCGGCGGTGCACGCCGTGTTCGGCGAGCGGATCCTAAAAATGTTTGGCGTTCACGAAGAGGTGCAGAAGGCCGTGCGCCACCAGCGGGAGTGGTTTGACGGCAGCGGGTCGCCGGACGGGCTCGCGGGGAGCGAAATTCCCCTTTTTTCCCGGATCATCGCCGTCGCCGAGGCGTACATCGCCACCACGCTGGCTTGTCCCGATCCTCGCAGATCCCATTCAGAAGGGATGCGGGCGGTCGCCGCCCTGTCGGGAAGGCGGTTCGACCCTGTGGTGATCGACCGCTTCATCCGCTTGCACGAAGAGGACATGTGAAGAGAATCGCAAAGTTCGTTATTCGTGTTTCCGCGCAACGCGGTGCCAACCTGAGATGAAAGGGGGACAGGCAAATGAAGAAACGTTGGCTGGCTCTAATCGCCGCCGTGGCCCTCGTTGCATCGGTCAGCAGCGCGTCGCTCGCTTCGTCCTGGTACGACGGGTCGGACGGCGGCGTCCAGACGCAGGGGATCATCAGGCCGACGGGCATCTGGTGATCGCCCGCCCGGGCGAGGCGCCTCGACAAGGGCTCCACCATTGTGACTGCAGTGCAAGAGAGGCAGCGTCCGGCGGACCCCGGCGCTGCCTCCTTCGCGTGGATACACTTCAAATCAAACGGCGCCGCATCGCGGCGCCGCCTTGATCGTGGTGCCCGGGGTGGGATTTGAACCCACACAGGTGTGATCCTACATGGCCCTCAACCATGCGCGTCTGCCAATTCCGCCACCCGGGCGCTAGCCGTATTAATTTCGCCAACAACCCTTATTATAAGCAAGGCGAACGCTGCTGTCAACGCGGGAACGCCTCGATCTTTCGATCGAGGCGTTCCTCAAGACGAACTTCCTTTAGAAGTCCATTAGAAGTCCATGTCGCCGCCGGGCGGCATGGGAGCGGCCTTCTCCTTCTTGGGAATCTCGGAGATGACGGCCTCGGTCGTGAGGAGCATGCCCGCGATGCTGGCGGCGTTCTGCAGGGCCGTGCGCGTCACCTTGGCGGGGTCGACGATGCCGGCCTTGATCATGTCCTCGAACTTCTCGGTCGCGGCGTTGAAGCCGATGCCCGGCTTTTCGGCCTTGACCCGCTCGACGATGACGGAACCCTCAAGGCCCGCGTTATTTGCGATCTGGCGGGCCGGCTCGGTCAGGGCCTTGAGAACGATCTTGACACCGACCAGCTCATCGCCTTCGGCCTGCACCTTCTCGACAGCCGGGATGATGTCGATGAGCGTGGTGCCGCCGCCGGGAACGATACCCTCCTCCACAGCGGCGCGGGTGGCGTGCACCGCGTCCTCGACCCGGTGCTTCTTCTCCTTGAGTTCGGTTTCGGTCGCAGCGCCCACCTGGATGACGGCGACGCCGCCGGCGAGCTTGGCAAGGCGCTCCTGGAGCTTCTCACGGTCGTAGTCGGAGTCGGTCTCCTCGATCTGCCGCTTGATGAGCTCGATGCGGCCCTGCACGGCCTTCTTGTCGCCGCGGCCCTCGATGATCGTCGTGTCTTCCTTGGTGATCACGACGCGGCGGGCCTGGCCGAGCATGTCGAGGGTGACATTCTCGAGCTTGGTGCCGAGGTCCTCGGAGATGAACTGGCCGCCGGTGAGGATCGCGATGTCCTCCAGCATGGCCTTGCGGCGATCGCCGAACCCGGGCGCCTTGACGGCTGCGACGTTGAGAATGCCCTTGATCCGGTTGACGACCAAGGTGGCGAGCGCCTCGCCCTCGACGTCTTCAGCGATGATGACAAGCGGCCTGCCGGCCTGCACCACCTTCTCGAGCAAGGGAAGGAGGTCGTGAACGTTGGAAATCTTCTTCTCGTGAATCAGGATGAGCGGCTCGTCGAGGACGGCCTCCATGGCCTCAGGGTTGGTGACGAAGTAGGGGGAGATGTACCCCTTGTCAAACTCCATTCCCTCGACGACTTCGACCTGCGTGGTCGTGCCCTTGGCCTCTTCGACCGTGATCACGCCGTCTTTTCCGACCTTGTCCATCGCATCCGCGACGAGTTGGCCGATCTCGCGGTCGTTCGCCGCAATGGAAGCGACGTGGGCGATGTCCTCCTTGCCCTCGAGCGTGATTGCAATCCTTTTGATCTCGGCGACCGCAGCCTCCACCGCCTTGTCGATACCCTTCTTGAGGAGCATCGGGTTGGCGCCGGCGGCGACGTTCTTCAGGCCCTCGAGGACGATGGCCTGAGCGAGGACGGTCGCCGTGGTCGTCCCGTCGCCGGCCACGTCGTTGGTCTTGGACGCGACCTCCTTGCAGAGCTGCGCGCCCATGTTCTCGTACGGGTCGGCGAGCTCGATCTCCTTGGCGACGGTCACCCCGTCCTTGGTGATGACCGGGGAGCCGTACTTCTTCTCAAGCACGACGTTGCGGCCCTTGGGGCCGAGGGTCACCTTGACCGCGTTGGCGACGGCGTTGACGCCCCGCTCCAAGGCGCGCCGCGCTTCAGCATCAAACGCCAGCTGTTTGGCTGCCATGAAGAGTTGCCTCCTTTAAATTTGAGATTTCCCTAGCAGTGTGAGATTCCCAGGGTGAGGAAGGCGGGCGAAGGGGTATTAGCCCTCCGCGACGGCGAGGATGTCGCTCTCCCTGAGGATGAGGTACTCGGTGCCGTTTACCTTCACTTCGGTGCCGCCGTACTTGGCGAAGATCACCTTGTCGCCCACCTTGACCTCGAGGGGGACGCGCTCGCCGTTGTCGAGCAGCTTGCCGGAGCCGACGGCGATCACCTCGCCCTTTTGGGGCTTCTCCTTCGCAGTGTCGGGAAGGTAGATGCCCCCTGCGGTCTTCTCCTCTTCCTCGATGGTCTTGACGACCACCCGGTCGCCCAGTGGCTTCAGAGTCATGACCTGTCCCCTCCTTGCTAGAACGGGTAATGATTTAGCCATAGGTTTGTTAGCACTCACGAGTCGTGAGTGCTACCAGGTACTAATATATCCATTTCTGGGACCGTGTCAATACGGTTTTTGGCTCGCCGCGCGGCCGCCGCGCTCTTCGCGAAACAGGTTGAACCGCACGAACTGGCCCGCCAAATGATCAATCAAATCCGCGTAGGAGATCTCGCCGCGGACCAGGCGGAAATACAGGGCCAGGGTCTCGGGGCTCTTTTCGAATAGCCAAAAGAAGAGGCGGGGGAAGGTGTACAGCTTCTCAGCGATCCAGGCCGCCCGCGCAAGCTCGCTTACGATGCGTTCGTCAATTTCGACCTGGTAGCCGGAGAAGTCGAATTCGCCGCGGTCGAGCGCGTCCGCGACGTGCTTCGCCGCGATCTTCCCGCTCAGCACGGCATGGGCGATGCCCTCACCTGACAAGGGGTCGTTTAGACCCGCGGCGTCGCCGACGAGCAGGATGCGGTCCTTCCAGATTCTCCGGCGCGTCCCCCCGGTCGGGATCGGGTGCCCGTAAACCTGCATCGGCAGCCCGGCAAGTCCGGTCTGTTCCAAAAACCGCTCGAAAGCGTCCTTGATCGCGCCGCGCCGGCGGGAGAAGGTGCCGACGCCCACGGATAGCCGGCCCGATTTGGGAAAGATCCAACCGTAGCCCCAGGGCGGGTCGGCGTAGGAGAGGTACACCTTGTCCCGGTACGCTCGAGCGAGCTCGTCTGTCGGCTCGACCTCGGCTTCGATCGCGATCCCCCGCTCGAAGTTGAAAAGACCGGCGGAGTGCGCCACCTCGCCGTTCGCCCCGTCGGCTCCGATCACGACGCGCGCCTTCAAGTCCCCTCTTGTCGTGTGGACGATCACCCAACCGTCCTCCTCGCGCTCGACGCCGGTCACGGCGTGCCCCGGAAGGAATTCGCCCCCTGCTTCGACCGCCTTTTCGAGTAGGCGGTAGTCGAAGCGCTCCCGCATCACGAAGTGAGCGAAGGGCTGATCGGATTTGCACAAGAGGGGGTGGCTGTACTTGTGCGCGAGCTCGACCGTGTGCAGCGAAGCCTCGACGAGGTCCCGCCAGTCGAAGTCGAGTTCCCGGGAGGTGAGCGCGGAGATCGCCCCGCCGCACGGCTTGTGCCTTGGAAAGACCGCTTTATCCACGGCGACAGCCTTGACGCCGAGCAGTGCGAGTTGCCGGAGGGCGGTCGAGCCGGCCGGCCCGGCGCCGGCGATGATACAGTCGTACGTCCGCACCAATTCGATCACGCCTTTCAAGCGATCAGCACCAGTTTTTCCAAACGTCGCCTGAATATGAGCGCCGATGAGCGCGCAAAGCAAGGCCAAGAAAAATAAGGCCCCACACGTGTGGGGCCGGCCTATAGCAAACAACGGAGCGCCTGTCCGGGGCGAAGTGCCGGAGGCGCCGGACGGGAAAGCCTCAATCGAGGTTGAGGAGGGAGAGCGGCCCGCGCACCGCATCGACCGATCGCTCGAATGCCGCGCGCTCTTCTTCGGTGAGCTCGATCTCGAGGATGCGCTCGATGCCGCCGCCGCCGAGGACGACCGGAACCCCGGCGCAGATGTCGTGCTGGCCGTATTCGCCCTGGAGGTAGGCGATCGCGGGGAGGATCCGCTTTTTGTCCTTGAGGATCGCCTCGACCATTTGTACCACGGACGCCCCGGGCGCGTAGTAGGCGCTGCCTGTCTTAAGGAGCTCCACGATCTCGCCGCCGCCCTTGCGTGTCCGCTCCACGATGGCGTCGAGCCGGTCCTTAGGGATCAGTTTTTCGACGGGGATGCCCCCGGCGTAGCTGTAGCGGACGAGCGGGACCATCGAGTCGCCGTGGGCGCCCATGACGAACGCGCTCACATCTTCCACCGACACGCCGAGCTCCATCGCAAGGAACGTCCTAAAGCGGGTCGAGTCGAGGACGCCGGCTTGTCCCATGACCTGATTGCGCGGCATCCCACTCTCCTTGAGTGCGACGTAAGTCATGACGTCGACGGGGTTGCTCACGACGATGATGTACGCTTTGGGGGAGCGGGCCGCGACCTCGCGGACGACGGACGAAACGATCTCATAGTTGGTCTTGAGGAGGTCGTCGCGGCTCATCCCGGGCTTGCGGGCGATTCCCGCCGTGATCACGACGACGTCGGAATCGGCGGTCTCGTCGTACCCGTTGGTCCCGATGATGCGGGCGTCAAAGCCTTCGATCGGACCGGCCTCGAGCAGGTCGAGCGCCTTGCCCTGGGGAACGCCGGGGACAACGTCGACGAGGACGATGTCGCCGAGTTCCTTCGCCGCAGCCCAGTGGGCGGCGGTGGCGCCGACGTTGCCTGCGCCGACTATGGTGATTTTGTTGCGCTTCAAGGTAATTGCCCTCCTTGTGGGAACGAACGCCAAAACCAGTCACAGTCTACCACGACAGCGCAAACTCTAGCAACGAGGGCGTTCACCGACGCGGTCAGGCCGCCATAGGATGATTCAGATCGGCCGAAGGAGGAAGTCGTGTGGCTTGGCCAGACTGGAGCGCCTGGGGCGGCCTCGTCGCGCTCCCGGAGGACGCAAGGACCGCGAAGCCGAGGAAGCAGGGCAGGACGATGGTGATCGACAAGGGAATCGGCCTTCGGGACCTGGAGGACCTCCTCGAATCGTGCGCTCCGTTCATTGACTACATCAAGCTTGCGTTCGGCACGTCGGTGCTGTACCGCCCGGAGATCCTCCGGCGGAAGGTGCATGCCATCCGGGATTACGGCGTGGACGTGTATCCCGGCGGCACGCTTTTCGAACTCGCAGCGGCGCAAGGCAACGCCGAGGCGTTCGTAGCGCGGGCGAAAGAGATCGGGTTCACGTGCCTCGAAGTTTCGGACGGGACGTTCGAAGTGCCCGGGCCGGAGCGCAGGCGCCGCGTCGAACTGGGGCTTCGGGCCGGGCTCACGGTGATTACGGAGGTAGGCAAGAAAGACCGGCGCGCCGCGGTGGTCGCGGAGAAGATCGCCGCACAGATCGAACTCGACCTCGCCTGGGGGGCGGAGATGGCGATCGTCGAGGGGCGCGATTCCGGGGTGGGCGTCGGCGTGTACGACGACGGCGGAGCGGCGCGGGAGATGATAGTCGACGAAATCCTGAGCCGGATCGCATCGCCCGGGAGGGTGATGTGGGAGGCGCCGATGGTGTCCCAGCAGCAATTCTGGCTCCGCAAGCTGGGAGTGAATGCGAATTTGGGCAACGTCCAGACGGGGGACGTGATGACGCTCGAGGCGACCCGCCTCGCGCTGAGGGGCGACACGCTCAAAGCCTACGCGGATCGTGCGCAGGCGACGTTGATCGAGAATTCATTCGAAACCTGAAGGAAGACGGGGAACGGCGTCGTACAATCTCTCAATATATGCCAATCGCTACCTTCCGGTTGGGGTGAAGTCGATGCGGGTTGGAACCGAGTGTGACGAGCTGCTGAAAAGCATCGAGGCCGATTTTTTGCGCTTGATCGATATGGACCGGGAGTCGCCCGAATTTGAGGCGCTCTACCGCCGCTTCGACGAGGCTTTGGAGGAAGTGCTCGAGCCGGAAGCGGCTGAAGTCGTCGCCTGACGCGATCGTGTGCGCGCTTTTCGGGGCGGCGCGCCGGCTGTGCCGCGTCGTGCCCCTTTCTGCCGGTGTTGCGCGGTGTTGACGACCCCGGGGAGCGCTGGTTATAATAACGGGAAATTACAGCCTGCGGCATCGCCGCAGGACCGGCGATGACGAAGGACGCGTGCACGGGAGGCGCCGGAAGAGAGCCGGGGTTAGGTGGGAGCCCGGCGGTGCGCCGTGTATCGCCATCGCCTTCCGAGCTTGTCACCGAAAGAGCGGGACGCCCTAAGGCCGCCGCAAGGAGGAGCCGGGCGGGGCTCAAGTAGGCTGGCACGGCGCAGTGCCCCGTTAGAAGGCGCTTGGTCAGAGGGGGAGCGCACTTTTGCGCTCCAACTGAGGTGGTACCGCGGGTACGTTCAGCCCGTCCTCTCGCAAAATTTGGCGAGGGGGCGGGCTCGTTTGTTGTCGGCATCAAATCTTTGAGCGCGAGTCGGGAGTGAGCGGTCGTGGATTATCGCAGCACGGTGCAGTTGCCGCAGACGGAATTCCCCATGAAGGCGAACCTCGCCCAGCGGGAGCCCGAGCGGCTGCGGGTGTGGGACGAGCAGAGGTTGTACGAAAAGTTACAGGAGCGCGGAAAGGCCGAAGGGCGCAAGGTTTTCATCCTGCACGACGGGCCGCCGTACGCCAACGGCCACATTCACATCGGCCACGCCTTGAACAAAGTGCTCAAGGACATGGTGATCCGGTCGAAGTCCATGGACGGGTACCGGTCGCCGTACGTCCCCGGGTGGGACACGCACGGCCTGCCGATCGAGCTCCAAGTCGTCCGGCAGGAGGGGAAGAGCCGCACGAAGGACGGGTTGCTCGCGCTCCGGGACGCGTGCCGCGAGTACGCCCTTCGCTACGTCGACATCCAGCGGGAGGAGTTCCGGCGCCTCGGGGTGTGGGGCGACTGGGACCGGCCCTATCTCACCCTCGACCCGGAGTACGAGGCGCGCCAGATCGAAGTGTTCGGCGAGATGGCGACGAAGGGCTACATTTATAAGGGGAAGAAGCCCGTCTATTGGTGCCCCAGTTGCGAGACCGCCCTCGCCGAGGCCGAAATCGAATACCAGGACCATCGCTCGCCTTCTATCTACGTCCGCTTTCCGGTGAGGGACAGCCTGGGCAAGTTCGACCTTGCGCAGCCTGTCGATGTGCTCATCTGGACGACGACACCGTGGACCTTGCCGGCGAACCTCGCCGTGGCGGTGCACCCCGACCTCGACTACGCCATCGTGCAGGCCGACGACGGCCGCCGGTTCATCGTGGCCGAAGGCCTGGCGCTCGCCGTCTTCGCAAAGCTCAACCTCGGAACGCCGCGGCCGATCCAAAGGTTCAAGGGGAGCGAGCTCGAGGGCGTCGTCGCATGGCACCCGTTCATCGACAGGCCGTCGCCCATCATCCTGGGCGAACACGTCACGCTCGAACAAGGCACGGGCCTCGTCCACACGGCGCCGGGCCACGGCCTCGAAGACTACGAAGTAGGGCAGCGTTACGGCCTGGACGTGCTCGCCCCGGTCGACGCGCAAGGCAGGATGACCGAGGAGGCGGGCAAGTACGCCGGACTTACGCTCGACGAAGCGAACAAGGCGATCACCGCCGACATGGAGCGGGACGGAACCCTCCTTTTGCTCGAGCACATCAACCACCAGTACGCGCACTGCTGGCGCTGCAAGAATCCCGTCGCCTTCCGCGCGACGGAGCAGTGGTTCGCGTCCGTCGAGGGTTTCCGCAAAGAGGCCTTGGAGGCCATCGACCAGGTGAAGTGGATCCCGTCGTGGGGGATCGACCGCATCCGGAACATGGTGCAAGACCGCGGCGACTGGTGCATTTCGCGCCAGCGGGCGTGGGGCGTGCCCCTTCCCATTTTCTACTGCTCGGCGTGCCGCGAAGCTCTCGTGACGCCCGATACGATCCGGGCGGTGGCAGACTTGTTCCGCAAGGAGGGTTCGAACGCCTGGTACATCCGGCCCGCCGAGGAGATCCTGCCGCCCGGAACGACGTGCAAAGCGTGCGGCGGAACGAACTTCGACAAAGAGCAGGACATCATGGACGTCTGGTTCGACTCCGGTTCGAGCCACTACGCCGTCCTCGCCGACTGGCCGGACCTTTCGTGGCCGGCCGACATGTACCTCGAGGGGAGCGACCAGCACCGCGGCTGGTTCCAGTCGTCGCTGCTCACGGCCGTCGCCACGCGCGGCACAGCGCCATACCGCGAGGTGCTCACGCACGGCTTCATCGTCGACGGCGAGGGAAGGAAGATGTCCAAGTCGATCGGGAATACCGTCGCCCCCGACGAGGTGATCAAGACGTACGGGGCCGACATCCTGCGACTTTGGGCCTCCTCCGCTGATTACCGGGGCGACATCCGCGTCTCGCAGGACATCTTGAAGCAAATGGCCGAGGTGTACCGGCGGATTCGCAACACGTGCCGGTTCCTGCTCGGCAACCTGTACGACTTCGACTTCGGAAAGGACAGGGTGGACCGGAGCGCGCTCTTCGAGGTCGACCGGTGGGCGCTCGCAAGGACGCGCAAGCTCCACGAGCGGTGCGTGAACGCCTACCGCGAGTACTCGTTCCACACGGTGCACCAGCTTGTGCACAACTTCTGCGCCGTCGACATGGGCGGCTTCTACCTCGACGTGATCAAGGACCGCCTGTACTGCGACGGCAAGGACTCGAAGTCCCGCAGGGCCGCGCAGACCGTCATGGCCGAGATCCTGCAGACGCTCGTGAAGCTCATCGCCCCCATCCTGGTCTTCACCGCCGACGAGGTGTGGGAACACATGCCCGAGTCGCTCAAAGACGCCCCGAGCGTTCACCTCAGCCGCTGGTCGCCCCCGGCCGCGGCGGCGGAGGATCCCGAGTTCGACAGTCGCTGGGAAAGCCTGCTCAAGGTGAGGCGGGTCGTGGCCCGGGCCTTGGAGCGCGCTCGGAATGAAAAAGTGATCGGCAGTTCGACTGAGGCTGCAGTGCGGGTCCGGGCGAACGGGGAGCTGCGCGGGCTGCTCGAGTCGTACCGCGACGAGCTCGCGCCCATCTTCATTGTCTCCGCGGTCGAGCTCGTGGACGGCGACCTCGACCTTGAGATCGTCGAGGAGGAAGAGGAGATCGCCGCCGGCGTCGAGCGGGCCGGCGGCGAAAAGTGCGAGCGGTGCTGGCGGTACGCGCCCGGAGTGGGAGATCACGCCGACCACCCGACGTTGTGCGACCGGTGCGCCGGCGTGGTCCGGGAGCTCGTGGCCCGGGCCTAACTCAATCCCTCCGCCTTCATTTGCCGGAAGGCGCGGTCGACCGCCTCCAGCGTGCGCGTGATGTCGTCGTCCGAGTGCGCGGCCGAGACGAACCAGGCCTCGTACTTGGACGGCGCCGTCATGACGCCCTGTTCGAGCAAGAGCCGGAAGAAGCGAGCAAGGTGCCCGCTCGGCGTGCGGGCGGTCTCTTCGAAGTTGCGCGACGGCCGGGGCGCGAAAAACGGGCTCAGCGCGCCCCCAAAGCGCGTCACGGACAGGGTGATGCCGTGCGCCTTGGCCGAGGCGAGCATCCCTTCCTCGAGGCGTTTTGCCAGACGCTCAATCCGCTCGTAAAGTCCCGGGGCGGCGAGCGCTTCGAGGCAGGCGAGGCCCGCCGCCGTGGAGACGGGATTCCCCGACAGGGTGCCGTCCTGGTACACGCCGCCCAAAGGAGCGACGACGCTCATGACGTCGCGCCTTCCCCCGTAGGCGCCGAGCGGCAGCCCCCCGCCGATGATCTTGCCGAGGGTGTAGAGGTCCGGCCGCAGGCCGAAGTGCCACTCGATCGAGCCGTACGCGAAGCGGAACGCCGTGATCACTTCGTCCCAAATCACGAGCGCTCCCGCCTTGGCCGCGAGCGCGTGCAGCTTTTCCATGAATTCCTGGTCCGGGACCACGATGCCGAAATTGCCGCAAATCGGCTCGACCAGTGCGCAGGCGATCTCGCCGCCGAATTTTGCGAACGCCTGCTCAAGCCGTTCGACGTCGTTGTAGGGGATCGAGATCACGTCCTCGGCCACCCCGCGCGTGACGCCGAGGCTCTCGTCGATGCCCAGGGTCGACGAGCCGGATCCGGCCGAGACCAGCACCGGATCGGAATGCCCGTGGTACGCCCCGTCAAACTTCAAGATTTTCTCCCGGCCCGTGAAGCCGCGGGCGACCCTTAGCGCGGTCATGACCGCTTCGGTGCCGGAGGCGGTGAAGCGGACGAGTTCGAGGCCGGGGATGGCGCCGGAAAGCCGCTCGGCGAGGAGCACCTCGCCTTCGGTCGGTGTGCCGTAGACGCTTCCCCTGCGGATGGCGCGGTCAACCGCCGCGACCACCGCCGGGTGAGCGTGCCCCAGGATCATCGCGCCGTACGCGGCAAGGTAATCGATGTACTGCTTTCCGTCGACGCCGTACAGGTAGGCGCCCTCGCCCCGGGCGATGAACACCGGCGCACCGCCTCCCACTGCGGCGTACGACCGGGAAGGCGAGTTCACGCCGCCCGCGATGCGCCGGACGGCCCGCGCGAAGAGCGCTTCCGAGTGCTTGTCCACGTTTTCATCCTCCTTGGAGTGCCGGCGGGCAAACGCTCTTGCCCGCACCCGCCATAAGTTCACCGGGCGTGCGCCGCGCGCCTTTCCAGGTGCGATGCAAGGGACGGCGGGAACGCGCACAAGGAACCGGGCATTCCCGGGTGAGCAGGCGGGGATGCTACGAGAAGGCACCCGGGCGAACGAGGTCCCGGGGCGGGAAAGGGGAATCCGGTGACGCTGGACTACGAAGGCCCCCGGTGGGCTCGCCGGCTCGTCGAAAAGCTTGAGGAAGCGATCGCAGGGCTGGAAAAGGCCGGGATCGCGGAATGGGTGGAACTTTACCGGAATCCGCGGCGCCTTCTTTACCTCAACTTCCTCGCCGGTGCGGCGCGCGGGTTCGGGATCGCCGTCGGGTTCACGCTCATCGGCGCGCTGCTCGCTCTATTCTTGGGCCACCTCGCCCGCCTGAACCTCCCCGTGATCGGCGAGTTCATAGCGGATCTCGCCCGGATCGTCCAAGTCGAGCTTGCTGTCTCGCCGTGAACGGGGCCAAAGCGTGAACGGGGCCAAAGAAGGGCCGGCGGCTCCCGGCGCATGCGCCGGCCTTGCGAAAGGACGGTAGAGCGTGGACGAAAGGCTGATTCGCAGGAGGCTCGCCGAGGAGCGGGAGCGGTACGCCTCGATCGCACGGGGCCTCAAGGAAGGCATCGACGAGGCGATGACCGAGGCGGCGGGCGAACTCTCCTCGTATGACCAGCATGCAGCGGACTTAGGCAGCGAGATGTTCGAGCGCGAGAGGGACGTGGGTCTGAGGGCCTCCGCGCTGAGCACTCTGGAGCGGATCGACAGGGCGTTTGCGCGGCTCGAATCCGGCGGGTACGGAACTTGCGAGGCGTGCGGGCGCCCGATCGATGCGGCGCGCCTTGAGGCGATCCCATACGCCGAGGAGTGCGTCGACTGCGCAGGGCGGCGGGAGGAGGTCGAAAGCCACCGGCCGGTCGAAGAGGACGTCGTGAGCTTTGCCCGCACCGTCGGCGACGGCGGGCGCGAAGCCGCGTACGGGGCGGACGTGGCCATGGAGAGCCTCGCGCGGCACGGGACTGCGAACTCGCCCCAGGACGTGCCCGGAGCGGTGGATTACGGCGACGTTTCGGAGGTCGACTTCGACTTTGAACTCCACAGCGATTTGGATCCCGACCTGCGCTTGGGTCCCGGCGAGGATCTCCAATTCGAGCTGGAACGCGTCGTAGACGAGCTGGATGAGGAGGAGGCCGAGAAGCGAGAAAAAGAGCGCGATACGTGGGAGTGACGCGAGTCGCTCGTCCGGTGTGCTAAAATGGGGTTGATTCCTTTGCGGCGACATCCGGAGGCAGCCCGCGATGCTCTACGTCTACGCGATCGCCGCGATCGTTGCGGCGGTCGATCAAGTGACGAAGGCCTGGGTGCGGGCCGAGTTCGCACCCGGGGAGACGGTTCCCATTTTCGCCAACGTCTTCCATTTCACGTACGTCCAAAACCCGGGGGCGGCGTTCGGCATTCTCAAAGGCCAGCTCGGACTCGTCATCCTCGTCACTGCGATCATGGTGGCGCTCGTCGTCTTCAACTCGCGCAACATCGCAAGCTCCGGGCCGTGGGTGCGGGCGGGCTTGGGGCTCGCTTTAGGCGGCGGGGTGGGCAACCTGATCGACCGCCTCAGGTTCGGTTGGGTGACCGACTTCCTCGACTTTCGTGTTTGGCCGGTGTTTAATGTGGCCGATTCGGCGATCTTTGTCGGCGTCTGCATCCTCCTTTGGCACCTGGTGATCGTGCCGCCGAAACCTGCGGAGGAAGGGGAAGGCCGGGTTTGATGCGGGAAGGCGCCGTCCTTGAGTTCGTGGCGGGGGCCGAGGACGACGGCGCACGGCTGGACGTTTTCCTGGCGGGGCGCGGCTCGATCCCCTCGCGCGCGCAGGCCCGGAAGCTGATCGACGAAGGACGGGTCCTCGTGAACGGCAGACCGCCGCAAAAGGCCGGCGTCCGGCTCGCGGCCGGGGACCGGATCGGCGTCGCCGTACCGGAACCGGAGCCTTCGGCACTTGCGCCGCAGGCGATCCCGCTCGACGTGTTGTACGAGGACGAGCACCTGCTCGTGATCAACAAGCCGAAGGGTCTCGTCGTCCACCCGGCTCCGGGCCACCGGACGGGAACGCTCGTCAACGCGCTCATCCACTACCTGCCGGAGCTTCCGGTCATCGGCGGCGCTGAGCGTCCCGGCATCGTACACCGCCTCGACAAGGAGACGACGGGGGTCCTCGTCGTGGCAAAGAGCGCAGAGGCCCACCGCAAACTCGCCGCCGACCTCAAGGCGCGGCGGATCTCCCGGGTCTACGTCGCCCTGGTGCACGGCAACGTTCCAAGGGATCAGGGAACGATCGACGCTCCCATCGGCCGTCACCCGGTGCACCGCAAGAAAATGGCGGTCGTGCCCGGCCGGGGCCGGCCGGCCGTCACCCACTTCAGGGTGCTGGAGCGGTTTAGGAGCTACACGCTGCTCGAGCTACGGCTCGAGACCGGCCGCACTCACCAGATCCGCGTGCACC
>NICF_comb_assmDRAFT_10002153_pt1 | contig 15120 bp, 16 predicted proteins | sample NewIslPassag4_SG_FD_11279 | JGI IMG/M metagenome (IMG submission 11279) | reverse complement strand
GGGCCTGCGTACATCCTTGATCTCCAGTTTGAGCATGGTTCGCCAGTCCTTCCTCCCGCTAAGGACGGCTACGGCCGTCGAATTTGTCCACGGATGGGCGGGTCCTATGTCGAACAGAGCCCGACGGCGGCAACAAACCCGAGCTTCCTCGGATCTCGGTCCCTCGGCCGGTCCCGCGCCGGCCCTGCCCGTGGTGATACCTCTCGGCTCGACGCCCAGAAACCTGAGCGACGGCTGGCGACAGGCTGGACGATCGTCCGGCGCTCGGGGTCAAGTTCACGGCTCAGGTGGCGAATGCGGGGACGATGGGACTCCGCCTGAAGCCCTCGTCCGACACTCCGCAGGCGGCGAGCCCTGCGAGCGCTGTCTCCGAGACGGCTGCTTTGGCGGCACGTGCGCGGCGGGCCTGGGCAGCTCTCGACCGGGCCGAGATCGACGCTTGTTTGCGCGCCTGCGACGAGCTCGCTGCTCCGCATGAGCCTTACCGCGGACGCAAGCTGCTGCTTGAGGCGGCGCTCGCGGAAACCTGCCGCGCGGACGCGCGCCGTCTCGAGTCGCTCTATGTCCAGATGTGCCGCGTGGCCCTCGACGTGCTCGCGCGCGAGCCCCGTGAGCCCGTGCTGCTCAACTACGCCGGGATCCCGTTCTACGAGCTGGGCGCGCGCGACACGGCCGCGGCGCTGTTTGCCGCTGCCGTACGTCTCGATCCCAACCACGCCGACGCGCAGCGCAACCTCGCTGCCACCCGCCGCCGCCGTGGCCGCGTGCGAGTCTCGGCGGCAGCGCGAGCGACATGCGCTCGCCTCGACGGTCGCGCCCGCGAGCTAGCCGCAGCTGCACGGCCGGCCGAGGGGTTGCGCATCAGCCTCTGCATGATCGTCAAGGACGAAGAGGAGATGCTGCCGCGGTGTTTGGCGGCGGTCCGACCGGCGGTCGACGAGATCGTGGTGGTTGACACCGGCTCCTCCGATCGGTCGCGCGAGATCGCACGCGACTTCGGAGCGCGCGTGATCGACTTCCCCTGGAACGGCTCCTTCGCCGACGCGCGCAACGTGTCGGTGGAGGCCGCGACAGGCGACTGGATCCTCTTTCTCGACGCCGACGAGGTGCTCGTCGAGGACGACGTGCCGAAACTGCGCGCACTCGCCGGGCGCGTGTGGCGCGAGGCTTTCCACCTCGTCGAGACGAGCTACACCGGCGAGCTCGAGCACGGCACCGCCGTCACCCATGCGGCGCTCAGGATGTTCCGCAACCGCCCCACGTACCGTTTTCGCGGGCGGCTGCACGAGCAGTTCGCGTGGGCGCTGCCGAGCGGCTTGCCGGAACGGATCGAGCAGACCGACGTACGGGTCGAGCACTTCGGGTACCTCGGCGTCGTGCGCGACACACGCGACAAGGCGCGCCGCAATATCGAGCTGTTGCAGCGCCAAGCCGAGGAGCGAGAGCCCGACTCCTTCTTCGAGTTCAACCTCGGCTCCGAGTACCTGGCTGTGGGTGACCTCACCGCCGCGGTGCGCCACCTCGAACGTTCGCGCGAACTGCTCGAACGCGACGGTGGCGCGCGCGTGCTGCAGTTCACGCCGACCCTGTACACCCGTTTGGCGCTCGCCCACCGCCAGCTGCGCCACTTCGACCGTGCAGTTGCCGTGATCGAGGAAGGCCTCGCGTTGTTTCCGGACTTCACCGACCTGGTGTTCGAGCGGGGTTGGGTGGAGCAGGAACGCGGTCGGCTCGACGAAGCGCAGCGGGCGTTCGAGCGCTGCCTCGAGATGGGCGAAGCGCCGGCGCGCTACACGAGCATTCGCGGCTGCGGCAGTCACCTGGCGCGTATCGGCCTCGCCGAGGTGTTCGCTCGCCGCGGGGACTTCGTGGGCGCCGAGCGCGAGGCGTTGAGAGCGATCGCGGGTGGTGTCGCCCATCCGTCGGCGGTGCTGTTCGCCGCGACGATGATCACACGCAACGGCGGCGGTCCCGAGCGCGTGGCACGCGAGGTCGAAGCGCGGGTGAAGACGACACCGAGCGTCCTGTTCTTGACCGGTGTCGCGTTGTACGAGGCCGGCCACGTAGAAGCCGCGGAGGAGCGGTTCCGCCGTGTCGTCGAGCTCCAGCCCAGGAAGCGGGCGCGCGCGCGTTGCTCTGGGGGAGGCACTCCTCAGCCTCAAGCGTTGGCAGGAAGCGGCCGCGGTGGCCGAGGCAGTTACCGATGATGATCCCCACTCGCCCGCCGCTCGCCGTTGCGAGCTGTTCGCGCGGCTCGTCGCGCGCGACAGCCGCATCGATGACCGTCTCGCCAGCGCGCGCTCGCTGCTGCCGGCGCACGAGCACGCGGCTTTCGAGGGCTGGGCGGCGCTCGCCGCCGGTCGCGAACCCGGTCTGTTGGCGGCCGAGTCAGCAGAGCTCGTCACCCGCTGTCTCGATGCGCTCGCGCGGGTGCGCGAGATCGACGAGTTCGCGCTGCTCGTGCAGCTCCTCGAGCGCTGCGTGATCGACGCTCGCGCTCGCCACGAGATCCTCGCCGGCATATATCTGCGTCACGGTTTTCTGGACTCGGCTGCCGAAGAGTGGATCACGGCGTGCGAGCGCTTCGGTCCCGACGCCGAGGCGCTTCTCGGTCTCGCCCAGGTCGCCTACGCCAAAGGTCTGCGGGAAGACGCGCTGGTCTTCGCCGAGGAGGCCCGCCAACGAGCGCCGACCGACCCGCGCTGCGTGCTCATGCACGAGCGGCTGCTTGCTGCCGATTCGGCGTCCAGCTCGCACGCGACGACCTAAAGACGCGCGCGCATCTGCCGATTAGCGGGGCACGGCCGACCGCCAGGGAGGGTCGTACCCAGCGAGCACGGATGCCATGGGAGCGATCGAGAGAACAACGGCAGCGGTGACCCAGGCGAGCTACTACCCCCCGACCACGGTGCGCGAACCAGCCAAGGACGGCGAAAAGGCGACGGGAACAGGCGCGACAGAGCGCGCGCGGGCGCGCCTGGTGCTCTTGCGCCGGCGCACGTCACGCCCCTGCCCCGCGAGGTCGAAAAAGGAGGTAGCGGTTGCGGCCAATCGCTTCGACGAGCTGCGAGCGCTCGGGCGCGAGCTGCACTTCCTGATCGACGAAAAGACAGGGCGGGTCGTCGTGGAGGTGCGGGATCTGGAAGGCAGGTTGGTGCGTCGCGTCCCACCGAGCACGGCGCTCGGGATCGCGACGGCGCCAGATCTCGGGATCGGATCGCCAGGAGTTCGGTGAGATAGATGGCTACACCGCTTTTCAGCTTCAGCGGCCTAGCGAGCGGGCTCGACACCAACGCGATCATCCAGCAGCTGCTGGCGATCGAGCGCCAGCCGCGCACGCGACTCGAACTGCAGCAAGCCCGCCTCGACGCTCGCAAACAGGCGCTTTCTGCGATCGACGCGCGCGCCGACCAGCTCCGCGACGCCGTCGCCGCGCTGCGCTCGAGCGCCACCTGGGCGCCTGTGCAGCAGATCTCGACGAGCCAGAACACGATCGTCCAGGCGACACTCGACGGTGCCGCCGGTCCCGGCGGCTACCAGGTCGAAGTGCTGCAGCTTGCGCGCGCCGAACAGCGCACCTACGACTACACCGCACCGGCGAGCGACGACACGCTCACGATCGGCTCGTGGAGCACGACGGTCACCGCCGGCACGACGATCGAAGATCTGGCAGCGCAGATCAACGCCGACGAGAACGCCCCTGTCTATGCGGTGGTCGTGCAGGGCAGGCTGGTGCTCTCGAGCCGCCAGACCGGCACGAGCGGCGCGTTCACAGCGAACGCCAGCTTCCTGAGCGAAGACACCGGGGCGGCGCGGCTTGCGCAAGACGCCCAGTTCAAGGTCGACGGTGTGCTCTACACGCGCTCGTCGAATCGTGTCAGCGACGTCATCGCCGGGGTGACCCTCGACCTGCGCGCAGCGAGCCCCGGCACCACCGTCACCGTCAACGTGACTCCACCCGGTGTCGATCGCGCGGCCGTAAAAGCCAAGGTCAAGGCGTTCGTCGAGGCCTACAACTCGCTACTCGATCTCGTCCGCGACGACCTCGCCGAAACCCCGGTCAAGAACCCCACGACCACGACCGACGCGCGCAAGGGTGCGCTGTACGCCGACAGCTCTCTGCGCGACCTTGTCGGACAGCTGCGGCAACTCGTTTCGGACCCCGTCGCGGGACTCGCTGCCGACCGCGACGAGCTCGCCGAGATCGGTATCTCCACAGGCGCCACCACCGGCTCCGGAACGATCAACCCGAACGCCGTCGCAGGTCGGCTGACGTTCGACGAGGCCAAGTTCGACGCCGCTCTCGATGCCGATCCCCTCGGCGTGCAGAAGCTGGTCGGTGCAGTGGCCGGCAGCGACGGTTTCGCGCAGCGGCTCGACACGACGCTCGCTGCATGGGCCGGACCGGGCGGCGTGTTCGACCAACGCCAAACCTCGATCAGCAGCGAGATCTCGACCATCCAAAACCGCATGGCCGCGATTGACCGCCGCCTCGAGCTGCGCGAGCAGCAGCTGCGCGCACAGTTCACGGCGATGGAGGAAGCCCTGCAAGCGGTGCAAGCGCAGGGCTCGTGGCTGCAGGCGCAGCTCGCCGGCATGCTCCGCTCGTCGTAGCGACCAGTACGACCGCGCTCCAGCACAGGTCGCTCGGTGCGGCGGAGCGGAACGCTGCTGACAGAGCTTGCGGCATCGCGCGCGAGCTAAAACACACGCCGACCGCGCCGATCACCGGGTCGTGAAGACGCCCTACGCGAGTGCCCGCTCCTACCGCGAGCAGGAAGTTCTGACTGCACCTCCCGAGCGGCTCGTGGTGCTTCTGTTCGAAGGGGCGGTTCGCTTTCTCGAGCGCGCGCGCCTGGCGCTCGAATCGCGCGATACGGCCGCCTTTCACCACAACCTCAACCGCGCCGACGCGATCCTCGACGAACTGCTCGCGACACTCGACCTGAGCCAAGGCGAAATCGCCTCGCGCTTGCAAGGCATCTACGTCTTCTGCAAGCGCCAACTCGCCGACGCCCGTTTGGCGCGCGACAGCGCCGCGGTGGCGCGCGTCGCGCGGTGGCTGCGCGAGCTCGGCGAAGCCTTCGACGCGGCGAGCCGTACGTTGCGAAGCGAGACGGGTGCACACGCGCCCGGTGGCGCTGTGCGCGCATGAGCGCCGCGAGCGACGAAGGACGCTCGCTCGCTGAACTCTGGCGCCAGGTCTACGACGCCGCGCTCGCTGGCGACGCGGTCCGGGTGCTCGAACAGATCCGGGCGATCGAACGGCTTGCGATACCACAGGCGGCGATGGCGCCGGTCCGCCGCGGCTGAGCGCCGAAGAGCTCTCGGCGGCTCTTGCTTTCCAGAAGGCCGCGCTCCTCGCTCTCTCCCGCGCGCGCGAAACGATCGGTGTCGAGCTAGCTGGGCACGAGCGGCGACGCAGGCTGCGATCCGCCTACCGGTCGGTTCCTAGGGCAGGCAGCGGCCGCATCGAGGCGAGCGCCTGATCTCAAGCGCGGGCAGTAGCGGACGAATACCGGGGCGTCCGTCCTCGAGGTCCGTCCAGGATGCAGCTCTTCGATCTCACGCAAAGCGCGCTCGAGCTCGCACTCCGCGGTGCGGCACAGCGCCAGGAGCTGCTCGCGTCGAACCTCGCCAACATCAACACGCCGGGCTACCAGCGGCGCGACATTGACTTCCACGCCGCGCTCCGGGGAGCGCTCGCAACCGGCGACGTCGAGCACGTGGCGTTCAAGCCACAGGTCGACGTCTCCGCCGGGCCGGTGCGGGCCGACGGTAGCACCGTCGATCCCGATCGCGAGGCGGCGGAAATCGCCAAGAACGGGCTCGAGTACGAGGCGCTGGCGCGCGTCCTGCGCGCGCGTATCGCGATTCTGGAGTCGGCGATGGGGCTTGTGCGGTGAGCGTCGCCGCTGGCATCGGAAAGAGCGGAAGGAGGGGGAGAGAGTGAGCCTGTTCGCAGCGATCGACATCGCCGGCAGTGGCCTCACCGCCGAACGTGTGCGGATGGACGTCGCGGCCGACAACCTTGCGAACGCGCAGAGCACCCGTTCGGCCGCGGGCGGCCCCTACCGCCGCAAGCTGGTGCTCTTGCGCTCCGCCGAGCCGGGCGGCTTCGCCGCCGTCCTCGGGCGCCGGATGGCCGGAGCGGCCGGTGTCGAGGTGGCGGGCATCGTTGAGGACACGACGCCGGGACCAGTGGTCTACGACCCGGGGCATCCCGACGCCGACCGGCGCGGCTACGTGCGCATGCCCAACGTCAATCCGGTTAGCGAGCTCGTCGACCTGATCACCGCTTCGCGCGCCTACGAGGCCAACGTTACTTCGATGCAGACGGCGAAGCAGATGTTCAGCCGCACCCTCGAGATCCTGCGATGACGCCAGCCGATCCCGTCAGCGCCAACGAGTGGTCGATCCCGTCGGTTGGCGGGCTGGGCCGCGAGGCGGCGATCGACGCCCCCGCCGGAACCCAAGCAAGCGACTTCGGCGACCTGCTCGGCCGTGCGCTGTCGGCGCTCGACCAGACGCAACAGAACGCCAGCGACGCCGCCCGGGCTCTGGCCACCGGCGAGGCCGACGATCCGACCGCGGTTGTGCTCGCCGTCGAGCGCGCGCAGCTGGCGATGCAGCTCGCGAACCAGATCCGCACGAAGGCGGTCGAGGCGTACCAAGAGGTCTTCCGCACCCAGGTCTGAGCGATGCCAGATCCTCTCCAACTGCTCCGCAACACGGACCTTCGCGGCCGCATCGGCTTGATCGCTTCGATCGGTGCGGTCCTGGCGGTCGCGATCCTGCTCTACTCGCTCGCTACACGCACCAGCTACACGACGATGCTCACCGGTCTCGATCCCGCCGAGACCGGCAAGCTCACAGCCGCCCTCGACCAGCGCGGAATCGCCTACAAGCTCGAGAACAACGGCACCGCGCTCGCCGTCGACTCGGGAAAGACGGCGGAGGCACGTGTCGCGCTTGCCGAGGCCGGTTTGCCGGGCCGCTCGCAACCCGGGTTCGAGCTGCTCGACAAGCAGAAGCTCGGGGCTAGCGACTTCCAGCAGCGTGTCGCCTACCAGCGGGCGCTCGAGGGAGAGATCGCGCGCGCGCTCGAGCAGATCGACGGTGTCGGCACCGCCCAGGTGCAGCTCACCCTGCCTCAGGACCGGCTGTTCGTCGAAGATCGCCAGAAGCCGACCGCGGCGGTCGTGCTCGGTGGCTCGGGGACAATCGACCCAAACGCAGTGCGCGGAATGGCGCGACTGGTAGCCGCGAGCGTCGAGGGTTTGAGCCCCAACGACGTCACGATCACCGACTCGAGCGGCCAGCTGCTGTGGCCGCAGTCCGACGGCAGCGCTGGCGACGTGGCGAGCAAACAGGCGGCCGAGGCGCGCTACAACCAGGAGCTCGAGACGCGCCTCAACGCGCTCCTGGCACGCACGATCGGGCCGGGCAAGGGGCAGGTTCAGGTGAGCTCCGACCTCGACGTCGACCGCACCACGCAGGAGAAGCTCACCTACGCGCGGCGGGGTACACCCTTGCGGCGCACCGTCGAGGAGGAGCAGCTGCAAGGTGCCGGCGGTGCCGGCGGCGTGGCGGGAACGGCCGGCAACATCCCGACGTTCACACAGCAGCCGGCCGGGGCGGGCGCCGGGTCGAACTACCGGCGACGCAACGAGCAGACGGACTTCGGGGTCAGCAAAACGGTCGAGCGCCGGCGCGTTGCGCCGGGAACCGTCAAACGACAGAGCGTGGCGCTACTACTCGACACGTCGGTGCCGCCCGCTTCTGTACGCGCCTTGCAGCAGGCTGTAGCAGCAGCGGCGGGGATCGATCGTGCCCGCGGCGACCAGCTGACGGTCAGCCGGGTGCGGTTCGCGCCCCCACAAACCGGCTCGCCCTCACCGGTGAGCGGTTTGCTCGGCTACCTCAAGTGGGTTGCGCTCGCGCTCGCCGGACTGGCCTTCCTGTGGTTCGTGACGCGCCAGTTGAAGCGGCGTGAACAGGAGCCGATCGCCGAGCCTGTGTGGCTGCGCGAGATCAGCGCGCCGCGCCGGCTCAGCGAGCTCGAGGGGATGCGCCCCGAAGAGCAGCCGACCGGGCTGGTCCCGGTCGCAGCGCCGGCAGCCGCTCCCAGCGAAGGCGCCAGCGAACCCACACCGGCGTCGACCGTCGAACGGTTGGCGGAAGAGCAACCCGACCGTCTCGCTCAGCAGGTACGGGCATGGATGCGCGAAAGCTGACCGGTTGGGCGCTCGCCAGGCAGGGGACGCAGCGTGCCGAGCGCCTCCTCGAGGCGAACACGTGACATCCGCACGCCCTGATGGTGGAAGCCGACGAGAGCATCGCAATCGCCACCGCTGAGCCCGGTGATGGTCTGGCCGGTGATCCCACTGCTGCCGGCCCACCTCCCCCCGTGCCCGAACCGTCCGCGCGCGACCGCGGCAGCTCGCGCGGCGCGGCACCGGGGTTGCGCGGGATCCGCAAGGCAGCGGCGTTCTTGGCGAGCCTCGGTCCCGAGCGCGCAGCTCAGATTATGAGCCACCTGAGCGACGACGAGGTCGAGCAGCTCACGCTTGAGATCAGCCGCCTGCGGTCGCTGCCGCCCGAGGTCGTCGAGGGGATCTGGCGGGAAGTCGAGGAAAACGCGGCAGCAGAACGCTTCGTTGTCGAGGGGGGCGTCGACTTCGCGCGGGCGGTGCTCGAGCGCACGCTCGGTACGGAACGAGCGCAAGAGGTCCTGAACCGCATGATGGGCGCGGGCCAGCGCCCCCAGTTCGAGTTCTTGCGGCGCACGCCCCCCGAGCAGATCGCCGCTTTTCTGCAGAGCGAACGCCCCCAGACGATCGCGGTCGTTCTGGCGAACGTCGACACCGCTCTCGCCGCGAAGGTGCTGGCAAAGCTCGACGCGCAACTGCAGGTCGAGGTCGCTCGGCGTATCGCCGAGATGAGCGACACAAGCCCCGAGGTCGTGCGCGAGATCGAAAGCGTGATGCGGATGAAACTCTCGGGGGTGATCGCCAGCAGCTACGAGGAGTCGGGCGGGGTCAAGTCGCTCGCCGAGATCCTCAACAACGCCGATCGCACCACCGAGCGCAACGTGCTCGAGAAGCTCGGCGAGGACGATCCCGATCTCGCTCAGCAAGTGCGCGACCTGCTGTTCGTGTTCGAAGACATCGTCAAGCTCGACGATCGAAGCATCCAGCTCGTGCTCAAAGAGGTCGACCAGTCCGATCTGCCGCTCGCGCTGCGCGGGGCCAGCGACGACGTCAAGGAGAAGATCATGAGCAACCTCTCGCAGCGTGCGCAGGAGCTGCTGCGCGAAGAGATGGAGCTGCAGCCGCCGCAGCGCCGCTCCGCTGTCGAAGAGGCGCAAGCGCGCATCGTGGCTGTGGTGCGCAAGCTCGAGGAAGCGGGCGTGATCACGATCGGTCGGGGCGAGGATGACCTCGTCGCCTGAACCGTTCACGTTCGACCGTTTGAGCTCGGCCGCGACGCGTGCCGCCGTCGACCGCGGCGAGCGTGAACGGGTTCTCGTCGAACAGGCGCGCGCGGATGGTTACGCCGAGGGATACGCGGCTGGCCGCGCCGACGCGGAGGCCGAGCTGCGGGCACGGATCGAGCAGGCCGCCGCAGCGCTCGCTGCCGCCACCGCAGAACTAGCTCGTGCCCGCGACCGCGCCGCTCAGGCGCTAGAGCCGCGCGCCGTCGAGCTGGCGCTGCGTATCGCCGAGAAGGTCGTAGCTGGGACTGTCACAGCGGAGCCGCGACGGATTCTCGACGTGGTGGCAGGAGCGCTTCAACGCCTGGCCGAGCGGTCGCGAGTGACGGTCGTGATCAACCCCGACGACCTTGCCACGGTTCGTGCTCAGGCCGACGCTATCGCCGCGCGCATCGGTGGCATCGAGCAGCTCGAGGTGCAGGCCGACAGTGGGGTCGGGCGGGGCGGGGCGATCGTGCGCACGAGCGACGGCGAGATCGACGCCACCGTCGAGAGCAAGCTCGAACGCGTGCGCGAGCTGCTCGCCGGTGACGACCGGCAGGGTCGGTGAGCGAATGCGGCGGACACCTGCTCGATGCGGCGTTCGCGCTCGTCCGCGACGCCGATCTGTATCGCCGGCGCGGGCGGGTGAGCGACCTGATCGGTCTGATCGTCGAGGTCACCGGGCTTGAGGCGTCGGTGGGCGAGGTCTGCAAGATCGACCGGGGCAGGCAGGAGGCGCCCGTGCCCGCCGAGGTGGTGGGCTTCCGCGACGGGCGAACGCTCCTGATGCCGCTCGGAAAGCTGGTCGGTGTGCGTCCTGGAACCCCGGTCGAGGCGACGGGAGCAGCGCTGCGCGTGCCGGTGGGGGAGGCACTCCTCGGCCGCGTGCTCGATGCGCTCGGACGGCCGATCGACGGCGGTCCGGCCGTCGAATGTGTCGCCCGCGTAGCGGCCGATCGCGAACCGCCCGCGGCGCTCGAACGGCGGCGTATCGACGCGCGAGTGACGCTCGGGGTGCGGGCACTCGACGCCCTCGTCCCCTGCGGCCGTGGCCAACGCCTCGGCATCTTCGCCGGCTCGGGAGTGGGTAAGTCGTCGCTGCTCGGGATGATCGCGCGCGCCACCTCGGCCGACGTGAACGTGATCTGCCTGGTCGGCGAGCGTGGCCGCGAGGTGCGCGAGTTCATCGAGCGCGACCTCGCCGGCGCGCTCGCTCACAGTGTCGTCGTCGTGGCGACCTCGGACCAGCCGGCGCTGCTGCGCATCCGCGCCGCGCTCACCGCCACCGCGATCGCCGAATGGTTCCGCGATCGCGGGGCCGACGTGCTGTTGATGATGGACTCGGTGACACGGTTCGCGATGGCTCAGCGCGAGGTCGGGCTGGCGGTGGGCGAACCGCCGGCGACGCGTGGCTACACGCCGTCGGTGTTCGCGCTGCTGCCGCGCCTCCTCGAGCGGTCGGGCACCAGCGCCGCCGGGACGATCACGGGTCTCTACACGGTGCTCGTCGAGGGCGACGACATGAACGAGCCGATCGCCGACACGGTGCGTTCGATCCTCGACGGTCACGTCGTGCTGTCGCGGTCGTTGGCCCACGCCGGCCACTATCCAGCGATCGACGTGCTCCAGAGCGTCTCCCGGCTCGAGTCGGAGCTGCTCGACGACGAGGTGCTGGCGGCTGGGCGCACGCTGCGCTCGCTGCTCGCCGCGCTTCGCGACAAAGAGGACCTGATCGCGATCGGCGCCTACCAGAGCGGCAGCGACCGGCGCGTCGACGCCGCGCTCGCGCTGCGCGAACGCATCGACGGCTTCCTGCGCCAGCGGCTCGACGAGCCATCGACCTTGAGCGACGCCGACGCCGGGGTGGTCGCGATAGCGCACGCTGCCGAGGAGTACCTAGCTGGCGCTGCGGCCGGCGCCGAAGCGGGCGCCGCGGCGGCAGCGGCGAGCGAACAGCCCGCAGCGGCACGCGACCTCACCGGTCAGAGTGCGATCCCGCCGCTCGAGATCACGCCGTGGAACAGCCCGTGACGGCCGAGACTGGCGAGACCGGCGCTGAACCCGCGCCCGCAGCTGGCGATTACCGGGGGTGATGGCGACCTCCGCCCAAGCGCCAGCTAGCGACAGTGCCGCCGTCGAGGTGCAGGGTGTCGACTTTCGTCGCCCGACGAAGTTCACGCGCGAGCACGTGCGGCGGCTCGAGCACGCGCACGAGACCGTCTGCCGCTCGCTCGCGACGCGCTTGTCGACGGAGCTGCGCACGACCGTCGAGGTGGCGCTGAGCGAGGTCGACCAGTTGCCCTACAGCGAGCTCGTGCTCGAGTCGCAGACGCCGGCGCTCGTGACGACGATCGATGTCGAGCCGGTCGCGACACAGTTCGCGCTGCTGTTCGACCTGCGTCTCGCGCTCTTCGTCGTCGAACGGCTCCTCGGCGGAACCGGGGCCGCGGTACGCGAGGCGGCACCGTCCGACCCCACCGATCTCGAGCTCGCCGTCGCGCGCCGGGCGATCGCCGGGGTCGTCGACAACCTGTCCACGACCTGGCTTGACCTGGCGGGCGTGCGCTTGCGCCCGGGTGCGACGACGACCACCCGCCTCGCGCCCCAGATCGTCTCTCCCGGCGAGGTAACGCTCGCCCTGCCGCTCGAGGTCAGCGCCGGACAGCTACGCGGGCAGATAGTGCTGGCGCTGCCGTACAGCTCGATGTTTCCGCTGCTCGAGAGGCTGGAGTACCACGCTCGCGACGGCGTGCCCGCCGATCCCGCGACCGCAGCCGCGCTCGAGGCGTCCCTGCGCCGTGTCGACGTCGAGGTGCGGGTCGAGGTCGGCGCGCTCGAGCTGACGCTCGGCGAACTGCTGGCGCTCGCACCCGGCGACATCGTCCCGCTGCGGAGGAAGGTCGAGGAGGGTGTGGTCGTCTGCGTCGGCGACGTTCCCACTTACGTAGGCCGTCCCGGTCGCGACGGCGGGCGCAAGGCGGTGCAGGTGACCGGGCGATGGGCGGCGCCAAGGTGAGCGAGCGAAGCACGACAGCGCACGACGGTGGCGAGCGCCTCGATCCTGCGGCCCTGCACGACGTGCCGGTGCGTTTCGCTGTCGAGCTCGGTAGGACACGGATGCCGGCCGCCGACGCGGCGGGTCTCGAGCCGGGGGCGGTGATCGATCTTGACGATCCCGTCGAGGCGCCGGTGACGGCGTACGTCGAGGACCGGCCTGTGGCGCGTGGCGCGCTCGTAGTGGTGGAGGGCGAGTGGGCGCTGCGCATCGATGCGATCGTCGAACGGCCGTCCAACGCCGCTGAGCCCAGCACTGGTGGAGCCGACTAAAGGGGCGCCGTGCTGAAAGGCAAGGGCTTCAAATTCCGTCTCGAGCGCGTCCAGCGCGTGCGCGAGCACGCGGAGCGCGAAGCGCGCGAACGGCTAGCGGAGAGCATTCGCCACCGGGCACGCGGCGAAGCGCAGCTGCTCGCTGCGCGCGAGCGCGTGGCGCGAGCGCGCGCGGCGCGCGCGAGCGCCGGCTCCGGAGCGCCAGCGGCGGCAGGCGAGCTCGTCGCGCTCGACGCGTGGCTCGAACGGACGCGGCTTGCTGCGGCGGAGCTCGAGCGCCGCGTAGCCGACGCGCGCGCCGAAGAGGAGCGGCGGCGGGCTGACGCGGCGCGTGCGCTGCAGGAACGCAAGGCACTCGAGCGGCTGCGCGAACGCAAGCTCGCCGAGCACGCAGCGAGCGAGGCGCGACGCGAGGCGGCTGTGCTTGACGAGCTTGGCTTGCTGCGGCGTGTGGGGGAGGCAGCGTGAGCTACGTCGCGACAGTCGAGCGCGTCGCGCAGTTGCACGCTCTCGCCGCGCGCCTCGCTGCCCACGGCACGGCCGGAGCGGGCGATTTCGGCGCGAAGCTGACGTCGGCGCTCGCTCGCTCCGACCTAGCTTCTGAAGCTACGCGGGCGGGCTCGGACGCTGACGTTCCCTACGCCGACCTGATCGACCGCGCAGCAGCCCGCTACGGCATCGACCGCAACGTTCTGCGTGGCTTGATCCGCGCCGAGTCGGGCTTCAACGCTCGTGCGACGAGTCCCGCGGGGGCTGCCGGTCTCACCCAGCTGATGCCCGCAACCGCGCGCTCGCTCGGTGTCACGAACCCCTACGACCCGGCGCAGGCGATCGAGGGTGGCGCCAAATACCTGCGCCAACAACTCGATGCGTTCGGCGGCGACTACCGCCTCGCGCTGGCGGCCTACAACGCCGGCCCCGCGGCCGTGCGCCGCTACGGCGGGGTGCCGCCCTACCCGGAGACGCAGGCTTACGTCCAGCGGGTTCTTGCCTACGCAAGCGAATTCGCGCGCGGAGGGAGCGCACGATGACGGCGCCAAGCCGCATCGACTGTGCGCAGCGAGCGGCAGTGCCCGAAACGCTGGCGCGCATCCGCTCGCCGCGCGGGACGCCGCCGCCCGATCCCGGCGGTGGCTTCGAGCTGCTGCTGAGGGCCTGGACCGCCACCGCGGGGGGCCTGACCGAGGAAGCTACGGGCCGCGAGCGCGCCGGGGTCGCGACGGACGGGGGTGCCGCAGCCGCAAGAGCGCAAGACGAACGTGCCCCCGCGAGCGGCGGTGCCGCCACCTATGAGCGAGCTGCGACACCCGGTACGGAGGCGCGGGTCGCGGCGGACGAAGTCGTCGCCCCCGGAGCACCAGCGAGTGTGCCGGACGACACCGCAGCCCCACCGAGCGGCGGTTCGGCGGGACAGGTGCTAGGCGCGCAGGGCGTCGGGGACCCCTCAGGTGCCAACGCCTGCGCGCAGCCAGATCCATCCTGCGTGACCGCCGTCCCCACCCCGGCCGGCCCGACCCCGACCGCAGCTGGCAACCCCGTGCAGCCTGCGGAGCTCGCACTCGCGGCGCCGACGTTCGATTCGGCGGGTGGGCTCGTCGGCGACCCTGCGACCGTCGGCAGCGGGAAGGGGCTATCGGGAGCGCCGACGATCGGAGCGCCGGCTGTGGCCGACACGGTGGTGGCCGGCGCGCCGGTGGACGGGACCAGACGAGCGGTCTTGAGCGCGGTACCGGCCGTCGCCGAAACCGCGGTGGCCCAGGAAGCGGGGCGCGAGCCGTCGGTCAGTGCAGTCGCCGAGGCCGAGCCCAAGGGCGCTACCGCGCACCAGCCCGCCAGCGGCGACCAGAGTGCCAGCACGGCACAGGCGGCCGCCGGCCCGCGCACGGGCACAGCGGCCGCTGCGCTAGCGCGAGGCGATGCGACTGCTCAAGCGACGGGCGACGGCGGGCGCGCAGCGAGTGCCGCTGGCGCAGCCCGGGCGGAAGGTCACGCGCTCGCGGACGGCTCTGCGGGTCCGGGCGGCGGCTCCGTGCCGCCAGCGGCGACCACCGGGACCTCGGGCGCGAGCGGAGCGCACGCGGGCCAGGCAGCCGTGGCGGCGCAACCGGCGACATCGCCGCTGCCGCGCAGCGACGGTGCCGGCACGCACGTGCCGGCTCGGCTCGCCGAGGCTGCCGAGACCGCCGTCGTCGTGCTCGCTGCGCGCGGGGCGCACCACGCCCGGGTGCGGTTGCGACCGCCCGCGCTCGGCGAGATCGAGGTGCGAATTCGCGAGCACGCCGGCGTCCTCAGCGTCCGCATCAGCGCAGCCGACG
>NICF_comb_assmDRAFT_10002151_pt1 | contig 15133 bp, 19 predicted proteins | sample NewIslPassag4_SG_FD_11279 | JGI IMG/M metagenome (IMG submission 11279) | reverse complement strand
TTTTTTAAAAGGTGTCAATCATTTTTTTATTCGCTACGAAAACCTTTATTTTCGCCTTGCATCGCAGCGACGAATATAAATATATCATCCCTTTTTTAATATGTCAACCATAATTATATTAAAATAATAAGCCGACTATATTTTTTTATAATATCGATGATAAATCCCTTTTCCTTTCGATTCCACCAATTCAATCCCAATGAAATTCTTGTCCACTAGATACTCTAGGAAAACGACAAGATTAGGGGAATAATCCTTTAGTTTAGGATGTTCCATTATTTCCTGGATAGACCATTTTTCCCTTTCCCCTAGAACTTCTATAATATGGGTAGCTCCCAAGTCTATTTTGGAATGAATGAAAAATTCACTTGCTAAAAAGAGCAATTCCAATCTCTTGTGGATCGGCTCTTCACTACTTACAAGTTCCTCATACATTTTGAATACTTGGGGTTCGATTTGCTTCACTTGGTTCCAAACCGTCACTTCAGGATGGAATCCTTTTTCTATTAAGGCTAATCTCCCCAAATGATGAAGAGAATGTACAATATGGCTGTAAGCATCTAAATATTGTTGCTGTTCATACAGTTTCTTTCCTTCCAAGTATCGCTGGATAAGCTTCGCAAATTCAATGCCGATCCGAAATTTCCGTTCTTGGAATGGGAAATCCTTTATTTCTTGAATCAATTGTTGCAGGTAGTCATTCCTGTCAAACAGTATTTTTCCAAATAAAATCCAATCAAATACCTTTTTATTTGTACCTAAGGATAACCATTCTTTCAATTGGGTTTCATGAACTGTATAAAGAGCTAACTTTTTATCTTCAAATGAATAATGTTTCATGAACAATCTTAAATCTGGTTCTTTAGAAATGACTAACAAAATTTCATCAAAGCTATTTGTCATATTAGAATAATGATTCTGCTCTTCAATTAAAAGGATACCTAATGTATTTGGATCACTGGCTCTTTCTTGATAGATGCTCCGCAAAATGTTTTCCATATCATTTATTCCTCCCACGAACTAATCCCAAATTCATTTCGACAATTTTCTTGTGAAATCCTTCTCCATTTCGAAAATAAATAAAAAATAATATGTTCAAAACGAAGGAAAGGTACGTTTTATAGTAATACCTTTGACACAAAATGGAAGTTTATCTTTTCTTTATAATCTGCAAATTATGATATAGTAGACAGAGGGAGGGAGAAACATGGTAAAATACAAGAGCAAAATAAATAAAATCCGAAGCTTTGCCCTTGGTTTGGTGTTCATCGGTTTTATTATTATGTATGTTGGTCTGATTTTTAAAAACGCTCCATTATTAATGTATCTTTTTTTTCTGCTCGGTCTACTATCTGTTATTGCCAGTGCTGTTGTTTATTTTATGATCGGTATGCTTTCTACTAAGGCAATACAAGTTGTCTGTCCTTCCTGCCATAAAGTGACCAAAATGCTAGGGAGAGTTGATATGTGCATGTATTGCCGAGAACCGCTGACTTTAGATAAAGAATTGGAAGGAAAAGAATTTGACGAATCCTATAATCGCAAAAAAAGAAAACAGGATTAGCATGAAACTTCTTTCTTAAATTCCCATAATAAACTTTTTTCCTTCGAAAACAAAAAAGAGCTGTGTTAGCTCTTTTTTCGTTCAGGAAATGGATTATTGGAATTTTGATCTTTAGTGGGATTCTTTTTTGCTGCAATCGGGACATAATCCGTATATTTCCAAACGGTGATGGCTTACACGGAACCCCGATACATGGGAAGCAAAATGCTCGACCTCATCCAAGCCAGGGTATTGGAAGTCAACTATCTTTCCGCAACCTTCACAAATAACGTGATAATGGTGATGAGTTGTAAAATCAAAACGGCTGGAAGAGTCGCCATAGGTTAACTCTTTTACCAATCCAACTTGCCGAAATACCCGTAAATTATTGTATACCGTAGCAACACTCATATTAGGAAATTTACCTTCAAGAGCTTTATAAATTTCGTCAGCAGTCGGATGGGACATCGAATTAATTAAATATTCCAGTATCGCATGACGTTGTGGTGTAATACGGACACCTGATTCTTTAAGCGTATCCAGGGCTTCTTTTAGTTGGGTGGCAGACACCGCCATGCACCTCTTTTCCGCTAAATAAATTCTTATATAATAATCTTTATAAATAGTTTACCTTTAATAATGGGGATTTGTCAATCAAACCGCGGCGACAAAACCTTCGAAATAGCCACCTTGTAGGAAAAGTTCATATTTTTGGCATAATTACACATTTTACAGTAAAAACTTTCGACATATTTTAAGGTTTTTCATCGTAAAATCAGTCTTGATGCAAATTTTTTTCCGCTATCTTCATCATTTGATTGACATATCTGGCTGCAACAAACAAATAATCGGAAAGCCGATTCATAAAGCTCAGGACATGAGGGTTTACATTCGTAATTTCCTGGATTCTTCTTTCCGCCCTTCTAACTACTGTGCGAGCAACATGCAGTTCTGCACCAGCGGGATGACCGCCCGGCAAAATAAAGTTGTTTAATGGAGGCAATCCCTTTTCGAGTTCGTCAATATATTCCTCCAATTCCTTTACATAATCCGAGGTCATTTCCCAAGGAACTTCCTTTCCCTCAGGAGTTGACAATTCGGAGCCTACATGAAACAGAAGGGTTTGAATCCTGTGAAGCTGATTTAGGATTTTCTCCCCATCCTGATTGGAAGCTTGCTCGAGGAAACTTGAGGCTAGCCCAATAATGGAGTTGGCTTCGTCCACTGTACCATAGGCTTCCACCCTCGGATCATTTTTCGGCACCCTTACGCCGTATATCAACGACGTCGTTCCATTATCCCCGGTTCTTGTATATATTCTTGGCATTTCAATACCCCCGATCCAAATCGATCAAATTGATCATATCTTCTCTACCAGTTATATATCTTTTTAAATTATCGATAAATATATCCATCCCACGGCTAACATACATGCTTGACCGGGCTGAAACATGTGGCGTGATCGTAATCCGGTTGCAAGTCCAAAAAGGATGTTCCTTTCTTAATGGTTCTTCGGAGAAAACATCCAAATAAGCATGGGAAAATTCACCCTTTTCAAGAGCATTTAGCAAATCCTCTTCAACAATACAGTCTCCTCTGCCTAAATTGATAAAAACTGCGCTTTCCTTCATTAGCATAAATTGTTCCAATGTGAAAATCCCTATAGTATCTTTCGTACTTGGCAATATTGAAAGAACGTAATCAGCTTCCGGCAAAACTTGATTCAATTCGGAAAGCGAATAGGTTTCATCAAATTCTTGAATCGGTCTCGCGTTACGATTTATTCCGATGGTTTTCATTCCGAAAAACTTCGCATACCTTGCAATCTCCCTGCCAATGGCTCCAGTTCCCAACACAAGAAGGGTTTCTCCTAATAGTTCTTTTGTAGGCACTCTCTTATTCCAAAGATGTTCTTCCTGTTGTTTCGAAAATACCAAAAACTGTTTTGCGTGCATCAGAAGGAGCCCGATTGCAAATTCTGCCATTGGAATTTTATGTATACCTCTGGCATTTGTCAACAAAATCCCTCTCCTTTTCAATTCCTTAAAGGGGATTTTTTCCAGACCGGCAGAAAACACCATGATCCATTTTAATTCCGATGCCTGATCTAATATATCTTTATTAACATCTTCCCCGTAGGTGACGAGTATTTCCGTTTCGGGAAGCACTCCCTTTGCTTCTTCCATATTTTCAAAAAAAAGGAAATGAAACTCCGGAAATAATTCCGATAATTGTTCCCTGAAAACTTTGTCCGGCATAAAGGTCGAAAGCACGATTGTCAATGTTTTTCCCTTCCTTCACCATGCTGAATGACAAATAAAATACATCCTTTCGCTTTATCATACCATCATCAAAATATTTTGAAAAATGGTTTTTGCGGTTTTCTGTATAAAAAAGGTGCCCAAATTCATAACCTTTTGAGCACCCCAAGGAAATTATGAGTGAAGTCTTTTGAGGAGGTATGCCTGTTATATATTATGCGATGTCCTTTTAAAGGAATAGACAAAGGTCCCACCGTAAAAAAACAGGCTTATGACTTATTCTGTACCATTTCACTGTTCAGCTCGTTTTTGATGAAATCCAGAACTTCCTCCGCATGTCCTTTCACTTTTACCTTCCTCCACACCTTCCGCAATATGCCTTGTTTATCGATAAGGAAAGTCGATCGTTCAATTCCTAAAGAGGTTTTACCAAAAAGCATCTTTTCCTTCCAAACACCGTAAGCCATTGCGATCGCATGATCTTCATCTGCTATTAGGAGAAAGGGAAGTTGATATTTCTCAGAAAATGTCTGATGGCGACTGATGGAATCGCCGCTTACACCAAGGACAACCGCATCAAGCTTCTCAAACTCCGGATGCTGATCCCGAAAACTACATGCTTCCATCGTACATCCGGGAGTCATATCCTTCGGGTAAAAATATAGTACAACAGTTTTACCGATGAAGTCGGAAAGTTTTATCCTTTGATTATTATGGGCAACCGCTTCAAAATCTGGCGCCTTTTTTCCAATCTCAGGCATCCTCAACCCCTCCTTTTACTATTAAATTAGCGAAGTTGGTCTTAAAACACAACTAAAAAGCAGAATCAGACAGCTTGTTCATCTTTTTATCCCTTTCGCGTATATTGATAAAAAGTATTCAATATGGAGGATGTGGGATGGTTATATCCATAGGATTGATACTTATCCTTGGGATCATCGGGATGAGCCTAAAAAACTTATTTCAACCGACTCCCTTCCAACAGAGGGTGTTGTCTTGGGAGTCTTTTATTTACCTATTATTCATGTTTTTTACGATTATGCTAGGTTTCGGTCTTATTTATTTCCTTTTACTCCAAAACGGAAATACAATTATCCTAGAATATGGGGAAAATTATTCCGGCGACGTTTTGGATAATCTTCTTACTTCCCTTTATTTAAGTGCGGTAACTCTCTTTTCTCTCGGTTACGGTGATGTCACTCCGATTGGTGTTGGACGGTTCATAGCAGTAACAGAAGCCATGATCGGCTACACCATCCCTGCTTCGTATGTCGTAAGAACCATCATTGATTTCCGCAGGGAAAGGGGATGACACTGTTTCGCTTAAAATCTATGATATTCATGGATAAATTTTTACGGAAATCTCAAGAATCTTAGGCTACAACCTATTGTTTTTCTTCTGAAAATAAAATACAATTGCCAAGAGTATTTTCTTCCAATGTATCTATTACATAAACGAAAGGATTATTACCATGAAACTTGGTGCAAGAATATTTAAAACCGGTTTAGCTGTCGTGCTTGCCCTTTTTCTTGCCACGATATTGCATCTTCCTTCACCGGTTTTCGCAGGGATTGCTGCAGTTTTTGCTGTTCAACCTTCGATTTATCGCTCTTATTTAACCGCGATTGATCAAATCCAAGGAAATATAATTGGTGCTTTGATTGCCTTTCTTTTTGTTTCATTGTTCGGAAATGACTTTCTCGTTGTTGGGCTAGCCGCAATGGTATTAATTATGATCAATATCAGCCTAAAAAATGAAAATACCATTTCCTTATCATTAGTAACGATGATTGTAATTATGGAAACCCCAGCAGACCAATTTTTTACCTTTGCCATTTTGCGTTTTGTAACGATTATGCTCGGGGTTTTAGCTGCCTTTGTCATCAACTTGGCGTTCTTGCCGCCAAAATATGAAGCAAAACTGTATAACAGCCTATCGGATCTAACCGGAAATATTGTTAAATGGATCCGGTTTACAAACCAAGGGGTCACCCAACAAACCATGGTCAAAAACGAGATTCGGACCTTTAAGGAACAACTGGAAAGGATTGAGCAACTCTTTCTTTTCTATAAAGAAGAAAGACCTTTTCTCGAGAGAAAATCAAAGGATAAACAGCGGCGGCTCGTCGTTTACAGGCAAATGATTTCAGCCACGAAAAGTGCCCTTGACGTATTGGTCAAGCTTCATCGTTTTGATCGAAATTTAAAGGTTATGCCTGAAGAACTTACCTACCGGTTATATGAAAAAATGGAGAAACTGAATGGGAACCATGAACATCTCATGTTACGGCTGATTGGAAAAACGGTTCAAGACCATGAAGAAGAAATGCAGGAATATGAACATATACGGCAGGAGATCCTATTGATTTTCCATGAATATCAAGCCGTAAACAATGATCTAAATGCATTGTCTAATGTTCTTCAGACTATTTCCTCGATCATGGAATATAATGACAAGCTTAAACATCTGGAAATATTGATTAGCAGTTACCTGGCTCGGAAGGAAAATGTGCAATAAAAAAGCTTGGACACGGAATCAACCTTCTTTGGGTTTTACCTAATGGCCATTGGTTGTATCATTGTCCAAGCTTTTATTTATAATTTTTGATACTTAAAAATCGTTCGTACCATTGGTCTACAAAATCCACCGCAAAGGGCCCTTTTCTTTGACGGATCCATTGTTTAAGCTGTTCCATATTTGCTTTTAAAATTCGGTCAATGACATCCGGATATCCCATCGTTTTCCGGTGTTCCTCATATTCATCCTCATCCAAAACAATGTAGCTCATATCCGGAAACACCTTAATATCCAAATCATAATCAATATATTTTAAAGCCTCTTCGTCGACAACAAAGGGGGAACTTAAATTGCAGTAATAATAAATACCGTCTTCCCTGAGCATTCCAATAATATTAAACCAATACTTCGAATGGAAATAACATATTGCGGGTTCCCGAGTTATCCACGACCTTCCATCCGCTTCCCTGACCATCGTGCGATCATTTCCACCGATAACCACTGAGTTCGTTCCTTTCAATACAATGGTTTCTTCCCAAACTCGATGTATATGGCCATCATGTTTATAACTATGGATTTGAATGGTTTCTCCCTCCGTTGGATATATCATAAGGGTCCCTTCTTTCTCTTTTCTACAATCTATCGTCCGTTCATACGATATAAAAAGTTTATTTTTATATTATAACGTTTCCTTACCAAATATAAAACCTCCTAATTTTCATGCCTTCCATAAAAAAAGACGCCTCTCCCTGATGGAAAGAAGCGTCGTACTTTAGTCCATTGCTGATTAAGAATTATTGGATTTTTTAGATTCAGCCTTTTGATTTTGCTTACGTACTTCCTGTACATCAGTTTCGCTAGCAATTTCGGTACCAAATTGCCCTTGGGAAGACTGGGCATTTTGCTTTTGAACTTGTTGAATATTTGTTCCTGAAGCAGTTTTATTTTGCTTGGCCATCTACCTTCTTCACCTCCACGCCCCTTAATGTATCCATTTTCGTTACATCTTATCCAAAATTTCATTCATCCTCATTTACCTTCTAATGGAAAGAAGTGACCCAAAAAAATCGGAGAATATTTCATTCCAAAAACTGAATGCTATTGGAGAAAGAATTTGTTAGGGGGAATGACTATGGAAACAATTCGCGATTTAACCGAGCTTTCCATGATTCCTAAAAGTGGATGGACAGAAGAGGAATTAAAGCATTTTCACCATGCCTTCCAACAAATTTCACCCTATTTAAACAAAGAAGGACAATCCCTGTATAAGGAGATTGTCCTAGAAATTGGCAATAGGAAAAAGATATAAAAATTATTGTCCATGATCTTTTTTTTGATAATACTCTTTAAACTGCTTCCATATTTTTTGATGGAGAACGGACATCGGATAATTTTCCACTTCATCCAAGGGAACAAGTTTTAAGAAATCCGTTTCCAAAAGGGGACTTTTTAGCTGTCCGGCAAAAACGGTTATATTCCACTTTAAATGGGAAAAGACGTGCTCCACCCGACCAATGGGTTCTTTAAGCTTAATCGTCATCTGATGCCTATCCTTCATATCTTTTTCAAAAGCTTGCAAAATGTTGGTTCGGGGTACCTTCGGTGATTCTTCATTTGGAAATTCCCAAAGATTAGCTAATAGTCCTTTCTCCGAGCGTTTACGAAGAATAACCTTTTCGGTATCATCCAGCAAAACTCCGGCGGTTAATTCAACGGTTGTACCCTTTTTCTTTTTTTCCTTAATCGGTAAATCCTCTTGCTTTCCACTTTGAAAGGCACGGCAGAATTCCCGAACTGGGCATAAGAGACAAAGGGGTTTGCCCGGTTTGCAAATGAGGGCCCCCAGTTCCATGATCCCTTGATTAAAGCTGGACGGATCCTCCTTTGAGATGGTTTTTTCAGCGATATCCGTGATCAACTGTTTCGTCCCTTGTTTACCGATATCTTCTTCAATACAGAAGATCCGGGAAAAAACCCTCAAGACATTTCCATCTACGGCAGGAATCGGCATTCCGTAGGCAATACTTAAAACGGCTCCCTTCGTGTAAGGACCAACCCCTTTTAAGGAACCGAATTTCTCCGGATCCTTCGGGACGATTCCGTCATATTTTTCCACAACCTCCCGAACCGCTTCCTGCAAATTCCTGACCCGGGAATAATAACCAAGTCCTTCCCAAGCTTTCAGAAGATCTTGTTCCTCCGCTTCTGCCAGAGATTCTATGTCCGGGAACTTTTGCATAAACTGAAGGTAGTAAGGAATGACCGTATCCACCCTCGTTTGCTGCAACATGATTTCTGAAACCCAAATATGATAAGGATCCCGGGTTTTCCGCCAAGGCAAATCTCTTTTTTCCTCTAGAAACCATTGAATTAATTCCCTTTGGAAGTCTTCTATGTTAAAGTTTTTCAAATACTCTGAAGTTCTTTCTTTCATCCAAATGTCTCCATCCATAATGTATTGAGTAGTTGTCCAATCGTCATTAAAAAGCAAAATACATAATAAATCCATTAATTAACATATTAACTGTTAAAGGAAATTTTCCAAATGGAGGTTTCGTTGTGGATACAGCAACCCACTTTGTCATGGGCGTTTCATTGGGAGGGTTAGCCTTAGTAGATCCCGTCGTCTACTCCAGTCCCGAGACCGCCCAATGTGTTTTAATCGCTACGGTCATCGGATCACAAATCCCCGATATCGATACCGTTCTAAAGCTAAAGGATAACGCAATATATATCCGCAACCATCGGGGATTGACTCACTCCCTTCCAGCGGTGGTTTTATGGCCACTTTTGATCACAATCACCCTATCGCCATTTTTTTCTGGGGCAAATATTTTCCACCTTTGGTTATGGACATTTTTAGCGGTAATTCTACATGTTTTTGTAGATATATTTAACGCTTACGGAACCCAAGCCTTTCGCCCCTTTTCCAGTCGGTGGCTTGCCCTGGGTTGGATAAATACCTTCGATCCCTTAATCTTTATAAGTCAGGTTATTGCCCTTTTATTATGGCTTTTTGGATACAACCCCCGGATCATTTTCCCAACCTTATTTTTACTGTTAATCGTCTATTACTTCTACCGGTATTTTATTCGAAGGTCGCTTATTGAGCAAATCAAAAGGCGGGTTCCGGATTCGGAAAAGATTATTTTATGTCCCACCATCCGTTTTTTTCAATGGCGATTTGTTGTAACTTCTAAAGACAAATTTTATGTAGGTCGCGCCTTCCGGAAGGACATTGTGATTTACGATGAATTTACCCGGGTACCTTTACCCGATCATCCGATTATAAAGGCGGCAAAAGAAGATAAAAATGTTTCTGCCTTCCTTTCCTTTTCACCGATTTATCGTTGGGAAATCGAAGAAAATAGGGATTTCATTGAAGTCCATTTTATCGATTTACGCTATCGTAGCAACAATCATTACCCTTTTGTAGCTGTGGTTCAGTTATCACGGGATTTGCAAATCCTCTCTTCCTATACCGGTTGGGTATATAGTAAAGAAAAATTGCAGAAAAAATTGGAATTCCTCCCCGGTTAAGGATTGCCGGATACTTCCACTTATGAGAAAAAGGATAGGGAACATAATAAAAATGCAATATGGCACATGTATTAGGAGGGTTATCTTTGGTTCGTAATAAAGAGAAGAATTTTCCTAATCAAGTGGACATTAAATTGGAAGGACTTCCGGATGCCCAGGCAAGATTTTCATCGAAAAGGGCAAATGGTACCATCAATACCCAGCCGCAAGAACGGATGCGGGCTTCTACAAAAAGAAAAAATCCCACTTAAAAAACAATCAATCCGGCATGATGCTGGATTGTTTTATTTGAGTTCCTCTAACAATGAAATGGGGATCCCTTCTTCCTTTTCGTTTCCGCCCAGTCGAAATCCCCAGGCAAAGACCCCTCGCAAATAATCAACATGAAAATAGGAACCTGGATCTCCTTTGATCCCGTAAATCTCTCCCACTTTTATCTTTGTCGGATCCAGCAAATAGGCTTCAGCCATTCGGGCCTTTCTTTCCAAAACTGCGTACTCGTTAATCATTCCCATCTGCTCTGCCTTCCTTGCCTTTTCCATAAGCTGCGCTATTTCCTGTCTTAATTCATGTTCCGACATTTGGCTATATCTTTTTTCTCCCATTCGTAAAACACCCCTTTAGTCTTCCAAATTTTTCTCCCGTAAAAATCTCTGAATCAAATCCGGACTGAATCCCTTCCGAAAAAGAAACTGCTTCATTTTTAAAACACCCTTTCCCGATGGATCAGAAGCATATTTTCTCCAAGCCTTTTCTCCCTGTACCAAAAGGGCATTCCATTCTCCCGCATCATCTAAATCTTTTTCCATCTCCCCAATGGCTTTCCTGNCTATATCACTACTATACCCTTTTCTGAGAAGCATTGCTTGTAACTCCTGCTGCAGCTGTCTATTGGATGAGCTTTTCCTTTTTTTCTTAAATTTTCCTGCAAGTTTCATGGCCTTTTCCAGCTGCACTTCTTCTGTAAATCCTTTCAAGTAATAATCAATCCATTTTGACGGAATCCCCTTTTCGGACAATTCCAGACGGATAATATTGGGTCCTTTATCCGTTGTATGGACGGCTGTTTTTACATATGCTTCGGCATACTGCCGGTCATTGACGTAATTTCTGCTTCGAAGGCGGGAAAGAACCTCCTGGATAATCTCTTCCTCTATCCCTTTTTCTTTTAAATATTGGACCGTTTCCTTCTCGGAACGCATCCGAAAGGAAAGATATTGGAGGGCACGATTATATGCCTGCTGGATTTCCTCGTTAAAAATCAGTTCTGCAAGAAGTAGTTCGTCCAATTCCAATCCTTTTTTCAACTGAAATTTCACAAGGACATCTTCACTGACACTAAAAAGATATTCTTCTTTCCCATTTTTTTCGGTGTATATGTTAAATCGATGCTTGTTCTTTTGTTGTACTTCAATCTTTGTAATGACCGTCATTTTCGGCTCCTCACTTCAAATTCGTTCTCCTTTACCTAATGTACCATAATTTGGTCTCGCTGTATGGAAACATGCTTTAAAAATATGCATGGTTGAAGAGGTTTTGGGGAAAATAACCAAGAGAATATTCATGTGGGGTGAATAAATGGAAAAGAAGAAAAAAGAACAAATGAAAAGTCCATTGACAAAAACGCAAGAAGTTCTATATGGAAGGGAATTTCGTCGGGCAAACAAAGCCGGCGAATTCTCCAACAAATTGTAGTTTAATATTTCACCGAGGAGGATCTATATGGCTCAAAAGCGGGATAAAAACAAGCAAGACTTACCCCAAGTTCCTTCTGCTATGAAATCTAATGGTCAGGATGTAGAGTATTCAGAAGAACTTGCAGACCGGGATGATTTGGAAGCAAAAGCCCGTGCCGAAGCAGCTAACCGAAGAGTGGCATCAAAAAAACAGGGTGGTTAATCCACCCTGTTTTATCTGAAAAGGCTACTATTCGTCCGTATTCCGGTTATCAGTATCCTCCGGAGGGATTTTCTCAACCCGAACCTTTTGTAACCGGTGATTTTCCACTTCCAGCATCGTAATTTTTAAGTTTTCATATTGGATCGTTTCGCCTTCAATCGGTATACGGGACAATAATTCGAATAGCCACCCTCCCAAATTGTAATAGGTCGACTCTGGAGTTTTAATCTGCAGGACTTCGGCAAAATCCTCAAGATGGTATTGGGCATCAAAATCATATACATTTTCCGATACCTTTGTCATGATGTTTACTTTTTCATCATGTTCATCCCAGATTTCACCAACCAACTCTTCCAAAATATCCTCCATCGTAATTAGACCAGCGGTACCACCAAACTCATCCAGAACAATCGCCATATGGTTTTTTGTTCTCTGAAGTTCCGGTAGCAATGTGGAGATTTTCATGGACTTTACAACAAAGATTGGTTTCCGTAACAGATTGCGTATATTCACTTCTTTATTTTGTATAAGCTCGGCAAAAAATTCCCGCTCCGACAAGAAACCAATAATATTGTCTATGTTATCTTCATAGACTGGGATTCTTGAAAAACGTTCTTCAAGAAACAGTTGTTTTATTTCCTCGATTGGCTGATCTACTTCCACTGCTACCATATCTAGGCGGTGGGTCAAAATTTCTCCGACCAACGTTTCATTAAAATCCAGCGAACGATGCAAGAGTTCCTTTTCACTTTGATTAATGACCCCTTCCTGTTCACTTAAATCGACCAACACCTTAATTTCCTCTTCAGTAATGGAAGGAGCCCTTTTTTTATCCTTTGTTGAAAGTTTTGTTAAGAATCCACGAATTTTTAAGAGCACTAAGGTAATTGGGCTGAATAGCTTTATGAAAATATAGATTAACCAGGCAATTTTTCCGGAATAGGAAAAAGCAAAACCGCTAACGATGGCTTTAGGCAGAATTTCACAAAAAAGGATGATGATTACCCATGAAAGGACAATACTTAATATGACTCCACTCATGGAATTATAGGATGGTTTGATGATAGAATACAGAATAATGACCGATGTTATGTTGAATAAATATTTTCCTACAAGTAATGTCATTAATGTTCTATCAAAATTGTTGGCAATATAAAAAGCTTTATCTTCCTTCTTTCTTTCCTCCTCCGGCTTTCGCAACCGTATTTTATTGGTGAGGGTAAAAGCGGTCTCACTTGATGAGAAGAAGGCAGATAAAAGAGTAAAGCAAAATAGCAAAATGACCAAATTAAGGGGAACCTCGTCCAAAAACGTTCACACTCCATTAAAAAATTTTCATAATTTATATCCATTACTTTATCATATCGTTCATTATTGGGCAAAATGAAATTCCTGACAACCATTAAACTTTACCTGCCCCCTTCCAATCAATTTGCCATCTACATTTTCATCCTCTTGTTATCGTTCCAAAATGCACCAAATCAAAAAAGAAGGGCCCCCTAAGGGTAGCCCATCTTTCATCAGGATGCTTCCTCTTCTTCCTTTTTATATCCTTCTTTCCAATAATCTGCATTTTTTACACCAAGTTCGGTTGAATTGTACATCGGATCCAATCCTTGTTTCTTCTGGCTTTCATAATCTTTCAACGCCTGCATGGCTGGTTTGGTTAGTAAGACAATAGCAATCAGGTTTAGCCACACCATTAACCCAAGGCCAATATCCCCTACTGCCCAAACGGAACCGGCCGTTTCTGAATTCCAAACTGCACCGATAAAGATCGATGCCAAAAGCACTAGTTTCAGTAAGAACATAGCCACCTTCTTGCTACGCTCTCTTAATAGGTAAACAATATTCACTTCAGATATATAGTAATAGGCCATAAGGGTGGTGAAGGCAAAGAAGAATAGGGCGATGGCAACAATCGGTGAACCTAGACCATTCAAGCTTTTATCAATGGCGAGCTGGGTATAGACCGGTCCGGGTTTAAACTCTTCACCGACAATCTCTACTTTGATGGTTGATTGATCCGCTTCATAAACATTATAAGAACCGGTAAATAGAATCATAAAGGCAGTGGCAGTGCAAACAAGGAGGGTATCAACATAAATGGAAAATGCTTGAACAATCCCCTGCTTTGCCGGATGGGAAACTTCAGCAGCCGAAGAAGCATGGGGCGCAGTTCCTTGTCCGGCTTCATTGGAGAAGATTCCCCGCTGTACCCCCCAGGAAATTGCGGAACCTAGCATCCCACCAAAGATTTGCTCCTGTCCGAAGGCACTAGAAAAGATCAATCCAAAAACTTTTGGAACCTCACCTATGTTCATAAACATGATAATAAGGGCAATAATAATGTAAGCTATGGCCATAAATGGCACAACCAATTGGGCCGTTTGGGCTATCCGTTTTAATCCCCCAAAAATGATTAAACCTAATAAAACAACGATAATAAGTCCCGTTACCCAATATTCAAGATTGAATGCTTGCTTTACACTTGTTGCAATAGCATTGGATTGAATCGGCGGCATTAAAACAGCCATTGCCAATAGAGCTGCTATCGCAAAGATGATACCGAACCAACGGATTCCCAAGCCTTTTTCGATATAAAAGGAAGGGCCTCCTCGGTATTGACCGTCTACTTTTTCTTTGTAGATTTGACCAAGGGTGGATTCCACAAAAGCGGTGGCTGCTCCTAAAAAGGCCATGACCCACATCCAGAAAACGGCTCCTGGTCCCCCAAAAGCGATGGCGGTGGCAACCCCAGCAATGTTACCGGTTCCCACCCGTCCCGATAATGCTACCGATAATGCCTGGAAAGAGGAGATACCGGCCTTGGATGCTTTTCCTCTAAACATTTGGACGATCATGTCTTTAAATAATCGGACTTGCAAAAACTTCGTCATTAAGGTAAAGACAAGACCGATTCCCAGGCAGACTACAATCATTGTTTCATGCCATAGAATTTTGTTCAGGAAATTTACCACACTTGTAAATACCTCCATACACATCCCCCCAGTTAAAATTTATTAAAAATTATATTATATCCGTTAATTAATTACAATAATTTTTACAATATTCATATAAATCAATTAATATTTTTACACCCTCTAAGTAATTTGTCTAATATTATCGGAAAAGTTTTTATTTTTTTTATTGATAGATAGTTTACCCGAATGATAACATATCATTTGAAAGCGTTACCATTTATAAAGGAGGTATTCGATGAGTCAATTAACAGTCCAATTGCATGAAAGAGTGGAAAAATTCCTTTCCGGAACAAAAAAGATGTATATTAATGGTGAGTTTGTAGAAAGCGTTTCGGGCAAAACCTTTGATACTTACAATCCTGCCACCGGGGAAGTCCTTGCCACCGT
>NICF_comb_assmDRAFT_10002146_pt1 | contig 15148 bp, 8 predicted proteins | sample NewIslPassag4_SG_FD_11279 | JGI IMG/M metagenome (IMG submission 11279) | reverse complement strand
CGCCCGCCGGCCATCGCCCTCCAGCCTTATTCTGAGCGTCTCGCCCTCCACCCTGGCCCCGGCGGCGGAGAGCGGGGCCAGGGAGTCGGGGAGCAGGATGCTGCGCCGCCGGGCGCCGATCCGCACCAGAAGCTCCGCCCCCCGCTTGGAGAGCTCTATCTCCCCCCGCTCCGCGAGCGGGAGGTTCAGCACGACCTCGTAGCCGCCGCCGTTCTTGACGATCCTGTGCGAAGCCCCGGTGAAGAGCACCCGCAGGGGGTCCTGCACGTCCCCGAAGACGTCCTCCGCCAGCGCGAGCAGGGCCTCCTCCCCGTACATCTCCCTCTCGAACAGCCGCGCGGTCAGGATGGGCAGCGGCGAGAAGGACTCCCGGATCGTGCGCATGTGCCTCTCCTGAGCCTCCCTCCAGGCGGCGAAGTATGGGTCGGTGACGGTCCCGGGCAGCAGCCGGTTGACGACCACGGCGTCCACCCCGTAGTCGTAGAGGTTCAGGTAGGTGTAGGCGCGCCGCGCCTCGGCTATGACCATCTTCTCGGCGTTGACCACCAGCCGCACCGAGGCGTTCCTGCGGTCGGTGAGGATCTCCTCGACCCCGGCCACCGCCTCGTAGAAGCGCCGCAGGGCCCCGAAGAAGCTGTCCTCGGGCACGGGCGGCAGCGACCGGGCGCGCCTTGCCAGCGGCCGGACGAGGCTCGCCGCCCGCCGCTCTATCGGGAGGATCCTGTCCACGTACCAGCCGACGTGGTCCGGGAGGCTCAGCAGCTTGAGCGTCTCCCCGGTGGGGGCGGCGTCGACGATGAGGGCGTCGTAGCGCCCCTCCCGGTGGTGCTGGCGCACCATGAGCAGCCCGAAGAGCTCGTCCATCCCCGGCAGCATCGCGAGCTCCTCGGCGGCCAGCTCCTCGGCTCCCTGCCACTCGAAGAGGGTGGTGATGTACTCCCGGATCTCGGCCCAGTGCTCCTCGACGAGCCGCCCGTGGTCCATCTCCTGCGCCCACACGCCGGGCGCCATCTCCTTCGGCTCGGGCCCCACGCGCTCGTCGAAGGCGTCGGAGAGCGAGTGCGCGGGGTCGGTGCTCATGACGAGCACCCTCCTCCCCTGCCGCGCCGCCCTGAGGGCGGTGGCGGCGGCCACGCTGGTCTTCCCGACGCCCCCCTTGCCGGTGTACAGGATGGTGCGCAAGGCTCCAGGCCTCCCTCCGGGGAACCGCTCCGCGCTCAAGCGAGCATCGCCTCAGCGGGGCGGGCGGCGCACCCGGTCGTGCCTCTGCTGGGCCTCGACGGTACGGATGGCCTCCGGCATGGCCTCCAGCCGCCCCTTCGGGATGGGCTCCCCGGTGTCGTCGCAGACGCCGTAGGTTCCCTCCTCTATCTTCTGCAGCGCGCGCTCGACGTCCTCGAGCCGCCGCCGGGTCTGGAGGCCCACGGTGGCGTCCATCTCCCGGGTGAACATCTGGTGGCTCATGTCCCCGCTGTCGTGCTCGGAGGCGTCGCCCTCGGACTCCCCGCGGGAGGACTGATCCTGCTCCATGCCGCGCAATATCTGCTCGAGCTCCTCCCGCAGCTCCTCCAGGCGCCGCCTCTGGCGGGCCACGAACTGCTCGTCTAGCTGCCTGTTGGTCGTCACGTCTGGGCTTTGCTCCTTTGCTCCTCGACTACGGAACGAACGCCCGGCTCTCTCTAAGAGACTACCATCAAACGGCGGCCGCGGCCCTGACCCTGGGCCCGGCCTCCGGGTCCGGCTGCGGGGGGAGCCTCCCGGCGGCGAGGAGCCTCTCCAGTCGGCCCAGCCTCTGCGCGGCGGGCTTGGGGTGCTCCCAGAGCTCCACCCGCAGGCGCCCGTCCCGCGCGAAGACCCTCACGTGGGTCAGCACGAACCTGGAGACGAAGACGGGCGGCTCGCGGGTGAGCGGCGCGACGGGCTGAAGCTGCCTGAGAAAGCACCCGGAGTTGGCGACCACCCTACGCCTTTCGCCGTCCTGCAGGACTTCGAGAGAGGGCAGGTGGGTGTGCCCGGAGACGAAGACGTCTATCCTCTCCGGCTCCCCGAAGGCGCTCATCGGCAGGCTGGCTCTCCCGCGGAGGATGTCGCGTATCCTCTCCCGGGAGGCGGCCGCCGGGTCGTAGCCGCCCCTCCCGCCTCCTGCCAGCCTGAGGGTCCTGCGCGCGGCCCGGCGGAAGGCCCAGAAGGCCACCCCGAAGATAACGGCCACCACCACCGCGAAGCCGGCCATCTCGGCGAAGAGCCAGTGCACCCGCGGCAGCGCCTCGTAGCTGGCCAGAAACCCGAGCCCCCGCGGGCTGGCGATAGCGTAGGCCGCCGCCCGGTATGCCACGTAGGCCAGGAGCAGCGGCAAGAGCAGGTAGAGCGCGGCTCTGGAGAGCGCCGCGTAGAAGTAGCGGCTCAGGATCCACCGGGGTATCGCCACCAGCGGGTAGACCATCTTTATCTCCGAGAGGTCGAGCCCGCCGGGGATCTCGCCGAGCGGCGCGACCCGCCGGGTGAAGTCCGTGACCACGTGGTGCCCGAGCGGGGTGTCGAGCCGGTCCCCGTAGTCCTCCACGGCGTTGGCGGGGTCCAGCTGGTTGCCGTGCTCGCAGTAGACGATCCTCCGGCTCCCCTCCCCCACCTCGATCTCCGCCAGGTAGGAGAACGCGAACTCGTCCACGAGCTCCTCCTCGCGCAGGGTCCTCCGGATCGCGGGGTTCCACCAGACCTCCGCGTCGTGGTTGCCCGGCAGGTAGATCACCCGCTTCCCCTCCCCCCGCCGGAAGCGCCGCAGGGCCGCGAACATCCCCCGGTACTCCGGCCTCCTCACCGTGAGCGAGGCCCTGTCCTCGCCCTCCGGCACGCCGCCTATCTGCAGAAAGTCGAAGAAGTCCCCCGCCAGAACGAGCTCCACCCGACCCTCCCGGCCCGTCAGCTCCCCAAAGAGGGCTTCCAGGCGCTCCGGCGACTCGAAACCGTCACACCCGGGGTCGCCCCCGATGTGCGAATCGGAGACAAAGACCAGGAGGGCGTCACCGTCGAGCTCGACCATAAATAAAAAATGGGCGACGACCTACTCTCCCACGGGGTCCCCCCCGCAGTACCATCGGCGCTGGCGGGCTTAACTTCTCTGTTCGGAATGGGAAGAGGTGTATCCCCGCCGCTATCGTCACCCTTGCCTAAAATATTCGCTTGTAAAGCCCTCGCGGAGCGAAGGCGCTCTCTGGGCTTTGAGAACTGCATAGCGGCGAAAGACCATTAAGACCTCGACCGATTAGTACCGCTCGGCTGAACACGTCGCCGTGCTTGCACCTGCGGCCTATCAACCTGGTGGTCTACCAGGGGTCTTACTCCCTCGAGGGGATGGGAGGCCTCGTCTTGGGGTGGGCTTCCCGCTTAGATGCCTTCAGCGGTTATCCCTTCCGCACATGGCTACCCGGCGGTGCCCTTGGCAGGACAACCGGTACACCAGAGGTGCGTCCACTCCGGTCCTCTCGTACTAGGAGTCGCTCCCCTCAAGCCTCCAACGCCCACGGAAGATAGGGACCGAACTGTCTCACGACGTTCTGAACCCAGCTCGCGTACCGCTTTAATGGGCGAACAGCCCAACCCTTGGGACCTACTCCGGCCCCAGGATGCGACGAGCCGACATCGAGGTGCCAAACAGCTGCGTCGATGTGAACTCTTGGCAGCTATAAGCCTGTTATCCCCGGAGTACCTTTTATCCGTTGAGCGACGGCACTTCCACGCGTGACCGCCGGATCACTAACCCCGACTTTCGTCCCTGCTCGACCTGTCGGTCTCGCAGTCAAGCCCCCTTGTGCGTTTGCACTCTGCGCACGATTTCCGACCGTGCTGAGGGGACCTTTGGGCGCCTCCGTTACCTTTTAGGAGGCGACCGCCCCAGTCAAACTGCCCGCCTGACACTGTTCCCGACCCGGATCACGGCGCCGGGTTAGAACACCAACACACCAAGGGAGGTATCTCAAGGACGGCTCCACCGAGGCTGGCGCCCCGGCTTCTCAGCCTCCCTCCTATCCTGCACAAGGTGTGTCAGCATCCAATGCCAGGGTACAGTAAAGGTTCACGGGGTCTTTCCGTCTTTCCGCGGGTACTCGGCATCTTCACCGAGACTACAATTTCACCGAGCCTGTGGCCGAGACAGCGCCCAAGTCGTTACGCCTTTCGTGCAGGTCGGAACTTACCCGACAAGGAATTTCGCTACCTTAGGACCGTTATAGTTACGGCCGCCATTGACCAGCGCTTCGGTCGGGAGCTTCGCGCCCCGAAGGGCGCTAACCCCCTTCCTTAACGTTCTGGCATTGGGCAGGCGTCAGCCCCTATACATCGTCTTCTCGACTTAGCAGAGACCTGTGTTTTTGGTAAACAGTCGCTTGGGCCTATTCTCTGCGGCTCCCGCCAGCTCCGGCCGCGAGGGCCTTCACCGGCAGGAGCCCCCCTTCTCCCGAAGTTACGGGGGCAATTTGCCGAGTTCCTTAGCCACAGTTCGCTCGATCGCCTTAGTGTTCTCCACTCGCCCACCTGTGTCGGTTTGGGGTACGGGCACGCGCGTGACTCGCTTAGAAGCTTTTCCCGGGAGCATGGGTTCAGCCACTTCGCCCAGTAAAGGACTCGGCTCACCCCTCAGGCTTGTGTGGGGCCCGGATTTTCCTGGTCCCCGCCCTACGGGCAAGCCCGGGGTCAACCAGCGCCCCGGTTGGCCTACCCTTCTCCGTCCCTCCATCGCTCAGACGCCACGCACGTGGTGCAGGAATATCAACCTGCTGCCCATCGCCTACGGCTTTCGCCCTCGGCTTAGGTCCCGACTGACCCTGGGAAGATTAGCTTTACCCAGGAACCCTTGGGCTTTCGGCGGACGGGTTTCTCGCCCGTCTCTCGTTACTCATGCCAGCATTCTCTCTCCCGAGGCGTCCACGGCTGCCTCACGGCGCCGCTTCGACCGCAACGGGATGCTCCCCTACCACTCCAGCAGAAGCTGAAGTCCGCGGCTTCGGTAGACGGCTTAGAGGCCCGCTGAATTTTCGGCGCAACACCACTCGACCAGTGAGCTATTACGCACTCTTTAAAGGATGGCTGCTTCTAAGCCAACCTCCTGGCTGTCTGTGCAGCGCCACATCCTTTTCACCACTTAGCCGTCATTTGGGGACCTTAGCCGGCGGTCTGGGTTGTTTCCCTCTCGGGACCGGAGTTTATCCCCCGGCCCCTGACTCCGGCGCTCTCACGTCAACGGTCTTCGGAGTTTGTCTGAGGTTGGTAACCTTGTAGGGCCCCGCGCCCAAACAGTGCTCTACACCCGCGACGAAACGCGCCGGGCTATACCTAAATATATTTCGGGGAGAACCAGATATCGCCGAGCTTGATTAGCCTTTCACTCCTATCCACAGCTCATCCCCCAGGTTTTCAACCCTGGTGGGTTCGGCCCTCCACGAGGTCTTACCCCCGCTTCAGCCTGGCCATGGATAGCTCGCCCGGTTTCGGGTCTGCCGCACCTGACTAGACGCCCTGTTCAGACTCGCTTTCGCTTCGGCTCGCTCTTGAGCTTAACCTCGCCAGGCACGAGCAACTCGCTGGCCCGTTATGCAAAAAGTACGCCGTCACGGCGACAAAGCCGCCGCTCCGACCGCTTGTAGGCGTATGGTTTCAGGTACTGTTTCACCCCCCTTGCGGGGTACTTTTCACCTTTCCCTCACGGTACTGGTTCGCTATCGGTCACCGTTAGTATTTAGCCTTGCGGGGTGGTCCCCGCGGATTCGATCCGGGTTTCACGTGTCCGGATCTACTCAGGGTCCGGAACAGGGAGTCGCTCGAGTTTCGCCTACGGGGCTATCACCCTCTACGGCCGAGATTATCCATCCCGGTTCGGCTACCCGCGCGATTTGTAACTCCCCGGCCGCCCTGCGGAGCGGCCATGCCCGGCCCTACAACCCCGGATGCGCAACGGCCGCAGCCTTCCACGCACCCGGTTTGGGCTGTTCCCCTTTCGCTCGCCACTACTCAGGGAATCGAGAGTTTCTTTCTTTTCCTCCGGGTACTAAGATGTATCAGTTCCCCGGGTTCCCTCCACGCACCCTATGTGTTCAGGTGCGGGTGACGGGGCATTACCCCCGCCGGGTTCCCCCATTCGGAGATCCACGGATCACAGCCCGCTTGCGGCTCCCCGTGGCTTATCGCAGCTTGCCACGTCCTTCATCGGCTTCCGGTGCCTAGGCATCCACCATACGCCCTTACTCTCTTAATGGTCTCGGATTTCGCCACTATGCAGTTTTCAAAGACCAGGCGCCTTCGCTCTCGCGGGCGCAAAAGCCCCAGGGCCCGCAAGGCCCTGAAAACTGAATAGCGGTTTTGCGGAAGGCGGGCCAGCCGCCCAAAGACCGAAGCCGGTCGAAGTGTCCTAGGGCGGCCGCCGAAGCGGCGAGCAAAGGCTCAAGCCTGTCCTCCGGACGGCCGACCGGTCGGGCATTGCTGCCCTAGAGACCTGCTCCCTAGAAAGGAGGTGATCCAGCCGCACCTTCAGGTACGGCTACCTTGTTACGACTTCACCCCAGTCGCCGGCCCTACCTTCGCAAGCCGCCTCCCCTCCGAAGAGGGGTTAGCTGCGCCTGCTTCGGGTATTGCCGACTCCCGTGGTGTGACGGGCGGTGTGTACAAGGCCCGGGAACGTATTCACCGCGGCATGCTGATCCGCGATTACTAGCAACTCCGCCTTCATGGAGTCGAGTTGCAGACTCCAATCCGAACTTAGACCGGCTTTGATGGGATTCGCTCCGCCTCGCGGCATCGCAGCCCATTGTACCGGCCATTGTAGCACGTTTCTAGCCCTGGGCATAAGGGCCATGATGACTTGACGTCATCCCCACCTTCCTCCGGTTTGTCACCGGCAGTCCCCTGTGAGTCCCCAACTCAATGCTGGCAACACAGGGCGGGGGTTGCGCTCGTTGCGGGACTTAACCCAACATCTCACGACACGAGCTGACGACAGCCATGCAGCACCTGTGCTGGCTCCCCGAAGGGTCGGCCACCGTTTCCGGCGCCTACCACCAGCATGTCAAGCCCAGGTAAGGTTCTTCGCGTTGCATCGAATTAAAGAACATGCTCCGCTGCTTGTGCGGGCCCCCGTCAATTCTTTTGAGTTTTAGCCTTGCGGCCGTACTCCCCAGGCGGGGCACTTAACGCGTTGGCTGCGGCACGGAGGGATTCGACTCCCCCCACACCTAGTGCCCATCGTTTACGGCTAGGACTACCAGGGTATCTAATCCTGTTCGCTCCCCTAGCTTTCGCGTCTCAGCGTCAGGAACGGCCCAGCGAGCCGCCTTCGCTACTGGTGTTCCTCCCGATATCTGCGCATTTCACCGCTACACCGGGAATTCCACTCGCCTCTGCCGCCCTCTAGCCCGGCAGTTTCCACTGCACGCCCGGGGTTGAGCCCCGGGTTTTCACAGCAGACTTACCGGGCCGCCTACACGCTCTTTACGCCCAATGATTCCGGACAACGCTCGCCCCCTACGTATTACCGCGGCTGCTGGCACGTAGTTAGCCGGGGCTTCCTCGTCGGGTACCGTCAGGCTAGGGGCTATTAACCCTTCGCCCTTCGTCCCCGACAACAGGGCTTTACGACCCGAAGGCCTTCATCGCCCACGCGGCGTTGCTGCGTCAGGCTTTCGCCCATTGCGCAAGATTCCTGGCTGCTGCCTCCCGTAGGAGTCTGGGCCGTGTCTCAGTCCCAGTGTGGCTGACCACCCTCTCAGGCCAGCTACCCATCGTCGCCTTGGTGGGCCGTTACCCCACCAACTAGCTAATGGGCCGCGGGCCCCTCCCTCGCCGGATGGCCGAAGCTACCTTTCCTTGCCGGAGCATGCGCCCCGGCAAGCGTACGGGGTATTAGCCGGGGTTTCCCCCGGTTATCCCCCTGCGAGGGGCAGGTTACCCACGTGTTACTCACCCGTTCGCCACTCTACTCACCCCCGAAGGGGCTTTCGCGTTCGACTTGCATGCCTAAAGCACGCCGCCAGCGTTCGTCCTGAGCCAAGATCAAACTCTCCGAACTAAAGCTCCCCGCGCATGCGCGCGGGAAGATCCAGTCGCGCTGTCCGCCGGCTCCGCCCCGAGCAGGGACGAGAGCCTCTGCGGGCGATCCCGTGTTTTGACTCCCGGATCGCGGAGAGTCGGCCTCGGCTGCTCTGTGAGAGCGTGGACGGGTCTCTCTTCTGCCCGCCTTCCTTACCGCTATTCAGTTTTCAAGGCCTCAGGCCCCTTGCCTCTCGGCGGGGCTAGACCCCGGAGGATCCTCCACCCCGGGCGACCAAAACGCCCACCTTTCGGTGGGCTTCTGCGGGCGGCTCCTGCTTTTCGAGGAGCTCCTACCGCATCTGCCTCCCGCGGGTTGTCAACTGATCCCCCGTCATGCGCTGCGAAAGTATAGCAGGGCTTCCGGGGTTGTCAACAACCCCGGACGGAAAAATTTTTACGGCGCTTTTACGAGCCGGGCGTAGCGGCGCTTGCCGACCTGGAGCACCGCGCCGGAGAGCTCTTCGGTGGGCAGGGAGACCCTCTCGTCCTCCACGACCTCGCCGTTTATCCTGACGGCCCGCCCCCGGACGAAGCGCCGGGCCTCGTTGTTGGTGGCGGCGAAGCCCGCCCGCGTGATGAGGTCCACGATCCAGACCTCCCCGGCGTCGGGCAGCGCCACGTCGGGCACGTCGTCGGGGACGCCGCGGCGGACGACGGTGTCGAAGTGGCGCTCGGCCTCCCGGGCGGCCTCCTCGCCGTGGAACATCCGGACGATGCCGCGCGCCAGCTCCCGCTTCTGCTCGACGGGCTCGGCCTCGGGCATGGGGCGCCCCAGAACGAGGGTGTAGTAGTCGGGCATGGCCTCGTCGGGGATGCTCATCGCCTTGCCGAACATCTCCTGTGGGGGCTCGGAGACCCCTATGTAGTTGCCCAGGGACTTGCTCATCTTCATCCGGCCGTCGGTCCCCACGAGGAGCGGGGTGGTGAGGATGCACTGGGGCCGCTTGCCATAGTACTCCATGACGTGGCGGCCCATGAGGAGATTGTAGAGCTGGTCCGTGCCGCCGAGCTCCACGTCGGCGTCGATGGCGACCGAGTCGTAGGCCTGCATGAGCGGGTAGAGGAGCTCGGTGAGGGTTATGGGGTCGCCCGCCGCGTAGCGCTTGGCGAAGTCGTCGCGCTCCAGGATGCGGGCCACCGTCGCCGCCCGGGTCAGGCGGATGATGTCGGCGAGCGCGAGGGGGGCCAGCCACTCGGAGTTGTGGCGCACCTCCGTGCGGGCCTCGTCCAGGACGCGGTAGGCCTGCTCGAGGTAGGTGCGGGTGTTCTCCCGGATCTGCTCCGGGGAGAGGACGGGGCGGGTCTTGGAGCGGCCCGAGGGGTCGCCCACCCGGGCGGTGTAGTCGCCTATCACCAGGACGGCGGTGTGTCCCAGGTCCTGGAAGCGGCGCAGCTTGCCCAGCACCACGGCGTGGCCGAGGTGGATGTCGGGGGCGGTGGGGTCCATGCCCAGCTTCACCCGCAGCCGCTCGCCGCTGCGCAGGCGCCGGTCCAGCTCCTCGCGCGGGACCACGTCCACGGCGCCCTCGTATATCTTCTGCAACTCCGCGTCGCTCGCCAACCTCGCCCTCCGGAACAGCGGCCCGATGGAGGCGGGCCTGTAGCCGCCAGGGAATTTAGTGTAGTATACCGGGCCGATGGCTCGCACCTACCAGAGAAGACCTGGGCGGGGGGACAGAAGAGCCAGAGATCCGAAGCGGCAGAGGGACCGAAGGGTCCGGTTCCCCTACGAGGCCAGAAAGCCGCGCTCGCGGTTCGGGGCGGCGCGGGAGGCCGCGCTGCGGGCTCTCGGGGTGCTCCTGCTCACCGGGTTCGTCGCGGGCGTGGCGTTCGCCGCGGGAGCCTACCTGGGGCTCGTCAAGAGCGTCCGCCAGCTGGAGCCGCCGCCGGTGACCGAGTCCCACCCGACGTATATATATTCGGCCCCGCTCGGCGAGGGCGACGGTTCCAGGCGGGTGATAGGGACCATCTTCCAGGGGGAGAACCGGCAGACCATCCCGAAGTCCCAGATGCCGCCGCACCTGCTCAACGCGCTCGTCGCCAAAGAGGACGAACGCTTTATGCAGCATCCCGGCGTGGACCTGTGGGGCATCATGCGGGCGCTGTGGGTGGACATCCGGGCCGGCAGGTACGTGGAGGGGGCCTCCACCATAACCCAGCAGTACGTGCGCAACGTCTACCTCTCCCGGGAGCAGTCCATAACCCGCAAGATAAAAGAGGCCCTCATCGCCGTACAGATAGAGACGGTGAAGGACAAGGAGGAGATCCTGGCGGACTACCTCAACACCGTCTACTTCGGGAACAACGCCTACGGCGTGGAGGCCGCCGCCGAGACCTACTTCAACAAGAGCACCGAGGACCTCACGATAGCCGAGTCCGCCACCCTCGTGGGGCTGCTCTGGTCGCCCTCCACGCTGGGGGACGACAAGGAGGCGGCAAAGAAGCAGCGGGACCTGGTGCTCAAGAAGATGTTCGACGCCGGCTACATAACGCGGCAGGACTACGAGAGCGCCCTCGAGGAGCCGATGCCCGAGGACTGGCCGCAGGCCCCGATGCTCGAGACGGGGCTCACCGGCCCGCCGCTCACCCGGGAGTTCGCCGAGCTGGTGCAGGACGAGCTGATCCGGCGCTACGGGGCGAACACCGTGCTCAGAGGGGGACTCGACGTCTACACCACGCTGGACCTCGAGCAGCAGATGGCGGCCTACGAGGTGCTCTACGGCCCCAACGGGTACCTGCCGTCGCCCGAGCAACCGGACGGGGCGCTGGTCTCCATAGACCCCGAGACCGGGCACATAACCGCGATGGTCGGCAACAGGGATCCCGAGTCCCAGTTCAACCTGGTGACCCAGGCGCGCCGGCAGCCGGGCAGCTCGTTCAAGCCCTTCGCCCTCATCGCGGCGCTGGAGCAGGGCATAGACCCGGACACCCACTTCATATCGGAGAAGAAGGTCTACCAGGTGCCCAAGGGCAACGGGCAGACCGAGCGCTGGAAGGTAGAGAACTACGAGAAGATCGAAAGGGGCTCCATCTCCCTGAAGGAGGCGCTCTGGGAGTCGGACAACACGGTGTTCACGGACCTGGTGATGAACGCCGGGGGCAAGGGCCTGAAGAACGGTCCCGAAGCGGTCGCCGACGTCGCCCGGCGGCTCGGGGTCTCGGCGGACTTCGGGGAGCACCCGGACCCCTCGATCGTGCTCGGGGCCTACGAGGTCTCGCCGCTGGACATGGCGACGGCCTACGCGACCATAGCCAACGGGGGGCGCAGGGTGGAGCCCACGCTCATAGAGAAGGTCGTCCGAAACGAGGGCCAGGAGGGCGAGGAGGTGCTCTTCCGGGCCCCGGAGCACCCCCTGGGCCGGCAGGTCATAGACCCGGAGATCGCCCGCGAGGCGATCGGGATCATGATGGGCGACGTGATGTGGGGCATCGCGGGGGACGCGGCGCTCCCCGGCCGCCAGGTGGCCGGCAAGACGGGGACCAGCGAGAACTTCTTCGACTCCTGGTTTATCGGGTTCACGCCGCAGCTGACGACGGCGGTGTGGATGGGCTACGCCGAGGGCGGCAAGACCCTGGAGGAGCTGCTGAGCCGCGACGGCGCGCTCTACGGCACGGTGGGCTCGCCGGAGGAGATCTGGCACGACTACATGCTGCAGGCGCTCGACGGCGAGCCGGTGGAGCGCTTCGAGGGGGTGGAGGAGCCCCCGCCCCCGGAGGACGAGGACGCCCCGGCCGCTACGCGGGTTCCCTGACGTTCCACGCGCGCCGGAGCCCCCGGCCCGAGATCCGCCGGGGCGGGACGGAGACCCGCTCCCCGAGCACGAGGTAGCGCCAGGGCAGCTCCGCGCCGCGGCTGACGCCGATCCGGGTGGTGGAGACGATCTCGCCGCGCGGCGGGGGCCCGGGCGCGATGTAGAGCCCCTCCCCCAGGGTGAGGTCGTGCCCGTCGAGGGAGAGCCCCACCCCGAGGGACTCGGCGAGGCGGCCCGGGCCGTTGCAGAGGTCGGCGGCCCTCCCCCGGCGCCGCCGCATCAGCGGGACGCCCTCCAGCGGGGCTAGCGACCGGACGAGGACGGCGCTCCCCACCCCCTCCCCCTCGCAGACCGCGTTCAGCAGGCGGTGCATGCCGTAGGAGAGGTAGACGTAGGCGAACCCCGGCCCCCCGAACAGGGTCCGGTTGCGCATCGAGGGTCCCCGGTAGGCGTGGCACGCGGGGTCCTCCGGGCGGTAGGCCTCCGTCTCGACGATCACCCCGGAGCAGGTGCCCTCCGGCGTCTCGCTGACGAGGACGCAGCCCAGCAGGTCCACCGCAACCGCGCGGGGGTCCCGATCATAGAAGCCGGTCGGAAGCGTCTCCCTCGTGCTCACCCTCGCCCGTAAGGTTGGAGATCCTGCGGGAGAGCTCGTCCAGGTCCAGCCCCGCCTCCGAGCGGATGGAGGCCTTGAGCAGGGGCCGGACCTGCTTTATCTGCGCCTGCAGCTCCCGCAAGAGCTCCACCGCACCACCCTCGGGGCCGACCATGTCCCGCACTATGGTGGCCTCGGTGCGCCCCGCCACCACAGGCTCCGGCAGCCCCTCCACGTACACCAGCGTCCGCCTCCCGGGCCCGCGCTCCTCCTCGATGGGGAGCAGGGCGACGATCCTGTCCGAGCGGACGTACTTGCCGTAACCCAGGTAGACCAGCCGGCCGGGCGCGATCCTCATCTCGCAGAGCAGTTTAGCACCGTTAGCCTCCCCGACCCACAGAGGGTATATTCCTCCTCGTGAGGCTCGGCAGACCGGAGAGAGGGATGGCCGAAGAGAACGTGGAGCTGCGGCGCCACCGGCGCAGCAACTACGGCCTCTACGGCCGGTGGTACGCGGACCCGGAGATCTGGCACCTCACCAGCTGGGCCCCCTCTCCCCCGGCCCCCGAGTCGGTGCGGAGGCTCTTCGAGGAGCGGGAGGGGTCCCGCACCGAGGAGTCCTTCGCCATCCACCCCAAGGGAGACCCGAACCCGATCGGCGTGATCAGCCTGATCAACATCAGCCGCCCCAACGCCTCGGCCGACCTCTCGGTGATCGTCGCGCCCCGCAGCATGCGCCACAAGGGCTACGGGAGCGCGGCGATCCGGGCCCTCCTGCGCTACGCCTTCGGGGAGCTGAACCTGAACCGCGTGGGCCTGAGCGTGTTCGAGTTCAACGCGGCGGCGATCGCCGCCTACGAGAAGCTCGGCTTCCGGGAGGAGGGGAGGCTGCGGCGGGCGGTGAGGCGGGACGGGCGCTTCTACGACGCGATCCTGATGAGCATCCTGAAGCAGGAGTGGGAGGCCCGGGAGGAAGAAGCCCGCGGCGGGCGCGCCCCCTCTACCCCCCGCGAACCTCGGCCCCGAAGCGCTCGTTGAGCCGGGCCGCGATCCTCTCCACCTCCGCGTCCACCTCCTCGTCGGTCAGGGTCCTGTCGGCCTGGAAGGTGAGGGAGAAGGCGACGCTCTTCTTGCCCTCGGGCACCTGCTCGCCGGTGTACACGTCGAAGACCCTGGCCCCGGCCAGGAGCGGGCCGCCCAGAGCGCGGATGTCCTCCAGCATCCCGCCCGCCGGGACGGAGGCGTCCACCACCACGGCGAGGTCCCGGTTGACCGCCGGCACGTTGAAGAACGGGCGGAAGCGCGGCTCGGGGTCCGGCTTGCAGGCCGCAAGCTCCAGCTCCAGCGCGGCCACGGGCCAGCCCTCGAGCTCGAAGCGCTCGGCGACCTCCGGGTGCAGCTCCCCGACCCAGCCCACCCTCCGGCCCTCTACGACCACGCGCGCGGAGCGCCCGGGGTGCAGGAAGGGCTCCCCGCCGGGCTCGAAGGCCGCGCCGGGGACGAGCCTCTCGACGAGGCCCCTGGCCTCGAAGAAGCCCGCCCGCAGGGCGGGCACGTTCCAGCCCCCGGGGCGCACAACCCCGGCGAGCAGCACCCCGAGCCGGGGCTCCTCCCTGACGCCGGTGAGCTCCGGCTCCCCCACGCCCCCGGGCCGCTCGCCGGCCTCCCGGAAGCGCCGGGCAGCCTCCCCGTCGGCCACCGGCACCGGCAAGAAGACGTGCCCCACCTCGAAGATCCCGCCCCCCGAGGCGCCGAAGGCCCGGTTGCGGGCGGCCGCGTCCAGCAGCCCCGGGAGCATGGAGACCCTCAGGCATCTCCCCTCCGCGCTCAAGGGGTTCTCTACCCGCAGCGGCGAGCCGCCGTAGCCCAGATCCCGGGCCCAGCGGTCGGGGCCGAAGGGGTAGAGCATCGCCTCGGAGAGCCCCAGGTCGGCGAGCAGCCGCCGCAGCAGCCGCACCCTCCGCTGGTCGGCGGTGAGGCCGCCGGGGAGGGCCGTGGCCGGCAGATGCTCGGGCACCCTCTCCAGCCCGATAAGCCGACCGAGCTCCTCCACGAGGTCGGCCTCGCGCCGGAGGTCCTGCCGGAAGGTGGGCACGGTCACGGCGAGCCCCCTCTCGCCGGGGGCGACCTCGCAGCCGAGCGCCCCTAGCACCTCGCGGGCCTCCCCCTCCCGGACCGGCATCCCCAGAAGGAGCCCGGCCCGCTCCAGGCGCAGCTCCACCCTCCACGGGCGCGCCGGGCGCGGGTAGTGGCTCAGGGTGTCCGGGGCGGCCCGCCCGCCGGTGTGCTCGACGAGCATCCCGACCACCCGCTGCAGAGCGTAGTCCACCATGTTCGGGTCGAGCCCGCGCTCGAAGCGCCCGGAGGCGTCGGTGCGCAGGCCGAGCCTGGCGGAGGTCTTCAGGATGTTGCGCCCCTCGAAGGTGGCCACCTCGATCAGGACGTCCGAGGTGCCGTCGTCGACCTCGGCGTCCTCGGCGCCCATGACGCCGGCGATGACCAGCGCCCGCTCCTCGTCGGCGATGACCAGCATCTCGGGGTCGAGGGTGCGCACGGAGCCGTCGAGCAGGGTTATCTTCTCCCCCTCGCGCGCCCGCCGGACGACTATCCCGCCGCGCACCTTGGCGGCGTCGAAGGCGTGTATCGGCTGTCCGGTCTCCAGCATCACGTAGTTGGTGGCGTCGACCACGGCGTTGATGGGCCGCATGCCGGCGGCGTAGATCCT
>NICF_comb_assmDRAFT_10002145_pt1 | contig 15150 bp, 14 predicted proteins | sample NewIslPassag4_SG_FD_11279 | JGI IMG/M metagenome (IMG submission 11279) | reverse complement strand
CCACCAGCCGCACCGAGCTGTGGCGGGTTTTCGGAAAAGGCAGGAAAACGGGTGGCGGTTAGCAAACATAGAGGCAAGTGGTCCGTCACGCATGGACGGCTAACATACGCGCGGGACACGGAGACCGAGGAGAAGTCCCTGGGACTGGTGAGCGCCGCCAACGGCGAGCACGGCGACTTTCTCCCCTTGTGGTCTCCTTATTTTGTCTGCGGGCAACTGGATCCCGCAGCCGCGCTCGGCTCGGGGCACGGAAGGAGGTGGGCTGCGCCGGCGGACGAGGCAGGGCGAAATCCCACGCTACGACGAAGCTTTACCAATTAGCGCTCACCCGGGGCTGGCATGAACGACGCCCGGGGAGTCCGTAACTAAAGGGGGCTATATGAAACCGATGCGTTTGGCACGCACACGGGGGTATTGGTGGCTGGTGGCTGGGGCAGTGCTGGTCCTGGCGCTGGGGATGGGCGCCGCGGCCCAGCAGGACTGCCCGCGCGGGCAGCTGGACGTGCGCTACTGCGACTGGGACGGCGACCTGGTGGCCGACCGGCCGTCCGATCCGTCCCAATGGGTCGACCCCAACCCCATCATCTTCGCGTACACGCCCGTCGAGGATCCCGCCATCTATTTTGATATTTGGAAGCCATTCCTGGACCACCTGGCGCGGGTGACCGGCCGCGAGGTGCGGTTCTTCACCGTCGACTCCTACGCCGCGCAAATCGAGGCCATGCGGGCCGGCCGGCTGCACGTGGCGGGTATCTCGACCGGTCCGACCCCGTTTGCGGTGAACCTGGCCGGCTATGTGCCCTTCGCCATCATGGGCACCGATGACGGTACGTTCGGCTACACTTTGCAGCTGTACGTGCGCAAGGACAGCGGCATCCGCACCCTCGCCGATCTTAAGGGCAAGCGGGTCGCCCACACGACGCCTACTTCCAATTCGGGTCATCAGGCGCCTATGGCGCTCTTCCCGGATCTGGGCATCGTGCCAGGCGAGGACTACGAGATCGTCTACTCGGGTGGTCACGACGCGTCCATCCTGGGCGTGGCCGCGGGCGACTACGACGCGGCGCCGGTTGCGTCGGAAGTGGTGGACCGGATCGCCGCCCGCGGGCTTTACGACCCGGACGAGCTCATGATCATCTGGGAGAGCCAGCCGTTCCCGACCACGTCCTACGGCTACGTGTACAACCTGCACCCGGACCTGGTGGAAAAGATCAAGGAAGCTTTCTTTACCTTCGACTTCCGCGGGACGGCGCTGGGTGAGGAGTTCCAGGGCGTGACCCGGTTTGTGCCCATCACGTACCAAAAGGACTGGGAGATTATCCGGGCCATCCAGCGCTACCTGGGCATCGAGTACACCCAGGCGCGCTTGCTGGACCTATAAGCGCCGGCGGTTGGCGGTGCGCGGCCTAGGTGCGGGCGCTCGCTGCCGCGCAAAACCGGCTGCTGCCCTGGAGGCGGCAGGCAGGGAAGTCGCAGGGAAGTTAACTGGGTCGTGGCCCCGGCGTTCGGCTGTTGCGCCCGCGTCCCGGGGGCGGGCGGCGTCCCGCCCCCGGACGGTGCCGGGGCATGTCCGCAAGAGGATGTGTCGCGATGCTCAAGATCACAAAACTGACCAAAGTGTACGGCCCGGGGCGTCCAGCGTTGCACGATTTTGACCTGACCATCGACGAGCCCGTGGTGACCGCCATCATCGGCCCGTCGGGGGCGGGTAAGAGCACCCTGCTGCGCTGCATTAACCGCCTGGTGGAGCCTACCAGCGGCACGGTGGAGCTGGACGGCGTCGACATCACGCGCCTGCGGGGAAAGGCGCTGCGCGACATGCGCCGGCGGATCGGCATGATTTTCCAATCCTTCAATCTCATCGACCGGCTCACCGTGATGGAAAACGTGCTGTCCGGCCGCCTCGGTTACGTCAGCTTCTGGCAGGCGCTCACGCGCCGGTTTCCGCAAGAAGACATCGACCGGGCCTACTACTTGCTCGAACGGGTGGGACTGGCCCACTATGTCAACAAGCGGGCCGACGCATTGTCGGGGGGTGAGCGGCAGCGGGTCGGGGTGGCGCGCGCCCTTATGCAGGAGCCCAAGATCATCCTGGCCGACGAGCCCACCGCTTCACTGGACCCCAAGACGTCTATCCAGATCATGGAGTTCCTGCGGGAGCTGTCGGAGGAGTTTTCCGTGCCGGTGCTGGTCAACCTGCACAACGTGGAGCTGGCCCGGCGCTACGCCCAGCGGGTGGTGGGCCTGCAGGCCGGGCGCAAGATCCTGGACGGCACACCGGCGGACCTCACCGAAGACATGCTGGACACCATCTACGGCGCCGCGGACCGGGACCCCGAAGGCGTGTTAACCCTGGAGGGCGCCGCGGGCGCACGGGCGGGGGTGGCAGGCTGATGGCGTCGGCTGCTGCNCCCGCCTCTCGCCGCTGGCGGAAGCCGCCGGCCATCAAAAACCCCTGGGTGCGCTGGGGGCTGGTGGCCGCGGCGCTGGCCTACGCGTACTGGGCTTTCACGTCCCTGCCCGTCAACTGGGACCGGGTAGCGCAGGGCCTCCCGCGGGCCGCGCGCATCATTAACACCGCGTTTCCGCCGGACTTCGCCCGCTGGCAGCTGTTGTACACCGGGATCATGGAGTCCATCCAAATGGCGTTGGTGGCCACCTTGTTCGGAGTCGCCCTTAGCCTGGTCGTGGCCGTCATGGCGGCCCGCAACATCTCGCCGCGGCCCATCTACTGGCTCGGGCGCGCCATCATCGTCTTGGCCCGCAGCTTCCATCCGGTCATCGTCGCCATCATATTTGTCAAGGCCGTCGGCTTTGGTCCGCTGGCGGGGATTTTGACGCTGACGGTGTACTCCGTCGGTTTCGTCGGCAAGCTGCTGGCCGAGGCCATCGAGGAGATTGACCGGGGGCAAATGGAGGCCGTCGTGTCCACTGGCGCCAATTTCGGCAAGACGGTGCTGTACGGCGTGTTCCCCCAGGTGCTGCCCCGGTTGGTGGGCCTGAGCATCTACCAGACCGACTCCAACCTGCGGGCGTCGGCCATCGTCGGCATCGCGGGCGCGGGGGGCATCGGCAACACGTTGTCCAGCGCCTTCCGCCGGTTTGATTATGATTTTGCCTTTGCCATCCTGCTGTTGATCATCGGCCTGATCCTAGTAAGCGAAGCGGTCAGCGGCCGCATCCGGAGCCGGTTGACATGAAGACAACGCTTTCTCTGCCAACCTACAAATGGGAACGCTACACCCTGGCCCAGCGCTTGGGCCGCTTTTTGGCGTACCTCGTGGCGGTGCTGGTGCTCAGCTGGGCCCTGGTGCGGGTGGACATTTACTGGCCCTGGGCGTGGGACGCGCCTGCCCAGATCCTGGACCAGCTACAGCGCATGTACCCGCCCGACTGGTCGGTCCTGCCCCGGGTGCTCCAGTCGCTTTTGGAAACCGTCAACATCGCCGTCATCGCGACCGCGTTCGCGGTGGTCATGGCGGTGCCGGTGGCCTTCCTCTCCGCCCGCAACACGACGCCGCACCCGGTCCTCTTGTGGCTAGGTCGTCTGATCCTCGTGTCGACGCGCTCGGTCAACACCATCGTGTGGGCGCTCCTGTTTGTGGCCATCTTTGGCCCCGGCGCCGTGGCGGGCATTTTCGCCATCGCCTTCCGCTCCATTGGGTTTTTGGGCAAGCTCCTGGCGGAGGCCATCGAGGAAAGCGACCCCCGCCCCGTGGAGGCGATGACGGCGACGGGCGCCTCGCGGGCCAAGGTGATCCTCTATGCCATCGTGCCGCAGATCCTGCCCACCTTTTACGCCGTCACCATCCTGCGCTGGGACATCAACATTCGCGAGTCCACAGTGCTGGGCTTGGTGGGCGCGGGGGGGATCGGCATGATCCTGAGCAGCGCGGTGGATTTCCTGGCATGGCAGCAGGCGGCGGTCATCCTGCTGTCCATCCTGGGCGTGGTGGCCTTGGGTGAGCTGGTCTCGGGCTGGCTGCGCCGGCGGGTGCTGTAGCCTTAGGCTCTAGGCGGCTGGCGGCACGGGATCGGCGCGGTGCTCGTGCTGCTAGCCGCCTAAGTACGCCCGGCGCACCGCTTCGTTTTCCCGCAGCCGCTCGGCCGTGTCGCTCAACGCGATGCGGCCGGTTTCCAGGACGTAGCCTTTGTGCGCCACCGAGAGCGCCAGGTTCGCGTTTTGCTCCACCAGCAGGATGGTGGTGCCCTGGCGGTTGATGTCCTGGATGACCGCAAAGATGCTCTCGACGATGATGGGCGCCAGGCCCATGGATGGCTCGTCCAGGAGCAATAGGCGGGGTCTGGCCATGAGCGCCCGGCCGATGGCCAGCATCTGCTGCTCGCCGCCGGACATGGTGCCGGCGAGTTGCGTGCGGCGCTCTGCCAGGCGAGGGAACAGGGTAAACACCCGCTCCACGTCCTCCCGGATGCCGCGTGGGTCAGAGCGGGTGTAGGCGCCCAATTCCAGGTTTTCCATGACGGTCATTTGCGGGAAGACACGCCGCCCCTCCGGCACGTGGGCGATCCCGAGCGCGACGATGCGTTCCGGCGGCAGGGCGGTCAGATCCTGCCCCTGGTACGTGATGCGGCCGCGGGTGGGGCGCACCAGGCCCGAGATGGCGCGCAAGGTGGTGCTCTTGCCGGCACCGTTGGCGCCGATAAGGGTCACGATCTCCCCCTGCTGGACCTGCAGGGAGATGCCCTTTAGGGCCTCCACGGGTCCGTAGTGGGCGACCAGGTTTTCAATGGCCAGCACTTGCGCTCGCCCCCAAGTACGCGGCGATGACCGCTTCGTTGCGGCGCACCTCGTCAGGCGTCCCTTCGGCGATCTTGCGGCCGTGGTCCAGCACGACGATGCGTTCGGAGATGTCCATCACCATGCGCATGTCGTGCTCGATCAGGATGACGGTGATGGACTGCCGCTTGAGCTTGCGGATGAGCTCCATGAGCTCCGCGGTTTCCGTGGCGTTCATGCCCGCCGCCGGCTCGTCCAACAGCAATAGCCGCGGGTCTGCCGCCAGGGCCCGCGCGATCTCAAGCCGTCGTTGGGCGCCGTAGGGCAGCTGGCGGGCCTTGGCGGTTTCCAAGCCCCTGAGTCCCACGAACTCCAGATGGCGGTATGCCTGTTCGCGCGCCGCCCGCTCCTCCCGGCGTGTGGCCGGCCCCTTGAAGATGGACGGGAAAAAGCCGCTCTTGAGGCGGGTGTGGGCGCCCACCACCACGTTTTCCCATACGGTCATCTCCCGGAAGAGGCGGATATTTTGAAACGTGCGGGCGATCCCCAGGGCCGTGATCTGGTACGGCTTCAACTCGTTCAGACGGTGACCGTTGAACACGATCTCGCCCCGGGTGGGGTGGTAAAGGCCCGTCAAGACGTTAAAGACCGTGGTTTTGCCGGCGCCGTTGGGCCCGATGATGCTTAGGATCTCGCCTTGGTGTACGTCAAACGTGACGTCGTCGACGGCACGCAAGCCGCCGAATTCCATGGTCAGTTCCCGCACCTCAAGCAGCGCCACCGTCGCCACCTCCTTGAGCCGCCGGCGGCGTGCCGTGCCGGGGGGCCCCGCTGCGGGCCTCGGGCGGCCGCGATCGCCGGCGCGCGAGCCACACTTCAAGCCACCCCTGCTCGGAGCTGGTCCCCAATAGGCCGTTGGGCCGCAGGATCATGACGATGACCAGCAGCGCCCCGTAAAACACGAGACGGCGCTCGGCGATGGCCGGCGCCACCGTGCGCAGGAATTCGGGCAGGTATGTCATGACCCCGGCTCCCAGCGCCGAACCCAGGAGGTTGCCGAGCCCCCCGAAGACCACCATGGCCAAAAGCTCGATGGACACCATGAAGCCAAACGACGATGGGTTAAGGTACCGGAACCAGTAGGCAAACAGGGCGCCGGCGACGCCCGCGAAAAAGGCAGCCACCGTGAAGGCAGTCACCTTATAGCGGGTGGTGTCGATGCCCATGGTCTGCGCGGCCACTTCGTCCTCCCGGATGGCCACCAACGCCCTGCCAACGCGGGAATTGACCAGGCTGCGCAGCACCGCGAAGGCGATCACTACGGCCAGGATGACGATGGGGAGGTTGGTCTGGCGCGGGATGCCCCGCAGGCCAAAGGGTCCGCCGGTGATGTCCAAGTTTAGCAGCGTGATGCGCACGATTTCGCCAAAGCCCAAGGTGGCGATGGCCAGGTAGTCGCCCCGCAGCCGCAGGGTGGGCAGGCCCACGACGACGCCCGCCAGCGCCGCCGCTAGGCCCGCGGCCGGCACGGCGACCGCAAACCCAACCCCCGCTTTGGTGGCCAAAAGGCCCGCTGTGTACGCCCCCACCGCCATGAAGGCCGCATGGCCCAAGTGCAGTTGTCCGGTGAAACCCGTCACCAGGTTGAGGCTGAGGGCCAGGATGATGTTGATGCCGATGGTCACCAAAATGCCGTAGTAGTACGGGTTGATGAAGCTCCGCAACAGTCCGTCGGCCCAATCCAGCATGGGCGGATCACACCTTTTCCTGCGTGCGTCGGCCCAGCAGGCCCGACGGGCGGTAGAGGAGCACCAGGATCAGGATGGCGAAGGCCACCGCGTCGCGCCACTGGGAACTCAGGAGCGCCACTCCCAGCACCTCAACCATGCCCAAAACGAGGCCGCCTACCATCGCGCCGGGGATGTGGCCGATGCCGCCAAGCACCGCCGCGACAAAACCCTTGAGACCGGGCATGACGCCCATGGTGGGGGTGACCGCGTTGAAAAGCATGCCCACCATCACCCCCGCGGCCGCGGCCAGGCTGGAACCGATGGCGAAAGTGAAGGCAATCGTACGGTTGACGTTGACGCCCATCAGAGCCGCAGTTTCCCGGTCCTGGGCCACGGCCCGCATGGCCTTGCCCAGCTTAGTGCGGGTCACCAAAAGATGCAGCCCCACCATCATCGCCAGCGCCACGGCCAGGGTCAGCAGCTCTAAGGTGTTGGTGCGCAGGCTCCCGATGGTAAAGGCGGTGACGGGGAACGGAGGCAGAAAGCTCCGGGTCGACGGTCCCCAGATCCACAAGGCTACGTTTTGCACAAAGATGGACATGCCGATGGCGCTGATGAGCACAGAAAGCCGCGAGGACCGGCGCAGCGGCCGGTACGCGAGAAATTCGATGACAACGCCCAAAAGCGCCGTACTGCCCATGGCCAACAGCAACGCCAGCGGAAAGGGCAGCTTGGCCACGGTGACCAGCAGCAGCCCCGTGAACGCGCCCATCATGTAGATCTCGCCGTGCGCGAAGTTGATGAGCTGCAGCACGCCGTACACCATGGTGTAGCCCAGCGCGATGAGGGCGTACGTGCTTCCCGTGACCAGCCCGTTGAGCAGCTGTTGTGCGAACAACTGCGCACCTCGCTACGCACGGCGGGCCCGCTTTGGAGCGGTACCCGCTCTTGGGCCGCGAACGTGCCGGCCCCATGTGGCCCGGTGGACCCGGACGGTAATCCGAACATACCCTAACGCAAATCGCAAAAACCGACAAGCGCCGAGCGGAAAGGCGGAATAGTCCAAAAGCGTAGGAACCGGAGGCCGCAGCGCTGGAGGCCGCCGGGACGGCCGGCAACCGGATTCGTTAGCTTACGGAACTCCGTCAGCTCACGGAATCGAGGCGGTACGGTCCCAGCCCGTCGGTCAAGGGAAAGGAAAAGGGTGGGCCCGGCCCGAGGCGGGCGCCACCCATCCCTGTTACAGCCCGCGTCCTCTACCCGGTTGCCCGGGGCACCCCGCAGCCTTTCTGCCCCGGGGGCCGTCCGGCCGTCGGGCGCCGCTTACCGCTCCTGCACGAAGGTGCCGTTCTCCACCCGCAGGATGTACAGCGGCTTGACCGCGTCGCCGTTCTCGGCAAAGGTGGTCACGCCGGTCACGCCGGGGAAGTCCTTTACGCTGGCGATCCAGTCGCGCACCGCCTTGCGGTCGGTGCCCACGGCCTCGATGGCCTCGATGATAATGCGCGCCGAGTCGTAGCCGTTGGCCGCGAACATATCGGGCTTGCTGCCGTATACGGCCTCATACTTGCTCACGAACTCAGCCGCCAGCGGATCCTGCGTGCCGTTGTAGAAACCGGAGGTGAACAGGGCGCCCTCGACCGCAGCGCCGCCCAGATTGATAAGTTCGGGCGAATCAAACCCGTCGGCGCCCAACAGCCGCACCTTCAAGCCCTGCAAGGCCGCCTGCTGGGCGATCTTGGCCGCCTCGGTGTAGTAGCCGCCGATGTAGAGCGCCTCAGGATTCTGGGCGGCGATGTTGGTCAACTGGGCGCTGAAGTTGCTGTCGCCGTCCAGGTACGACTCCACGGCCACCACCTGGCCGCCATGGGCCCGCACGCCCGCCTCAAAAGCCCGGCGCAGCGCGACGCCGTAGTCGTTATTGGCGAACAGGATGGCAAACCGCTGCAGGCCCAGGGCGTTGATGGCGTACTCGGCCATCTGCGCCGCCTGCATGTCGTCGGTGATCACGTTGCGGAACTCGTAGTCGCCGATCTCCGACACGGCCGGAGCCGTCGCGGACGGGGTGATGAAGGGCACGCCCTCATCCTGCGCAACTTCACCGGCGGTCAGCGTCTCGCCGCTGAGGACCGGACCCACGATGGCGGTCACCTGGTCCAGTTCGATGAGCTTGTTAATCGCATTGAGGGCTTGGACCTGGTCGCCGCGCGTGTCCTCCTTCTGCAGCACGAACCGGTAGCTGTAGCGGCCCGACGCGTTGGCCTCGTTGATGGCCAGCTCAACGCCGTTGGCCACGCTGGTGCCGTAGGTGGCGTAGTCGCCGCTGAGGGGTCCCAGCATGCCGATGACCACCGTCTCCTGGGCCATGGCTAGGCTGCTCAGGGCCAGCAAAGCCACAAGACCAGCCACGAGGCCCGCGACCAGACGCACAGCCGACCGCGCCCGGCGTACACGAAAGCGCTCCAAGAGCAAAAACCTCCTTATAAAACCATTGTTGTAGCTGGGCGCACAGCGCCCCGCCATGCTATAACGCTGGATGCGATTCTCCGCAACCCCGCTTATTCCCTGCTGGACGGCCCGGGTTCCCGGCTGATGCCTTCTGGGATGGCACTGGCGTCCTTTGCGGCGGTTTTCGTCCGCTGCCCGCGTAAGGCTTCGCCGCGGCGGGCTAAAGCCCGCCCTGCGCCCGGCCGATCTTCCTTAGTAGACGGATATCCTCGGGCCCGGTGCAGAACCGGCGGCCCGCCGGACGAGAGGTGAACGCCAAGCATGCGGGTTCCGGACGTGGCGGCGGGGAGAGGGGTCGCATGGAACCCTTCGCTGCAGGAGTGGGCCCACGTGCCCGTCAGGCGCCCGGCGCGAACGGAGGAGCAGACGCGGCCGGCCGACTCCGGCGATCGGCGCCAACCGTACGACAAGACGGTGCTAGATCGCATCGCGGACGGGCTTAATCGTACCCTGGAAGCCGTCGACAAGCGCCTCAAATTTCTGGTCCATGAAGAAACCGAACGCATCTACGTGCAGGTTATCGACAAGGAAACGGGAGAAGTCATCCGCGAGATCCCGCCCGAAAAAATTCTGGATCTGGTCGGCCACATCCAGATGCTCATTGGTCTGTTGATCGACGAGTGGGCGTGACCGGTGGTCGGAGCGGAAAATTTCATGGGCCGCGAGCGGGCGGGGCTCACCAACGCCGGCCGGGCGGACGCCGGTGCGCCCGGTGGCGGGCGGCGCACGCAGGAGTGAAGGCAGATGAGCATGTACATCAGCGGCATCGCGTCAGGTATCGACACCGACGCGTGGATAGAAGCCGTCATGGCGCTGGAGAGGCGTCCTATTGTCCAGCTGCAGCAGCGAAAGAACACGCTGCAGCAGCAGAAGGACGCCTGGCGGGACATCAACACCCGGCTGAACAACTTGTCCAGCCGGCTGTCGGATCTGCAGCTGTCCAGCACGTACCTCAGCCGGACGGCCACGTCCTCCGACACCGGCGTGTTGACGGTTTCCGCGGGGACGGCGGCGGCGCCGGGACGGTACAAGATCGAAGTCGTGCAGCTGGCCCAGGCTCATCGCGTGGCGTCCGACCAGTTCGACCCGGAGAAGGCACTCGGCCTCAACGGCACGATCCGGATCAACGGGCAAGCGATCACCATCGCCGCGGGGGACACGCTGACGGTCATCGCCCAGAAGATCAACGAGGCCGGCGCGGGCGTCTCCGCCACCATCATCGACGGGCGCTTGGTTATCACCGCCAGCGAGATGAACAAGGCCATCCAGTTTGTCGGCGGCGGCGGTGTGTTGACGGGCTTAGGGATATTGAGCGGAAGCGGCCAGCTCAAGCATGAGCTGCAAGCCCCCCAGGCGGCCAAGATCATTGTCGACGGCCTCGAGGTGACCCGCGCCAGCAACACCATCAACGACGTCCTGCCGGGCGTGACGCTGACCCTGCAGGATGAGGGCGAAACCGTGGTGGTGGTGCAAAACGACGTCAACCGCGCCATCGAGCGGATCCGGGCCTTTGTGGACCAGTACAACTCGGTGCAGGCGTTCATCACGGACAAGACCGGCAAGGGGCAGATCCTGCAAGGCGACGTGCTGCTGCAGCGCATCCAGGCGCAACTGCGGCAGGACGTGACCGCTCCGGTGAGCGGGCAAGGGCTCCTCTACAACCAGTTGGCCCAGATCGGGATCACGGTTGATCGGTACGGCACCATGACCTTGGACGAAGCCAAGCTGCGGGCCGCGCTCAATGAAGATCCTGACGCAGTTCGCCGGCTCTTTGCCGCAACCCCAGAGGAGGACGGCTTCGCGGGGGTGGCGGTGCGCCTGCGGGACCGCCTGGAGACGTGGCTGCAGACCAGCGGCGGTGCTCTGGTCTCCCGGCAGAAGATGTTTGACGACCGCATGCGGGACATCGATCGGAGCATCGAGCGGCTGGAGGAGCGGCTCGCGCTGCGGGAGCAGACGCTGCGGCGTCAGTTTGTGGCGCTGGAGGAAGTAATGAGCGCTTTCCAGGTGCAGTCCACGTGGCTCGAGGCACAGCTCCAGCAGCTGAACAACTTTGCGGTCTACCAGTCGCGGCGCCGCTGAAGCTTACGACCGCGGCCTGAGCGATGCCCCGTCAGCGGGGCCGCCGGAATGGGGGAACGGCGCATGAATGCAATGGTGTACGCGAGACAAGCGACGCAGCAGTACCGTACGACCCAGGTCCAGACGGCGAACCCCGCGCGCCTGGTCGTGATGCTGTACGATGGTGCCATCCGTTGGGTGGGGCAGGGGATCGCCGCCATCGAAAAGGGAGACATCGAAGGCGCGCACCGGAGCCTCCTGCGGGCTCAAGACATCATCGCCGAACTCAGCCGGGCGCTGGACCCGCGGGCGGGGGAGCTGGCGGCCAATCTCGAGCAGCTGTATGACTACATGTATCGCCGGCTGGTGGAAGGCAACATGCGCAAAGAAGTGGCGCCGCTGCAGGAGGTGATGGGTCTCCTCGGCGAACTGCGGGAAGCATGGGAGCAGGTTGCCCGCGGAGAAGGGGGGGCCGGCGGTGGAGGCCACGACCGGGCCTGAGGCGGCCGGGCGGCTGGCAGCCGACCTAGTGGCTGCATATACGGCCCAGTTGGGTGCGTACCGGGAATGGCTGGCGCTGGCGCGCCAAGCCCAGGAACATTTACGCAGCGACGACGTAGACGAGTTTTTGCGGGTGCATGCCCGCAAGGAGGCCGTTGCCAGCCGCCTGCAAAACATGGAGGACAAGGTTCACGCCTGCCGCAGAGGCCTGGCCCATTTCGTCGGCGTCGACGAGCCTACCCTGACCCACTTGCAGGAGGCGGCGGCGCAACTGCCGGACCCCGCTTATCTTGCCGCCGTGGCCGACCTGCCGGCGCTGCTTGATCAGTTGCGGGCAGTCATGCAGGAACTACAGGCCGTGGAAGAGACCACGGAGCACCTGTTGCGGGAGCGCTTGCTGAGCTTGCGGGCCCACATCAGCCAGACGCAGATGGCCCGCCGCGCGTCCCGGGCCTACCACGCCCACCCTCCCGCCGGCGATGGCGAAGCCCGGTTCATCGATCACAAGGGCTAAGCGTTGCGCAGAGTCCAAGACGCAGCCCATTGACCCCCCACCGTATCGACCCCCTGGCAAGAAAGGCGCAACAGCGCGCGCTCGGCGCAAACGATGAGCCCCAGACGAGTCCCAGCGTGTGGGCCGGCCCGCTGTTTGCACGTTAAACGCGGCGGCTCGGTTTCCAACCGCGCGCCCAGCGGCGGCAATTTGGCGCGGGGCCGGATAAAAAGGAAAATCCCCCGTGGCGCCTGTTCCTCAGCCTGGGGGGGTGGGGGGGATCGGCGTCGGAACAGTAACGCCCAACGGGGGATTGGTGTGCCGGGCCGTATCGGTTCCCGGCATTCGTTCCAATGCTTTAATTGGACCTCGGTGCGCGAGTTCCTGCCAGTCGTGAGTCCTGTTTTGAAACCGGGACCTGCCTCCCGGTTTCGCAAGCGCGGCAGGCCTGTCGATCCCGAGGTCACGGGCGTACAGGCCGCACAAACGGCCTCTGACTGGGCCCTAGGCGCCGGCGGTCCTGGTCGGGATGGGCTAGGGCGAAAGTAGGATCTTGGCGGAGCGGGGAACAGGAAAAAACAGGTACGGCGACGAAATCCAAAAAGTGGTGTCCCGGAGCCAAGCGACGGCTCCGGCCTCACTGAAGTCCATGCCAGCGCACACCTCCCCCCGGCGGTGAGCGGAAACGCTTGGGCGCGCCACGCGCGACGCCACCCGCGCGCGGGAAACCGGGCTGAAGCCATCCCCGCGCCGCGGTCTCCAACGAGACGATTGTGGCGGTGGCGCGAGTCAAGATGCGGGGGGAAGGACAGCATGCTGCGCAGCACGCAGGGGCATATCACGGTGTTGGAGGCGCTGACGGCCCTCGGCGCCGAGGTGCTCAAATCCGCCGCGGAAGAAGAGTTCCTCGGCCGTATCGCCGAGCTGTTGCGGCTCCAGGTGGGGTGCGACGCGGTCCTCCTGGGGTTTTTGGAGCCGGCCCTGGCGACGCGCGTGGTAGCCTCAGACGCTGGGGTGGCTCCGCTGGCGCCCCGCGCCTTTGCCGAACCTCTGTTTGAAGCTCTCCTTGACGAACCCCGCGGTTGGTTGGGGCTGGACGACGGCGATAGGCTGTTTTGTCCGGACATTGCTGCGGCCCCTTACATGAAACCCGCCGTGCGCGAACTGGCCCAGCGCCTCGGGCTCGCCTGTGGCTTCATGACGCCGCTCCTGCAGGGAGATCCGCTGCTGGGCCAGGCGGTGTTCGCGTGGAAACGCCCGCCCGCTCTCGACGCCGCCGCCAGGCGGCTCCTGCGCAAGCTGGCTGACTACACTGCGCTGATGCTGGCCCTCTACCAAGGACAGAGGGCGAGGGAACTTGACCCCTTGACCGGGCTTTGCAACCGCATCGGGCTTTTGCGCCGCTGGGAGAGGGTGGGCCGGCAGCCCACGGGAGCGGTGCTGTTTGCAGACCTGGACGGGTTCAAGCTGCTCAACGACGTCCTCGGCCACCGGGCAGGTGACGACTTCCTGCGGCAGTTGGCCCGCATCCTCCGCGACACGGCCGGACCCCGTGCCGTGGTCACCCGTTACGGCGGGGACGAATTCGTGGTGCTGGTGCCGGGCGTCGACGGGCCCGCAGCCCGCAGACTGCAGGAAGCCATTTTTGAACAGGTGCAGCGCCGCGTAGCCTCCCGGCCGTCGCCACGGCCCACGATCGCTGTGGGCCTGGCTCTGTGGCCCCAGGACGGGCGGGACCTCACGACCTTGTTGGAGAAGGCCGACCAGCGCATGTACCAGCATAAACGGAGGCACCTGGGTGAGGCCCGCATCGCCGGCCGTGCACGGCAGGAACCGCCGCCGGTCCGCTGTCTCTCTCCCGCGAAGAGCCGCCCTTGGCCAAGAACGGCGCTCCTGGAACAGGCCGGGGCGGACATCCCGGCCGCGCAGCCTCCATTGGCCTGATCGCTCTGCTTTTGGGCCCCTCCTCAAGTTGCCAACGCCTCCGCTCGATATTACAAAAAGAAGGGAACGGTTTCCGGGGGAGGGGATGGCGGTGGCCGCGGACGGCTTTCTGTGGCACCGGTTGCGCATGTCCGCCAAGATTGGCGGGGGGTTCGCGGTCGTTCTGATCTTGATGGCGGTGGTGGCAGCGCTGGGCCTGTTGGCCGTCCGGCAGGCAACCGGTTCGTTTACGGCGGTGCTGGGTGCGGACGTGGAGTCCACCATCCAAGCCCGTCGCCTCGAGCTCCTCACCGAGGACGCGGCCGCGAGCGTACTCGAGTACTTTCTGCCCGGAGACGCCGTCGACAGCATTGAGAGCCAGTGGCGGGAGACCTACGCAGTCCTTGATGCGCGCGTGACCGACCCCGCGGCCCGCCAGATTCTGGTGCAACTAAAGGATACCCAGGACCGGTTCTTCTCCCTCGCCGACCAGGAGTTTGCCGCGTTCACCAGCCAGCGGGAGTTGCAGGCCCTGGCCGCGGAGGCCCGGGAGTTGGTGGGTCAACTCGTCTGGCATCTGGATGCCCAGTTGGAGGCGGCCCGCCAGGAAGCCCAAGACTTCGGCCGTCTCGCCGAACTCCGCATCCTTGGCGCGGCCGGCGTGGCGATGGTGGTCGGGATAATCTTCTCCATCTTCTTGACCCGGGCCGTCAGCGGGCCCCTCGTGCGCATGGCCGGCCAGGTGAGCCATGTGGCCCAGGGCGACTTGCGCATCGAAGTGGCGCGGCTGCGGCAGCAGGATGAGGTGGGGCAGCTAGCCTCGGCTTTTGCCACCATGACGGAAAACCTGCGCCAACTGGCGCAGCGCATCATCGAGTCCACCGATGAGCTTAACAAAAGCAGCGAAGAGTTGTCCGCCTCGGCCGAGCAGGCGGCCCGGGCCACCGAACAAATCTCCCAGACCGTCAGCCAGGTGGCGGCGGGCACCGGCGACCAGAGCCGCACGGTGCAGCAGGTGGTGGGCATTGTCACCGAGTTAAAGCGGGCCATCGACCGCATTGCCGCTGGCGCGACGGAGCAGGCCCGCGTTGTGCAACACGGCGGGCAGCTGGTGCAGGAGATGATGGTGGCCATCAGGGCAGTGGCCGAGAACGCCCGCCGGGTCGCAGCCGCCTCTGACGAAGGCGTGCGCACCG
>NICF_comb_assmDRAFT_10002131_pt1 | contig 15203 bp, 11 predicted proteins | sample NewIslPassag4_SG_FD_11279 | JGI IMG/M metagenome (IMG submission 11279) | reverse complement strand
AGAGGGTAGGGCGCATAAGTGGAAGCTCTCTTCATGGACAGTCCTTCCCGAGCAATCTAGCTCAAGCTGGAATCTGTCCACCGAAACGGGGGAACTCCATCTCGGGTCCGGAGATGCCGCTTTCGATCTAGGCAAGGGCGTTCCCTTGACCATCCGGCGTGGAGACCATCAGCTGGTGCAACCGCTGTACGCGGTCGAGATCGACCGCGAGGCGCAGTGGGGTCTGGAGCTCGCCGGGAGAGTGGGCCTCGGGCGCGTCATCGGTCAAGTCCCGGCCATGGGCGGCGCATCTGGACAGATGACGCCACCGCTCGATCTCTTGGGTGGGGCGCCTTCTGACCTCGGCTGCGCGTCCGGCCCGTGAGCGATCGCATAGACATCAAGCCAACGGGGGCCAGCTGGCCCCCGTAGATCGGTACCTGGGGTCGAGGAAGCCATAGAATCGTGGGGCCCTGGAGGATAGGTTGCCGGAGCTCAGCTTCCAGCAGTTGCTAACTCGTGCGCTCGCGGCTCTGATCGTGTCGCTCGTGCACGGCCTCAGCGTCGTCCTTCTCAGCCGAGCTGCCGGAGACAGAGGTCCTGAGTACGACGGGCGACTTACGGCCAATCCGTTCGCTCATCTGGACCTGATAGGTGGCTTGGCGCTGGTGCTGTTCGCTTGCGGCTGGGCTAGGCCATCGAACGTGGACGGAGGGTTGAGCGGTGCGAGACGGGCGGCCATCGTGGCCGGCAGCCTGCTCGTCTCCTTGGCGTTCGCGTTCCTGCTCTACAGGGTGGTTACCGCGATCCCGGCCACGGCGTTGCCAGGAACGGCTACAGCCACGGTCCGCGTGCTCGGGCGATACGTGGCCGCGGCCACCGCCGGCCTGGTGATCTTGAACGTGATCCCGATCTGGCCGCTCACGGGCAGCCACCTGGTTCCTGGTCCACGAGATAGCTGGCAGGAGGGGCGTAGGGCCTGGTTGTCCCTCGCCCTGTTCGCAGCCGTCGCTCTGTCAGCGGTAGCCGGGATCTTGGGGCCTGCTACAGCTAGGTTGACGGGCGTACTGATCGGCTCCTGATCAGGCAAGCGCATGGTTCGGCTTGGTTCGCCCAACCGGCACCCGCACATCATGGAACCGGGTGTACCGGAGGAAGAGCTCGACCAACAGGATAGCTGACGCCAGTATCGCCCAGAGAGGCCAGGCGGCGGTGGGGAGCCTCGCCTGCGCCGGACCTTCGATTCCAACCAAGTCGCTTACGACCCTGCCGTCGCTCTGGGCCACGAGCCATGCCAGGTCTTCGAGGCGGGGTCGTGAATAGTCGTACTCGGCAGCATAGTTCACGAGCACAGGCTGTTCGATTGCGAACCTACCGTCGCTCGTCAGAAGGAAGTCGTATAGGCCCGGTTGCAACCGGGTCGCCTCGCCGACCAAGAGGCCGCCCTGACGCGCCAGGGGAACCGGGGTCGTCTCACCCTCGGCCGAGACTAACGACGCGACGAGGTTCGTTTCGGTGTCGGTGCGCACCGTGACCGTGACGCGATCGAGATCGCTTTCGGCCTGGACCTGAGCCGTGTCCGGAACCAGAGGCTCCGCCGGAGTCAGCCAGCGCATGAGCTGTGCCCACAGCAATGGATAAGACGTGGTCTGCATCCAGGGCTGCACCCACTCGCCCGCACCCTGGCTTGTGAACGCAGCGACACGACCAAGCCCGAGCTTCCAGGAAGCCAACAGCGGCGCGTCGTCCTGAGCGTAGAGGTGAACGCTAGCGCCCGGTTTCGCAGTAGTGACCACGTACCCGTCGAGTGCAGGCAACCTCACGCCGTCAGTGAACTCAGCGGCCACTCCGGCGATGGGTGAGAACGGACCTGTCTGCACGGGGTCGTCAGACAGGAGGAGCGCTTCCTGCGCCAGGATGCTCGGCAGAGCCTGGAAGTCCCGCGACGCGTGTGACGTACCTCCGCTCCACCGTGCGATCTCTTGCAGGAGCTCCACGTCGGCACCCTCACCGATGGCGGCCGTGCTCACCGTGATGCCGGCTCCGCGAATGAGGCCGATCAGGCCCTCGATGTCGCCAGGCTGCGAGAGACCATCGGACATCAAGACGATATGCCGACTCATCCCCGGGTCGACCTGAGACAGCTCGTGGAACGCGAGCTCCAACGCCGGGTAGATACTTGTGCCGCCTCCTGGCACCAACGAGTCGAGAGACGCTTCGAACGCTGCCAGGTCCGTGAGCCTCTGCAGCGGCCTGATCGCCCGCGCCTCAGAGTCGAAAGCGATCACGGTGACGAGGCTCTGTTCGTCCAACAGTCGGGCTGCCTCCAGCGTGGCGACCTTCGCGAACTCGAGCCTGGGCACCCCGTCGACTAGCTGCCGCATGCTGCCCGAGCGGTCCAGCACGAAGGCCATGGCAACCACCGGCTTCTCCTGCGGGACTTGGGTCGACAGGGGCAGCAACGCTTCTAACGGCGTCCCGTAGTAGCCGCCAGGGCCGAAGGTGTTGGGTCCCCCCAGGACAAGCAGCCCGCCCCCATAGTCGCGTACCCACTTGTCCAACTGGAGCTGCTGGTCGTAGGAGAGCTCCAGGGCTGGCACGTTCATAAGTACGACTACCTCGTAGTCTAGCCAGGTTCGTAACGGCGTCGGCTCGTCGCCCAGGTAGTGGGGGACCTGGTCGGTGCGCAGCAGCTCGGCTTCGATCCCGTGGATCGCCAAGGCGTTTGCGAAGCTCTCCCCGGCAGAAAGCTCGCCGGCGAAGACCGCTACCCTGGAGCTTGGGCTCACGGACACGAGCAGTCCCAGTCGGTTGTTCGCCGCTACGACGTCTCCCGGCGATGCGACCTCTAGCTCGTACCGGACCGTGCCCTGGGCCTCCTCGACCCGTTCGAAGTCCAGCCTGCTATCACCTGCGGGAAGGTCGCGAGTTCCGGCTGCTACCACTTCGCCGTTCCTGAGCAACCGGTACTCGAGCCGTGTGTCACCGACGGCGTGAACGACGAACTTGAGCGTGTAGGGACGAAAGGGTTCTACCTTAGGAGGCGCCACCGCCGAGGTCACGAGGACCTCTGAGCCGTCGGGTCCCGGGAGGGGGATGAGGCTGATCACCGCGGCGCCATCGGCCAGTACGGGGCCTCGCCGCGTGCGACCGTGCGCTGTCGCGGCCAAGACGATCTGCGACTGGACCAGCTCCCCCGGCACCAGGGCCATGGCTTCGTCCAAAGCGGGGCCGAGGTCGGGGCCGCTCTCGACGACGTGCCAACCCGCTTCGGTCGCCGCGTCACGTAGCGTCTCACGTGCTGCGACGGCTGCCTCTGTGAGATGGTCGCCCGCCTCGACTACCAACACGCGGTTCTCGAGAGTGACCGTCCGTACGATAGGGATCTCGATGACGGCGGCCGCGAGCAGGACCAGTGCGGCTACTCTCAGTAGGTAGGTCGAGAGCACTCGGGTGCCCGCGACGCGCCACCGCGTCGGAGATGTCAGCTGGCCGCCAGTGATCGCAGAGACGGTCTCGACCACGAGGGCCAAGGCTGCCGCCACCAATAGGTACCGGCCCAGATCGTCCCTAGGCTGTGCACCTTCGACCTCGCTTTCCATCAGACCGAAGGCAGACGATTCGAATGCGCTGTCGAAGTTGACAGGAAGGAGGTGCCGCCCGACCTGGAAGATGCCCGTACTTCCGAGCCTAGGCATCGCCAACGCTTCGACTGGCACCGCACCTGTGAGATCGAGAGGAGCGATGTGCCCACCCTCGGTGTCTCTCAGCTCCCACTGGCCCGCGAGCGATCTGGGATCCACGTGGCATGGCGTGTCGAGCCAGCAACCGGTGAAGACGCGTCGACCGGCCCCCGGCGTCGCGAGGTCGGCCAGAGCCGCGATGAACGCGGGGAAGCTGGCGCGGTCGGGCCAGTTCGAGTCGCTTGGCGAGAAGGCCAAGAATGCCTCGAAACCGAACTCGGGCGCGTGCCTGACCTGAATCAGTGGACCAGCTGAGCCGCTCAGGAGCGTGCGCGCTCCGGCCACCTGCTCCAAGCGAGCGGAGCGTGTTATCGACAGCGACGTCAGGTCGAGCCCGCGAGTGACTGGGTGGGAGTCGTCCACGCGGACGACCCGTACCGGTGCGTCTACGACCACCTCGTCAGACACTGGCCCGATCCACACGGTGGCCGTTCCGGGATGACGCGTAACGGAGACGCCTTGGATGAACACGAGGTCGTAGTCCTCTGACTCATCCAGGAGCGACGAGGAGGTTGTGATGCTGGCACCTGGGATCGAGGTGATGGCACGGATCACGGCGTCGTCTACAGGCCCGACGGCCAGGACCGAGAGGTCTATGCCGTCCGGGTCCACGAGGACGTGGTAGGTATCGTCCAGGACGAAATCGTCGCCAGGAAGTCCCACCGACAACGCACCTGCCGCCGGCAGTGTGATGTCGGCCTCGAACGTACCCATGCCTGTTTCGTCCAGCTGAGACTCGACAGTGTGCCAGCGCAGGGCATTGCGTGTTCCCCGCGCCCGGAACGTGAAGGTCACAGGCACTGCCTCGGCCGCGCCCGGATAGCGGGCGACCCTACCTGCCACGCGCCATGAACCTTCATCGGTCGCCTTGACGGTCACATCAGACAGCGCGTAGTTGACGCCCGCGCGACCTACTGGTCTTAGCTCGAACCCAGTAATAGACCAGTTAGGGACTTCATCACCGAATACCACCAATCGCGCCGGTAGACCGTCCGTGATGCGCCCTATGATGCGCTCCGTTGCGAGCCAGTCGCTCGTCGAACTCGACACGTCGAGCGAGGTCACCGCGTCGATCGCTAGGGAAAGGGCCTCGACCTCTGCCGCGACGAGCCTTGGAGGAGCGGTCATGACGATACTGACGCGCCCTCCGGCTCCGGAGCGAAGGAGCCGGTCGAGCTGATGCAGGAGCTGGCGCCGGGCGACTTCGAACCGGGACGTTCCCTCGGCGTCGGTGGCGCGCATGCTCGCCGACGTGTCGATCACGAAGATGCTTCGGGCACCAGGAAGGGATGGTCCTAGGTTCGGCCGTGCCAGGGCGAGAGAGACGAGAGCTACGACCAGCACCTGGAGGACGAGCGGCAATGTGAGTTGTAGTCGGCCGCGGCGGCGTTCGTTCGAGGAGCGCGTGGCGGCTTCCGACCACAGGAAGAGAGCGGAGACCCGCACGGCTCGACGACTCCTGAGATGCAGGAGCAGCACGACTGGCAAGACCAACAACAGGAGTAAGCCCGACGGGTTCCCGAAGGTCATGGGGACATCACCCGCGCTCCGCCCTTCGGCTCGTCATCGGCAGCGTGATCCTGCATAGTCGTGTCGGAGCCCTGGGTCCTCGCCGGTTCCCGTCACGAGATGAGGCCCTGAGCCGCCCATAGCTTGGTCACGACCTCCCTGAGGCCGGCGTCGCTACGCACCTCCAGATGGAGCTCCGGTCGCTTGAGGGTCCCCCGCAGCCGGGATCGCCATGAATCGAGGGCAGCTGTGTACCGCGCGTAAGTCTCCGGAGATAGATCGGTGATCAGGGCCTCGTGGGTCTCTTCGTCAAGAAGCTCCGCAGCACCCTGTCCCAGGAGCTGAGGGTCTAGGTCCTCAGGCGACAGCACCTGAAGTAGGGCGATTGTCTGGTCGGACGCGCGGACGCTACTCAGAGCGTCATCGAGCCCGGCTACCAGGCAGTCGCTGATGAACAGTACTAGACCTGGACGCTGGCGTAACTCTTCCAGGACGGACGTCACGGTACTTGCTCGCAGGCTCGCTTCCGTCGCCTTCCGCCGTGACAGCCACTCACCCACTTGCGGGAACCTGGCCTCTCCCTGGAAGGGCGGTGACCAGTGGGCGCTCTCGCCGACCGCCACGAGTCGGACCTTGTCTCCACCTCTCAGGGCAACGTATGCCGTGCAAGCCGCCAGTTGGATCGCCAAAGGCTGCTTGGCTGGTCGTCCTAGACGCATCGAGGCGCTGACGTCGACGATCGTCGTGACCTCGAGCGGTCGCTCCGCCGAGAACCGGCGCACGTTCAGAGTGCCGGTGCGGAGGTAGACACGTGCGTCGACCTTGTGAAAGTCGTCTCCTGGCTCGTAAGGCTTGTAGTCCTCGAACTCGATGCCGTCACCTGGTTGTCGCGAAGTTCGGTTCCCGGTCCCGAAGCGGGTGGGTAACCCAGGTAGGAACCGGGCGCGCCCGAGTTCGCGAAGTATCTCGTCCGGTACCAGCACTAGGCTCTGGCTTTCGCCACTATCCCCTCGAGTTGCTCCACGACCCCATCGGGTGTGAGGCCGCGGGCTTGGCCTTCATAGTTGACCATCAGACGGTGCCTCAGCGCCGGGCCCATCATCCGCGCGACGTCCTCCATGCCTACGTGGAGGCGACCTTGAAGCAGAGCCCTCGCCTTGGCTGCGGCCAGGAGGGACTGCGCGCCCCTCGGGCTGATGCCGTGATGGACATAGGCAGCGATCCCGGCATCGCGAGCGTCGCCTTGAGTCGCGTATACCAGCTCGACAATGGCGCTCCTCACGCTACTCGCGGCCGCTACTGTCCGCACCAGCCCTTGGAGCTTCCTGACCGAATCTGTGTCTAGGCTGCGCTCTAGGGGCCGAAGCCGCGGGCCGTGGCTCGCGAGGATCTGGTCGAGCACACCCTTGGCCGGGAAGGGCACGGTGACCTTGAGGAGGAACCTATCGATCTGGGCTTCGGGGAGCTTGTAGGTCCCTTCCATCTCTATGGGGTTCTGCGTCGCCAGTACGACGAACGGGTCCGGGAGCACATGGGTCTGCGAGGCTACGGTGACGGTGTGCTCCTGCATCGCTTCGAGCAAAGCGGACTGCGTCTTGGGCGTGGCGCGGTTGACCTCGTCGGCGAGGACTAGCTGGGCGAAGATCGGCCCGGGCTCGAACCTGATGAGCGGTTTCCCGGCTTCGTCGTACCCCAGCACCGTGCTGCCTGTGATATCGGCCGGCATGAGGTCTGGGGTGAACTGGATGCGGGAGAACTCGAGGCCTAGGACCTCGGCGACCGACTTGACCAGCAGGGTCTTGCCTACGCCAGGCGGGCCCTCCAGCAGCACATGGCCTTCCGCCAGTATCCCGACCAACACCTCCTCAATCACGCTCTCCTGGCCGATGATCCGGCTCGCCAGGGCCGCCCGCGCTCCTTCGAGGCTGCGCATCAACCTCTCGAGCTCCTCCGAGTCGAGGTCCACAGGGGAGGCTGCCTCGTCAACCGCCATTGCGGACACCTGTCACCATCCAGCCGCGGGAGCGCGGCGCGCAACGGGTCGCTCGATCACTTTGAGGAAGCGGTCCGCTCACCTCAGACCCGGACCTTCAGACCGGTATGTGAAGTACCTCTGCACGAACTCTCTGTAGCCAGCAGGTAAGGCATCGAAGCCCACCACGTTCTCTCCTTCCCGTCTCCATGCTCCGACCTCGACCGATCCATCGAGGACCGCGATCAAGTCCTCCACGACGGGTGCGTCTACGCGCGTAGTCACCGAAGCGTCGGTGTCCGTGGGTAAGCGCATCTCCTCGTCAGCGGCTGCAGTCTCGATGCCATCGGGCACAGCCGCGTCGTCGTTGCTGAAGACCCCAGCCTCCTCGCCATCCGCCTCGCCCACGGGCATCGCGAACGACGCGTTCATGTGCTCTAGGGCCTCGCGAAGAGCCTTGATCTCGGGGAGCTCCTGGGCGTACTCGGACTCGTTCGGGTCGTACTCCAGGATGTTCTCCGCGTAGAACGGCCCGCCCGTTCCGTCGTCGCGCCTCTCCGCATCCACGTCCAAGTGACCGAGGTCTTGTGGATCACCGCTGTCTTCCGAGCCCCCGTCTGACAGAGGCGAATCGGCGGTGGTGCCGCCTTGGGCCATGGCCTCCTGCTTGTGTCCCGACAACTCGTCGCGGGCGCGCTCCTGCGCCCGCTGGTCCACCAAGCTCTGTGCGGCCCCCGCAGAATCCAGGACCGTGTCGAGGGCGGCGGCGTCGCCCGCCAAGGCTGTTCGCACGTGCGACATCAACTCCTCGAAGCGCTCCGTGGCCGCGTCCGCCGTGACCTTGGACTCGTTGACCTCGGCTACGAGCACCTGGAACTCGTTGGCTATGCTCTGCAGGTACTGGCTTGCGCCTGGGCTCTCGGCTAAGTCCAGCACGGCGCCCGCGACCTCCTGAAGTGCCGTCGCGAAAGCCTGCAGGTCGAACGGGGAGGGGCGTTCCGGCAACGTGACGACGGCCGGGACGTGCGCCAGGCCCACGGCTGCCACCACCGGCCACAGCAGCGCGAAAACAGGACGCCTCGGCGGCGGCCTCCGGACAGAACTGGGCGCCCGTAGCGCCGCGAGCGCCGCAGCGATGGTGTGCTCACGGACCAGTGCTGAATCGACCCGGATGGTCGCCGTAGTCAACTCGAGCGCCGTGGTTATGGTGAGAGGCAGCTCCGCTGCCTCGTCGATTCGGCGCGCGTACCACTCCAACGGAGGCCGTGAGATGATGGCCCTCGCGCTAGCGGCGACCAGGCCACCAGCCAGGACGAGTAGGGCGACGGTCAGCGGACCGGGCCCAGGCTCTGGTGCCGCTCCCCGACCGGTTACCCACTCTGCGAGGGCCGTGGTAGCGAACGCGATGGCGGCGAGGATCAGGGCATAGAGCAGGTCGTAGCCCATGCGGTTGACCAGGTCCTGCCTCCGCGACGCCTCGAGGAGGCGCAACAGTTCGACCGCGGATCCTCCTGGTCGTACAGGTGCGCGCGTTCGAACCTGGGCCATGCCCTACCTCTCCTCTGGCCTCAGGGTTGAGCGGCCCTGGTCAACGCCGACCCGGAGTAGCCGTACTCGGCCAAGATGCGGTCGATCGTGCCGTCGGCGGCGAGGGCTGCTATGGCAGAGTCAATCATGTTCCGCGTGAACGCTCGGTCCTCGTTCAAGCTCATGCCAATCTCCCACTCGACCGCAGGGACGCCGCTGAGGACCGTGGTCGAGATCCCTGCTGCCCCTGGGTCCCCGGCGGTGAGGGCGTACAGACGCAGTTCGTAGAGCAACGCGGCGTCGACCTCGCCCTGTAGCAGACCCTCCAGCGCAGCGTCTTCGCTGGGATAGATGCGCCGATGCGTCCTAGGGAAGTAGTAGCCGATCGCCGATTCCATGGGGCTGACGACCGGGATGCCGACCTTCGGACCATCGGGTCGATCGAGGACCTGGGCCGGGTCCACGGGGGCGTCAGACCTGTACGCCAGAACGTAACCGGTCGCCAGGTATGGTCGCGAAGTGATGACCCAGTCTGGGAACTTGGAGAACGGGCTCATACGTGTGCCTATGAAGGCCTCGCACTCGTCGCCCAAGAAGATAAAGAGGAGGTTCTCGGGTATGCCCACGAACTGCGCGGCGCTAGGAGCATAGTCGTAGCCGAACTCGAAGAACTCCACGTTCAGGAGTAGAGCTTCGCCTACCGCCTGAGCGATATCCCGGTTGACCTGCCACTCGGGATTCCGCGTGTCGACGCAGAAGCGGATGGTGTTAGGGCCGTGCCGGAGCTCGCCTCGGTACTGGTCTGGAGGTACACCGATCGGCGCGTTGAACTGGGCGAGCGCCGCGGCCTGAATGATCAGGACGACCAGGATTCCTAGGACTGCTCTCAACGTCTTCCTCCAGAGGGTTCGTGGTGTGCAGGCGGGATCAGAGCCGCCTGCACACCACGTGCGTCGCCTAGTGGGTCGTCGCTCAGTCGTTCTCGAGCTTGAACACGAAGACCATGCCCGTGCCCGCAGGCCCGATGATCTCGGGGGTGAACTCCCGAGCCATCGCGCCGCCGATCAGACTGCAGCAGCCAACCGGGACCGCGACGTACTGCTCACCGTTGACCTCGTACGAGATCGGGTGACCCTCGATAGGGGCAGGTAGGCGCGTCTCCCAGAGCAGCGTGCCATCAGCGGCGTCGTAGGCCCGGAAGTACCGGTCGACATGACCCGCGAACACCACGCCACCGGCCGTCGGGAGGGGGATGGCGGTGGTCGGCTCACGGAACTTCACGCTCCAAACAAGGTCGAGGGTGTCAGCGTCGAAGGCGAAGAGCTCGCCGATCTGGTCCTCGTAGCCGGGCGCGACGACGCGGATGTCGTCGATGTTACGCAGCGGGATGCCCTCTTCGAACGCGAAGCCTTCTACGTCCATGCACACATGGTTGCCGGAGATGTAGTAGAGGTGCGTGTCCGGGCTGTAGGCACGAGCCGGCCAGTCGGTGCCGCCGCGGGTCGACGGGCAGGCGATCTTCCTCACGCCGGGTTCCGGAACGAGGTCGGCGTTCATGGTGGGACGGCCCGTCTCAGGGTCGACCTCGAGGAACAGGTTCTGGTAGGTGACGAACGTGTGGTCGATGAACTCGCCGGTCTCGCGGTTGAGGATGTTGGTGAAGCCGCTCTTGCCGGTGTGGATGAGGGCCTTGACGGTCTCGCCGTTCACCTCGATGTCCACTAGCACGGGCTCCATCACCGAGTCCAGGTCCCACGAGTCGTTGGGAACGAACTGGTGGTGCCAGACGATCTCACCCGTCTGCGGGTCCAGGGCGATGAGGCTACCGGTGTAGAGGTTGTCACCGGGGCGAGTCTGGAGGGTGTAGGGGTCCGGGTTACCGGTGGCGACGTACACCAAGTTGAGCTCGGGATCGTAGCTGGGCGTCATCCAGACCGAGCCGTGGCCGATCTCGGCCGTGCCTTCGACCTCCCAGGTCTCGTAACCAGGTTCACCGGGACCCGGGATGACGTACGTCTGCCAGAGGATTTCACCAGATGCGGGGTCGGTGCCGGTCACGAAGGCGCGGTCGAAGTTCTTGGCCCTGTTGCCGGAGATGAGCACGCCATCGGCGATGATCCCTGGGGAGGTGTAGCCACCGCCGTCGGTGAACGTCTTCCAGAGCTCTTGGCCGGTCTCGGCGTCAAGGGCGACGATGTGGCTGTCGTACCAGTGGGTGAGGACCATGTTGTCGTAGACGTTCACCCCGCGGTTATGCGTGATTCCACCGACGCCGAGGCGGGTGCGTTCTTCGGGCGGCAGCGCCTGGTACTCGTACGTCCAGAGCAGGTCACCGGTGGCGGCATCGAGCGCGATCACACGGGTCTGGTTCGCCTGGAGGAACATCCGACCGTTGGCGACGATCGGGGTCCACTCGACACCACCCGCGACGCCCGTGTCGAACGCCCATGCTAGGTCAAGTTGGTCGACGTTCTCAGTGGTGATCTGGTTTAGCGGGCTATAGCCCCAGGAGTTCGGCGAGCGTCTCTTGGCGGGCCATTCGCTAGCCGGGGGGTTGTTCAGCATGTCCTGCGTTACGGGCTGCCACGGTTGCAGCTGCGCCAACGCCATGCTCGCGAGCAAGAGGACAGCCGTTGCGATTGAAGCCTTCTTCATCTCCCTCTGTCACCCTCTCCTTCTGATCGCTCGTGTACGCGAAGCCAACAGGTCGCGAACCTTCAGGTACCTTCGAAGCCTTCCTTCTTCCACATCACCCCTTTCGACGGCAGGTGAATCGGCAGGCATGGACCGGTGAGCGGTATCTAGTTGGCGGGATCCACTTGGACTTCCGCGAGGCTCGCGGCATCGGGGGTAAGTTCAGCAGTGCCGGCAACGTGACCGTTCCCCTGCAGGATGAAAGCGACGATGTCGGCGTATGTCTGCTCCGGCAGGGTGCCAGGAGTGCCAAGGGGCATGTTGGCCTTGGTGTAGTCGAGCAGTTCCCTCACCGTGCGAGCTCCCCACTTCGCGAGGAACGAGTCGCCGGCCAGCGCCGGTCCCATGCCGCCGTTCAGACGGATGCCGTGGCACTCCGCGCAGCTTGACAGGAAGGCCGTCCGCCCCCGCTGAGCCTGGACCTCCGAGAAGATCCCAGCGGCCTCGGCTGGGTCAGCGGGTTCCGTGGTGTCTCCCTGGGCCGCCGCGGCGACGAAGAAGACTGCAAGGAGTGCCAGGCCGACAAAGATGGGGAACGTTCTGCGCATCAATCGATCACCTTTCTGCTGGGTAGCGTGATAGTGAGCTCCAGGGAGCATGGCCGTTCTCCGACCTCGTGGAACCTTCAATCGGTTCATCAGTTCCAGGTGCTGTAAAGGTCACCGCGAGCAGCGACGGCGTGCGCTTGGGGTTACGACCTGAACCACTTAAGGTCATCGGGTCGCCCTCCACTCCTGCCAAAGCGCGCTGAGTCCGTACGCCTCGCGGATCTCGTCTAGCCTGCCCGACGAACCGAGTTGTACCAACGCGTTCTCTATAGCCCTCTTCAGTGTGATGTCTCCTTTCCAGAACCCGAGCACTACCGGGAAGGCGCTCAGGTCTTCGGCGACCCAAGAGAAGTGCCAGCCGTGGGTAGCAGATGTCTGGCTGGCGAGTACAGCATCGAGTATCAGTGCGTCCACGGCACCGGACGCGAGCATGTCCTCGGCCTGGTCGATGGTCTGAGCGACGACGATGCTCACCTGCCGATCCCTCAGGACCTGGCTGAGGGCGAGCCTGTCCAGGCCTGCGTTCGTCGAGTAGACGGCGACCCTGGTGCCGGACCGCATGTCCAGGTCTGACTCGCTGACCATCGCCCAGCCCGTGACCATGTATGGAGCGCTTACCTCCAGATATGAGCGCGTGGTCGTGGTGCCTACGGTTCCGCCTGCAAGCACCTGGCATTGCGCACGGTTCACGTTCCAGCGGCGAGGGTCGAACGTGGTGCCCATGGCTGGGTTGACTGCGATGAAGAGTCTGAGGTCTAGCTCCTGGGCGACGGCCCGCATTATCTCCACGTCGAGCCCAGGTCGCTCGCCTTGGTCGGTCACGAACGGCGGGTACGAGCGCGGCATGCATACGCGCAGCACTCCCGACTTCTTCACCTGCTGGAGGCTCGTGTCCGGTGGGAGAAACGAGGCGGCAAGTACGGTGGCCACGAGAACGGCTATGAAGGTGACAGTTCTGCGCACCTGACGACCTCACCTCATGCCCTTCTGAAGTCCCACCAGGCGACGGCGAAGAGAACCACTGCCATGGCGCCGATGACTACCGGGCCCGTCGCGGGGTCGAACTGGTTGAACCCGATGAATACCCCCCTCAGAGCGTCCACCGCGTAGGTGATGGGGTTCCAGTGGACCAGGAAGATCAGCCAGTCGGGGTAATGGACCGCGGTCTGCGTCCTGGTCAAAGCTGGGTCCATCGGGAAGATCGAGCTAGACAGGAAGTAGAGGGGGAGGATCACCAGGTTGCTGAACACCCCGAAACCTTCGAAGGAACGGAGCCTGTTCGCTATGACCACGCCTAGCGTTGTTAATGCGAAGCCGAGCAGTGCCATGAAGAGCAGTCCCTGGCCGATACGGGCGAGGCTGATGTTGACGTCGACGAAGCGCGACAAGAGGAGCACGATCAGGCCATGGCCCAGGGCGACCGTGGTACCGCCCAGCACCTTGCCGAGGAGGACAGCGCCCCTTGGCAAGGGTGAAACCAAGATCTCGCGGAGGAAGCCGAACTCCCGGTCCCAGACCACCGAGACGGCCGACTGGACGGAGGTGTAGAGCATGTTCAGCACAATCACAGCCGGGAAGATGTACTGGAGGTATGTATAGGGGACCACGAACCTTACCTCCCCGTACACCTCACCGCGGAAGTACGGGTTAAGTCCGATTCCCAGGATTACGACCCAGAGCAGGGGCCTGCTGACCCCGCCGATCAATTGCGAGCGATCCCGTACCGCCCGCTTCAGCTCCCTTAGCCAGACCGCATAGACGCCCCAGAGGACCGTGGGGTTCCTGGCACCCGGTGTCGTGGTGACGCTGCGATCGGCGGCGGTGCGCGCTTCGAGCTGGTCGATCACCGCGTCAGCTCCCCTCCGCGTCGTCGGATCGACCTCATCTGCTCCGTGTGCGAGGCCTTCTCGTCTCGTAGCTCGCTCCCCGTCAACTTGAGGAACACGGTCTCGAGGCTCGAGCGCTCGATCTCAATCGCGTCGATCGCACGTCCGTACCGGTTCACGAAGTTCGCGATGAACTCACTGCCCTCGAAAGGTATGGCGAGCCTGTCCTCGGCAATCGAGACGGCCTCCGGGTGACTGCGAGTTATGTCACGGAACGCGTCCGCCGAGTTGACGGTGACGCGGAGCAGCTCCTGGCCGTGCTCCCTTCTCAGTGCATCAGGGGCGTCGTTCGCGATGACCCTGCCCTTGTCGATGATGCATACGCGGTCACAGTTCTCGACCTCACCGATGTAGTGGGTGGTCACGACCAACGTGATCTCACGCGAGCGACGGAGCAACCTGAGGTACTCCCAGATGAGGCTCCGTGATTGCGCATCTAAGCCGACCGTGGGTTCGTCTAGGAACAGGATGCGTGCCTGGTGCACTAGGGCGCGCGCGATCTCCAGCCGGCGTCGCATGCCGCCCGAAAGGGAGCGAACCTCGGCATCGCGCCAGTTGTCGAGTTCGACCAGCTCGAGTAGCTCCTTGATCGCCGCGTTGCGCTGGCGACGTGGGACACCGAATATCAATCCGTGGAACTCCAGGTTCTCCCGCACCGACAACCGATCGTCGAGCGTGGACTCCTGGAACACCATGCCGATCCGTCTTCTCACCTCGCGCGGATGCTTCACGACGTCGAAACCGGCGACGGTAGCCATGCCTGAGTCGGGCCGGAGGATAGTGGTGAGTATGTGCAGCAGAGTCGTCTTCCCGGCGCCGTTGGGCCCCAAGAGAGCAAGCGACTGTCCGGGTTCTACCTCGAGCGAAACGTCGACCAGAGCTGGGGTCCTGCCGTAGCGCTTGCTGACTCGATCTACGAAGACGCTGGCGGCGGTGCGTGTGGTCAAGCGGCTTCTCCCCCCCCTTACAGGTCGTCCACGACCATGTCCGGAAGTAGGACCGAACGTCGCTGTGGACGTGTCATGTTCACCGAGTGGTCGTGGCGCAGAAAGCCGGTCATGTACGAAGCAGATGAGCGGCATGGAACATGGCACACCGAGGCTCGGCAGCCGAGGCGTCGTGATCGTTCTGATAAACGCGCTCATCCCGCGGCGCCTCCGACCTGTACGCTCTCACGCGCTCCCCTCAACGCCCTAACAGCCTCCCGCGACACGCCCCAGAGCTCGGGGTCGTCGCCGTCGCGGGGGCGCGGCAGCCGGCCGGTGACCTGCAGCTGCTCGACGATGCGTCCGGGACCGGGGCTCATGACGACGATCCTGTCGGCGAGGAAGGCGGCCTCGAGCGG